>OFMJ01000090.1_pt1 | contig 98280 bp, 94 predicted proteins | sample 1541801 | NCBI WGS metagenome assembly OFMJ01 (sample SAMN04209234, study PRJEB22552) | human gut metagenome | biome: gut; material: feces | host: Homo sapiens | place: USA: Oklahoma
AGTCCTGCCGGCTGGTGGATTCCGAATGGTCCACCGTATTTGATATATTCGCCTGCCTGCTGGAAGGGGATGACGAGGAGGTTTATTGGTGCTGCGGCCACCTGGCCGACCGGAGCATCATAGTGATGGACGGGGCAGGAAAGTATTACCATGTGGGGAAAGGAACAGAGAAAGGAATGCGGAAACGCTACATAGCCTCCAATCTTCCCACCCCCGGCGAGGAGGACTTTGACACGGCGATAAAGAAACTAAAAGCGGAAGCCGGACAGCGTGCGGCGGAAAATGCCAGAAAACGGCAACAGGACGAGGAAGCGAAAAGGCAGCGAAGGCTGGAAGAGATCAGGGAGGCCTTTCCTTACCGTATGGGGATGAAATGGGGCTTGAAACTGGGGGAACGTATCATCGTCCCTCCCAAATACAGAAAGATCCTGCCTCCGGTGGGCGGTTATTGTGCCTTTGAGGAAAACGCCTGCCAGTGGGGCGTGATGGCACTGGATGGCAAGGTGGTGGTGGAAGCCCGTTACCAGGAGGTAAATATAGAACCCGACGGCACGGTGCACCTGACCGTCATCCCCGGCAAGGTGAAGACCATCCAACTTTGAGCGCCTACGGAAACGGAACGCAAATGACACCCACGATGCCCATTAAAAAACAAGATAAATTTGTGTCATCCGCGTCATTTGCGTTCTGAAAAAAGGCGGACCGTCTGCCTGAGTTCGCATATACATTCAGAAAGGTTTCTATTATTACAGAATTTTTTCCATAATAAGCGTCTAATCTTTCTTTTTTCACATTTTTTTTCTGTACTTTTGCGCTCAAATTTAAAAACCATTTTTTATAACCCAATATGGCAAATGTGATTAAATTACACAAAGGCTTGAACATCAACCTGAAAGGAAAACCCGCTCAGGAGTTCTTTGACGTGAAGCAGCCGGACATCTATGCGATAGTGCCCGATGATTTTCATGGCGTGACTCCCAAAGTCGTGGTCAAGGAGCAGGAATATGTGATGGCCGGGGGAACATTGTTTGTTGACAAGAACCACCCCGAAGTGAAGTTCGTATCTCCGGTAAGCGGTGTCGTTACCAGCGTGGAGAGAGGCGAACGTCGTAAAGTCCTTAGCATCTCTGTTGCAGCAGCAAAGGAGCAGGACTACGAAGAGTTTGGAAAGAAAGATGTTTCGACTCTGACAGGAGAGCAGGTAAAAGCCGCCCTGCTGGAAGCCGGACTTTTTTCATTCATCATCCAGCGCCCGTACATCGTAGTGGCTGACCCGAACGCCAAGCCGAAAGGCATCTTCGTTTCTGCATTTGACACGAACCCATTGGCTGCCGATTTCGAATTTGTGCTGAAAGGCCAGGAAAAAGACTTCCAGACAGGTTTGGATGCATTGGCCAAGATGGCAAAGACGTATTTGAATATCAGCGTGGAGCAGAAGAGCCCTGCACTGACCAATGCCAAGAATGTGACTGTAACTGCCTTCGACGGTCCTAACCCCGCCGGAAACGTAGGCGTTCAGATCAACCACATCAGTCCTATCAACAAAGGCGAAACTGTTTGGACGCTCCGCGCGGAAGAAGTGATCTTCATCGGACGTTTGTTCAACACAGGCCGCGTAGACCTTACCCGTACTGTCGCTCTGGCCGGATCAGAAGTAAAGAAACCGGCTTATTGCAAGCTGAAAGTAGGAGCCCTGCTGACAGATATTTTTGCAGGACGGGTGAACGGAGGTAAAAACTTACGTTACATTAACGGTAACGTGCTGACCGGAACTTTGGTGAAGCCCAACGGATTCCTGGGCGCGCACGCCACAAGCCTCACCGTGATTCCCGAAGGGGATGACCAGCACGAATTCCTGGGATTCATCATGCCGCGTACGGATCAGTACAGTGCCAACCGCAGTTATTTCAGCTGGTTGTGCGGTAATAAGGAATACACACTGGATGCCCGTATCAAAGGTGGCGAACGCCACATGATCATGTCCGGCGAGTATGACAAAGTATTCCCGATGAGCATTTTCCCCGAATATTTAATTAAAGCTATCATTGCCGGCGATATCGACCGCATGGAAGCACTGGGTATTTACGAAGTGGCTCCCGAAGACTTCGCTGTATGCGAGTTCGTTGACTCTTCCAAACTGGAATTGCAGCGCATCGTACGTCAGGGTCTGGACATGCTTCGCAAGGAAATGTGCTAAATAATTAAAAACTAAGAATTAAAAGTTAATGAAAGCGTTAAGAAATTATCTCGACAAGATAAAGCCAAACTTTGAAGAGGGCGGCAAACTCCACGCGTTTCGTTCGGTGTTCGACGGTTTCGAAACATTCTTGTTCGTTCCCAACAGCACTTCGAAAACAGGAGTTCACATTCATGATGCGATTGACAGCAAGCGTATCATGTCAATGGTGGTTATTGCGTTGATACCGGCACTGCTGTTCGGTATGTACAACGTGGGTTACCAGCACTTTCTGGCAGTAGGCCAGGAGGCAGGTTTCTTTGAAAAGTTTATTTATGGTTTCCTGGCTGTCCTGCCTAAGATTATCGTATCATACGTAGTAGGTCTGGGAATCGAATTTGTGGTGGCACAATGGAAGAACGAAGAAATTCAGGAAGGCTTCCTGGTATCCGGTCTGTTGATCCCGATGATCGTTCCGGTGGAATGTCCGTTGTGGATTCTGGCTGTCGCTACTGCATTCTCTGTAATCTTCGCTAAGGAAGTATTCGGCGGTACGGGTATGAATATCTTCAACCCTGCATTGATTACCCGTGCTTTCTTGTTCTTCGCCTATCCAGCCAAAATGTCCGGTGATGCCGTATGGGTAAGCACTGACAGCATTTTCGGTATCGGTGGCGGACAGATAGTGGACGGTTTTACCGGCGCTACGATGCTGGGACAGGCTGCTACAGCCGCTCCGGGTGCAAGCGAACTGATTAATGTGAACGGCACTCCCGCTACTATGTGGGATATGGTTGTAGGTTTGATTCCGGGTTCTATCGGTGAAACCAGCGTTATCGCTATCGCACTGGGCGCCATCATCCTGTTGTGGACAGGCGTGGCCAGCTGGAAGACGATGATTTCTGTCTTTGCCGGTGGTATCGTGATGGGACTGATCTTCAATGTGTTCGGTTCTACAGATAACATGATGGCTCAGTTGCCTTGGTACGAACACATCGTATTGGGCGGTTTCTGCTTCGGTGCCGTGTTCATGGCTACCGACCCTGTGACTTCCGCACGTACGGAAAAGGGCAAGTTCATCTATGGCTTCCTGATCGGTGTGATGGCTATCGTTATCCGTGTGTTGAATCCGGGTTATCCCGAAGGTATGATGCTTGCCATCCTGCTGATGAACATCTTCGCTCCGCTGATTGACTACTGTATCGTACAGAAGAACATCACAGCCCGCGAAAACAGATTAAAATCAACTAACAACTAAAATATCGGACATTATGAATACTAATAGTAATAGTTATACTATCATCTATGCTTCGATAATGGTTGTTATCGTAGCATTCCTGTTGGCATTCGTGTCTTCTTCTCTGAAAGAGAAACAGTATCAGAATGTAGAACAGGACACAAAGAAACAAATTCTGGCGGCTTTGAACGTTTATGACGTGAAAGACGTGAATGCGGAATATGATAAATATGTGAAAGAAGACGATTTGATGCAGGCAGACGGCTCTTTGGTAAAGAACGAGGCTGCTTTCCAGACTTCTTATAAAGGTGAAATCGCCAACGGACGTCTTCATGTATTCGTTTGCGATGTGGACGGCCAGACCAAATATGTACTTCCTATTTATGGGGCCGGACTTTGGGGACCTATCTGGGGATACATCGCCTTGAATGATGACAAAGACACTGTATATGGCGTTTACTTCTCACATGCAGGTGAAACTCCGGGTCTGGGTGCCGAAATCACCACTACCAAGTTCCAGGATCAGTTCTTGGGTAAGCATGTAATGGAAAACGGTGCTGTAGCTTTGGGTGTTGAAAAACACGGCAAGGTGGCAAAACCTGATTATCAGGTGGACGGTATCTCAGGTGGTACCATTACTTCCAAGGGTGTAGATGCGATGATTAAGGATTGCCTGAGCATGTACAATTCATTTTTAACTAATAAATAAGAGGAGGAAAAATAGAATATGAGCGCATTATTTTCTAAAAAGAATAGAGAAGTTCTTTTAACTCCGCTGGGTTTGAACAACCCTGTCACCGTACAGGTGCTCGGTATCTGTTCTGCACTGGCTGTAACGGCTCAGTTGGAACCGGCTATCGTGATGGGTCTTTCTGTAACCATTATTACAGCCTTCTCAAACTTCGTTATCTCCTTGTTGCGTAACACCATTCCCAACCGTATCCGTATCATCGTCCAGTTGGTGGTGGTTGCCGCATTGGTAACTATTGTTAGTGAAATCTTGAAAGCATTCGCATACGATGTCAGTGTGCAGCTTTCTGTATATGTAGGTTTGATTATTACAAACTGTATCCTGATGGGACGTCTGGAAGCGTTTGCTATGATGAACGCTCCTTGGGAATCATTTCTGGATGGTATCGGTAACGGGTTGGGCTATGCCAAGATTCTGGTTATCGTGGCATTCTTCCGTGAACTGCTGGGCGCAGGCACACTGTTCGGTTTCCAGGTTATCCCGCAGGCTGTTTATGATTTGGGCTACTTGAACAACGGTTTGATGTTGATGCCTCCTATGGCGTTGATTATCTGTGCTTGTATCATCTGGTACCAACGTGCAAAACACAAAGAATTGCAGGAAAGTAATAATTAATCCCCGTTATAAAACGAAAAGAATATGGAATATTTAAGTTTGTTTGTAAAGTCCATCTTTGTGGACAATATGATTTTCGCATACTTCCTGGGGATGTGTTCTTACCTGGCAGTATCGAAGAACGTAAAGACAGCCGTAGGTCTGGGTGCAGCCGTTACTTTCGTGTTGATCGTAACGTTGCCGGTGAACTATTTGCTGGAAAATTATGTGTTGGCGCCTAATGCGTTGATTGATGGGGTAGACCTCGGCTTCTTGAGCTTCATCCTGTTTATCGCCGTTATCGCCGCTATCGTTCAGTTGGTGGAAATGATTGTGGAGCGTTTCAGTCCTTCACTTTATGCCTCATTGGGTATTTTCCTTCCGCTGATTGCCGTAAACTGTGCCATCATGGGTGCTTCATTGTTCATGCAGCAACGTCATTTCATCAACATTGGCGAGGCTACCACTTATGCTTTGGGTTCAGGTATCGGTTGGGCGCTGGCTATTATCGGCTTGGCTGCTATCCGTGAAAAGATGGCTTACTCTGATGTGCCGGCTCCTTTGAAAGGGCTGGGTATCACTTTCATCACTGTAGGTCTGATGGCAATGGCATTTATGTGTTTCTCTGGTTTGAAAATCTAAAAAGAAAGGAATAAGACAATGGATATGAATTTAATATTAGCAAGTATTGGAGTATTCCTTGGAATCATTATTCTGCTTGTTGTGATTTTGCTTGTTGCCAAAGGATATCTGACTCCGAGCGGCAAAGTGAAACTGACTATCAATGGAGAGAAAGAACTGGAAGTAGAGCAGGGTTCGACTTTGCTGAACACCCTGTCGGTTAACGGAGTTTATCTGTCGTCAGCTTGTGGTGGCAAGGGTTCTTGCGGTCAATGTAAATGTCAGGTTGTAGAAGGAGGCGGTGAAATTCTTCCTTCTGAGAAGGGACATTTCAGCCGTAAACAGCAACAGGATCATTGGCGTCTGGGTTGTCAGGTGAAAGTAAAAGGTGATCTGAGCATCAAGGTTCCCGAATCTGTAATGGGTGTCAAGGAATGGGAATGCGAAGTGATCAGCAACAAGAACGTTGCCACTTTCATCAAAGAGTTTATTGTGGCTTTGCCTAAGGGTGAACACATGGACTTCGTTCCGGGTTCATACGCTCAGATCAAAATCCCTAAATTTGAAATGGATTATAACAAGGATATCGACAAAGACCTTATCGGTCCGGAATATCTGCCCGCATGGGAGAAATTCGGTCTGTTCGGCTTGAAATGTAAGAATACGGAAGATACCATCCGTGCTTACTCTATGGCCAACTATCCTGCTGAGGGCGACCGTATCATGCTGACTGTACGTATCGCTACTCCTCCGTTCAAGCCGAAAGATCAAGGTCCCGGCTTTATGGATGTGAATCCGGGTATCGCTTCCTCTTACATTTTCACGCTGAAACCGGGTGACAAGGTGACGATGAGCGGTCCTTATGGAGACTTCCACCCGATCTTCGATTCTAAGAAGGAAATGATCTGGGTAGGTGGTGGTGCCGGTATGGCTCCGTTGCGTGCGCAGATTATGCACATGACCAAGACGCTGCACACTACCGACCGTGAACTTCACTATTTCTACGGTGCGCGTGCATTGAACGAAGTATTCTATCTGCCGGACTTCCAGCAGTTGGAAAAAGACTTCCCGAACTTCCACTTCCATCTGGCTCTGGACCGTCCCGATCCCGCTGCCGATGCCGCAGGCGTGAAGTATACTGCAGGTTTCGTTCACAATGTGATGTATGAAACTTATCTGAAGGATCATGAAGCTCCCGAAGATATTGAATACTACATGTGTGGTCCCGGCCCGATGTCTAATGCAGTCGTTAAGATGCTGGATAGCCTGGGTGTTGAGCCTTCTTCTATCATGTATGACAACTTCGGAGGATAATATCAGGATCTCCTTTTATTAATAATAAGAAAAAGCCCGGTAAAAGTTCACTTTTATCGGGCTTTTTCTTTACTTTTGTATAAAACGAAAATAAATATGATAGAGAACATACTAGCCCATTTGAAAATTGAGCGACTGAACCCGATGCAAGAGGCATCCATTGATGCATGGAAAGAAGGAAAGGATCTCATATTATTGTCTCCTACGGGATCTGGTAAGACGTTGGCTTATCTGTTGCCTTTGGTACAGAGCTTGAAGCCGGATGTGAAAGGTGTGCAGGCAGTAGTGCTTGTGCCCTCCCGAGAACTGGCTTTACAAATAGACCAGGTATTCAAATCCATGAATACATCATTCAAGGCCGTAAGCTGCTATGGCGGACGACCTGCCATGGAAGAGCACCGTACCATCAAAGGGGTGCAGCCATCGGTCATCATCGGTACGCCGGGGCGTATGAATGACCATCTTTCCAAACAGAATTTTGATGCAGATACGGTTTCCATTTTGATAATAGATGAATTTGACAAATGTCTGGAGTTCGGTTTTCAGGAAGAGATGGCAACCGTCATAGAACAATTGCCCGGTCTGCAACGACGCTTCCTGCTGTCGGCTACCGATGCGGAAGAAATTCCGCAATTTACAGGCTTGAACAAGACCATCAAGTTGAACTTTCTGAATCCGGAAGAACAGACTGTCCGACGGCTGCATTTATATAAGGTACTGTCTCCGGAAAAAGACAAATTGGAAACCTTATATAAACTACTTTGTACTTTGGGAAGCCAATCGACATTGGTTTTCTGCAACCACCGTGAAAGTGTGGAACGGGTAGGGAAGTATCTTCAATCCAAGAAGTTCCAATGCGGCATCTTTCATGGCGGTATGGAACAGGACGACCGTGAGCGCTCTCTGTATAAATTCCGCAACGGAAGTTGTCATGTACTTGTTTCTACCGACCTGGCTGCGCGCGGACTGGATATCCCTGAAATAGAGAATGTGGTGCATTATCATCTGCCAGCCAATGAAGACGGATATATTCACCGCAACGGACGTACCGCCCGCTGGGAGGCCGAAGGAAACTCATACGTCATCCTTCATGCCGAAGAAACAATGCCCGGCTATATAACCGGTGAGCCGGAAGAGTTCGTGTTACCCGATGTGACACCCAAACCGTCTTTGCCCGAATATGTAACATTATATATAGGAAAAGGCAAGAAAGATAAAATCAATAAGATAGATATTGTGGGATTTCTCTTTAAAAAAGGAAACTTGAATAAAGACGAAATAGGGCGGATTGATGTAAAAGACCACTATTCTTTTGCAGCCGTATCGCGCAAAAAGATAAAGCAAACTCTGAATTTAATACGAAACGAGAAGATAAAGGGCATAAAAACACTTATTGAAGAAGCTAAATAATGACAATTTGTCAACTCTTGAAATAAAATGATAAAAGAATAATTCAAAAAGATATTTTTTTTATGCTTTAAATCATTGTTTGCTAGGGTTGTATTTACAAAATGAAAGCATAAAAATTCAGATTTAACTAATTTGAAAGAAAATTATGCGGAAATTCGTAAATTTATTAGCGATTTTTTTGGAAAACTGAAAATAATGTGTAATTTCGCCCAATGTAAGACATAAACAAATTGTATAACCAAAACAAACTTCAAATGAAAAAGCATAATTTCAATGCGGGACCATCTATCTTGCCTCGCGAGGTAATTGAGAAAACAGCACAAGCCGTTCTTGATTTTAATGGATCAGGTCTTTCCATCATGGAAATCAGTCACCGTGCTAAAGATTTTCAGCCTGTAGTAGACGAAGCCGTTGCTTTGTTTAAGGAACTATTGAACATCCCGGAAGGGTACTCGGTACTGTTCTTGGGAGGTGGAGCCAGCTTGGAATTCTGTATGATACCTTACAACTTCCTCGAAAAGAAAGCTGCCTATCTGAACACTGGTGTATGGGCTAAGAAAGCGATGAAAGAAGCCAAAGCTTTCGGTGAAGTGGTAGAAGTAGCATCTTCCGCAGAAGCGACCTATACCTATATTCCCAAAGATTATACGGTGCCTGCTGATGCAGATTATTTCCATGTCACAACTAATAACACAATCTACGGAACAGAACTTCATGAAGATCTGGATTCTCCGGTTCCTATGATTGCTGATATGTCATCTGATATTTTCTCTCGTCCTATTGACGTTTCTAAATATATTTGTATCTACGGTGGTGCACAGAAGAATTTGGCTCCGGCCGGTGTTACTTTCGTGATTGTAAAGAACGATGCACTGGGCAAGGTATCACGCTATATTCCTACTATGTTGAATTATCAGACCCACGTTGACGGTGGCTCTATGTTCAACACACCTCCTGTACTTCCTATTTATGCCGCTTTGCAGACTTTGCGCTGGATCAAGGCCAACGGTGGTGTGGCTGAAATGCAGAGACGCGCCAAAGAAAAAGCAGACATGCTGTATGCTGAAATAGACCGTAACAAAATGTTCCGTGGCACAGTAACCGATAAGGCCGACCGCTCTTATATGAACATCTGTTTCGTGATGAACGACGAATACAAGGAACTGGAAGCCGACTTTATGAAATTTGCCACAGAAAGAGGTATGGTGGGCATTAAGGGCCACCGCTCTGTAGGTGGTTTCCGCGCATCTTGCTACAACGCCATGCCGAAGGAAAGCGTTCAGGCTTTGATTGACTGCATGCAGGAATTTGAGAAACTTCATTAACTAATTATGCTCACCACAGATTATACGAATTACACAGATAGGAACAATAAATGGAATCTGTGATAATCCGTGCTAATCTGTGGTGAATCTTTTTAATACAATAAGACCATGAAAGTATTAGTAGCAACAGACAAGCCGTTTGCAAAAGTTGCAGTAGACGGTATCCGTAAAGAAATAGAAGCAGCAGGTTACGAACTCGTATTGCTGGAAAAATATGGTGAAAAAGCTAAATTACTGGAAGCTGTAAAGGACGTTAACGCCATCATTATCCGTAGTGATATTATTGATGCCGAAGTATTGGATGCGGCAAAGGAACTGAAAATCGTAGTACGTGCGGGAGCAGGTTATGATAACGTGGATTTGGCAGCTGCTACGGCACACAATGTATGTGTAATGAACACTCCGGGACAGAACTCCAATGCAGTAGCCGAACTGGCTTTTGGCATGATGGTGATGGCTGTCCGCAATTTCTACAATGGAACTTCGGGTACTGAACTGATGGGCAAGAAGCTAGGTATTCATGCATACGGTAATGTAGGCCGCAATGTGGCTCGTATCGCCAAAGGATTTGGTATGGATATTTATGCTTTTGATGCTTTCTGTCCGAAAGAAGTAATTGAAAAAGATGGTGTGAAAGCTGTTTCTTCTGCTGAGGAACTGTATGCGGCTTGTAATGTAGTGTCCCTGCATATTCCTGCTACGGCTGAAACTAAAAATTCCATCAACTATGAATTGGTTAACAAAATGCCTAAAGGTGGAGTATTGGTGAATACTGCCCGTAAGGAAGTAATCAATGAAGCGGAATTGATCAAGCTGATGGAAGACCGTGCCGATTTAAAGTATGTTACTGATATCATGCCGGCTGCCAACGCAGAATTTGCGGAGAAATTTGCCGGACGCTATTTCTCTACACCGAAAAAGATGGGCGCCCAGACGGCTGAAGCAAATATCAATGCAGGTATCGCTGCTGCCAGACAGATTGTAGGCTTCCTGAAAGACGGTTGCGAGAAGTTCAAAGTAAATAAGTAATCCAATAACCGCCGGGGCGGATTGAATCCGGCCGAATGCATACAGTTTATGTTTTCGGGCGAATGCAATTCGCCCCGGCAAGTAAAATCTAATACTTTTATTTTATGGCAATAATTAAACCCTTCAAAGGCATCCGCCCTCCGAAAGAATTGGTAGAACAAGTAGCTTCACGCCCATACGATGTGCTGAACTCTGAAGAAGCACGCGAGGAAGCGAAAGGTAATGAGAAGTCACTTTATCATATTATTAAACCGGAAATTGATTTCCCTGCCGGAACTGACGAACATGATCCCAAGGTATATGAGAAGGCTGCCGAAAATTTCCAGATGTTTCAGGACAAGGGCTGGTTGGTGCAAGACGGAAAAGAAAATTATTACGTATATGCACAAACCATGAACGGCAAGACCCAATATGGACTGGTGGTAGGAGCGTATGTTCCCGATTATATGAACGGGGTCATCAAAAAACATGAACTGACCCGTCGTGATAAGGAGGAAGACCGCATGAAACATGTCCGTGTAAATAATGCCAATATAGAACCGGTATTCTTTGCTTACCCGGATAATGCGGAATTGGATGCTATCGTTAAGAAATATACTTCACAACAGCCGGAATATGATTTTATTGCTCCGGGCGACGGTTTCGGACATTCATTCTGGGTGATCGACAAAGAAGAGGATATAACAGCTATCACAAAAGCTTTCGAGGCTATGCCGGCTCTTTATATTGCCGATGGGCATCATCGCTCGGCTGCCGCTGCCTTGGTAGGCGCCGAAAAAGCACAGCAAAATGCAAACCATCAGGGAAATGAGGAGTACAACTACTTCATGGCTGTATGTTTCCCGGCCAACCAGCTGACCATTATTGATTACAACCGGGTTGTAAAAGACTTGAACGGGTTGTCTCCGGAACAATTCCTGACCGCTGTCAGCAAAAACTTCGTGGTAGAAGAAAAAGGTGCTGAGGTCTATAAACCACAGGCTCTTCACAATTTCTCTCTTTATCTGAACGGTAAATGGTACAGCCTGACAGCGAAACCGGGCACATACGATGACAATGATCCTATCGGGGTATTGGACGTGACTATTTCTTCCAACTTGATATTGGATGAAATATTGGGAATCAAGGATCTTCGTTCCGACAAACGGATTGACTTTGTAGGTGGTATCCGTGGCTTGGAGGAATTAAAGAAGCGCGTGGACAGTGGTGAGATGAAAGTGGCTTTGGCCCTTTATCCTGTTTCCATGAAACAATTAATGGATATTGCTGATACCGGTAATATTATGCCGCCCAAAACAACTTGGTTTGAGCCGAAGCTTCGTTCGGGATTGGTTATTCATAAATTGAGTTGATCAAAACATTATACCATTGACAGGGCAGACTGAATCCCATAGCCGTCCGGTTATGGGATTCAATTTTGCCTTATGGTTTGAAAAAAGCAAAAAACTTTGGGACCGTTACAGGCCTATAAATTCTTTTGTGTTTGTTGTATAGGTATAATCAAAATTAAATAGATGTCGGATTGAAAGAATAAAGCACTTTTCCTTTGTTTATTGCTGACAAATATCTAATTTCGCGCCGATTTTTAAGCGTGTAACAAAAACGATGACTAACAACAAAACTAAAGGATTTCTCCTTGGGGCAATCGCAGCAGCCAGCTACGGCATGAACCCACTGTTCACCCTTCCTCTTTATAGTGCAGGAATGAGCGTAGACTCGGTATTATTTTATCGCTATGCACTGGCTATAGTTGTACTAGGTGTCATGATGAAGATGCAGAAGCAATCTTTTGCCATCAAGAAAGCGGACGTGCTGCCACTTTGCATCATGGGACTGCTGTTCTCATTCTCTTCCCTGTTTCTCTTTATGAGTTATAACTACATGGATGCCGGTATCGCATCCACCATATTGTTTGTCTACCCGGTACTGGTAGCTATTATTATGGCTGTAGTATTTAAGGAAAAAGTGTCGCCGGTTACTATGTTTTCCATAGCGCTGGCCTTTGTGGGCATTTCTTTGCTTTGTAAGAGTCCGGGAGGACAGACACTCAGTCTGGTCGGGATTACTTTTGTCTTTTTATCATCCTTGGCATATGCCATCTATATAGTGGGTGTGAACCGTTCTTCCTTGAAGGATATGCCTATAGTCAAGCTTACTTTCTATGTCCTGCTTTTCGGCCTGTCTGTTTATGTGGTACGATTGAAGTTCTGTACCGGATTGCAGCTTATCCCTACACCCTTGTTATGGGTGAACGCCATTTCACTGGCTGTCTTTCCTACTGTTATCTCATTGGTGACCATGACAAAGGCCATACACTACATTGGTTCCACACCAACAGCCATTCTGGGTGCTTTGGAGCCTGTTACAGCCTTGTTCTTCGGAGTACTGATTTTTGGCGAGCAGCTGACTCCGCGCATTATTCTGGGCATTTTGATGGTGATTACTGCCGTAACTCTGATTATAGGAGGAAAAACATTGCTGAAAAAAAGCAAGATTCGGCTAAGGCATACAGGAAGATAAGGTCAGATTTTGTATCTTTGCCCTTGCAATTATAAATTTTCCCTATGAAAAAAAAACTGATGCAATGGGCAGGAGTGGGAATGTGGATGGCGTTTGGCCTGTCCGCATGTTCCCCTACAAAAACAGAAATCGGAAATCTGAATGTCATTCCGCAGCCCCAAGAAGTGAGTCAAGACATCCAAGCCCCCCCTTTTGTTATTAATCCGCAAACCGGTATTGTCTATCCGGAGGGCAATGAAAGACTGCAACGGACGGCAGAATTTTTAGCTTCCTACATTAAAGAGGCAACGGGAATTACCGTCCGGACAACAACTGAAGCCGCAAAGAAGAATTCCATAATCTTGGCGGTTGACAGTTCCATCCCTAACAAAGAGGGGTATCAACTGGAGGTAACTTCTGAGAACATTCATTTGAATGGAGGTAGTGAGTCGGGAGTATTTTATGGAATACAAACGCTCTATAAGGCTTTGCCATTGACCAAAAACAAACAGGTATCCGCCGCCATCCCGGTGGGAACTGTTAATGACTATCCTCGTTTCGGTTATCGCGGTTTCATGGTAGACGTGGGCCGCCATTATTTTCCGGTTTCTTATCTGAAACAAATCATTGACATGCTGGCACTGCACAATATCAATTATTTTCATTGGCATCTGACCGAAGACCAAGGTTGGAGAATTGAAATCAAGAAATATCCCAAACTTACGGAAATAGGTTCGATACGTCCACGTACGTTGATTGACCGTGAAACCCAGACCTATGATGAAACTCCTCATAGCGGTTTTTATACACAGGAAGAAGCAAAAGAGATTGTCAAGTATGCCGCTGACCGTTTTATTACTGTAATTCCCGAAGTTGACCTTCCGGGACACATGATGGGAGCTTTGGTTTCCTATCCGGAATTAGGCTGTACGGGAGGGCCATACGAGATTCCTTGTAAATGGGGGGTATTCCCTGATGTGCTTTGTGGAGGAAACGACCGGACTTTACAGTTTGCCAAAGATGTATTGAATGAAATTATGGACATCTTTCCCTCTCCTTATATCCATATTGGTGGGGATGAATGCCCGAAAGTACGTTGGGAAAAATGCCCTGCATGTCAAGCTAAAATTCGGGAATTGGGTTTGAAAGATACACCAGGACACAGCAAGGAGAACCAATTACAGACCTATTTCATGTCCGAGGTAGGCAAAGTCATTAATGACAGAGGGCGTAAAATGCTGGGCTGGGATGAGATGTTGGAGGGAGGACTGGCTCCAGGTGCCACAGTGATGTCATGGACGAGTGTCAAAGGTGGTATCGAAGCCGCCCGTCTGCACCATGATGCGATTATGACTCCTATTCAGTTTCTTTATTTCAGCAATCCTACTTACAACCGGATAAAAGGGACTAAAAGCCTTGAACGTGTCTATACATTTGAACCTGTTTCTGATGAATTGGCAACGGATGAACAAAAATATATCATCGGAACTCAAGGATGCATCTGGACAGAATGGACGCGTGACAGTTTGAAGATGGAATGGCAAATTCTTCCCCGTATGGCTGCTTTGTCCGAGATTCAATGGACGGAACCGTCACATAAAAATTTCGACAACTTTTTGAAACGTTTACCGGCTCTGCTGACTATCTACCGGGATAGAGGTTATGATTTCCGTCAGGACATTTATGATGTGAACATTGATATCGTTCCGGCTCCCGATGAAGGAAAAGCCAAGATTGCTCTTCATACTTTTGATGATGCGGAAATACATTATACGTTGGATGGCAGCGTTCCCGATGTGCAATCTCCATTGTATACCGACACTATACAAGTGAATAAAGATGCTATCATACAAGCCATTGCGGTTCGTCCGCAGGGTATCAGTCAGATAAGTAAGAAGGAAATAGGGGCGGAGTAAATTCGCCTTCGGAGCAATAGCTTTCTAAAGAACAAATACTAAACAAGAAACGGACATTCTGACAAAAACAGATGTCCGTTTTCTTATCAATATGCCTTTCATGTATTCTCAAAATAAAAAGCTGTTCAAGAAAAAATGGCGACAGAGTGAATCTCTATCGCCATCATGTGATGTGGAATGTTTAATTCCTTATGCTTTAGGAAGTGCTTCTTTTACAACCATAGTACGGTTTACATATTCTGCACCGTTCAATTGCTTGATAGCTTCTTTGGCTTCGTCATCATTAGGCATTTCTACAAAAGCAAAGCCTTTAGAACGACGTGTTTCACGGTCAGTAATAAGTTTTACTGAAGCTACTGTTCCATACTCTTCCATTACACCTCTCAAATCACCTTCCCTAACATTATAGTTAAGGTTTCCAATATACAAATTCATAAAATAAAAATTGATAAATAAATAATTAAGTAAACTTTGAATTTAAAAATTTAGTTAGAAGAATAGAAACGGTTCAAGTGTGAGATGAATTGAGTCAATCGAAAAAACTATCTTTTTATATTCCGTTGTCAAAGGAACGATAAATAATTGGATTATCCACTATATTTCTCTTTTTATTTTGATATTTTTTTAACTGCTGACTCTTTTTAGTCTTTTCAGGCTGACGAACAGGGCTGAAATCCTTTCTTTGACCGGAAACCTAAAGAATAAATTTCTCTACTACCGCGGCTACACCATCTTCTTCATTAGAAAGGGTGATGTAGTCGGCGTTTTGACGGACTATTTCTTGAGCATTGGCCATTGCTACCCCCAATCCGGCATATTGTATCATGGAAAGATCGTTAAAACCATCACCAACGGCAATCATTTCTTCTTTTGTCATACCGATTTCTTTTAGCAATACGGCCAGTGATTGTGCTTTATCAATACCTTTAGGAACCAGTTCCAAAAAATAAGGTTCGGAACGGAATACCCCCATACGGTCTTTCAAGTGTTCGTACATTTCTTTTTCAAGCACTGCAAGCCGAGTAGGTTCACCTACAATCAGACATTTGGCAATAGGGAATTTTATTGCCTCCAGGAAATGATCCACTTTCTTGGGAGTCATCACATTCAGAATAGCTTCTTTCAATACATATTCGTCCTCCGGATATTCAGTCAATACATATTTTCCATCGTAGGTGACGATAGCAAAATGGTTGTCGGTGGCACATTTATACAGGTAGGGCAATACGTCCGGATCGAGCACATTCTCGTACATCATCTCACCGGTTTTCCAGTCTATGATCTCACCTCCGTTATACGAAAGTATATAACCTTCGTATTTCTGCAATTCTAAGATCTCGGCCAGTGGAGCCACACCGTATGTGGGACGTCCCGATGCCAAAACAATTTTTACTCCGCGCTCTTGCGCTTCGATAAGTGTACGACGTGTGTGTTCCGTTACCTCTTTCTTTTTATTGGTCAACGTTCCGTCTAGGTCTAAAACTAATAATTTATACTTCATATACTATTTAATGGAGTGCTTTTGCCAAATTCGCTGCAAATATAACGATAAAATTCATGGCTTTTTGCTACATTTGCTCAAAATAAACAAGAATCATGACAGAAATTTTATTAACCGTAATTATTATCCTGCTGATAATTAATATGGTAATCGCACTTACTAAAAACAATCGTCTGCAAACCGAACGTCTGGAAGGATTGCTACGCGAAGAAATGAAAGAAAACCGGGACGAATTGGGAAGAAATATCCGCGAACTGCGTAACGAACTGAATCAAACCTTGAATTATTCTATCCGTAATATGCAGGATACTTTGCATAAAAACCTGCTGACCGGTAATGAAATGCAACGGGAAAAATTTGAAGCAATGGGCAAACAACAGGAAGCCTTGGTGAAAAGTACGGAAAAACGATTGGATGACATGCGGCAAATGGTAGAAGAAAAATTACAGAAAACATTGAATGAACGTATAGGACAATCCTTTGAGATAGTACGTTCGCAGCTGGAGAATGTACAAAAAGGGCTGGGAGAGATGAAGAGCCTGGCACAGGATGTAGGAGGATTGAAAAAAGTTTTAAGCAATGTGAAGACGCGGGGTACATTCGGAGAAGTACAATTAGGGGCCTTATTGGACCAGATGCTGAGTCCGGAACAATATGAGGCGAATGTCAAAACCAAGAAAAATGCAACGGAATTTGTGGAGTTCGCCATTAAACTTCCGGGAAAGGAAAATAGTGATGAAATTGTATATTTACCTGTGGATGCCAAATTTCCCAAAGATGTATATGAGCAATATCAGGATGCATACGAAGCCGGAGATGCCGCATTGATTGAAACTTCATCCCGCCAACTGGAAATCACAATCAAAAAAATGGCAAAGGATATTCACGATAAATATGTAGACCCACCTTTTACAACAGATTTTGCCATTATGTTTCTGCCATTCGAAAATATCTATGCAGAAGTGATCCGCCGGACCGCGTTGGTGGAAATGTTGCAAAAAGACTGGAAGATAGTGGTTACAGGTCCTACCACCCTGGGAGCTATCCTGAATAGTTTGCAAATGGGATTCCGTACACTGGCCATTCAAAAACGAACAAGCGAAGTATGGAATGTGTTAGGGGCAGTAAAGACTGAATTCGGAAAATTTGGAGGATTGCTGGAAAAGGTACAGAAAAATCTACAGAACGCAGGAGACCAGTTAGAGGAAGTTATGGGGAAACGCACTCGTGCCATAGAGCGTAAACTACGCCAGGTAGAAGCTCTTCCGGCAGAAGACAGCCAACGAATGTTGAGTTTGCCCGAACTGACAGATGATGAAGATGAATAAATAAGGAGGATTTAAGTATGAGCATGACATGGGATTTTATTTTAAGATTGTTTGTGGCAGGCGCTTTGGGTACTGTCATTGGTTTGGATAGGGAATATCGTGCCAAAGAAGCCGGTTATCGTACCCATTTTCTAGTATCACTGGGAAGTGCTCTCATTATGATTGTGTCACAATATGGTTTTATGGAAGTAGTGAAGATGGAGGGGATAGACCTGGACCCGAGTCGTGTGGCCGCACAGGTTGTCAGCGGTATCGGTTTTATTGGAGCGGGTACTATTATTTTTCAGAAACAAATCGTGCGCGGGCTTACTACCGCTGCCGGAATTTGGGCTACTTCGGGCATCGGTCTGGCCATTGGAGCCGGTATGTACTGGCTGGGAATCTCAGCAACAATCCTTACGCTGATTGGTCTTGAGGCTCTTAGCTATCTTTTTAAAAGTATAGGTATGAAAAGTTCCATGGTGGAGTTCTCTACAGACAATAAAGAAACACTGAACCGTATGGCCAAGAAATTCAATTCCAAGGAGTACAATATTGTTTCCTATCAATTGGACGAAAAGAGGTTGGGAGAAGTAACAACCTATTATGTTACAATGGTTATAAAATCTAAGAAATACAATGATGAAGGTATGTTACTGACATTATTACAAGACTTTACTGATATTACCGTTCACAGGCTGGAGTAAGCTTTTTCGGCTTGGTTCAAAAGCAGCAGGGGAGAGCGCTTATTGAAAGATTCTCTCCCCTGTGCTGTAATTATGCTTTTAACCGCATAACAAACGTACTTCCTTCTCCCAGCTTACTGTCTACTGTAAGAGTACCATTATGGGCCTCGACAAAATCCCGGGAAATAGACAGCCCTAAACCACTTCCTTGTACTTTAGTTCCGGGAACCCGGAAATAATGGTCAAAGATGCTTTTATGATAACGTGGATCAATCCCTTTCCCGAAATCCCGTACAAACATCTCAATGAATCCATCATCTGTCTGACGTGCCCCTATTATTACACGACCGTTTTCCGGTGAATACCGGATGGCATTGGAAAGAAGGTTGGTCAGCACCCAAGCTATCTTCTCACTGTCGACAAACAGCCTGCTTATCTTGTCATCAGGGTATTCCACTTCTATTTGAATATTGAATTTCTCAGCTTGTACACGGTTTGCCTTTATTGCATATTCTATCAACTCTATAGGTTTGGTTATCTTAGGCTTCAACTGTAGTTTTCCTGATTCTACCTGGGTCATATTCAGTAATTCGCCGGTGATGTTAAGCAGCCGTTCGCTATTTTCTTTGATACTGTTTGCCAAATCTTCCTGTTCTTCATTTAAAGCTCCGATACGTTGGTCTTCTAATAATTGCAGACTCATCATAATAGCCGAGATAGGAGTCTTCAATTCATGTGAGATTGTAGAGATAAATGTAGTTTTGGCCGAATCCAGTTCCTTAAATTCGGTTATATTCTTCAACATAATGACATGTCCTTTTTTTTCCATAGTAACCCCATCTTTCCCCGGTTGGGAAATACTCATGTATTTTACTTGGAAAAAACTCTCTTTATTGTCCGCATAAATCTTCAGAGGTTCTTTCTTTTCTTTTTCCTTGTCTTTGACTGGTTCCCCAGGAATTTCCACCAATTCACGAATCAGGCGGCGCAACAAATCATTGCGTAGGGAAATGTCCTGTGCAGAATGTTTAATAACTTCTTCACGTTTCAGGTTGATCACATTCAATGCTTCATCATTGATGAACAGGATTTCCATATCATTATTTAAACCGATAATAGGCTCGTTGATACTGTTGATGATAGTCTCCATATATTTTTTAGATGCCATCATATCGGATAAAGTACTTGCATGATAATCTTCCAGGCGTTTGGCCATGCGGTTGAAATTTTTAGATACTTCTGAAAATTCTTCACTGCTGTTCAATTCCAAACGTTTCTCATAATTATGGTTTGCAATTTCCTGTATAGCGTTGGTCAGTTCTTTAATAGGATTATCAATCGATGCGGGAAGGCGCAACCACATACCAATACCAATACATATACATGCGGCACCAACAACATATATCCACAATAAAGCCCGCTGTAATCCGGGACCTGCTGCCGGACTGTCAGGTTCCGTGGCCGTGAGTATTTGCAAATTCACAACAGAAAGTACAACCAATAGTACAATCATTGCCACCAATATCCCTATGGCAAGGGTTAGTTTCGACTTTATATTCATAACTTTTATTTTTTATGCAAGTATAATCAAATCTATGTCCATTTCAGCTAAAGAGTTTAGAAATTTTCGATATTTGGAAAGACTGAATAATGCACCGGGCATTTTGAAAGCAGGATGCCCCATACAGACAGTTGTAATTCCACGTTGACGACAAGTTTTAATTATTTCTCCCAGAATATCGGAAGATGAAACTTGGATAACTTCACCGCCCAACTCGGTAACCAGTTTAAAATGGTTAAGTAAATGCCGCTGTGTTGCCAATGGAATACGTTCCGTACTTTCGGCAGGCGTTTGTACATAAAGGGCAAAAAAGACCGTATTGTACCGGGAAGCAAGCCGTGCCGCTTTACGGATGATATGTCGGGGAGTCCGTTCATTACTGCTGATACATGCCAAAAACTTCTCGTGCCGGATACCCTTTTCGCCTGTAACAATTTCATTTTCAACTTTCTTCTCGACTCGAAAGGCCACTTCTTTTAGTGCCAGTTCACGTAACTGAAGAATATTCTCTGTCTTAAAAAAGTTATTCAGTGCCAACTGAATCTTTTCAAGGCGATAGATTTTCCCGGCTTTCAACCGGTTTATCAGTTCTTCGGCGGTAAGGTCTATATTTACCACTTCATCCGCATCCTGCAACACCTTATCCGGAATCCGTTCTTTAACCTCTATACCTGCTATACCTTTTACGTCCTCATTCAAACTTTCTATATGCTGGATATTAACTGCAGAAATTACGTTTATACCGGCATCCAACAATTCCATTACATCTTGCCAACGTTTCTCATTCCGGCTGCCCTCGATGTTGGTATGTGCCAATTCATCTACTATAACCAGTTCGGGATGTAACTGAAGAATGGCATCAAGATCCATTTCTTCCACTTCCTTACCTTTGTAAAATATCTTTTTCCGAGAGATAACAGGCAATCCTTCCAACATAGTAACGGTTCCTGCACGTCCGTGCGTTTCAATATAACCTATCTGTACATCTACACCGTTCTCCAACATTTCGTGAGCTTCTTGCAGCATACGATAACTTTTCCCTACACCGGCTATCATTCCGATATAGATTTTAAACTTTCCACGCCGTGAACGTTTAATCAAATCTAAAAAATGCTGTACACTTTCTTCTCTGTCTTCCATTTGTTATTTTATCATATTGGCAATATAACAATTTTCCGCATATTTAATATCAGTCCTTTTATAACAGACAAAGAATATACCAATAAAACAAACGGCTTAGCTACAATGCCATAAGCGTGTCATCAAAAACTAAAGCTTACCAAAATGAAAAGGGAACTCTTTCAAAATGAAACACTCTGTCTTTTCATCATTTATATCATTCATTTCTAGAATTCTTCAAAAAAAAACAGGAGGGCTATGGTTAATACCAATGGATTAATGTACCTTTGCCAGCATAATCAATAAAACCACCTACAAGAGCAAATATTAGGATGCAGGGTATAAAACAAAAAACTTATGATATGAACACAGACGATAGAAAATGGGAGATTATTGAAAGTGAATATCTTATCCGCCGCCCTTGGCTGACCGCACGCCGTGACCGGGTTAAACTACCTACAGGAGTTGAAATTCCTGAATATTATATTTTGGAATATCCTGATTGGGTAAATGTAATTGCTATCACCAAAGAGGGTAAATTCGTATTAGTACGCCAATACCGTCACGGAATAAAAGAAACGCGTTATGAAATTTGTGCCGGAGTTTGTGAAACCGGAGAAGAACCTTTGCTTTCTGCCCAACGAGAATTGTACGAAGAAACAGGGTATGGTAATGGAAATTGGACCAAACTTATGACCGTCTCAGCAAATACCAGCACCATGACAAATATCACTCATTGTTATCTGGCTACGGAGGTAGAACAAATCTCCACCCAGCATTTGGAAGAAACTGAAGATCTGACAGTGCATTTGCTGAGTGAAGAAGAAGTAAAAGCGTTGTTATTGAATGATGAAGTAAAACAATCATTGATGGCAGCGCCGCTTTGGAAGTATTTTGCTTTATATTCTCGTTTATAATAAAAACTTTTAGGGAGACTGAAAAAGCTCCCTAAAAGTAAGTTGAATCATTTATTCTATTAAACCGAGTTAGTCACTTTTTATACTTCTTTGTATCGTCATTCGCTCATCTTTTTAGTGAAAATCCTTTTTTGCAGATAAAGAATGCATAGCCATAATATGCTTTATACCTATTATATAGCTCAGCCTCATGATGATTGGATGTTATCAATTCTTTTACGATTCTGCTTCCTGCATGTTTTCTTCTGAATATTTCCTCGGCTTTAGCTTGAGGAGCAAAATAATGTTCTATCCAGCAATTCTCCGGAAGAATGAATGTCGCAACCGGAATATATCCTGCTTTTTGTATCTGGGCTACTTTGTTGGGAACCGTATCTATTTCCGTATAAGCACTCATCCAGAAATCATGAATTTCTGCCGGGCGTTGATCGGTAAACCAGACACTTTCAGAAACGGCAAGGTATCCTCCCGGTTTCAAATAGTTACGCCACTCCTTCAAGCCTCGTTCAAAGCCAATATTATAAATGGCTCCTTCCGACCAGATCAAGTCCAAAGAGTCCTTTTCAAAAGAAAGGTCATCCATCGAACCGACTATGCCTTTCACCCTATTCTGGAGATTCAGTTTCTCGGCATTCTTGTTGAAACGTTCAATGAATCCCGGGAAAAAGTCGATGCCTGTAATCTTCCCCGGCACATGTTGTGCCAAGATCATTGTCTGGCCCCCTGTTCCACAACCGAGATCAGCAATAAGGGATTTGTCGGTAAGATTATCTATAAAGCTTAATGCTTTAAGAGTTACTTCGGGACTTCCGGGTCCTTGTCGCTCCGTATTTAAGAAAAAATCACAAATCAAATTTACATCGAATCCTAGAATTGTATTGTTGTCATTATTCATTATCGTAATATATTAAACATACACTGAAAGCATAGCCATACTCCCTGTGTAATTAAAAAATAAAATTATAGTAATATGAAATTGCTCTCGAAAAAATATCCCGAGAATACACGAATAAACAATCTATTTATGAGAACAGATTGTTTACGATACCAAATCCGATATACGAGTTTTTAACATAGTGCAAAGATACACCTATTTCATTGAAAAACGATAGAAAACAATGTTTAAATTTAGGAGATATCTCAGTATTTGATCTTTTTCCACTCTTTTAAAAACCTATTTTGCGTTTCAAATAAATCATATCTTTTAGTAAAATCCCATTGTCAATAATGGGATGATCGTAGTTCTCCGTGAAAAAACCTTTTATACAATGAGAATATTCAAAGCCGCAACTTTTATAAAATGCAAGAACACCGGGAACGTCTCCTGTTCCCACTATCATCTGAGTATATTCTTTTGAATAATGGTTTATCAGGTAGTTTATTAGTTTTCTACCATATCCTTGTCGCTGGGCAATAGGGGTAACCGCTATATTCTTCAATTCACAAATTTCCGGACCTTCTTTTGTTACAACGCCCACGGCTTTTATCCCATTATCTTCCAATACAAACAAGTCACCACGCTCCAGATACCGGTCTATCATTGTTTCCTGTTCATCCCCAAGCAATAATAAGTCCAGATATTGCTTTTTATTTCTAGATATTTTAATGATGTGATAATCCATAATATTATATTTATAACATTCTTGTCTTTATAGATAGTGCAAAACAGCACTATTTTAACGATTCCCGGCATATCGGTAAACAGCAGCCGAAATATCAGAGATTATTTTAGCATTCGTTTCCATATTTTCTTTTGAGTCTTTGACAAATACAGCTACTACATATCGGCTTCCATCAGGTAGAATTACAAAGCCAATGTCATTGATGCCAATGTATTCCCCCCGTTCATTCTTATCGGAAGTGCCTGTCTTATGTCCTATCTTGACTTCACTTTCGGGAAGGGGAGTAGGCAGTCTGTCTTTGCCTGTCCCACACTCTATCATAATATGTTTTAGAAAATCTGTATATTCATTTCTCATGAAATCTTGAGTCATAAAAAGTTCCAATAGATTGGCTGCTTCCATTGGTGTTGTCCAGTTTTTGTAACAATCATCCATGTCTTGATGCATCTCATCTTCGGTAGCAGTTATGGAAACATCGTTTATTCCCAATGAATGAATGTATTCATCCACCACGTTTACACCACCTATATAATCGAATAAGATATCACAGGCTACATTGTCACTTGACTGCATTGTATAAACTAAAAGTTCACTAATCGGAAGTTCCAAATTGCCTTGGGGATATTTATCACGCAAAGGGCTGTATGTATCCGGTTTGAAATATTTTTTATCAAGATATAGGGAAGTGGAAAGTGGAATATGCCGTTTTTGCAGGTAATCACATACAGCCAATGCCTGATGAAACTTATAAACGCTCATCATGGGATATTTTTCGGCATTATTTATGGCCAGCGTATCTTCTCCATCCAGTATCAAAGCCACTCCTATAGTTGCTTTCTTATCTTTAATAATATGTCGAATTTCTGTTTTTAATGTTTTCAATGAATCTTGGGATTTATTCTGAACACATCCGCCAGACAACACACACCATATACATATAATAATATATGGACATCCGTTTTTTACTAAAGACTGCAAGATTAACCTTGGGTTCCGTTTTTTTGTTATACGCATTTTCCTGATTTTAATTGTACGAAGATACTGGATTATCAGTCATTCTCCAATTTTTTCCTTATTTAAAGATTAGCCTTTTATCTTCTTCCGCAAATAACACAGCAGTATTTACCAGTGCCAGATGAGAATAAGCTTGTGGGAAATTACCCAATTGTTCTTTTGTTTCGAAATCAATATCTTCACTGAACAGGCCCAAATGGTTTGAATATTGCAAAATTTCATCGAACAGACAGCGTGTTTCGTCTTTTTCCCCGATGACATAAAGTGCACGGATCAGCCAAAAAGTACAGATGGTAAAGGCCGAAGAAGGACAGCCAAAATCATCATGAGTATTATAGCGGTACATCAATCCTTTGTGTAACAAGGATTTCTTGACGGCTTTCACTGTTTTATGATAACGAATATCATCAGCATCTATAAATCCATAAGGTTCCATTAACAGTAAAGAAGAGTCCAAATCCAGATTGCCGTATGCTTGTGAAAAACTTTGTATTTCTTCCTTCCATCCGTTTTTCATAACATCCACTTTAATTGCATCCGCTTCTTCTTCCCAACGTCGGCTATTCTCATATTTATTCAGAATACGTATAGAAAACGGAGAAGTAGTAGAATATGATAAAATCAATATTTCGCCCACTATCGGAAGAGAGGACGGAACTTTTGGCTTTGGATTTTTTGAGTATGACACAGATCTTTCCTTATTTATTGAAAATGCAGAAAAAGAAATACATAGAGTAAAAAACAGTACCGGACTTTCTTTTTCCAAGGACACAGCAAGAGCAGATGTCATCCGTTATTCGGCTCTGCCTTGGTTTGCCTTTTCCGAGATGAAACATGCCGGTTCAATTCAAACAGGAGATTCTATACCCAAAATTTCCACAGGTAAGCTGATACAAGAAAAAAAGAAACTTTTGCTCCCTATATCCATCAGTGTCCACCATGGCTTGGTGGATGGACGAAATGTTGCCGAATTTATACAGAACGTAAAAGACGGACAAAACAATACATTATGATATGATTGCTCCCTCTTCCTATTCTAATAATAAAACATGAAAAATAAAATAGAATTTATCGCTTTTGATGCCGATGACACTCTTTGGGAAAATGAACTTTATTTTCAAGAGTTGGAACACAAATTTTGCCATCTTCTGAGGAAATATTCACCAGCTCCTTCCGTATCAGAAGAATTGTTCAAGACAGAAATAAAAAATCTGCATATCTATGGTTATGGACTGAAAGGAATGCTGCTTTGCATGATTGAAACCATTTGCAAAGTTACTAATGGAGAAGGAGACCTCAATCTCGTAAAAGAAATCCTCCGATCAGGTCAGGAACTTCTGCAAAGATCAATCACATTATTGGACGGTGTGCAAGAAGTCATATCAGCCTTGCACGAAAATTATAAATTAGTATTGGCCACCAAAGGTGATTTGTTCGATCAAAAAAGAAAGATTTCTGCGTCCGGACTACAAGAATACTTTTGCCACATAGAAATAATGAGCGACAAGAAAAATGCGGATTATAAAAGATTGCTTGATAATTTAGGGTGTAAGGCAGAAAATTTACTGATGATAGGTAACTCGATAAAGTCGGATATTATTCCCATATTGGAACTCGGAGGTTATGCAGCCTATGTACCTCATCATGTCACTTGGGCACACGAACAATATGAAGGAGAAGTAACGCACTCCCACTTTATTAAGTTGAATAACATTAAAGAGATACAAAACTATCTTTAGTTTTTGCCATATTCCATTCTCCACGTGGTAACTCTTTGAACAAAAATACCACGTCCGGCAAGACTCAAAAAAGGATAAGTCACTCTATACAACAAAAAAGGGTTGTCAAAACGTGGATAATGCTGTCGTTAAGTTCATAGGGGCGAGGTTCGCTCGCCCGAAAACAGTTTGCTTTGTGTCTTCGGGCAGGCAAACCCTGCCCCTACAGCTGACGATTGGATAGTCCGGTTTCGTTTTGACACTTCCTTTTATTAAAAAACTGCGGAAAAAGTTTAATTAACTAATTGTCAAGACGTAAAGAGTAGAAAGTTAGGTAACAGGTAACGAATTAGTAACGGTGCGGGGTTCTTTGCGTTTCTTCGCTCTGCGCTGATAACTTGGTACAAATATACGAATTTGGACTGAAAACAGGAAATAAATGCGGTGTTTTTTTATCGGGGGGAATTTTGAGGGGGAACGGATGGACTGGAAATGAAAGGGGTGCAAAAAGAGGATTGCACAGTGCATTTTTATGAGATTGTAAATCGTTGATATTCAGGGTGTATTTTACAGGTGCAGGGTGCAGCTATATCTATATATATAGCTGCACCCTGCACCTGCCCTATGGATTGTCTTAAAAAGGGGGTGTATGTGAGGTTTTACGGGTGGAGATATGGCTGTTCGGAAGAAATGTATTATCTTCGTGGAAACCAAAGATAAATATATGCTGCGCTGATATGAAAACGAATAAGGCTGAAATATATAAAAATGCGTTCCGGCTGTTCTTACAGGACAATTACGAGAAGGTGACGGTGGTAAAACTGGAGAAAGCTATCGGATTGTCGTGCCGGGGTATCTATCATCATACGAAGGACAAACTGGGACTGTTCAAGGCGGTTGTAGATACCTATATCTTTGAACCGCACAAGGTGGAAAACAAGTTCGTGTTTGCGGAAGATATTTCATTGCGGGACTTCCTGCAAACCTATATCGAAGGGGTGGAAAGGACAATGGATTATCTAAGCAATGAACTGGGGGTGGATAGAAAGGAATGTGCCAAATGCTATTTTCAGTTCTTGTTCCAAGCGTACAAGTATTATCCGAACTTTGTGAAAAAAATGGATGCTATCTTTGAGAAAGACCAACAAATGTGGCGAAAGATAATTGATAAGGCAATCGCTTCGGGGGAAATCAGAAATGATATTGCCACGGAAGAGGTCGTCGATATGTTCCGAATGGCACATCTGGGAATGTCATACGTGCTGGCTTTTACCACGGGACTTGATACTGAACGACTGAAACGGCAATTTGACGCTGTATATAAACTGCTGAAATGATTCTTTTGAACGGAAATTGAATATCATTCAATCTTTTATGTGATATGTGAAGCACCTTTCGGGGTGCTTTTTTCATGTCTGTATGGAAATAAAACACATCAATCACTGTGTTTTCTAAAAGTTTGCATTATATTTGGGGAAAATGGACTGCACCCGGTGTAATTAAACAAGTTTGTTCTTATTCCCGGTTGCGACATTTTAGGTAACAGACGCGAAAGAAAGCCGTTATATATTCCTGTTGTGAGCGACTATCGAAAAAGAATGGATAGGAAGCGAAAAAAGATATGTGAGGTAATGGGGTATTTTTGCCGCCATTGAAATATAAAATATATGAATTGCATGATACGGATATGGAAACAACATCAACACTAAGCCAAGAACTGCTGCGGGCGGTGACGGCAGAACCGGAGATTGCGGAGAAGGTGCAAGCTCTGGTGGAAACAATGGAAGGAGTGATACGAAGCAAGCAGGATGCTGGGGAATTTGCGGGGCTGGAACAGCTTGCCGAGGACGGACGGGTAATGCGGTTCGTGGCAGATACGCTGAACAAGCTGCCGGAAGCGGTGACGTACAGCGACAAGGGTTTCGAGGCGTATGTGATGCTGGTTGCCCTGTCACGGGAAGATGCGGCACTACGGTATGTGTTCCGGCTATCGAGTTGGTATATCAACTACGGGTGCAACAGGGAACTGCTGTACTTGTGCCGGATATTGCATATCTATCCCGAACGGGAGTATCTGAACGGTGTGTATAACCGACTGGCGCAGTATGTGCAGCAAATGAAGCGGAAGCGTCCGCACTGCACCAAGAGCGAGGAATTGCCAAAAGGTACTACGGAACTGGAAATACCTATTGCCCGTGTGAAGGTAAAGGTAATGACGGGTGAAGAGTTGTTGCAGGCAGAGGTGTATCTGGGAATGGTGAAGAATAAAAGGCTCGTGGAGAAGGTTACGAAGCACTACATGAAGGCAAAGAATACGGGACATCTGGCTGACCTTTGCGGGTACAGCCTAAGCACTTTCCGGCGGCTGTTCTGTGAAGAGTTCCGTACTACTCCCCACGAATGGCTGAAAGGACTGCGGAAAGACAAGGTGAAGAACCTGCTCACGCAAACAGACTTGCCGCTGCTGGAAGTGGCAGAGGTATGTGGGTTTGTGTCGCAATCGTACCTGACGGAGTTCTGCCAGATGAATTTCGGGGCAAGTCCGGGTGAGATACGGAAAAATTGATAACTTTTCTTGCAGTTGAGCGATTATCGAAAAAGAATGGACGGGAAACAGAAAAAGTAATATTCGGATTGCCAGTAACTTTGCAGCCGTTTTTAGAAACCTAAAAAGGATTGCATGGATAAATTTTTTGATTCGATGTTACAGGAGATTGACCGCTATACGGGGACGGTCAATCTGGAAGGGGAAAACATTATTCCGGGTTGCCGTGAAATGATGAATTACCTGAAAGGCAAAATGATTGAACTGAAAAACTTTGCGTTGTCCCGTGAGTTTAAGGACGACGCAGAGGAAATCCGATTTTTCAAGTACCAGAAGCCGCTGATACTCGGACGGCTGCTGTACTTCTACAAGCTATACCAGATCGAGAGCAACCGACCGCCAAGCTATGAACTTGCCACAGGTTATTACCAGTGTGAGATCGAGAAACTGAAAACGGTCTTTGAACGCAGCCTTTCCTTTTTCCAGTATTACCGTAGCGGGGCTACGTACCGGGATAACTTCTACTTCAAACGGGGACAAACGGAGATAAGCCCGGAAACGGACACGTTCATCTTCGAGCCGGAAGCGGAGCTATCCACCGGATATGACCGACTGGTCGCCCGGCTGATTGCGGTGGAACTGCTGTTAGCCTTCCTGACAAGGCGGATGCGTGAGCCTGCGGACGGTGAGCCGCTATCGGGAAAGAAACTGTACTGGACGGACAAGAAAGCGGCGGCGGTGGAACTGATATACGGCATCCATGCGGTGGGAAGCGTGGATAACGGGAAAGCGGACATTATCGACATCGTGACGGCATTTGAACGGACGTTCCATATTGATCTGGGCGACGTGTACCACACGTTTATCGCCATGCGTAACCGGAAGAACAGCCGGACGGTGTATCTTGACCAAATGATCGAACAACTGCTCAAACGGATGGACGAAACGGATAGCTAACTTATTAGAAACCAATGATAGGATTAGCAAGTTCGTAGCAAGCTGCTAAAAGCGACTTTATCAAACCCTAACCAGTGACAAGTGGCTTGCAGCCGCCGGAAGAACCGAAAAGAAGGCTCTCCGGCGGCTTTTTTGTGTGCCGGAAAAAATCTTTGGCAAGGTGGTACGGACGTGAAAAGAAAAACAATCGAATAGGCGGACATTTGCGACCATAAATCTAAAAATCAACAGATTATGGAAGTAATAACAATCGAAAGCAAAGCGTTTGCCGCCCTCGTGGAGAAGATAGACGGGATAGCGGCATACGTGGAAGAGTCCCGGCAAAGGGAACAGGACGGGCAGCAGGGACAGGAAGAGAAGAACAGCCGGACGACGGGCAAGTGGATGACGGGCAGCGAGGTGTGCGAATATCTCGAAATCAGTCCCCGTACCTTGCAACGCTACCGCACGAACCGGATTATCGCCTTCTCCATCTGCGGGAAGAAAATCCGCTACCGCCGCACGGACGTGGAGCAGTTCCGGGAACGGTGGATGCGGGAAACGCCCGACAAGCAGATCGACCGGATGACTGGACAACACCCTTTGCATGAACGTAAATACAAGCTGTATGGTAAGAAAAGAGGAAATACTGGCAAGGACGAGTAACGGGCTGGACGTGTTCCGCCACTACCTGCCCGTGAAGTGGCGGGTAGGCAGGAATTTCCTGAACCCGCTGTACGAGGACAGCAAGGCTTCGTGCAACGTGTATTATGACCGCCGTAGCGGGACGTACAGGATGAAGGACTTCGGGAACGGGGACTTTTCGGGTGACTGTTTCTTTATCGTGGCGAAAATCAAGGGGCTGGACTGCAAGAACGCCGCCGACTTCGTGGAGATACTGGAAACGATAGACCGTGAGCTGTGTTTGGGTATCAGCGAGGATGTACCGCCGGAAACGGTACGGGAACGGCAGGCTGCCATGCGGGTTGTTCCCGTGGCGGAAGAAAACGGGATGAACGGTGACGGAACGGAAGAACCGACCGGGACGGAAGAACGGGCGGCAGAGCCGGAACACAAGCCACGCCCGTACCGGACGGTGCAGCAACCGTTCACGGAAAAGGAACTGGAGTATTGGGCTGGGTACGGGATAACGGAAGCGGTGCTGAACCGATACGGGGTGCAGTCGCTAAAGGAATACCGGAGCGAAACGAAAGACGGGAAAGCGTTCGGTTTCACGTCCACAGCCATAGAACCGATATTTGGGTACGTGGGGAAATGGGGCGTGAAGGTGTACCGCCCGAAATCGGAAGTACGGTTCGTGTACGGCGGTCATACGGGGGACAACTACTGTTTCGGGCTGGAAGAGTTGCCGCCCAAAGGTGACACGCTGTTCCTGACGGGCGGGGAAAAGGACGTACTGACGCTGGCGGCGCACGGATTCCATGCGATCTGTTTCAATTCGGAAACATCGGCGATACCTGCAAAGATCATCCGGAAGTTAGTGTATCGGTTCAAACATATCGTTCTGCTGTACGATGTGGATAAGATAGGGCTGGAAAGCTCCGAGAAACACCGACAGCAGCTAACGGAATACGGGGTGAAACGGCTGGTGCTGCCGCTGACGGGGGAAAAGACGGACAAGGACGTGTCGGACTACTTCAAGGCGGGACGGACACGGGACGAGTTCGTGAAGCTGTTCCTTAAAATGCTGGATAGCCTGTACGGTGACACGATGGCGGTGCTGAAATCCTGCGAGATAGACTACGACCACCCGCCACAGCAGGCTGTTGCCATCGTGACCGCCGGGGACGTGCCGCTGGGTTCGGAAGAGAACATCCTCTGCATCACGGGCGGGGAAGGCACGGGAAAGAGTAATTATACGGCGGCATTGGTCGCCGGGGCGATTCAGGAGAAGGAAACGGATGCGGACTTGTTGGGCGTTCGGGTAGAGCCGAACCGGAAAGGGCGTGCGGTGCTGCTCTACGATACGGAGCAGAGCGAGCAACAACTGTACAAGAACACGGGGCGGATGCTGCGGCGTGCCGGACGGGAGAAGATGCCGGAGTTCCTGCACGTGTACTGCCTGACGGGAATGTCACGGAGCGAGCGGCTGACGGCTATCATGCAGAGCATGGATAAATACCATTACCTGCACGGGGGTATTCATCTGGTGGTGATCGACGGGGTGGCGGACTTGATACGCTGCGCCAATGACGAGGGGGAAAGCGTGGCGTTGATAGACGAGATTTACCGACTGGCGGGGATTTACCGCACGTGCATCGCCGCCGTGGTGCATTTCGTTCCGAACGGGTTGAAGTTAAGGGGACACTTGGGTAGCGAGTTGCAGCGCAAGTCGGCGGCTATCCTCTCAATAGAGAAGGACGAGAACCCGGAAATCTCGGTCGTGAAAGCATTGAAAGTGCGTGACGGCAGCCCGTTGGATATTCCTATCATGCAGTTCCGCTGGGACAAACAGATGGGGATGCCCGTGTACGTGGGCGAAAAGCCCCGTGCGGAGAAAGAGAAGCGCAAGGAGAAGGAACTGGCGGAGATGGCACGGGAAGCGTTCACCCGGCAAGAGAAGTATGGCTACATCGAACTGTGCGAACTGATACAGGAGATGCTGGAAGTGAAGGAACGGACGGCAAAGGGATATATCCGCTATATGCGTGAGAAGGAAATCGTCGAAAAGGAAGGAGATTACTATGTACACGGACAGGGAAGAGTTTGAAGGCTGGATGCAGCGGATCATGCAGCGGTTCGACACGACCGAAAAGCTGCTGGAAAGGGTGCTGAAAAAGAACAGCCAACTGGACGGTGAAGAGGTGCTGGATAATCAGGACTTGTGCCTGCTGCTGAAAGTCGGCATACGGACGTTGCAACGATACCGGGCTATGGGGCTGCTGCCCTACTTCACAATCAGCGGGAAGGTATTCTACCGGGCGAAAGATGTGCATGAGTTTATCCGCAACCGATTCGATGCAGTGGCGGAGAGAAAGCGTAAATGAAAAGTGAACGGTTGCCCTGCTTTGTCGTTAGATAAGGCGGGGCTATTCTTTTGTAGTTCGGCAGGTTTGCACTATATTTGCAACAGAAAATATGAAAGTTCATTGCCCGGCTTGAACGCAAGCGGGTTTTGATTATATAGATTGTACGTTCGCTAAACGTCTTAAAGTAAAAACTGGAAATTTTTAATAAACCGGACGAATGGCGCAATGTTCATGCTGTGTATATATACGGCGTGAGCTTGCCTATTCGGTTTATGGGGTTTCCAGTCCCTTACTTTAGAATAGTGTGAGTTCACGCTGTTCTTTTATGGCTGCTGGCGGGCATAACCGATAAAAAGAAAAGTGTTATGAAACAGATTACTTTGTATGTGTACCAAACCATTAACGGATGCCCTGCCCGTGCCGACAAGCAGGTGGACGATGTTATTCTGAAAGCCGATTGCCTGCTCTTGGATGAAGAAACTTATCTGGATGTATTTATGAATCACCTCGGCTGGCCGCTCACGGAGAAAGAAACTTTTGTAGTGGCGCAAGCCGATTGTAACCTGACGGAAAAAGAAGGGGTGCAGTTTATTACGGGGGATGCTGTGGCGGAACTCTCTCGGATGAAAGCTGCGGGTGACGGGGTGATGGTCGCCTACGGCGAAGGAATTGCGGCTGTGCTGCTGAATAGCGGGCTGGCGGATGAGATTGTGGTAGTTACGCTGCCTGTGGTTGCAGGGGGTGACGAAAAGGCTTTGCGGCATATTACGGGGGACGGTGCGGCGTGGGTGGTGCGATCTTGCAAGGTGCTGGATGGTGAGAAGGTACGGACGGTGTATGGAAGGGTGTAATTTGTGCATCAGTGATGCACAAATTCAGATATGGCTGTTAGAAATAATAAAAGGTGCATCAGCGATGCACCTTTCACTTTAATATATCAATTCTTTTATGATGTTAAAGTACATTTGCAGGAAGCATATCAGTTCTGTCTAACTTCTTTCTAAAGAATGTTTTCTGAATAGATGATAATACACTATGTTCAATTACATCCTTATGCAAAGTGAAAAATTTTTCAGAAGCACTAATACACTCTTGTGTAGCTTTACATTTTCTCAAAGAATTATTCAATAGACTAACTCCCATGAGTTTAGTTTTGAAAAATCTATTTTTTAATCCGTTACGGTATAGAAAATCAAAATAAACTTCAGCATCGGCAACATTATATTTTGCCAATTCTGATTGGAGAGCAGCCCAATAGTAATCTGTCATTTCCAATGATAGAACTACTACTAAGAAACTTCGTTCTCCTAAAGAGATTATTTGATAATCTTTTGTTTTCATTTCTTTACCAATTAGTACATAAGTCATTCATAATAACAAGTCCATCCTTTATGATGTTCACTGCTTCGTCATAATATAAGGTTCGACTTGTTTCCAAGTTCATACGATCCACGTGAAAAGTTGTATGCCGATTCTTATTATAAAAGTCATACGCCCTTTCCAATGCTCTTTTTAACGAGGGCTGATTGTCGTAAGTTCCCACATTTTTTGAAAAATGAAAGTAACCATCACTTCCTTTTTCAAAATATGTGCCATAATCTCTAAAATCCGGTGCATCTTCCAAAATCCTTTTGCTAATCAAGCCGTCTAAAGCCTTCATTATACCAAATGTATAACATCCGTAATCATCTACTACAACACCAGAATTAGCAAGAGTGATGGATGTTTTGAGAAAATCTTCAAGAATACTTCCTTCAATATTTTCAATTTTTGTAAAATGCTTATTCAAATCTTTTTCTATAATACATCCAACCGAAGGCTGAATAGACAAAAAATCTTCCATAACTTCGGAAGGAACAGAAGATATTGTTTCCATAACTTCTGTAATAAGCTCAATATAGAAAGCTGTTACTGCTCCCTGTAAAAACAGAGTACCATTGTTATAAAAGATAATAGATACTTTTGCATCATACTTTCCTTTTAAATGATATTGATTTCTGATAGCAGAATTATTATCAGTATTGATTGGTGTTACTTCAATTTCTTCACTTTCTGATAACATATCCATAAAAGTATCAAAATCTTCCAAACTTATACCTTTTGCTGTAAAGGCTTTTTTATCAGGACAAGGTATTGAAGCGTTTTGGAGAATAACATTCCAACATTCTTCACATATTCCTTTTAATTTCGCTTTTCCTTGCGTACTACAGGAAACTTGACCGCCACTAATAAAACAGTTTAGAATACCTGTTTCTTTATTATGAGTTATCTCTATTTTTTTCAATTTGCCTTCATTACAATCTGTTATTTTGATTGAATATGAAGGTTTTGTTGCTATGAAATCTATAGCAACCTGATCTATGCTTTCGACAGATAATGAGTGTTTTTTAGCCATTGTAGTTCTATCTTCGGGTACAAAATTACAGTATTTTTTGAATATATGTCCACAAATTCAAGCATTTAACTCTTTTTGGGCTGCAAAAATCCCATTTAATAGGAAGTATAATGCTCTATATATGGAATAAAAATGTCCGGGACTTTTCTTGAACATCAGCCAATCGGTCATAGAAATGGCAAAGCCGCCCTTTTGGAGTGACCGATTGGCAAAGGTACTAATTATTATGGGATTAAGGGTGTAATACCTTAAAATCCCGGCTGCCGCCGTCGTCTATCAGCCCGTCCTTGCGCAAACGCAAAAGGATTTCGGTTGTGGACTGGCTGCCGAAATTGCGGACACAGTGCAGACGGGAGAAACGATAGCGGCGAAGGTGGATAAGCAGGTGTTCGACCGTGAACAGGCTTAGTTCACGGCAAGCCCTGACAATGCGCTGCGACAAGCCGAAATCGTCCAGCGGGGTATCTAACAGCCTGCGGTGCTTGCCCGGTCTGCCCCGTCCCTTCTCCGTCTGCATATCGTCATAGATGGTATCTACCCGGTTACGCTCGAAAAGGGCGAAAAGGGATGCGCCGTCTATCATCAGGACGGTATCGAAACGGGCAAAAGCGATGTGGTTGCCGTTCATCCAGAGGGTGATGCGCTGCACGTCCGTTCCACAGATACGGGCGGCTTCTTCCACGGATAACCAGCCGTTCATCGTCTGCCGCCCTTTCCTTTTGCCTTGTCAGTGCGGGGCGGGAACTCGTACACGGTGCGGAAGTCCTTGTCGAAGGTGACGTGAGCATCGAAGGTTTTGCCGTCCTTGTTCTTAAAGCCTTTGATTAGGGACGTTTTGCCTTTGGTTACAAGGTCGGTAATCTGTTTGTCGGTAAGCTCTTTCCCGCCCTTGTTGCGAAAGATGGTAACACCACAATCGACGTTGCTGCACTTGGCGACTTTCGGATAGAAGAGGATACGCCCGGACTGGCATTTGGGGCAAGGGATGCGTTCACCGTCCGTAACCGATACCTGCACCTGCAAAAGTTCTTCGGTGATCTGGGCGGTATAGACTTCGATTCCCTTGCGGAACGTGGCTGCGTCCATCCCGCCCGTCTCGATGCGGGCAAGGGCGGCTTCCCATTGCCCGGTCATTTCGACATCGGCAATGCGTTTGCCCTTTACGGTATGGTACACCGCCAGACCTTTTTCAGTCGGGACAAGGTTCTTCTTGTCACGGCGCACGTAGTCACGGGAAAACAGGGTTTCGATAATGGACGCACGGGTGGCGGGCGTGCCGATACCGATGTCTTTCAGGCTGTCCCGCAGTTCGGTTTCCTGCAACTCCTTGCCGCAACTCTCCATAGCCGAAAGCAGGCTGCTCTCGGTGTGCAGTGGACGGGGCTTGGTCTGTTTCTCCACGTTCTCCGCCGATTGCAGGGGGAAGGTTTCGCCGGGCTGCAAAGGCGGAAGGGCGGCGGCTTCTTCTTCCTCGTCTTTCTCGCCACGGACGGCACGCCATCCGGCAGACTTGATTACTGTCCCTTTGGTAGTAATGTCGCTGTTACCTGCGGTGAAACGAACCGTTGTAACGTCCTTTACGCAACGGGCGGAGAAGGATTCGAGCAGGCGGGCGGCAACCATATCGTACACCTTGCGCTCGTCCTCCGGCAGTTCGCCGGGCAGACATTCGGTGATAATCAGGGCATGGTGATCGGTGACTTTCCCGGCGTCCACACTGCGGCGGTTGAGTGCCGTCCCTTTCAGGGTGGCGGCATAGGCAGAGAAAGCGGGGTATTGTTCCAAAAGGGCGATGCGGGACGGGATTTCGTCGAAAACATCGTCGGAGATAAAGCGGGAGCCTGTGCGGGGGTAGCTAAGTACCTTTTTCTCGTAAAGCGATTGTGCAATGGAAAGGGTTTTGTCCGCTGAAAAGCCGAGCTTGCTGTTGGCTTCCTTCTGTAACGTGGTGAGGTCGTAGAGCAGCGGCGGTTCTTGGTTCACTTCCTTGCGCTGCACATCGGCAACCATGACCGTACCCGTGGCGGTAACGGCACTAAGGGCGGTGGTTGCTGCCGGAAGGGTTTCGTACTTGTGTTCGGAGATGGCGGAGAAGGGCGTGCCGTCCTTTTCTGCCGTGACCTTTAGCTGGTAGTAGGTCTGCGGGGTGAAATTCCTGTTCTCCAGATAGCGGGAGCAGATCATCATCAAGGTGGGTGTCTGCACCCGTCCGAGCGAGAAGATTCCCTGTCCGGCGGCGATGGAAAGTGCCTGCGTGCTGTTGATGCCGACTAAATAATCGGCGATGGCACGGGCTTCGGCGGCACGGTAGAGGTTATCGTAATCGCTGCCGGGTTTGAGCTTATCCAGCCCGTCACGGATGGCACAGTCGGTCAGCGAGGAAATCCACAAGCGGACGAAAGGTTTGCGGCAACCGAGGTAGTTGTAAATATAGCGGAAGATTCCTTCTCCTTCACGACCCGCATCGGTTGCCACGATGATCCGGTCGGACTGGGCGAAAACTTCGCCAATGACCTTTAGTTGTTTGAGTACGCCGGGATCGGATTTGTACTCTTTGCCTTCCCGTATCTGGCGGGGTATGAACTTGAACTCCTGCGGGATGATGGGAAGGTTTTCACGGCGGAAGCCGGAGAACCCGTAAGCATCGGGCATGGCAAGCTGGACGAGATGGCCGAACGCCCAGGTAACGAGGTAGTCGTTGCCTGAGAGGTAGCCATCGTGACGCTGGCGAACATTCAACACGTTTGCTATGTCCTTCGCAACGGAAGGTTTCTCGGCGATAATTGCTGTAATCATATTTCTTTAGTTTTTAATGGTTTGACAAAAAGTGTCCCGTCACTTGGGGGACGGGACAACCGGATAGTTACTTGTGATAATCTTACCGGATAAGACGGGTATCAGAGGCGGGGACTTTTGCGCTGCCGGGGTTTGGGCTTGTCCTGTTGCCGCTCCTGTTTCTTATCTTCTTTCTTGCCCTCTTTCTGTTCCTGCTTGCGGTCTTGCTGTTCCTTCTGCTCTCCGGTGGGGCGGGTTTGTGCGGATTGCAAGGCTTCTTTCAGGCTCTTGGTGGCTTCGTTGGTCTTGCCCTCGGAATTGATGGCTACCTGTACCTCGTTCTCGACGGCGGGTTTGACACGCCCCTCTTCGAGTGCGGTCTTGTAATCCTTGGGGAACATGAAGGCGGGGTATTTCTGTCCGGGCTGCCATGTGATGTACCCCTGATAAGGTTTGCCGTTCTTGTCTTTCAAGCCGGAAACTTTGACCGTGCCGCCGCCCGCAAGTTCCGTTTGCGACTTTTCGGTGAGTTCCTGTTTGCGGAAGGTCTTGGGGACTTCCTGATTGGCGGTCTGTTTCTGTAACTCCTTGTGTGCGTCCATCGCCAGTTTAGCCCGGTCGTTGAAGAGTAGTTCGAGTTGCATCTTGGCGGCGTTGAACTGGACGGGGGCTTCGTAGGTTTTGGGCTTCTGCCCTTCTTTGGCTTTGGTCTGGAATTTACATACCACGGCTTCGCCCTTTTTCAGCCGTGCCACCTCGTCAGGGGTGAAGGTATGCCCGTTCTTTTCCGCCGGGATGCGCACCTTGTCAGCCGGGAAGGATGCGAGTTCGTTCGTTTTCTGGTTACGGCTGACAAGGGACGGGACTTTCTCGCCCGCCCGGTTGGTGAGTTCGACAATGCGCCCCATGTTCCCGGTAGTCTTGATAGCATCACTATCTTCCTTCGTGAAGGTATGCCCGAAGAATTGCTGCTGCAACTTTGACGGATCGAGAATACCGTGGCTGCAAACGACTACTCTGCCGTCGGGAGCTTCACGCAAGGAAAGCTGGCTGTCGTTGGCATGGGAGATCGAATCGAGGTTGAAATATACCCGGACGGTCTTGTCGGTCTGGAAGCCCCGTAACATCTGGTCGAGCATACCGTTCTGTTCGATCTGTTCACGTTTGATGCCGAGATTGGCGAGCGAGTTCCAATCTATCTTGTCCACATCGTACTTGTACTGCGGCTGTTGTTGCACCTGCCCTTGTTGCGGTGCATCTGTCGGCTGCTGTTGTTGCTGCCCGGCGGCAGGCTGCGCCTGTTGCTCGCCTTGTTGTTGTGCCTGTGCGGGATGTTGTACCTCGTACTGTGCCATGCGTGCCTGTCCTTCGGGCGTGGGGTTCTGCACGGTCTGCTGGAAATCTGCCGCTACCCGTTGCACATCCTCTTCCGGCACACGGAAGAAATGGAAACGGGTGGGATCTTTCAACTGGTTCCAAAGATTGGAAAAGAAGTTGGAGAACATATCGCCGTGGCGATCTACCCGTAGCAGGTCGTTGTTGTCCTCTAACGGGTTCTTGGTTTGTAACTCTCCGTCCTTTACTCCGCTGACGGCTTGGATGGTCTTTTTCTCCTGATCCATGACAAGAAGAATATCCATCAGTTGTTCGCTGTTGTCCGGTCTTTCGTCCATAAACTTAAATTTTTAATGGTGAATACTAACGGTTTCGGTGGAAACCGGACGTAAATATATAGGGGAATGTATTGATAATTAACAAGTTTACGGTGGGGTGTCGCTACTTGTCGTCCGGTTCGCAGGTTTGTCGTGGCGGATGGCGGGAGCATGGGGAAAGTTCGGGGTGCAAAGCGGTATAAAGCAAAGGGGGAAGTCTTTTATCAGGCATCAGGGAAATAAAATACAGTAATTACTGTATTTTATCGGGATTTTGTTTTATATTTGGGCAAAAGGACAAATGAAGCCGTTCAATATCCTTTTGCGGACGATTATCGAAAAAGAACGGACGAGAAACGAAAAGGAAATTGAGGGGCGGCGGGGTATCTTTGGCGGAGAATGGAAACGGGATTGTTCAACTTGAAATATTGAGGAATGAAAACAGTAATAACCCTATTAATATGTATAGCTATGGCGACTTGTTCCAGTGCCAAACGAGGGACTTCTTCCGATGGAGAAGTGGCAAACTCCAATGATCCGGTATTTTGTGCGGATAACTTGGTAGGAAATGAACTTATTAGTTTGTATCCTTTCATGTTGTACGACAAGCCAGATGGTAATATAACTTATAGCTGTGATTATGAGAATGGATATATCTGCATAGCCGGAGAGATAAAGGATGATTGGATAAGGCTGGATTACATAAGGTCAAATACGGATAAACTGACATCGCCATTTTATGGCTGGTCGAAATGGTGCAATAATGATTCAATCCTATTCAAAGTTGTAGGTAAGGGATTTCCCTTTATTTCGCCCTATAACGAAAACGCTATTTATGAGTTTCCTGTATATAGCCGGGAATATCCTCAATATCCGGGCGGTGAGGAAGCTATTGAGCAATTTCTGAAGAAAGAAGTACAAAAACGTTATCCACCAACAGCCCGACAGATGGGGGTACAAGGTCGAGTCACGGTTTCTTTCGTTGTGGAGAAAGACGGTACAATGTCGGACTTTAGAATCCAGAATAGTGTAAACGATGAAATAGATGAAGCTGCTATTGAGTGTATAAAGAACTTGCCGAAGCGTTGGAAACCTGCCAGAACAAAATTGGAGTTTGATACGGCTGAAAGAACGGTACGATGCAAAGTAAAGTTGCCTGTATCTTTTAGAATTGAATGATAGATAAGATGCAGTAAAATTTGATATTTAGTACTATAAAATAATAAGCGTATGGAAAAGTTAGCCATTGTCATATTGCTCTCCGTATTCTCTTTTGTGAGTTACGGACAGACAAACAGAAGTAAACAGAATCATACTTCTAAAGATGGAGTTACCGACAGTATTGTATGGACTCTGTTAATAAAACCGCATATAGTTTATTCTTCCGAGACTGTTTCTGACTCTGCCGCTGCCTATTATAAAAAAGGAACTGAAAATTTTTATTCCGAAGATTATAAGGGAGCGATTGAAGATTATAGTAAAGCCATTGAATTTAATCCTAATTATATGGCTGCCTATAACAACCGGGGAATTTCCAAAGGAGAGTCCGGTGATTATAAAGGGGCGATTGTGGATTATGACAAGGTTATTAGTCTTGATCCTGATGATGCTTTTGTTTATTGTTATCGTGGAGCAGCTAAGAGTAGATTAGGTGAGATGGAAGGAGCTGTTGCAGATTTTGACAAAGCCCTTACGATTGATCCTGCACATACTCTCGCATACCTTAATCGGGGAACTATTAAATATGTTACAGGTGATTACGAAGGCGCACTTTCCGATTATTCAAAGGCGATTGAAATTCGTCCTAATGCAATTTTTTACTTCGTGCGTGCTGCGGTTAAACATGAAATGGGCGATTATAAAGGCGAGATAGCCGATTATCGTCAGTCTTTCATATATGGTACTCCCAATGCGGCATTATACGACAGACTTGGACGTGCATTGTATGAACAGAAACAGTACGAGGAAGCATTAAAAGTATATGACGAAGGAATATCCGCTTATCCAAAAGATCATGATTTATATTATGGTCTTGAACAGGTTTGTAACCAGTTGAGCGATAAAGACAAGACCGCTAATACAGTTGCAGACACCATCACATTCAAAATAAAAAGTTCTCTTTATCTTATGGCTACACCGGGATTTGAATTTATTGTTTCAGACGGGAGCCGAACAGAAGAAATTATAGGGAAAGGATTTGCCGCCGGAGACTCTATAAAATACGAATTTTCAACGGACGAAGAACGAACGGTAACTATTATCGGTGCAGTTGGAAATTTACTATTCGCATCAGCCACTAACAACTTGTCTTATAGGAATTATCTTCGGAAGCAAGGGAGAAAGAAAACGCTTGTTGTGTTTGCCGAGGATGTGCTACAACTTGATATTAGCAAAAATAAATCTTTGCGTCATATATTGTGCCGTAAATGCCGATTAACCGAATTGGATGTAACACACAATCACGATTTGGAAGAACTGGACTGTTCAGAAAATCAGTTGAAATCCCTTGATGTAAGCCGGAATAAAAATCTTCGGGTATTGTTTTGTACTAAAAACAAATTGACAAACATAGATGTAAGCCATAATCTGCTGCTTGAAGAACTGGTTTGCTTTGATAATGATAATTTATCACTGGATGTAAGCACAAATAAGAATTTGGAATTTCTTAGTTGTGGCAGGCTATTAAAAGAAATTAATCTTACCAACAATACAGAACTAAAGGAATTAATATGCCGATGTAAATTAACCAAACTTGATTTGAGTAAAAATAAGAAGTTGAAAAAACTACGGATTGATGGAAATAGTTTATCAGCCGAAGAACTTAACTTTATTTTCAAAGCTCTTCCTACTGTAGATTATTATAAGGATCATACGGAAATTGATTTTTCGGATAATCCGGGCACTTCTGACTGTGACCGTTCTATTTTAGAAGAAAAAGGTTGGTTGTCACCTGATATTAATATGTGAAATTAATAATATTTTCAATCACTAAATTCTTTTTATCATGGGATTAGTTGCCTTACTGTCACCAGTCTGTTTTATTTGCCTTCTGGTTATCATACTTAATTTATTTACGAATACAACTACTAATAATAATCTGAAACTTGGTTGGAAACAACGGTTGTGGATAGTTCTAAATTTACTGATGTGGGCTTATGAACTATTTTTTACGATAGTAATTTGCGATGGTGTTGAAGGTTTGAATGTTCATTTCGGTAGCGGGTTGGGTGACTTGTTATATGTCTTCACACTTGTGGGCATGGCTCTGCTGCATATTGTCTTGCTCGCTATTTTTACATACAATCATCTACATACCTTCTTTTTTGTAGTTCTTATGTGTATGCCTGTATTCCCTTTGATGCTGATGCACCTGAATGCAGCACGGGGAAATGAGGAGAACGGTTATATGATTTCAGGCAACTGTGCCGGACTGTATTATAACAGTCAAGCCCAATATGAACAAAGGATGCGTGAAAGGGAAGCGGAAGAGGCGAAAAAGCCGAAGAAACCTGAATTTGCCACACAGTTCGAATCGTATTTGTATGATGCAGAACATGGGGAAGGAAAGGCACAGAATCATATAGGAAGGTGCTATGCACTGGGTGATGGCGTTGAACAAAATGATTCGTTGGCTATCAAGTGGTATCGTCTTGCAGCAGAGGGTGGATATGATATGGGGCAAAGAAATTTGGGGGTATGTTATTATAAGGGTTTGTGTGGTCTTGATGTTGATTATACAGAAGCCGTTAAATGGCTTCGCAAAGCGGCTGAACAAGGAAATGATGATGCCCAATATTTGATGGGGTGTTGTTATAAAGACGGTAAAGGTGTCGAGCAAAACGATGAAGAGGCTTTCCGGTGGCTTCGGCTTGCTGCACGGCAAGAACATGAGGGGGCACAGAAATTACTTCGAGAAAATAAACAAGTTTGGCAGTTGAGTAACAAATAATCGTATGGATAAGTGGATAGTTTACATATTACTGGCTGTATGTCTGCCAAGTTACGGACAAGCGAATGGAAATAAGCAGGTAAAACAAGGAACAGATTCTTTGCAAAATGATACTGTTATGCCCTATTCGGTGGATTCATTAGTACATACTTATATGGAAAGCGGACGTGTAAAATCCGAGAATGGCGATAAATTGGGGGCAATTGCGGAATATAACAAAGTTATTGAGATTGATTCAAATTACGCTGTTGCCTATTATAAACGGGGAAATCAAAATGCAGATTTGGGAAAAAATGAGGATGCGATTACAGATTACAACAAAGCAATTGAGATTAATCCGGATTATGCCTTTGCGTATTCTAATCGAGGAACTGTAAAAGCGGCATTAGGAGATCATACTGGAGCGATTACAGATTATAATAAGGCGATTGAAATTAAGCCTGATTTTGCTCTTGCTTATTCCAATAGAGGAAAGGCTAAAGCTGATTTAGGAAATAATGCTGAAGCATTAATAGATTGCAATATAGCAATAAAGATTAACTCTCATTTAGCTATTGCGTATATAAATAGAGCAACGCTTAAAGCTGATTTAGGTAATTATATAGAATCGGTTATAGATTATGATAAGGCTATTGAAATTAATCCCAATTATGCCATTGCGTATTCAGGTAGAGGAACTGTAAAATCGGCATTGGGCAACAACGTTGGCGCAATAATGGATTACGACAAAGCTGTTGATATTAATCCTAATTATGCTACTGTGTATTCAAACAGAGGAAAATCTCATACTGCTCTGGGTAACAATGATAAAGCATTAATAGATTATAACAAGGCAGTAGAAGTTGATCCTTATTTGGCTATTGCATATTACAATCGGGGCAATTTAAAAGCAGAGATGGGGGATATGAAAGGTGCACTTGCAGATTATAACAAAACACTTAAAATCAAACCAGATCATATTGGTAGCTATATCAATCTTGGTGTACTAAAATATAAAATGGGAGATTACGAGGGAGAAATCGCTACTTATCGGTTGGCGATAAAAAACTGCTCTCCCGATGCGGATTTGTATAATAATCTGGGGCGTGCGCTGTATGACCTGAAACGGTTTAAGGAAGCTGCGGAAGCATACGGCGAAGGAATAAAGGCTTTTCCGAGTGACGGAAAGTTGTACTATGGTCGTGGGCTGACACGTAACCAGTCGGGCGATAAGAACGGGGCTTGTGAGGACTGGCACAGAAGTAGTGAATTGGGATGTATTCAAGCGAATGCGTTGCTGCCGTTGTGTGATGTGATTAATAAGAAATAAATTATTGATTATGAAACTAAAAGTACTTTTGATTATGGGAGTAATAGGCGGATTATGTGCTTGCAGTGAGAGAAAAGGTTACTTCTCTCCGAATGAAATTCCGAGACTTACGTCGGAGTGTGAGATGCTGTCTGAGAAAGAGATAGAGCGTATATCCAATTCGGAAACACCGCCTGATAGTGATATTTTTGTGCGAGACACGCTACCTGATGGGACTATAAAAGGATATTGCACACTTTTCCCAAAAGCAGAAATCCTCCGCACCTACGATCGTTTAGCTCAATACCCTTATTTTATAATATATAAAGTTTTTGACAGATTGACGGGGAAACTATTATCGAAAGAGATAGAAGCTCCCGGTTCCATTACCATCGGGATGAGCTTTCATTTCTATGAAACAGGAAGGGTGAAAGAGATAAAACAGGAAGAGAAAGGGTACAAAATCAATGTGAATCAGTTGTTAAAATTGCTGAGTGATAGAGGAATCTTTATTCCTAAGACGGATGATAATTATGTTCACCCCGACACTACATGTATTGGTATATTAGGTGGGATATATAGAATAAAAATTAACGGAAATCCTTGTTATTCAGTCTTTTATCATTTGCCTAAAGATATAGGTTCTGTGTATGGTAAAACTCTTGAAATAGATGGTGCGGATGGGACAATATTAGGAGAAAAAGATGAATCCTATAATTCTTGCGAATGAATTATCCTACAACCCGCAAATAGGTAGATGAACAAATTGGATGGCAAAATTGACAGAAATCCGATAAGAAGATAAAACAGAATTAGAAAAGATTTGTTGAAACGGATATTCCGCCAGCCATGTGTCTGGTCGGAATATCCGTTTTTCATTTATCATACGTTCTTAATCAGGTGCGAGAGTTCGGGATCAGCCTTGATTCGTTCGATTTCATCGGCGACAATCTGCTTGACCTCGTTCTTGATGCGGTAGTAGTTCGCATCAATCTGCTGCTGCATGGTGTCGTTGCCGTCCTTGTCGGTGAAGTCGATAATCTGCGGTATCTTCACGTAACGGGCAGTTTCCCGCTTGACCTGCTCGTTATCCACGACAATCTCGGCGTGGAAAATCTTCTGCTCGATGCGCTCGTCGAAGTTATCGGCGACTGCTCCGACAAACATACCCTGCGTTAAGTTGCTGATTTTGGAAGCCGGAATAAGGCTATCCATCTGGGTATTGATGGAAACGGAAGTCTCGTTGCGGTTGATGGTTATGTTCTGCCGTTTCTGCAAGACCTTGCCGAAGCGTTCACTTAACGTTTTGGCGGTTTCGGCAACGACCTGACCTGCAAAGACATTGCCGACCGTATTGCAGATTACGGCACTTTCCTTGTCGCCGTAATCCCTTTTTAACTGGCTGAAATCCTGAAAGCCCAACATGACGGCTACCTTGTTACTTCGGGCGGTAGCAATCAGGTTATCCAGTCCACGCATGTAGATGGTGGGTAACTCGTCAATGATAACGGCGGATTTGAGCCGTTTCTTCTTGTTTATCAGCTTGACAATGCGGGAGTTATACAGTCCCAACGCTGCGCCGTATATGCCCTGCCTGTCGGGATTGTTACCTACTACAAGCACTTTCGGTTCTTCGGGATTGTTGATGTCGAGTGTGAAATCATCCGCCGTCATTACCCAGTAGAGTGCCGGGGAAATCATGCGGGAAAGCGGGATTTTGGCACTGGCTATCTGCCCCTGCAACTGCTCCACCGCCGAGCTTTCCCAAGCGTCCATGAACGGGGAAAGATAGTTCTCCAGTTCGGGGTAACTTGTCAGGATGGGGAAAATATCAGCGTACTTCCGGTTCAGAAATTCTATCGCATGGGGGAAGGTGCAATACTTGCCGTTCTTGTAGATTTTCAAATACCATATAATGCTGGCTAACAGAATGATAGGTGATTCAACAAAGAAGTCGCCCTGCTTGCTGATCCAAGTCCGATTGAGGTTGAGCATAATCGTGTACGCACTCTCGTAAGCATCGGATATGTCCGTCATAAAGTCCGGGTGTATGGGATTGCAACGGTGGCTACCTGCCGGATCATCGAAATTTATCACGTAGAATTTCGGTTTGACCTTGTACCCGTCCAGATTGTTAATCAGATGGTTGTAAGCAATCTCGGAAAGGTCGGGATATTTGAAATCATATAAAAAAACGGAAAATCCTTTTTCAATAACCTGTTTAATGTATTGATTGATAATCGCATAGGACTTCCCGCTGCCCGGAGTTCCTAATACCATTGTCGCACGAAAAACGTTAACGAGGTTAATCCATCCGTCATACGTCTTTCCCCTGAACCAGAACCGGGTACGAAGATTGACGGAATACTCGTTCTCTTTGAGTTCGGTTTCCTGCATAAAGGATTCGTTCTCCACGTTGAACATGTCTTCAAGCAAGTTGGTTTTGAGCAGGCGGGACATCCATAGTCCTGCCATGAGCAGAAAGATATATCCGGCTGTGAGGGTGGCGATGTAGAACACCGTGTTTGCCGACAAGGGCAAAGGGAGTGCCAAGAGCCACCAGTTGAAAAAGAACAATAACAAGCCCGTCACGCCGCAAAGGATTATCTTGCGCCAAGTGATTTTCTGCTCCTTCACGCCCTTAGTCCCCAAACAGGAAAGGGCGAGGAACAATACGGCAAAGAGCTTCGTCCAAAAGATACTGGAAAACAGCCCGGCGGTGCGCTGGAAACCGAGCAGGATTCTATCGACTACGCCGATATTGATGCCCCACTCCTGAATAGATTGGTAACAGAACCAATAAATATTGATTACTACAAATAAAATGCTGATAGCACGCATGAACTCCATTACTTTGGCAAGTCCACGCAAATCATCTTCGTTTTGCATATTGATATACTTTTAAAATTGTGAATACTGCGGAAGGTTACTGCTGCCTGCCGTACCTGCGCCTTTTCTTCTTTTTCCGCTGCTGCGGTGCGGGCTGGTCGCCGGATGCGCCGCCCTGCACGGGTGCGAACAGGCTGAAAGCGTTTGCCACGTTTTGGGCGGTGTTGTCCTTATGGTCGGGGTGGTACTCGGTATCATGCCCGTTCCATTCGGATGCGCCTGTATGCCCTTGCTGGTGTGCGGGACGTTCCACTTCGGCGGATTGCTGCTGCGAGTGAATACCGTCCTGTCCGGCGAAAAGGTCGTTGAATACATTGGCGGAAAACTCCTTACCCAGACGGGAACCGTTGAAAACGGTCTTGTCGGCATGGTTGATGAAGGTCGCCCCATAGATGCGCCCTGCATCGTTGGTGCGGAATACCACGCCGATACCCTGACGCATGAGTTCACGCTCGAAAAGTGCCCGGTCACGCCCTGCGGTCTGCATGGCGGACGCTATGCGGGCGACGGTATCGGTGGCAATGTCCTTGTGGCTCTTCACCCATGCGGCGGAAGAGAGCATACGCTTTTCCAGTGCGGCAATGCCCGCTTCCTTACCGAACACGGAAGACTTGAACGGTTTGCCGATCTTGTTGCCGTCCTTGTCCGTCGCCGAATAGGACAAGCCGTGATACTCCCGTCCGCCATATTCCCCTTTGACTTCATCCATGCTGATACCGTAAAGCGAAAGTACCGCACGGTATTCGCCGAGCGACTGGAAACGCCACTCACGGGCTATCGGTCGGATTACTCCCGCCAACTGCCCTTTGAGGTTGCCGCCCTCGTAATCGACGGGCGACAAGGGCAGCCCTTCCTTCCACTCCTTTTGGGTAGCCGGGGTAAACCCGAACTGCTGTTCCAGTTCCCGGCAGACCTTCATCGAACGCTCGTGTTCGTAGCTGTCGGAAATCGCCCGCCCGGTTTCGTCCACACGGACGGAAACGATATGCAGGTGTTCCCGCCCGATGTCGTTGTGGCGGTAAACGATATAAGGCTGGTCGCCGAAGCCCATACGCTGCATATACTGCTCCGCCAATTTTATGAACTGTTCCTCACTCACGCAATCTTTCGGATCGGGATTGAGCGAGATGTGCAGGATGGGTTTCTCGGTCTTGCGGTTGGCGGTCAGGTAGTCCCCGAACGAACGGGAAATATGCTCTATCGTGTAGGGATTGTCGCCCGGCGGTTCGATAATCCGGTTGCCGAAAAGCACGTCCGCATGAAGTTCGTCCACCTTGATCTGGTTATAGGCAAGCACCCCGTACAGGCTGCCGCCGTGTGAAATCTTGGCTATCATCGGACGGGGTATCTGGTTTGAAACTCTTCCGCCAGTGCGGAAATTTGTTTGCTAAGTTCCACCAGTTCGAGGGTGTGCTGTTCCAGTTTATAGAGGAAAGCGAGTGCTTTCTTCTCCGAGAAATTGGATTTGAGCGCACGCACGCATTGGTTGTAATTCACGCCGATGCTGCGGAACTGGGAATGAAAAGAGGTCAGGCGCATGTAGAAATCCTGTGTGCCCTTATCCAGTTTGACGACCTTTATCTCCCTGCCGAAGAGTGCGGAAACGATAAATTCGGCACGGGTTGCCTTGCCGGATTCATCGAAAAGGGCAAGGAAACGGGCGTTGTCCCCGTCACTTAGACGGAACACGTAGCGGTGGCGCATCTTGTCGGTCTTGGGCTTGCGCCCGTGATTGTTGGAATACTTCTTTTGACTATCCATAGTCCTATCAAATTTTAAGTGAAACATGGGTTGAAAACTGCCGTATGCTTACGGCTCTCCCCCGCACAGGAAAATCCAACTCCGGCGGATTTTTCACCAGCGGGGCAAGGTGGTGGTGTGGCACGGAAAGCGAAGCGAGTGCCGCAGCACACAACTTGCTAATTTCGGTTGAAATTAAAATCCGTCCTACCGGACAGATTGGGGATGCCCTTGTCTGTTGCCGACTGCCGGGGCAGTCCTTCGGGCGGTTACTATTCTTGTTCATTCTCACGGAATTTTGGTTCATGGCTGCAAAGTAACAGCCCTTTTCCCGTCCGGTCATTATGCCCGTATGCGACAAACCTACGGGTGGAAAGACAAGGTGCGACACATTGATAATCAGACGGATAATCTACCGATATTTTGATATTCCTTTGCGCCGTGGAAGCGGTAAAACGGCTGTTCAACCGGACGGATAAACGGACGCTCAAACGAGTGGATGATTGACTGAATGTACAGCCGGACGGATGATGATTTTGCCGGATAAACGGATGGACGAACGGCTAAACGGTTAGCCGGATGAATGACTAAACAGCTAAACGGTTAAACGGCTAAACAGCCGGATGAACGGTCGGATGGTTAGACGAATGAATAAATGGCTGGCTGCACGGCTGACCGATTGATTGAATGAACAGATAACCGATTGCTTAGGCAACCGAATGAATAACTAATTGATTGACGATATGGATAAACAGACTTTGAACGTGGCTTTCGCCACACAAAAGGGCGGTAGCGGAAAGACGGCTATCACGGTGCTGGTGGCGAGTTACCTGCACTACAACTGCGGGTGTCCGCTGGCGGTGATCGACTGCGACTTTCCGCAACACAGCCTGTATGAAATGCGGGAACGGGACAGCCGGGCGGTACTGGAAAACGAGTACCTGAAACGGATGGCATACGAGCAGATGCGTGAACCGGGACGTGCCGCCTATCCGGTGCAGAAGTGCCGGGTGGAACGTGCGCCGGACATGGCGGCGGAACTGGCGGGCAGTGGAAACTATGACCTGCTGTTCTTCGACCTGCCCGGTACGGTGAACTCGTCGGGCATATTGCGCACCATTGCGCAAATGGATTACATCTTCGCTCCGGTGAGTGCCGACCAAACGGTACTGGAAAGCACGCTCGCCTTTCTGGACGTGTTGCAACGGATGATGTTAGGAAAGGAAACAAGCCGGTTGAAAGGGCTTTACCTCTTTTGGAATCTGGTAGATAAACGGGAAAAAAGTGAACTGTACGGGCGGTATGAAAAAGTAATCGCCGGAATGGGGTTGCCGATGCTCGCTACACAGATACCGGACACGAAACGCTTCCGCAAGGAACTGGATGCGGAAAACCGGACGGTGTTCCGCTCCACGCTGTTCGCTCCCGACAAGCGGATGATCGCAGGCAGCGGAATCCCCGAACTGGCACATGAAATAATATCCATTCTCAAACTATCAGGCTATGAAGAAACAGCAAGCAGATAAGCCCATCGACGAAGAACTGCTTATGCGGATGATGGCGGGGGAAACGGAAAAGCCGCAAGGCAACGGTGATACGCCGGAAACAGAAGAAGAGGCGGAAGAACCGGAACAGGAAACAGAGAAAAGGGAAACTGCCGTGCCAATGGAAAACAGGGTTACCGGGAAGGTGGCTGACGGGAAAGTGCAGGACGGAAAAACGGTTGACGGAAAGCGGCGCAAGGCAAAGCAGGCGGCGGACTACGACACAACCTTTCTCAAAGGGATGGATATACCCGCCCGTTACGGGAAGCCCGTGTATGTGCGGCGTGAATACCACGAGCGGATCGCCAAAATCTCCATGATGCTGACGGGCGGCAAGGTGTCGCTATCCGCCTACATAGACAATGTGCTGGCGCAACACTTCGAGCAGTACCGGGAAGAAATCGAAGCGGCATACGCCGGAAAGATGGAAAAACTCTTCTAAAGCGGAAAGGAGAAAGGAACATGATACTGAAACTGATACTCTCCGTCCTGCTGCTATACTACCTGTGTGTGCTGTGGAAATATTACCGCACCGACATAGCCGGACTGCTGGGAAAAACGGATGCCGGAGAAAGGACGGACGAACCGGACGAAGAAGCGGAAAAGCCGGGTGAACCGTACACGGTTATCGGAAAAAGCACCTACCGGAAAGGACAAACCTACGAGCCGGAAGACAAGCAGGGACACGCTGAAAATCAAGCGGATAAAACGGATAATTTCGCACCCGGAACGTCGGAAAGCAAGCCGGAAACGGCTGCGGGTAACGGCACGGAACAGGCGGAAGATACCGCTGCGGACGAGGATGCGGACTACTCCGACATCGAGGTAGAACCGGAAGAGGACGAGCCGGAAGAAGAGGGATATGTACCCACGCCGGAAGAGTTGGAAGAGGAAGAAGAACTGGGGGCGTACTATCCCGACAGCAATCCCGACTTTGCCACCGGGTACACCTTCGAGGACTTGAAGATGGTACACAAAGTTATCGCCACGGACGAAGCGGACGAGCAGGAGAAAAGGCAAGCCCGTGAGGTGCTGCCCGCCGTGATGGGATCGGACGTGTGGGATGAAATGCTGGATGAATTTGAAGGGGCACGGCAGCGTGTCGCCCGACTGATGAATAATAGTAATGTTTAATTTAATCTTAAAAGACAATGACAAAAAAGAGATTCTTTTTGATGGCAGCCTGTGTGATGGCTGCCGCTGGTGCGATGGCGCAAGGCAACGGACAAGCAGGTATCACGGAAGCCACGCAAATGGTGACAAGCTATTTCGATCCCGGCACGAAATTGATTTATGCGATTGGTGCGGTGGTCGGATTGATTGGTGGTGTAAAAGTTTATGGAAAGTTCAGCAGCGGCGATCCCGATACGAGCAAGACAGCGGCTTCGTGGTTCGGAGCTTGTATTTTCCTGATTGTCGCCGCTACTATCCTGCGCTCTTTCTTCCTGTAAACAAGCGGGTTATGAACTTTGAAATTAACAAGGGGATTGGCAGGAACGTGGAGTTCAAGGGCTTGGAAAGCCAGTATCTTTTCGTGTTCGCCGCCGGGTTGCTTGCCGTGTTCGTGGTGTTCGTTATCCTGTACATGGCGGGCGTGAACCAGTGGGTGTGCATCGGCTTCGGCGTGACCGCGGCTACGCTGCTGGTATGGCTGACGTTCCGGCTCAATGCCAAGTACGGCACGCACGGGCTGATGAAAGCTGCCGCCCGGAAGCGGCATCCGAGGTATGTATTGAACCGACTGAAAATTCCCCGATTATTTACCACCAAAAACAAGAAAGAATGAGAAATGTAATGAAAGCGGCAACGCTGGAAAGCAAGTTCCCGCTGCTTGCCGTGGAAAACGGTTGCATCGTGTCAAAAGATGCGGACGTGACGGTAGCCTTCAAGGTGGAACTGCCGGAACTGTTCACCGTTACCAGTAACGAGTACGAGGCGATACATTCGGCATGGCACAAGGCGGTGAAGGTCTTGCCGGACTTCTCCATCGTGCATAAACAGGACTTCTTCATCGAAGAGAAATACCAGCCGGAGATTGACAAGGACGAACTTAGTTTTCTAAGCCGGAGTTTTGAACGGCACTTTAATGAACGCCCGTTCCTGAATCACTTCTGCTACCTGTTCCTTACCAAGACCACGAAAATGCGTAGCCGTCAGGAAAGCACGTTCAGCACACTGTGCAAGGGCAAGATTATCCCGAAGGAGATCGAGGACAAGGAAACGGTAATGAAGTTCCTCGAAGCGGTCGGGCAGTTTGAGCGGATCATGAATGACAGCGGGTTTATCACGCTCCGCCGCCTGCGGGCGGACGAGATTGTCGGGACGGAAACGACGGCGGGCATTGTGGAGAAATATTTCTCCCTCTCGCAAAATGATACCACTGTTCTAAAGGATATTTCGCTGAACCCCGAAGAGATGCGGATAGGCGATGACTTTCTCTGCCTGCATACTCTTTCGGACGTAGAGGATCTGCCGGGTAACGTGGGCACGGACAGCCGCTATGAACGGTTATCGACTGACCGTTCGGATTGCAGGCTTTCGTTCGCCGCCCCGGTGGGCGTGCTGCTGACATGTAACCACGTGTATAATCAGTACCTCTTTATTGACGACCATGCGGAGAGCCTGAAACGGTTCGAGCAGACCGCAAGGAATATGCAGTCGCTATCCCGTTACTCCCGTTCCAACCAGATCAACAAGGCTTGGATAGAGGAATACCTGAACGAAGCGCACAGCAAGGGGCTGGTTTCGGTACGTTGCCACTGTAACGTGATGGCATGGTCGGACGACCGGGAAGAACTGAAACACATCAAGAATGACGTGGGCAGCCAGCTCGCCCTTATGGAGTGCAAGCCACGGTATAACACCGTGGACGTGCCTACGCTTTTCTGGGCGGGCATACCGGGAAACGAGGGGGATTTTCCTTTCGAGGAAAGTTTCTACACGTTTATCCCGCAAGCCCTGTGCTTCTTCACGGAAGAAACGAATTACAAGAGTTCGCTCTCGCCCTTCGGTATCAAGATGGTGGATCGGGTGACGGGCAGACCGTTGCATCTGGATATATCGGACTTGCCGATGAAGAAGGGAGTGATTACCAATCGTAACAAGTTCGTACTTGGGCCGAGTGGTAGCGGGAAATCGTTTTTCATGAACCATTTAGTCAGGCAATATTACGAACAGAACAGCCATATCGTACTGGTCGATACGGGAAACTCGTATCAAGGTCTGTGTGAAATGATACACCGGAAAACAAAGGGGACGGACGGGATTTATTACACGTATTCGGAAGAGAAGCCGATCAGTTTCAATCCTTTCTTTACGGACGATTACAAGTTCAACGTAGAGAAAAAGGACAGCATAAAAACGCTGCTGCTCACCCTTTGGAAGAGCGAGGACGACAAGATCACGAAAACGGAAAGCGGTGAGTTGGGAAGTGCGGTATCGGCATATATCAAGAAGATACAGCAAGACCGCAGCATCGTGCCGTGCTTCGATACCTTCTACGAGTATATGCTGAATGATTACCGGGCGGAACTGGAGAAAAGGGACATCAAGGTAAGCCGGGAAGATTTCAATATTGACAATTTCCTGACTACGCTACGGCAGTATTACAAGGGCGGACGGTTCGACTTCCTGCTGAACTCCCGTGAGAATATCGACCTGCTGCACAAGCGGTTCATAGTATTTGAAATTGACAGTATAAAGGATAATGCCGAACTTTTTCCGGTGGTGGTAATCATCATCATGGAAGCGTTCATTAACAAGATGCGGCGGTTGAAAGGGATTCGTAAGCTCCTGATTGTGGAAGAAGCATGGAAGGCTCTTACCACGGAGAATATGGCTAACTATTTGAAATACATGTACAAAACGGTCAGAAAGTATTTCGGCGAGGCGATTGTCGTCACGCAAGAAGTCGATGATATAATATCGTCCCCCGTGGTGAAGGAAAGTATCATCAATAACTCGGACTGCAAAATTCTTTTAGACCAGAAAAAGTACATGAACAAGTTTGACGGCATACAGGCGATGCTCGGACTGACGGAGAAGGAGAAAGCGCAGATACTATCCATCAACCTTGCCAACCATCCCGGACGAAAATATAAAGAAGTGTGGATCGGACTGAACGGGGTGCAGTCGGCGGTGTATGCAACGGAAGTTTCGCCGAGCGAATACCTGACGTACACCACCGAAGAGAGCGAGAAAACGGAAGTGTTCAACCTTGGGGAAGAATTGGGCGGCGACTTGGAGCTTGCCATCAGGCGGCTGGCGGAAACGAAGTACAAGTAGTTGCGCCGGAAAGAATATGTGAAAATGAATGGCTGAATGTACGGATAGCCGGATGGTTGATTGGCTGGCTAATCGACTGAACGGTTGAACAGTCAAACGGCTGGCTAAACGGTTGGTTGGCTAAATGACTAAACGGCTAAACGTACAAACGGCTGGTTGTACAAATCATCATTAAAAACGAAATCAGTATGAAACGATTGAAACAGATTATACTACTGCTGGCGGCAGTGGTATCGGTGGCGGTACTGTCTTCCTGCAAGGAAACGAACGCCGACCGACTGGAAAAGATGCGGGGCGACTGGGTAAGCACGGGCAATAAGCCGCCCTTTACCTTTTCTGAAGAGAATGGGCAATACCGGGTAACGGTGATAAAGAAAAGCCATGCGGGAAGTACCCGGACAGAAACGTACCTCGTGCGTGAAACGGACGGCTACCTTTTTATTGAAACGGGACTGGCGGTAATGCTGACCTACGACAAGGAGAAAGACCGCATACACCTGTCACCCGGCGGGGAATATAAACGGAGTAACCATCAATTAAACAAGTAAGAACATGAAACAGATAAAAAAAATAGTCATGGGGTTGGCGTGCCTGCTGGCAGCGGGTACGGCTAACGCACAGTGGGTTGTGAGCGATCCGGGAAATCTGGCGCAAGGGATTATCAATACCGTCAAACAGATTGCGCAGACCTCTACAACGGCGAAGAATACACTGGACGGATTCAAGGAAACGGCAAAGGTCTTTGAACAAGGTAAGGTTTACTATGATGCGCTAAAGTCGGTGCATGACGTAATTAAGGGCGGTGTGAAGGTAAAGAAGAGCATCGAACTGGTGGCGGATATTTCGGAAATCTATGTACGGAACTACCAGAAGATGTTAGGCGATCCGAACTATACGCCGGATGAATTGAGTACTATCTCCTTCGGGTACGCAAAGTTATTAAGCGAGAGTGCGGACGTATTGCAGGATTTGAAAAACGTGGTGAATATCACCGGGATGTCGCTATCGGATGCGGAACGGCTGGCAATCATCGACCAGAGCTATAAACGGTTGCTGGAATACCGTAATCTGGTGCAATACTACACGAACAAGAATATCTCGGTGAGTTACCTGCGGGCGAAAAAGAAAAAGGACACAGACCGGGTGATGGCGTTGTACGGCTCGGCGGACGAACGCTACTGGTGAGAACGGATTCCTATACATATATATAATAAGGTAAGACGATGTTATTATCAATAGACTTTGAGAACCTGCATCAGATATTGCACACGCTGTATCAGGAAATGATGCCGCTATGCTCGAACCTGACGGGCGTAGCCAAAGGGATAGCCGGGTTGGGTGCGCTGTTCTACGTCGCCGCCAAAGTGTGGCAAGCCCTTGCCCGTGCCGAACCTATCGACGTGTACCCGTTGCTCCGCCCCTTCGCCATCGGGCTGTGCATCATGTTCTTCCCGACCTTCGTGCTGGGTACGATCAACACGGTTCTCTCTCCCGTAGTGAAAGGCTGCCACGGGATGCTGGAAACGCAGACCTTCGACATGAACAAGTACCGGGAACAGAAGGACAAACTGGAATATGAAGCGAACAAACGGAATCCGGAAACGGCGTACCTCGTGGATAAGGAAGAGTTCGACAAGAAACTGGATGAACTCGGATGGTCGGCGGGCGACCTGATTACGATGGGCGGGATGTACATAGACCGGGCGGAGTACCGGATGAAACAGAATATACGCAAGTGGTTTCAGGAACTCTTGGAATTGTTGTTCCAGTCTGCTGGGCTGGTGATAGACACGATACGGACGTTCTTTCTGATCGTCCTCTCCATCTTAGGGCCTATCGCCTTTGCGATAAGCGTCTATGATGGATTCCAAAGTACCCTGACGCAGTGGATAACCCGGTATATCTCCGTCTATATGTGGCTGCCCGTGAGTGATCTGTTCAGTTCGGTGCTGGCAAGGATTCAGGTGTTGATGCTCACCAAGGACATAGAGGCGATGAGCGATCCCACCTTTATACCGGACAGCAGCAATACGGTGTACATGGTGTTCCTGATTATCGGGATATTCGGGTACTTCACGATACCGACCGTTGCGAACTGGATCATCATGGCGGGCGGCGTAAGCGGTGCGAACCGTGCGATGAACACGACTGCCGCCAAAGCGGGGAATGTTGCCGCTGCCGGGGCGGGTGCTGCCGTGGGGAATGTTGCCGGAAAACTTATCAAGTAACTAAAAATCAAAAAAAGGAAATGGAATTTAAAAGTTTGAAGAATATCGAAACGAGTTTCAGGCAGATACGTTTGTTTGCGCTGGTGTTCATCTGCCTGTGTGCGGTGGTGACGGGCTTTGCCCTCTGGAAGTCGTACAGTTTTGCCGAAGCGCAACGGCAGAAAATTTATGTGCTGGATAACGGGAAGTCACTGATGCTGGCACTCTCGCAGGATGTTCAGCAGAACCGCCCGGTGGAAGCACGGGAACACGTGCGCAGGTTTCACGAACTGTTTTTCACCCTCTCGCCGGACAAGTCGGCTATCGAGAGCAATATCAAACGCTCGCTGATGCTGGCGGACAAGAGCGCATTTAACTACTACAAAGACCTCTCGGAAAAGGGGTATTATAACCGGGTGATTTCGGGGAACATCAACCAGATGGTACAGATTGACAGCGTGCGGTGCGACTTTGACAAGTACCCGTACAATGTGCGGACGTTCGCCCGCCAGATCATCCTCCGTGAAAGCTCGGTGACGGAAAGAAGCCTTGTCACCCGCTGCCGATTGTTGGATGCCGTAAGGTCGGACAACAACCCGCAGGGATTCATCATCGAGGGCTTCGAGATTACCGAGAACAAGGACTTGCAAACCATCAAACGCTAACGGCATGGTCGGAAAATTTATGGCGAAGGTCATTGCTGAAATACAGGACTGGGCGGACGTAAAACTCCGCCGCCTGTGCGGGCGTATCACGCCGGATCAGCGGGTGGTGGTTATCCTTGTGATGTTTGTGGTGTTCGGCGGGTTGTCGGTGTACATGACCGTCGCAGCCATCTACAACATCGGAAAAAGTGACGGTCGGGAATTGGGGATAGAGCATATTGATCCCATACGACTGAAGAATGACAGTATAATCAATCCTTTTAACAATCAGTAAATCATGGAAGAACAGAATCAGGAAAAAGAAACGGTAACGCAGCACGTAACGGTGACGGATGCCGCAGCCCCGGACACGGGGAAAGGGGACAAAGAAAGGAAAGGCGGCGGAAAGGACAAGAAAGCCGCCAGAGAGCTGACGCCGAAACAGATGCAGCAGCGGAAAAAGCTGTTGGTGTACCCGTTGATGGGGTTGCTGTTTTTGGGTAGTATGTGGCTGATCTTCGCACCTTCGGACAAGAAGGACGAAGGCGGGGAAACGGTCGGGGCGTTCAACGCCGACATTCCCCTGCCGGAGAATGACGGGATTATCGGCGACAAGCGGAAAGCCTACGAACAGGCACAGTTGGAGAGGAAGCAGGCGGACAAGGTGCGCTCGTTGCAGGACTTCGCTTTCGCGACTGATAACGGAACGGACGAGGTGGAAATGGAACTGCCGGACAGCGAGCCGGAACGGGAGCCGTTCAGGGATTATTCGGGTTCGTCACGTGGAAAGGGTGTGAACTCTTCGACGATTGCCTACCGGGACATCAACCGACAGCTCGGCACGTTCTACGAAACGCCGAAGGTGGATGCCGAAAAGGAAGAACTGAAAAAGCAGGTGGAAGAACTGACCGCCCGGCTGGATGCGCAGCAGGGACAGGCGGGCGGTATAGACGAGCAGGTCGCCCTGATGGAAAAGAGCTACGAGCTTGCCGCCAAGTACATGGGACAGAACGGGCAGGCAGGACAAAGCGGCGCAATCGTGCAAGTTCCCGTTACCGGACAGAATACCGGACAAGGGACGGGAAAGCCCGCCGTTACGGTACAGGCGGCACGGCAGCAAACGGTGTCGGGGCTGCAACAGCCGATGAGCGATGCGGAGTTCATGCGGGCGTACAGCCAGCCGAGAAACTACGGGTTCAATACGGCGGTCGGCAGCGGGTACGCTATGGGGAAGAATACGATACGGGCGTGCATCCACCAAGACCAGACGATTATGGACGGGCAGACGGTGAAGCTCCGGCTGCTCGAACCTTTGCAGGCGGGCGGTCTGATTATCCCACGCAACACGGTGGTTTCCGGTACAGGAAAAGTACAGGGGGAACGGCTGGATATTGTAGTGTCGTCTATCCACTACCGGGGAAACATACTTCCCGTTGAGTTGGCTGTATATGATAATGAGGGAATGAAAGGGTTATCCATAGAAACCTCACTGGAACGGGAAGCGGCGAAGGAAGCAATGGCGAATATCGGTAGCGGATTAGGAACAAGCATTTCGTTCGCACAGAGTGCCGGGCAACAGGTGGCAATGGATATTACAAGGGGGTTGATGCAGGGCGGCAGCCAGTACCTTGCCAAGAAATTCCGGACGGTCAAGGTACACTTGAAAGCAGGTAATCCCCTGATGTTGTATGCCAAACAGCAATAACGGATAAACAGATTATAAAACCATCAAAAAGAAAAGACAAATGAAAAAGATTTTTGGATTGGTAGCCCTACTTATGGGTACAGTAATGTGCGTGAACGCACAAGTGAATGACACAATACAGACGGTTGCCGGAAATGACCTGTATCAAGGGATTACGCAAAAGTTACCGTATCGGCAGATGGTTACTCCGTTCGGGGTACAGGTGACGTTTGCAAAAACGGTGCATATTATTTTCCCGTCAGCGGTGAAGTATGTGGACTTGGGTAGCAACTGGATTATTGCCGGAAAAGCGGACGGGGCGGAGAACGTGATCCGGGTAAAGGCTACGACCGAAGGGTTTCCGGAGGAGACGAATTTCTCGGTGATTTGTGAGGATGGAAGTTTTTACAGTTTCAATGCCAAGTATGCGCATGAGCCGGAAATGTTGAACATCGAGATGAAGGACTTTTTAGAGAATGAGGACACAACGGACTTTTCGCATACCCGCATGAATATCTATTTCCGTGAACTGGGCAGCGAAAGCCCGTTGCTGGTGAAGCTGATTATGCAAAGCATCTATAAGGCGGATAAGCGGGAAATCAAGCATCTGGGTTGCAAACGCTTCGGGGTGCAGTTCCTTTTGAAATCCATCCATTCGCATAACGGGCTGTTCTATTTCCATACGGAAACGAAAAACAGGTCGAACGTGGCTTTCAACACGGACTTTATCAAGTTCAAGATTGTGGATAAGAAAGTGCCGAAGCGCACCGCCATTCAGGAACGGGCGATAGATCCAGTACGCAGCTATAACGAGGTGCTGGTAACGAACGGGAAAAGCAATGTGCGCACGGTGTACGTCGTTCCGCAGTTCACCATACCGGACGACAAGATTCTGATTATCGAACTGTTCGAGAAGAACGGTGGCAGACATCAGACGATACGGGTGGAGAACGCCGACCTTGTGGCGGCAAAAGTGATTAACGAACTGAAAATCAAATAAAGGGTATGAAAAGGGTATTGTTGATTATCATGCTCTTCGGGGTGTGCCTGCATTTTAACCTGGCACACGCCCAAAGATGCCTGCCGGGAATGAGGGGAATACAGTTCACGGGCGGACTTTCGGACGATCTGCGCTGGAAAAACGGCAACGGTTTCGGCTATCATGCCGGGATAGCGGTAAGCACTTACACGAAAAACGCCCATCATTGGGTGGTTGGTGCGGAGTATCTGGAAAAGCGGTATGACTACCGGGGCAGCCTTTATCCGGTCAGCCAGTTCACGGGGGAAGGCGGGTATTACCTGAACTTCCTTTCGGACAGGAAGAAAACATTTTTTGCGGCACTGGGATTGTCCGCCCTTGCCGGATATGAAACGGTGAACTGGGGCGAACAGATGATGCTGGACGGCTCACGGCTGACGGACAGGGATAATTTCATTTACGGGGGTGCGCTGACGCTGGAATTGTCCGCATACCTGACGGACAGGATTGTCTTGCTGGTAAACGGACGGCAAAGGATGCTGTTCGGGGGCGATTGTGGAAAATTCCACTCGCAGGTCGGCGTGGGAATTAGGTTTATGATTCGATAATAACTAATTGATTGCAAAGTATATGAAGAAGATAATTTATCAAATGCTCGTGGGCTGCTACATAGTGGCCGCCCTCGTGCTTGTGTGTGCCTGTAATAGCCAGTTGGATATTCAGACGAGATACCCGTTCACGGTGGAAACGATGCCCGTCCCGAAAAAACTGAAGGTGAACGAAACGGCGGAAATCCGCTGTGAACTCAAATGGGATGGACGTTGGGAAGATACGGAGTACACGATTCGCTGGTTCCTGTATGACGGGAAAGGCACGCTTAAACTGGATGATGGCACGGTGCTGTTGCCGAATGACCGTTACCCGCTGGAGAAAGAAACGTTCCGGCTGTACTTTACGTCGCAGTCGGACGATCAGAGCAGTTTGAAGGTGTGGGTGGAAGATTCGTTCGGGCAGACGGTGGAACTGGAGCTAAGTTTTAATAATGACAATTCGGAAGAATGACTAAAAAGGTAAACAATGAAAGACAATACAGTTCCGGGGGTGTATCTTCTTAATATAGATATGGGGTGCGAACAGGCGAAAGAAGAATTTAAACGGATGGGATTTACAGACGGGGAAAAGCTGGACTTTCAACGGTTTACCCCGCAAGCCTTGTCCGTCACTCCGCTTTGGCTGGTTTGGCACGGGACGATACACAATGGCAATATGTTGCTGAAAAGTGATGAAGAACTGATACCGTTGGGTATCAGTTCAAAAACAGAGCTTCCTATCCGCAGGTTGAGTGAACTTGTCCGGGAACATAGCCAAAGAACAGGAAGGTATCGGGACGGAACGGAGAACGGGGATTATTCGCTGGAAAGATTGTGCCGGTTTGAACGCACGAGTGAGAAGTGCATGGCTGCCGTCCGGCAAGACGGTTGGGAACTGGCACACGTGCCGGAAGAGGTGAAAACGCCGGAGATGTGCCGTCTTGCACTTGATAACAGTGCAGATTTGGCTTATGAAAACTTGGAACTGTTGCACTATGTGCCGTTCCCGGATATTTGTCTGGAATATATCAAGGCGAACAACGGGTGCGGCGATGTTGAACTGCCGGAAGTATTGAGTGCCCTTGCACCGGGAGTCATTGACAGCCGGATAGCGGACTATGCCATCGAACAGGACGGGCGGTGTTTAGGTGTGCTGCCCGCCCATCTGCAAACCGTGGAACGGGCTGAAAAGGCGGTCAATGAAGCAGGAACGGAAGCCCTTGCGGGTGAAAAGGTACGTGCGGAACTGAAAACGGAAAGGTTGTACCGGAAATGTGCGGAACATAGCTGGATGTCATTCGCCCTGCTTCCGAAAGCGGAGCGTTCGCCGGAAATCTGCCTGCTGGCAGCAAAACTCTATCCCCAAGAAACAGCCCAACGTCCGGACTTGATACCGGAAAGCGTGAAAAACGGGTGCAACGTGTATTCGCTCTGCAAAATGATGGAAGCAAGGACGGGGGAAAAGTTCACGTACCAACAGATGACGGACTTCTACAACGGGAAACCGTTGAACGTGCGCCGGATGGAAATGCCGGACGGGGTACAGAAAGACAAGGCGGTGAAGTTCGATAAGGAGAAACAGGACTTTTCTTTCTCGGCTATCCGGCAGGAACGGAAAAGGGGATTGCGGATATAGATAAAAAAATGAAAGTTTAAATTTAACAACAAAAATGACATTTTTTGATAACCCCATTTTGTAAGTTCCATTTATATCATAATAGCGAGCAGTGTATAGTGAAAACAGTAGCTATTCACTGTTTTATCTTTCGAAGAATTTTAATTACTATCTTTTATCATTTCATTAATTTTGTATGATAACTTATTAATAAAGCTAATACTGCTATCTATTTGTCCAGAGCCAATTTTATCCATATAGCTTACAGTATCGTTATCTCTTACCTGTTGACCAATTATATAAAATTCCATCATCTGTATAAAGTTAAAAGTCTGTTTCAGAAAATCCTCTTTTAATTCACGAACTTGGTTTTCATTATAATTATTAGGCTTTTGGACTTTATCTATCAGAGAACAAATATTTATAATTTGGAAATGCAAGAATGATTCTCCATCATCATTTACAAAAAACTGCGAACTATCAATTTCATTTATAAGCGTGTAACGTAGTTCATTCAATTCATTAACATTAAAATCTGACTTAAATAAGTTATTTCTGATTTGATAAATTATGGAACATACAGAACTGTATTTTTGAAATCTTATTTGCGTAATTCCGTTTTGAGCAGAATAAATTTTATCTTTTACATACCTAAAATTTGCATTTCGTTCTATTTTAATCGTAAGCGAATAAAAAATACAAACATTTATACCTGCTATGATAATATTAAAAATACTACTAAATACGCCCCAATCTTCTTGAGTGTTGGATAAACCTCCATTAAAGTGAATTAGATATAGAACAAATTGGACTACCCCTCCCATAATGCAGGTTAACAAAGCTATGTAAATAAGAATTTTTTTCATTGTTCTCTTTTTTATGATGCAAATTTATATAGAAATAGTCATATTCTAAAACTTTAACTAAGATTCCATACTTAAAAAAACTGTCTTAATGATAGATATGTAATTTGCAAGCTCAAAAACACATAAATAAAAACGAAAGTAATTACAGAAATGAGTATATTTGAAACATTAAATAAAAGAATGGCTGTATGGACTATGTTTTTATTGATACTAGTGTTTTTGAGAGTGAGAACTTTCTGATGGGCAACAAGATAAATTCCCTTTTTAGTTTGGCTCAATCTGATGAGATAATAATTTTATTACCTCAATTGACATATGAGGAGATTAAAAATCGTATAAGAAAACGTTGTAAAGAATCTTTTGAGTATCTAAAAGAAAATAAATATTTAGTATTGAAAAATGCAAAATTGCATAATGCGCTTTTTAATTTAAAGAGTTTAAATGATACACTATATGAAATTTACAATAAATTGGACAAACAGATTACTAGATCAAAAATTAAAAAGCTAACTTATGATAACATTGATATAGAAAGTATATTTAAATCCTATTTCGCACAGGAGAAACCGTTTGGAAGCGGACAAAAAAAAGATGAATTTCCTGATGCTGTAGCCTTGCAGATTGTCGAGAATTGGTGTAAAAAGTATAATAAAAAATGTATCTTATTATCCAATGATAAAGATATGAAAGAATTTGAGAGTGATGTTCTTATACATGAGGATACAGAAAAATATGTCAATCGAAAATTGAAAGAAGCAGAAGATCGAACTAAAGATATTAATAAGTTATTTATAAATAATGAATCCGATTATATTGCTGAAATAAAGGAATGGTGTGAAAAACAATTAGATGATGAATCTTTATATTTAAATCTTATAAATTATGCTGAAATAGAATATATAGATATAGTAGATCTTACAGTATCATTCAAAGATTATTTTATCACTCGTAAATTCGATGATAATATCCAGATACAGGCTTATTATAGTATATATTACAAAGTTAAAGTAGAACATAGTGACCTAGATTCTGGATTCTATGACGATGAAGAAAAAATATGGTATTATTTAGAAAACACTTTTAGTATATTTGAAGAGTCTGATAATATTCCTATTGACTTTGAATATCGTACATTTCCAAACGGTGAAGCATCTCTTGATATAATTAAGATAAACAATGGTAATAAAATGAAAATATAATATATCTATAGAAATGCAGATTTTAGTCTTGCTAAGACTGTTATATAATAGTCATCCAAATAGTTTGTCAAAAAATGGATTATGCCTTTTTTCTGCATTAATTAATAAATTGCGAAATGTTATAACTTCAATATGCATATTTAATTCACCTATTATTTTATAATATGAATTAAACGGAGTCTTATGCCACCCTTTGTTTAAATTATATGTTTCTAATTGAGGTGGAATAACATCAACTATTACATACCCAAATTTGGGTGTTGTCTGTTTTATTATAACTTGATTACCTTTATAATTTTTCTTGTCTGGTGCATAGATAAAATCATCAAAATATTTTTCTACTAATTCTGAAAACTCCCATCTGTAATCGTTTTTGTTTTTTTGATGAGCAGTTTCTCCAGGTCTTTTAAATTCAAAAATCACCATAGATGATACTTCACCACTATTTTCTGCTCCAAAACTAATTGGATTATCAAACATATTGGCATTAGTATTTAACAATAAAATGTCCGGTTCATGACTGCTTTTCTTTTGACAAACTGATGTTATTGATTTATCTGAGGCAATAAATCTATATGTAGCAAAACGTTCATCTAATAGCCATAAATTGTGAGACTGATATTTTACTTCATTATTAGTCAATCCCATAGGGAATATTAAATTATGAACATCTTGTTCTAATTTATATTTACCATCTTGTTCTGCGTCTAAAAATTTGTAGAAAAGATTGATAATAGCTCTTCTTCTAAAAATGTAATCTGCTAAACTGTCAGTATCATAGGCTGTTTTATCTTTTATATTTTGAATTATACCTTGAATACATTCTTCATTAATATCATTACTATCAATAAATTTTTGAATACTATTATCGACTTTCTTTTTAGCATCAAAAGAAATTTTATACAAATATTCTTCTTTCTTTTCTTCGGAAAGATTTGGTGGTATAGAATTTAAGATTTCTTCTTTACCGATAAAACTTCTATATCGAGGTGCTTCTTTACGTATGTACTCTTCAAGGTCTTTTATGTTTTTTTTCTTCGTTTCTTGTACATGTGAATTATATTCATTCTCTAAAACAGTTGTAACTTCTAATTCAATATCTTTAAATGATATAATGTTTGAATCTCCAAAACAGTCAGTTTCATTCTCTTGTGGTATTTTAAAACCATTTCGAGCACTATACACCTTATCATTTAAATAATCAGACACTACATAAATATCAAGAAAATAATACTTACCATTCATTAAAATCGGATAAGAGAAAAGAGAATTTATCTTTCCTAATATTCTACCTCCTCCAACAACTCTGGAATTAGCACAATAGTATATATAATTGTTTTTTCTATTATTTTCTTTTAAAGTTTTAGTAATATAGATATGAAAATCGACACCTTTAACGACTATTTTTTTTTCTTGTTCTTTAGCTATTGATTTGAACAGACTATTTACATTCCATGCTTCTTCATCTTCTTTATCTACAACTACAATTGAAGGTAAATCATTACATAAATAATAAATTAGACAATGTTGCATAATTCCTTTTGTTATGTCTTCTACCGTTTTAGCAGTATGATCTTTTATTATGGAATTGTGACAATTTTCCATTTTTACTATTGTTTTCCTGTTTTTCTCTTGAGATTCTTCCAGTTTTATTGGTTTGATTTCATCTTCTGCACAGAAATTAAATTCTCGATAAAACCATTGTTCATTTTCATAGTATGTGCTTTTAACATGAAAATTTTCATAAGATGCCAGAATCGTAAATCGTCCAATACCTTTACATCCATATTTTTTATTTATCTTGCTAAATGGAGTTTCAAATGATTTATAATTTTTTTCTGTAAAACCTTCACCATTATCTATAATAGTAACACTTTTAATAGTTTTAGTTCCTTTTAAATTGGGTTGAGAAGGCAAATCTCCACGCTCAATCAAAACTTCTATTTTTTTATCATTAGCAGCGATTTTTTTTAAGCTGATTATAGAGTTTACTACTGATTCATAAATTGGCAAAAGAGCATCTGCTGATGTTAAATCAACAGCGTCAATTATATTTTGAGCAGGAACAATCATAGATATTGATATTAAAAGTAAATTTGATACATGCGAAAGTACGGAATTTTATTTGATGAAGAAATTTTTTTGCTCTTTTTCATTCCGAGTCATATAGAAAATAAATTAGAAAGAATATGAATGAAAAAAAATCAAGACTTTATTTTCCGTACAAAGCCAGTTCCTTAATGGTTCTTTGCTACTTTACTTTCCCGCCACAGCTCACGAAGAAAGTAGTGAAAAAATCCGATTGAAAGAGTGGTTTCTTTGCTTCTTGTCTTTTCCGCTACGGCTCACGAAAGAAAGAAGTCCGGCAAAATATCCGGTAAGGAACAAAGGGCGGTAAAAAAAGAAGTCCGGGCGGATCGCTACCCGTCCCGAACTTCCGGCGATGAAACAAAAGAGTAGAAAGAAAGTAGCGGGCGGATTTCTCCGCCCTTGCTTTCTGTTTGGTTAGGCTGCAATCCCTTTGGATTGCGGTTGTTCTTCGGGTTGGGTGATTTCATGCCCTTTTGCCTTTGTCTTTTCCTGCACCAAAAGAACGGCTTTGCGTTCCTCGATGCGTTGGTGTCGTTTCTCGTAAACTTCGTTATACCCGCTTTCGATGGCTGAAAGTTCTTCGGGCATGTGCTTACGGGCGAAGTCGAGCAAAAGGGATGCTTCGGTATTGTTGCCGTATGCGCTTCGGAAATTGGCTATCAGATAATCCCTGCGGATAATGGTCTTTATCTTGACGGTGAGATTTTCCACGATATTCATTTTGTCCTCATCCGTGAGGTAGTGTTTCCCTTCTTCGGTGATACCTACGGTTGCAAAATGTTCGCTCCGCAAATTGGAGAGCATGAAGAAATAAAGTATCTTTTCCTCGTCCGCTCCGAACTTGCCGCCCGTTATGTCGGCTTCCATTATCTGCCGTTTGGTATCTTCAACCGTCTTTTCTACGGCTATCTCCTTGTTGCGTTCGTCCTGTTTCTCCAACTTCTGAACGGGTGAAAGGGTGGTTTCGGTGGGCGTTCCGTCCGCTTCGATTGCGTTCTCCACATAACAGAAAGTAATTTCCTGTTTCCCTATCTTGGCGTAAACGATGATTTCTCCCGCTTCGCTCCGCCCTGTGATTTCTTCCTCTTTCTCCATGTAGTCCGCCCATTGCTGCTCGTAACGGGTACGGGCTTCCTCGTAACGTTCGGGATTGTTGAAATTTTCCTCTTTGGGTTCTTGGGGGCTGACGGGGAAAGCGGTGTATCTTTCAAGGTTTTCAACCTCGTAACCTAAAGCGATTAACCGTTCTATTACTGTTTCGTTGGTGCTGTAACGGTCACGGCAAAGAGAAACATTGGGCTGTTGCCGTATGATTTGGACGGCTCTCTCCATGAGGAAAGATGCGTTCATTTCAACCAGACAAGTGCGGTTGGCGCAATGTCCGCAGCCGCCATCGGCAAACAAAAGCAGGTTGTTCGTATTGTGGGCGCACGTTGCACACTCGGTCTTGTCAAAGGAGTAATACCGTAAGTCGGTGGTATAGTTGCTCTCTATCCGTTTGGCAACATCGGCAGCTTTCAGCCCCCGCCAACTGTTGTAGTTGTTCCCGTCCTGCAAATGTTTCTCGTACACTTCACGCTGTATATCTTCCCCGTAACGGCAGATTTCGGCTGCTACGCTGATAGTGATTTCGTCCGTTTCCAATAATTCAGCTATTTCGGGTATTAGTGCGGTGAATTTCAAACGGGTACGGATATAGTTCTCGTTCTTGCCGAAACGTACCGCCAACGTTCCTACGGTGTGCCTTCCCGTTTCAATCATGCGTTGGTAGGCGTTGGCTTCCTCGATGGGTGTCACGTCCTCACGCTGCAAGTTCTCGGCTATGGCTGCATCTTCGGCTGCATCGTCCGTCAGTTCCGAAACAATGACGGGTATCTGTTCCATTTCCGCAATGACGGATGCACGGTATCTGCGTTCACCAAAAACAATCTCGTAACGGTCTGTATCGGCTATCGGGCGCACGGTGATAGGCTGTAAAATTCCCTGCTGTTTGATGCTTTCCGCCAGTTCATACAGGGCGGGTTCGCTGAAATATTTACGGGGGTTGAAACTGCTCGGCTGAATGTCTGCCAATGATACCAATGTGATGTTTTTCTCTGCTGCTGATTGATTTACTGTTGTTGCTTTCATAATTCTGTTATTTTTTAGTTGATTAAAATTCTGTTTGAAAAAATGGTTTCTTTGCTATCTTTCTTTCACCGCTTTGGCTCACCGAAAGAAAGTAGCGGGCGGACTGCTCCGCCCTTGTGAGCCTTATTTGCGGTTATAGCATACGTTTTGAAATTGTATCTTTCTTTCTATCGCATGGCGTAACGTGTAGGCAGTTCCGCCCGTTGGGGTGCTGTCGTAAAAGACTACGAGATAAGCGGAGTTATCCAACAGGTAGTTGTTACGTCGCAAGAAACAACGGTCTGAATATTCATCCTGTAATAGTATAACCTCGTCCGCTTGGGCTAAAATGGCGTTATAACGCTGCTTGTCGGCTTGGGTGTATCGGTCTGCCTGTCCTTTGAACGGAAGTACACATTTTAGCTGAATGTAAGGAAACGTCTTTTTTGCGTTCAGAACTTCCTCGGCTGCGATAAGGTCGAAGCCGTTCGCCATGCCCGATAAAAACGTATGATAGTCACGTTTGCAAAGTTCGGTTATCGCTGTATAGGTGTCGAAGCCTATATCTATCAGCCGTTTTTGTGTGTCGGGGCTGTTCCTTGTCATTCTCTCGGCTCGGTGTCCCGAAAAAGAAACGGTCTTTTCCCTTAGCCAAAAATCACGCTCGGCACGGCATTGTACCAACGTCCTGCGTAGGGTTGTAAACTCCTGCCCGTTGGTGTGGCGGTACTTGTAATCGAAATAGATTTCGCCCCGAAATGCTCCCAAACAGCATTGTATATATGTTTCCTCGCCAAACAGTTTGGTTTCGGCTGCTCCGTTCTTGATGAATGTCTTTGTTTCCATATTGGTATATTTTAAAAGATTAAAAGAATGATTATCAGCACAAAAACGATAGCTACAAACAACCGCCAAACAAGGGCGAGAATGAACCGTGCCACGAAGTAAAACAGGAGTACGGCAAAGAATAAGGCGAAAAACTGCCCTGCGGTGGTGGTGAAAAAGTAAATCACCACTGCCCAAAGGATTAGGCGGTATATCAGTTTGTAAATGAGTATCGTTTTCATTTTATCGGGTGTTATGGGCGGATTGCTCCGCCCTTGTTGTTTAATAGTTTCCTTTCGGGAAAAACTGGTTGTCAGCCATTAACCGAAATTTGTTATAGTCAGTCGTACCGCAATAACTAAGGGATAAATCGTAAGAAAGGTGTCCGTTCTCTATGTAGAAAGTGAAACATAAGCCATTACGGGTAATAGTTCCTTTTGAATGGTCTTTGGCTTCCCATCTTATGGATTCGTTCTCAATAGATTTAAGGAAATCGGCTACTTTCTGCGCATTTTCCGCTTCTTCTTCCGCTACTTGGTTGTATATCAGAGTATAGTAATTTATCCAGTCGTTCACTTTCTTGGCGGTGAACGTACCGATATTACACGGCTTTTCATATTGGTTGGTTATCCTCTCGATGTCGTAGCGATTGACGTTCGTAAAGTGTTCCATATCGGGGACAATCTTATATTTGTTTTCTTTGAGTATCTTGTTCAAATGAAAACGGATGCCGTTTTGTGTGAACTCGATTTGAATACCGTAAAATTCGGGATATTGACCGCCTATCACACGATAGCCGTATTCCGCACCGGGTATAAACTTTCGTATTTCCTGCATGACGGGAAACAGGGCTTTCTTTGCCTGTTCCGCTCTGTCCGTGAATAACCCTTTTACGTTGAACTCGTTAAATTCTTTTTCTGATAATGTTTTCATCGTCTTATGTTTTTTACGGGTGGATTGCTCCACCCTTTTGTTAATACTCTTGTTTCTGTTTTCCGTTAGGCTGCAACGGGTTCGTTTATCGGTTCTGTCACCCTTTCCGTTATCATCTTTGCAGCCTTGTTCACATCGCCCAATATATCAATCAGAAAAGCGGGTTCTTGCTTTAGCTTGGTGAGCCAGTGTTTCAGATAGGCTGCGTTATTGTCCTGCGGTATGGTGGCTATACCGAAGAAAGCACCGCAAAGGGCTGACGTTAGTTCCGCAACAAGTTCCTCACGGGCGTACAACTCGTCACCGAAAAAGCTGCCGAACGTGCGGTTTAGGCGTTGGGGGTTGCCTGTACTGTGTGCCATTTCGTGCAAAAGTGTTCCGTAAAATTCCGCTCCCTGCGGGAACTGCTCTTTTTCGGGGCAAACGATATAATCGGTTGCGGGTACATAGAAAGCACTGTCGGAATACTTTACTTTGATGGGGCAATACCAATTTTGCATATATATCAACTCGTCCAACATTCCGCACTCGATACCGTCCGAATGGTTTTCGGGTTGTTCGCCCTGTTGCATCTTGGCGAAACGTTCGGGGTACTTCTCCGCAAAATTGGTTTGGTCGAGGTTGAACACATTGTAATATTTCATTTGGGGTATTACCTTGTATTCGTCCTTTTCCGCTTTGGATAGCTTGCAATATTCCTCGTAAGGGATGGACTTGTTACTTTCCTTGTGTACCACGAACTTGAACCAATAGTAAACGGGGAACGAGCGTGCGCCCTTGTTTATGCTCACTTCTTCGGCTTTGGCTTGGTTGAATGTAAGGAACACGGGCAAAGTGAATTTCATAAACTCGGTGTAAAACAGCAGCATTAAGATGTTACCGCCATTGTAAACCGTTCCTCTTAGATTGCGGGGGAAACCGTGTTTAAGGCTCGTTATCCACGGTTTTTGCCAGTCGCTTTTCAGACTTTCGATTTTCTTGATAAGTAAATCGGTGAACACGGGAGAAATTTTCTCGATGGTGTTGTTCGTTGTCGTTGCCATAACTTTACGCTTTAAAATTGTTACTACTTGTTTTTGTTATCATCGCTTGCCGCCCCAACCAAATTTTTTCCCTTTGGCTGATTGGGAAGAACATTGACAATAATCAAGAGCGGAAAGGGGGAATTGCAATTATCTGAAAAAATGGTAAATACTACCCGCAGGGTGGAGATTTGGCATTTTTTGCGGATTTGCTTTCGCCCCTGCCTACCTTTGTCAATGTTTTCCCAATCAGCCCTAAGGGGGAAAATTCAACCTTTCAGTAAATTGAATGAATGATAGATTACTTATCGGTACAAGTCAGGAAAGTGCTGTTATGAAAGCCGGAAAGTTCCGTTTCCGGGAAAGGAAAAGAAAAACGGGTTGATAATGCGGGGTGGAAAGACAACTCTTTGGCGTGGGGGATTCTTCTTTTGCCGATTTATCGGATTAGAAAGAAGGGTACACCACGACAATGTGTTGTGTGCGTTGGCGAGGTTCTTTTCGTCCGGTTACGGTAAACGGACAGAGCAATCAGCTATCCGGCTTTTGCGGATGGCCGTGCGATGGCAGTGGCGGAAACGGGCGGAAAGTTCCGCAGACAAAGGATTATCCTTTCAGTGATGGCAAAGCCTAAGAAGAAAATAACGGTTGAAAAAACGGGTAAAACAATAAGGGGCTGCCGGGACAAACATCAGGGAACTTATTTGAACGGGATGGTGCACGGAAAGTTTCGCACGTAGGCGAAGCTCCGGGTGACAGCACGGGCGAATGTGTTCCGTTTGTCCCTTCCGGCTTTGCGTACACTTTCGGGCATGGAGCCTGCCGGAGTGCTTGAAGGTGTACGGGAAGCCGGAACAGACCTATACCGCTAACGGGTGGGCGGGAATAAATGGAAACAGCCGTCCAATAAATTATGCAAACTGTGTGAGGGTTTGGAAATTAAATTCTTATATTTGAGGCAGAAGAGGATAAAAAGGAAGGATTGAATATTATAGGCGGTTGCCCATCAAAGAAATAAACATATATGTTCGCAATCATAAAAAGATACAAGAAAACATCTATTGTGGTATTCATCGCATTGTCGGTCTGGCTGTATCAGGAATTTCGACCAACTATCATTTTTCATACTCCACAAGAAAGTAAATACTTGGGGAAAGTATCCACGTTTAGCGGAAGTATTGACAAATTGTATATAAAAAATCATATTTCACAATATAGGCTGCCGCATATTTGGAATTGGGATGGAAAAGACGAGATAGCCTTCTTTACTAAAAATCATAATATTTTATTAATGAAAGAAGATATTGATTTCTGGAGATTGGATGTGTATCTGGACGAAGAGGGAAATTATATAAGGCATACCGAAAGAAAATACTTCCGGCTTCATGCAGAATAAGGTCAAAGCCATATTGATAGTTATCGGTGTATCGCCATTTCCGGAGATCAGTTACAGGCTATGCTTGCGCAAGCGGTTTCACGGGAGAGTTTTGCCTGTCTTTTACGTTAGGGATTGCAGGGGAAAGCCCACAGCTCCGGCGAGGACTTGTAACGGAAAGCCCGACCGTTTACGGGAACGCCCAAAGAATATCCCTACCACATATCATGGGACATTGTATTATCTCCACCTTATTTACCCGTCACTCTTTCTGTTCGTCCTCAAAAGCGATGGTCTTGGCAAGAAAGATGCCGATTACGAATTTCGCTCCGTGTTCGATCAGTTTGCGCTTCGTTTGAATGAATCCCTCTCCGGTCGTCAATAAGTCGTCTATCAGCAGGCAACATTTGTCTTTGAAATATTCGGGGTGAAATTGCAGGTTTGCGGTCTTGTCCTGCCCGTGCGTGCCTTTGAGTTGGGGACGGTCGGCAGCAAGGGTGATAGCCCCGTAGCCGTCGGCTACTCCGATGTCCGCCGATAGCTTGCGGCAAAACTCTTCGTAACGGATGCGGTTCTTTTCACGGGTGGATGCGGGAATAGGAACGAGTACGGCACGGTGCTTGTTCTCCTGAATGGCACGGATTCGGCTGATAGCGATGGAAAAGAGCTTGACGGCAAGGTCGGTTTCGTGACCGGACTTGAACTTGAAAATAAGGTTGGAAACCTTCTTGCCCTCAAAGGTGATCTTGTCGTTGCGCCGGACGGGGCAATAATCATACAGGTAAAGGCACAGGCTGCCGTCCAGACGGAAAAAGCCCTGAAAACGGTTATCCAACGGGTAAAAGGCTTTGCGGAAATCGTTCAGGAAGGTAAAGATGAGAACGTTGTTCCAGAAACGGGCTTCGTCCTCGCTGCCGGACTTCAAATAGTACATGAAGCCTGCCAAATGCCCGCTTTCGTACAAGCCCATGCCGATAGTCAGCCTTTCGTTGAAACAGGTCTGGCTGACGATATACCACCCGTAACGGGCGAACTGGGCTTCATAATCGGAACGGGTTTCGAGCAGGAAATAGAATTTGCCGTCGTCCTCGAAACGGATTACGTACTCGCACTGAAGGGCAACCTTACATAAAATGCGGTTTTCTTCCTCGAAAGTTTCGGGGATGGCAAGAAAGGTGTATTGTGCTACAAATATAGGGCGTTCCATAGTTAAACGTGTTTGTTCGTTTGCAAAGAAATGGATTCCTTGCGAACCGGCAAATAAACAGCGGGGAAAATATGCAGGCTGCAAGAAAATATGTTGCCCTTTGCTTCGTTTTGCACCACTTCGGACACGACAAAGCTACAAGCGTGGAGCAAAACACGGACAAGCGGTACATAAACGCACCGGGGCATCCGTAACAGTCTGTATATTTGCGGGAAACAGTAAATTATCGGATATGGAAATAGTGACTATCGAGAAGAAAACCTTTGAGGAAATGAAAGAGAAGTTCAATCGGTTCAGCGAGCATTTACAACAGTTGTGTTCACGATACCGCCCGCCGGAAAAGATGAACTGGCTGGATAATGCGGACGTGTGCGAGAAACTGAACGTGAGCAAACGGACATTGCAGACGTACCGTGACAGCGGAAGGCTGGCATACAGCCAGATAAACCATAAGTTGTATTACAGGCTGGAAGATGTGGAAGCGTTCTTAACGGCAATGAGCAAGGAACTGATAGAGGATGAATGACATGGAAGTGATTACAAAGGACATGGAAGAGGTAAAGGCGTACTTCGAGGCTCTGGAACGGGGCACGAAGTACGTGGATAACGTAACGGCGAACTTTCACCCGGTGATGAACGGCGAGGTGTACCTGACGGGGGAAGAGGTATGCAGGATATTGCATATCACTACCCGCACCTTGCAGGACTACCGGGCGCAACGGATTATCCCGTTCATTTCGCTGCCGGGCAAAACGCTGTACCGACAATCGGACTTGCTGCGTATGCTGGAAGAGAACTATGTGCAGATGAAGCAAAAGAGCAAACGAAGGAAAAGCTCTACTTAACTTTTGGGTGCGGTGCATGGGTAAATGCAGCAAAGGCAGGAGTTCCACCGGGGAGTTCCTGCCTTTGCCGTGTTTTGCCTTGCCGGATGGGATTCAGGCGGTTTCACGCATGGCGACTGCCTGCTTCTTGACCTTCTTTTGTGTCTTGTCAAGGACTTTCTTCTGCATGGCTGCGAGGTTGCCAGAGATCGAACGGAAATCGGAGCTTACCATCTTGTTAGTCACTTCGGCGTATATTTGTGTGGTGCTGATATGCTTGTGACCGAGTATCTTTGAAAGTGCCTCAATCGTACCGCCGTTACAGAGATAGACCGTCGTAGCGAAGGTATGTCTCGAAAGGTGGAAGGTGACTTCCTTGTTGATTTTGCAAATGGCGGCTATCTTTTTAAGGTAGTCGTTACAAGTGCCGTTGCCCGGCATGGGAAACACGTAATCATCTTCCGCAAGCCCCTTGTAGCGTTCGATCAGTTCTTTGGCAATCTCCATCAGGGGGACGTTGCTCGATACTTTGGTCTTTGTCCTGCGGGTGATAATCCATTCTTCGCCGTCGAAATCCATACGCTGGATCTTGTCATAGGTGAGTGTCTTTATATCTATGTAGCTCAATCCGGTGAAACAGCCGAAAAGGAACATATCACGGACAAGGTTTGTCTGTTTATCCACAAACACGGTATTGGCTATCAGTTTCAGTTCTTCTTCCGTGAGGTAGCCCCGGTCGGTTTCCTGCATTTCAAGGCTGTACTCGCTGAACGGATCGGTGCGGATAATTCCCCTGCGCCAAGCCTTGTCGGTAAGGCTGAGTATGGGCATGGTGTAAATCCAGAGGGTGTTTGCGCTCAATCCTTTTTCATTACGCAGGTAGCTGTCGAAATCGTCAATGAAGTCTTTCGTCAGTTCCTTGTAAGCCATATCGGTACGCTTCCTCTTCTCCCACATGAAGGCTTCGAGGTGCTTGTAAACGGTCAGGTACTTGTTATAGGTGGACTTCGCACGGAGTTTCTTTTCCACCATTTCGCCAAATTCCCTGTTCATGGTCTGGAAGTCTTTAAGGATGCAGTTCTCCATCACGCCGATGCCTAAAAAGGCGTTGCGCACCTTCTCGGAAGTGACAAAATCGTCCGCACGGAGTATCTGGTAGTAGTGGTTGTTGATGCGGGCTTTGATTTCTTCCAACTGCGGGTTGATCTCCAAGGCTTCGGCAGACTTGCCGCTTACTTTTCCGGCTTCGGCGTTCCACAAGGAAGGGGTGACGAACAGCTTTGCGCTGAACGTGGCAATATCGCCGTCAATGGTGATACGTGCCATTACAGGGGCTTTTCCGTCACTTACTCTCACTGCTGTTCTCTTCACGTAGAACAGGACTTTAAAGGTGCTTCTCTTTGTTTTCATAACTCTAAATATTCGTTTGTAAAGGTAATTACTTTCCCGTTACCACGAGTTATGAAGAATTACGCAAAATAGTGAAACAGAACTTGTTACCGTTATGGTAGGGTGTCATGGATTAGGTAATGACTTAGTACCTGAACTATGGCTTAACCCTACTTTTCGGGGCTTTTTTTGCCTATGGCTGTTTCTTTCCGCTTTGCTACTAAGATGCTGACCTGCTTATTTTTAAGCTAAACTTTGCTTTTCTTTGCGACTGTTCCCGATTTTTTTGAAAAAAAATCACACATTTAAAACCCAATACTTAATCCGGCTATCAGATAAGTTTTGTCAAATGAGGGCGAAACAATAGCCTGTACAAACAAAGGTAAAGAAAAATGATCTGTAATATTAATGTTCTTGGAAGCTTTTAAAGCAATATCTGTAAAAGCAGCACCATCAGCATCATACATTCCTTTCCAGGGAGTGAAACCAACGGAAGGAGTGAGCGTAATTTCTGCCGGGCAAGCAATATTATAAGAAGCATTGATATAAGTGGAATAAGCACGATCACCGTCTTTGTTATCGTCTCCTCCCGCAAACATGGTAGACCACCTCAAGGTCAGAGGAAAGTTCTCGCCGAAATTATAAGCTAATGTTCCTTCAAAATGATGATCATGTTTATAATCCCCGTAGGGCATGGCAATACCATTCCACCAATAGTCGGTCACTGTAATACCTAAACCGCCAATGGTATAACTCAAATTGATGTCAAACTCTTGTGCACCGTCTGTCTTGGTCAGGCTCTGACTCCCCCAAGCAGACAAAGAAAGATTGCCGTAAGATAATCCTAATGTAGGCTGTACAGAAAATCCTGAATTCTGGTAAGCGCCACGCCAAATGTAATCACTTACAAAATCCGCCTTAGCCGTTACGTTAAATTCTTGTGCTTTTATCACTCCAGGCAACAGTAAAGCCAGCACCAAGACCACTTTTTTCAAATTCTTTTTCATCTTAAAAAATTAAACTAATCAATATTCGTGTTTTACATATTTCTACTATTTCCTTCTTATTGTCTGAAAGGAAATATCCATTTTGAGTTTTTCTGAATCAAGATGCATCATTCAATAGGGTGATGCACGTCAAAGATCAAGAATCCATGTTATCAAAGCAAAGAACAATACAATGATAGCCACAGCTTCTAGAGCCGACAGGCTCTCGGTATCCGGGAAACTTCTCTTTTTCATGACGCACATCTTCCTAATTTAATGACTATATATTTTTTATTATTTTGCCTTTTCTAAAGCAGCATTCAGTTTTAACACATTCACCTTCTCTGTACCGAACATGCCCATAAACGGTTTTTCCACAGCTTTATCTACAATAGCTTTTACAGTTTCCTCACTCATTCCGCGAGCTTTAGCCACACGTTGTACCTGCACGTATGCGCAGGCCGGAGTGATGTCAGGATCCAGTCCGGAACCGCTGGCTGTTACCATCTCGGCAGGTACTTCCTTACGGCTCAAGTAAGGATGATGCTTTAAAAATGTATCAATCCGCGCTTCTACTTCAGCCAGATACTCCTCATTGGTAGGACCTTTATTGCTACCGGCCGAATTAGCCGCATCATAACCTTCACCAGCACATGAAGGACGTCCCCAGAAATAGATATCTTCTGTAAATAATTGTCCCACATTGGCTGCACCTACCACATTTTCATTAAGTTTCACAACCTCGGCATTGCCGGAATTAGGTCCGGCAAATTGAGCGAAAATCCATAAGACTAGTATATAGCATACTGAGAAAAACACACAAAAGACTAAGGTAAGTCTGAATGACTTTATAAAATTTTTCATTGTTATTTATTTGTTAAAAGAATAATCCTACTACTAAATCTATTAATTTAATACCCACAAAAGGAGCAATAACACCACCTATGCCATATATCAAAAGATTACGACGAAGCAAGGCGGAAGCTCCTATCGGTTTGTATTGAACTCCTTTCAATGCCAGCGGAATCAGAATAGGAATAATGATGGCATTGAATATAACCGCAGACAAGATAGCACTCTCAGGGCTATGCAACCCCATAAGATTCAATGCAGCCAGTTCTGGAATGGAAAGCATGAACAATGCAGGAACAATGGCAAAATATTTGGCCACATCATTGGCTATGGAGAAAGTGGTCAGTGTACCACGTGTCATCAGCAATTGTTTACCTATCTCGACAATCTCTATCAGTTTGGTAGGATCATTATCCAAATCCACCATATTCCCTGCTTCCTTGGCAGCCTGTGTACCGCTATTCATGGCAACCCCCACATTAGCTTGGGCAAGGGCAGGAGCGTCATTTGTTCCGTCACCCATCATGGCAACCAGTTTGCCGGCAGCCTGCTCTTTTTTGATATACTCCATCTTATCCTCCGGTTTAGCCTCGGCTATAAAGTCGTCTACTCCGGCTTTCTCTGCAATATATTTGGCGGTCAATGGGTTATCTCCCGTCACCATGACTGTTTTTACCCCCATCTTGCGTAAACGTTCAAAACGTTCCTGAATACCCGGTTTTATGATATCCTGCAATTCTATTACTCCGGCAATTTTCTTATTGACACTTACTACCAATGGAGTACCTCCATTACTTGTAATGGTTTGAATGATATCTTCCGTTTCTTTTGGGAAAGGATTTCCGGCAGACAAAGCTATCTTTCGGATCGCATCAAATGCACCTTTACGGATTTCTGTTCCATCCTTCAAGTTAATACCCGAGCATTTGGTTTCGGCGGTAAATTTTATCATACGGGCACCATCGGTATTCAAATTACGCATCCGTAAACCCGATTCACGTCCCAGTTCAATAATAGATTTGCCTTCCGGAGTATCATCAGATACAGATGAGAGCAGGCAGGCTTCGATGAAAGCATGTTCATCCACTCCCTGAGCCGGATAAAAACGGGTAGCTTTACGGTTTCCTATAGTTATTGTTCCTGTTTTATCAAGAAGCAACGTATCTATATCTCCGGCTGTTTCCACTGCCTTACCCGATTTGGTTATGACATTGGCACGCAAAGCACGATCCATCCCGGCGATACCGATAGCCGAAAGCAATCCTCCGATAGTGGTAGGAATGAGGCAGACAAACAAGGACAGAAAAGAAGCAATGGTAATGACAGTTCCCGTATAATCGGCAAACGGTTTAAGGGTGATACACACAATGACAAAGACCAATGTAAATGCTGCCAACAGGATAGTCAATGCAATCTCATTCGGTGTTTTCTGGCGGGATGCGCCTTCCACCAATGCAATCATCTTATCCAGGAAACTTTCACCCGGTTGGGTGCTTACCATTACTTTTATCTGATCGGACAATACTTTTGTACCTCCTGTTACTGAACTCTTGTCACCGCCTGCTTCACGGATTACAGGAGCGGATTCGCCTGTGATGGCACTTTCGTCAATAGACGCCAGTCCTTCGATGATCTCGCCATCGGCAGGAATTACATCTCCTGCCTCACATACAAAAATATCACCTTTCTTTAACCGGGAACTACTGACAGTTTTCAAAGTCCCGTTCACAATCAATTTGGCAGGGGTTTCCTCACGAGTCTTCCTCAGGCTATCGGCTTGTGCTTTTCCGCGCGCTTCGGCAATAGCTTCAGCAAAATTAGCAAATAACAAGGTAATGAACAGGATTACGAAAACCCATAAATTATAAATAAATGAGCCTTGTGAATCATTAACGATAGAGTAGAGCATCACCAAGAACATAATAGCTGTACAAACCTCTACCGTGAACATAATCGGATTCTTAATCATCACTCGCGGATTCAACTTCACGAATGATTGTTTTATGCTGTCAATGACTTGCTCCTTCTGAAATAAAGAAGCTGATTTATTATCTTTCATATCTTCTATTAATATCGTTGTCTGTTATCAGAATTATAAACTCAAGTGCTCGGCAATAGTGCTTAATGCATGTACCGGGAAGAATGATAGTGCGGCAACAATAAAAATAACCGCAAATGTCATCACACCGAATGTCACTGTATCGGTTTGCAATGTGCCGGCGCTTTCGGGAATAAATTTTTTCTTAGCCAGAATACCTGCTATGGCCACTTGACCTACAATCGGGACAAAACGTCCTAATATCAGCACAATACCACAAGAGTAGTTCCAAAACCATGTGTTATCACCCAGTCCTTCAAAACCGGAACCATTATTGGCGGCACACGAGGTGTATTCATAAAGCATTTCGCTCAGACCATGATATCCGGGATTGTTCAGCCAGCCACCTTCACTTTCCACAAATGCAGGCGCATGAACAAACAGATAAGCAGCCAATGCCGTACCAACTAAAATGATAAACGGATGAAGTAGTGCCACAATGGAAGCAATCTTCATTTCACGTGCTTCTACTTTATGACCAAGGAACTCCGGTGTGCGGCCTACCATCAACCCACTGATGAACACGGCGATAATAATAAATGTAAAGTAGTTCATCCATCCCACACCTACACCGCCAAACCATGTGTTGATCTGCATGTTCAGCATTTCCATCATACCCGAAAGCGGCATTGTTGAATCGTGCATACCATTGACAGAACCATTGGAAGTAACCGTAGTAGTAATGCTCCACAAAGCAGTGGCGGCCGAGCCCAAACGTATTTCTTTACCTTCCATCGCACCATTATCCTGCGCTATCCCCATCTCATCAATACGTGGATTACCACCCATCTCCTGACTCACATTGATACAAACTCCTACCAGATAGGCAAACAGCATGACACCATATATACTATAACCCAATTTTTTACGTTTCAGATAGAAACCGAATGCAAATGCCATCGCCATAGGTATGATAAGGATAGACCAACATTCCACCATATTGGCAAAATAGGTAGGGTTCTCCAATGGATGAGAAGAGTTTACACCAAAATAACCACCACCATTAGTGCCCAATTGTTTGATAGGGACAATAGCCGCTGTAGGGCCTTGTGATACATATTGTGTAGCTCCTTCCATGGTGGTCACTTTCATTTTTCCGTCAAAGCCCATCGGAGTTCCTTGCACAATCAGGATAAAGCCTACGACCAATGAAAGAGGCAACAGGACACGGGTACAACTTAATACCAAATAGTTCCAGAAATTGCCAATAGTCTGAGTAGTCTTTGCAGCCAGTGCTTTCATTATACCTGCCATGGCAGCCATACCGGTAGCGGCAGTAATAAACTGAAAGAGCATGATGACGAATAGCTGAGTAAAATAAGTCAGTCCACTTTCACCGCTATAATGTTGCAAGTTACAGTTTACCATGAAACTGATACACGTATTGAATGCCTGATGCGCAGTCTGACCAGCATTTCCATCCGGGTTAAGCGGCAGCACACCTTGTGTAACCAACAGTACCATTCCCCAAAGAAACCAAAATAGATTTACCACCAGCAAGGCTCTTAAAAACTGTTTCCAATTCATCTCCTCATTGGGATTGATACCACTCAGTTTGAACATGACCCGTTCAACGGGCTTCATAAAATCCGACCAAGTCTTTTCACCTTTATAAACTTTAGCGATATATTTGCCTAAAGGATAGCTAAGCACTATCAATAAGACAATTTGCGCTATAACACCTAAAATTTCAGTATTCATAACTCTTTATTTCTTAACTTACCTTTTTAAAACTTCTCCGGCTTGATGAGAACATACATCATATAGCCGAACATAATCAAACTAACTACAAATAATGCTGTGTACATAACTTGTTTTTCCTTTCTTTTTTAGATCTTCTCGAACCAGTCTATACATTTAAAGAAAAGCCAAAAGCAAGCTATGCCGCTCAAGGTACAAACTACAAATCCGATTGAAAATAAATCCATAATTCCTTTTTTTAATTAATACTATTGTTAACTGCCACGCTATATGCCAATAGTGTGCCATTACCGGCAAACAGGAGATAAGTAATTGATTTATATATAGATATAACAACAAGAAAAAAGAGGGAGCAAAAGAAGATCTTTTCAAAATGAAAAGGGAAGAATATCAAAACAGGAGAATAATTGATTTATTTGCTGCCAAACTGCATAATTTCCCAATTTATTATATAGCTTTGTATAGAGGTTTTAATACAGAAAAACAGAAAGGAAAAATGAAAAAGATAAATGTTACCGTAGCCGATATCACTACTTTAAAAGTCGACGCCATTGTAAATGCAGCCAACTGTTCGTTGCTGGGTGGCGGTGGTGTAGATGGAGCTATCCATCGGGCTGCAGGTCCGGCGTTGTTAGCGGAATGCAAAACATTGGGCGGTTGTCCGACGGGGGAAAGCAAGATAACCGATGCATACAACCTGCCATGCAGGAAAGTGATTCATACCGTAGGACCCGTATGGCATGGGGGAACGCATGGAGAAGCCGAAAAACTTGCATCATGTTATCGTACCAGTTTTATACTAGCGAGAGAGAACGGCATCCAAAGCATTGCATTCCCCTGTATCAGTACCGGCGTATATCATTATCCCAAGGAAGAAGCGGCACGTATCGCATTGAATGCCATCGGGGAAGAAATGGCACATGGCTATGAAGGAGAAGTGATTGTATGCTGTTTCTCGGAAAAAGATGCTGAAGTATATCGAGAACTCCTTTCTTGCTGAGGAAAGCCACGGGGGATTTCTAACATCCGTACTGTGTTGATTCCGTTTCCATTTTTGCTGAAACCATAAGGAAGAAACGGCTTAATCAATGGTACTCAACAACTAAATACCGTATTCCTCTATCTTTCTATATAAAGTGGTCAAACCTATTTTCAATAAACGTGAAGCCTCAGTCTTGTTTCCTTTAGTATGTTGCAGAACTTTAGCAATATGACGTTTTTCCATAGCGGCCAGTTCAAACTCCGAATAATTCTTGCCGGAATAATCTTCCTGTCGGGTATTCTGTATTTCAATAGGAAGATCTTGTAAGGTGAGCTGTTTGTCGCAGATAATCATACTGCGTTCTATCACGTTTCGCAATTCACGGATATTTCCTCTCCAGTCGGCAGCTTTCAAGGCTGTCAAGAATTCCGGAGTCATTCCTTCCACTTGTTTCCCCAGTTTCTTTGAAAAGAGTTGGATAAAGGTTTCCGCTAAAAGTCCGATGTCTTCTTTGCGCTCACGAAGAGGAGGAAGGTGTATTTGAAAAACAGAAAGACGATAATAAAGATCTTCACGGAAATTACCTTGTTCTATTTCTTTTTTCAGATCCCGGTTGGTAGCGGAGATAATGCGGACATTCACTTTCGTTGGTTTCGTGTCGCCTATCTTGATATATTCTCCCGCTTCGAGTACACGAAGCAATTTGGCTTGCAGCTCGAAAGCCATTTCACCGATTTCATCCAGAAAGATGGTTCCGTTATCGGCCGTTTCGAACAGCCCCTTCTTATCTTTCATCGCTCCGGTAAACGAACCGGCTTTATGACCGAATATCTCGCTTTCAAGCAGATCTCTGCTAAAGGCGGCACAGTTTACGGCCACAAAAGCATTCTCTTTGCGAAGACTGTTGCGGTGGATAGCTTGTGCAAAGACCTCTTTCCCCGTACCTGTTTCTCCAGTTAGCAAGACTGTGACATCCGTTGCCGAAACCTTTCGGGCTAATGTTACGGCTTGCTGCATACCCGCCGATTTTCCTTTTATAGCGTCAAAAGATATACGTTGGGGCTCCTCTGTTCTCACTTTATCCCCTATATTCTTTTTGGCTTGGGTCATAGCCCGGCTGATTAACGGAATAATCTTATTGTTGTCATCTCCTTTAGTGATATAATCAAAGGCTCCATTCTTGATTGCCTGCACACCATCCGGAATATTACCGTGGGCGGTCAATAGTATCACCTCCAATTCTGGATAGAGTTTTTTGATGGTTGTAACCATATCCACTCCATTGCCGTCCGGCAGAAATACATCACACAACACCACTTGGGGATTATGCAACTTCAGTTGTTTCAACGTAGATTGGCAGTCGGCTGCCTGAAATACTTCATAGCCTTCCAATTCCATCATACGCGAAAGAAGTTTGCGTATTTGCGGTTCATCATCAATGATTAAAATACTATCCATAGATTCATTCTGTTTTGCTTGGCAAACTTACGAAAAATCTCTGGAAAAGACGAATAAAAAGGGACAAATGTCTTCGTAACGCCTGTCAATAAGGCGTTTGCGGAGTCAAATGAGGACAGGCGAGAAACCGGGGTAACGCAAAGGAAAGCGGATTTATGAAGCAGAACGGTCTCCAAATCGTTACCCGCCGGATGGTGATTTTTAACATACCGTGTTGTATCTGGCAGCTTGTGGCACAGGTTGGCATATCAAGGTCTAACTCGTTGATTAATAACTTTGCAAACAAAAAACGAGTATGGCAAGAAGCACATTCAAGGTGCTGTTCTACGTGAACGGCAGCAAGGAGAAAAACGGTATTGTCCTCATCATGGGACGGGTGACAATCAACGGGACTGTGGCGCAGTTCAGTTGCAAGCAGAGCATCCCGAAAACGCTTTGGGACGTGAAAGGAAACAAGGCGAAAGGCAAGAGCCACGAGGCACGAGATATCAATCTCGCTTTGGACAACATCAAGGCGCAAATCATCAAGCACTACCAGCGCATATCCGACCGTGAGGCATTCGTTACGGCTGAAATGGTGCGCAACGCCTTTCAGGGAATCGGAAGTGAGTACGAGACCTTGCTCAAAGCATTCGACCGCGAGAACGAGGTGTTCAAGAAACGTGTAGGCAAAGACCGTACAATGGCGACCTACCGCTCGCGTGTAGTGGCAAGGAACTATGTTGCGGCTTTCATCAAGTCATTTTATAAACGTACCGACATGGCTATGCCGGAACTTACTCCCGATTTCATAAAGGAGTTTGCCGCATATCTTTCAACGGAAGCCGGACTGCATAACGGAACGATATGGGAGAAATGTATGTGGCTGAAAGGCGTGGTGATGCGTGCGCACTTCAACGGACTGATACCACGCAACCCTTTCGCACAGTTCCACATCAGTCCCAATGTAAAGGAACGGGAATATCTGACGGAAGATGAACTGAAAGCGGTCATGACATATGAGTTTGCAGACAGCAAGCTCGCATATATCCGTGACATCTTCGTCTTTGCAAGTTTCACCGCCTTGTCTTTCGTGGACATTCAGGAACTGACGAATGACAACATAGTGGAGGTGAATGGCGAGAAGTGGATATTGTCCAAACGCCACAAGACAAAAGTCCCCTTTCAAGTGAAGCTGCTGGATATACCCTTGCAGATAATAGAACGCTACCGACCGATGCAGAAAGACAACCGCATATTCCCCGGCTTGAACTACTGGTCTGTCTGTAAACCTCTGAAACGGATGATAAAGGAATGTGGTATAACCAAGTCAATTTCATTTCATTGCAGTCGTCATGGCTTCGCAACGTTAGCTTTGAGCAAGGGGATGCCTATTGAAAGCGTAAGCCGCGTATTGGGGCATACAAATATCGTCACGACCCAAATCTACGCAAAGATAACCACGCAGAAACTTGACAACGACCTGACCATGTTCGGCAACAGACTCAATCAGTCGTTTAACAACATCTCAATGGGATGAGTATGGAAAGAAATATCATAACTATAGGTGAATCCGGCTATATCATCATGCCGGAGAATGTCGCCAGCATTTGGATGAGTGAGCCGGAATTGGTGGATCTGTTCGGGGTAATCGTCCCGACACTCCGTGCCGCCATCAAAGCCGTGTATAAAAGTGGCGTACTGAAAGAATACGAGGTACAGAAGTATGTCCGGCTGGAGAACGGGTATCATGCGGATGTGTTCGGTTTCTCGATGATAGTCGCGCTTGCTTTCCGCATTAACAGCTTCGGTGCGGAACAGGTACGCAATACCGTTTTTGAAAGGCTGTACTTGCGAAAAGAGAAAACAAGCATCTTCTTTTCGCTGGGTATAAATGGAAGGAATACGTCTAATTATCAAGCATAAACCCTAATGATATGACGGCATGAAGTAATGAAACCTATGCGTATTCACATTGCCGACAATGTATTTATACGGATATATGAATAGGCATATTGCCATTCATACGTACGATTACGACAAGTCCGAAGAAGAGCCATTCCGATATGTTCTTCTTCGGGCTTTTTACTTCGTATGTCCTCCGCTATAAAAGAAAATCTTACGTGAGTCACGTGTGGGTTGTTAAACAGACTTCCGGGTATTGCCGAATTTTGCGCCAAACAAACATCTGACAATCATAAAATCAAGATGCCGATGAAGAAAGAAACTACAGAAAGGGAGGAATTTATCCGTGTAGGTACGACCCTCTACAAGTTAGTGAACCAGCCCCGTCTGAACGGTGGCTATGTGAAGAAACGCATCGTATGGAACAACGAGACGTTGCGGCAGGACTACGGCAAGGATTATCTCGCCACCGTGCCGAAGTATGACGGCTTCTGCACCGTCCCCGACCATGTGAGCTACCGTCCCGTGGTGGACAAGTTCCTGAACCTCTACGAGCCGATAGGACACCATCCGCAGCAAGGCGAATTTCCCTGTATCCGGTCATTGGTGCGCCACATTTTCAGTGAACAGTACGAACTGGGCATGGATTACCTGCAACTGCTTTACCTGAAACCAGTACAGAAACTGCCTATCCTGTTGTTGGTGTCGGAAGAGCGTAACACAGGCAAAAGCACGTTCCTGAACTTCTTGAAAGCCGTGTTTCAGAACAACGTCACGTTCAACACCAACGAGGATTTCCGCAGCCAGTTCAATTCCGACTGGACGGGCAAGCTGCTTATCGTGGTGGACGAGGTACTGCTCAACCGCAGGGAGGACAGCGAACGATTGAAGAACCTCAGCACCACACTCTCCTACAAGGTGGAAGCCAAAGGCAAAGACCGTGACGAGATAGCCTTCTTCGCCAAGTTCGTGCTGTGTTCCAACAACGAGTATCTGCCTGTCATCATCGACGCAGGAGAAACACGCTATTGGGTACGCAAGATAAACCGCCTGCAATTCGACGACACCAATTTCCTGCAAAAGCTGAAAGCGGAAATCCCGGATTTCCTGTATCATTTACAGCACAGGACGATGGCAACGAAAAAAGAAAGCCGGATGTGGTTTGCCCCGTCATTGCTGCATACCGAAGCCTTGCAGAAGATTATCCGCAGCAACCGTAACCGTCTGGAAATCGAGATGTGCGAGCTTATACTCGACATCATGGACAGTACAGGCACGGACACGTTCTCATTCTGCTATAACGATATTCTTCTTTTGTTAATACACTCGCAGGTAAAGGTGGAAAAGCACCAAGTCCGGAAAGTCTTGCAGGAGTGCTGGAAGCTCACACCTGCATCCAACGGACTGACCTATACCACCTACCAGTTCAACTATAATCGGGAATGTCGATATGAGCCGATAAAAAGAGCCGGTCGTTTCTACACCGTCACAAGGGAACAACTTGAATCCCTGTAATATCATTCTTTTTTGTTGAATTGATGAATAAGGATATGCCTATGCTGATAACTAATAATATACACTCTCAACAATTTCTCAACAATCGAAAAGAGCTGTTGAGAGAGGAACAGCACCCGTTTGTTGGTTCCTCTTTTGTCGAGTGGTTTGTTGAGAAGATGTTGAACAGCTATAATACTGTATATAAGTGTGCTATGGCAACCATTCATCAAATCATCGTTTTTACATTCATCACTAAATCCATTGTAAGATTATGACTACACAAGAAGCGAAACAAATAAGAATCGCAGACTATCTGCAAAGTCTGGGTTACACGCCCGTAAAGCAACAGGGAAACAGCCTGTGGTACAAATCCCCGTTCCGACAGGAAACGGAAGCCTCGTTCAAGGTGAACACCGACCGTAACCTGTGGTTCGATTACGGACTGGGCAGAGGCGGCAACATCATTACGTTGGCACAGGAACTTTATGCATCCGACTATGTGCCTTACCTGCTTGACAGGATAGCTGAACAGGCTCCACACGTCCGTCCCATGTCTTTCTCTTTTCGCCAGCAGGCATCCGAACCGAGTTTTCAACATCTGGAAGTGAGAGAACTCACCCATCCAGCATTGCTCCGCTACTTGCAAGAACGGGGTATAAACATAGCTTTGGCAAAGCCGGAATGTAGGGAACTGCACTTCATCCATAACGGCAAGCCTTATTTCGCCATCGGTTTCCCGAACGTGGCGGGAGGGTATGAGGTGCGCAACCGTTTCTTCAAGGGCTGTATCGCTCCAAAGGACATCAGCCATATCCGGCAGCAGGGAGAGCCGAGAGAGAAATGCCTCGTGTTCGAAGGCATGACGGACTATCTTTCCTTCCTTACGTTGCGGATGAAGAACTGCCCGACCATGCCCAACCTTGACAGGCAGGATTACGTCATCCTCAATTCCGTTTCCAATGTTTCCAAAGCCATAGATGTGCTGCATGGGTACGGGCGCATTCACTGCCTGCTCGACAATGACGAGGCAGGAAGAAACGCATACCGAGAACTGGAAAGGGAGTTCACCGGACGTATCCGCGACTTCTCCGACAACTACAAAGGACACAAAGACCTGAACGATTACCTGTGTGGGAAACGGCAAAATTTGACCGTCAATCCACCGCTACGAACCATCATAAAACCGAAAAAGAAAGGATTGGGATTGTGACATTCCGAATGAGAAAAACGGGAGCTGCCCGAAACTCATTCTTCGAGGATTGGGAGGTAGCAAGTTTGTGTTTCGGGTGTACCGAAACCGCTTGCAACCCACTTTCCAAATTTCGGTAAGTGGCATCCCGTTGGTCTATACAGTATAATCAGTAACAGCATTGAATAATCAGAATATGGAACATAAGGAATATAAGAAACGTAACAAGGGCGGTCGCCCGAAAAAGGAAACGGCGGAAAAGCTGAGCTATCGCATTGGCGTGAAAATGGCGGCAGCCGACTACTTCCACCTGCTGACACGGGCGCATGAGGCAGGCGTATCGCCGAGCGAGTACATGAGGGAATGTTTCCGCAACGGTCATGTGAAGGAACGGCTGTCGGAGGAACACGCCGGATACATCCGACAACTTTGCGGCATGGCGAACAACCTCAACCAGCTTGCACGCAAGGCAAACGCCGGAGGGTATTCCGAAGTCGGTTGGGACTGCAAGGTAGCGGTGGCACGGATTCACGAACTCATAAGCAAGATAGGTATATGATGGCAAAAATCACAAAGGGAAGCGACTTCAAGGGTGTGGTGGACTATATACTTGACAAGGACAAGGGTACGCAGATAGTAGCATCCGACGGCTTGTTCATGGAAAACAAGGACACCATCGCCATGAGTTTCGACATCCAATGTCAGATGAACAACAAGGTGTCAAAACCTGTCGGGCACATTGCATTGAGTTTTTCAAAAAAGGATGAGCCACACCTGACGAGCCGCGTCATGGCAGACATTGCGCTTGAATACATGGAGCGGATGGGCATCCGTGACACGCAGTTCTTCATCGCTCGTCATTTCGACAAAGAGCATCCGCACGTGCATATAGCCTTCAACCGCATAGACAATAACGGCAACACCATTTCGGACAGGAACGAGCGTCTGCGCAGCACCCGTATCTGCAAGGAGCTAACCACGAAATACGGCTTGCACATGGCTGGCGGTAAGGATAATGTCAAGCGCAACCGCCTGAAAGAGCCGGACAGGACAAAGTACGAGCTTTACGACATCCTCAAAGCCGAAGTCAGCAGATGCGGCAACTGGAACGTGCTTGCCGCTAACTTGAAACGGCAGGGAGTGGAAGTGCATTTCAAGCACAAGGGGCAGACCAACGAAGTACAAGGTGTGGTCTTCATTAAGAACGGCTACCGTTTCAACGGCTCCAAGGTGGACAGACAGTTCAGTTATTCCAATATTGACGCAGCCTTGCGGCGCAACAGATATAATGAGCGTATGGGAATGACAGCCAAAGCACATGAAGCGACTACACAGAGTGTACCATCTGGCACGGTACAAAGCGAGTTATTCAACGGCTCTTTGGGATTGCTTAACGGCAGCGGCTCATCTTATAACACTGCTGATACGGAAGCCAATCAGGAAATGGCGGAGATACTTCGCAGAAAGAAGCACAAACGAGGAATAAGATTGTAACCGCAGCTATTTGCTGAATTGTAAACAAAGTATGCGAAAGATAAAAACAGCCGAAAGAAATGAAAATTTGCCGATCTCTATAAAAAAATGGTAGGACTCCGTCTAAGTTAGCTACTCTTATACTTTCAATGTGAGGAAAGTACAATCACGTCAACAACTAAAGATATTTTCCTAATATCGAAAGTCCTTTCTCCAAATCTTCATCCGACAGCGACGCATACCCCAGTCTTATTCCGCATACAGGCTCTGAAAAGCTGAAACGGTCCGGCGTATAGAAATGTACAAAGGATTTATTTGCTTGTTCTCTGACCTTATACAAGTCTATTTTATCGTTAGTGGGAACCAGCCAGAAAGCCAGACCACCCGTAGGAATATTGTACTTCACCTTTTCGTGCAGATGCGTCTCCAACATGGAAGCGAAAAAGTCTCTTTTCTTCCGATAGACTTCGGCCATCCTTTTCTGATGCCTGCGAAGTTCGCCGGAATCGATCAGGTCGAGCAAAGCCTGCTCCATGAAATTGTCACCCTGCATATCCATGATTCTGCGGAGTTCTCCCACTCTTTCAATGAAATCGAGGGAGCTATAAATATAACCGATTCGTATGGCCGGGGCAATCAGTTTACTGAATGTACCTATGTACACGTAATTCTGTACCTCTTCATAAGCGGCTATCGGCATTACGGGTCGGAGGCCGAAATGAAACTCGTTATCGTAGTCGTCCTCTATGATCGTAAATCCGTAATGGTTGGACAGCTCGATAAGCCTCAAGCGTTTGCTAAGGCTCAATGTCACGGTGGTAGGATACTGGTGGTGAGGTGTCAGATATACGGCTTTGACGGAATCCCGTCCCGCGAATTGTTCTATATCTTCAACGCAGATGCCGTCCGGTTCCACTTTGATAGGAATGATTCTGGATCCCGCATGTCTGAATGCCTCCCACGCAGGCTTGAATCCCGGATTCTCCACTAATATCACATCGTCCTTTTTCAGCAGACAATGGGCAGTCAGGAACAGCGCCATCTGGCTCCCGCGCGTTATACATAATTGTCCGGCAGAGGTTCTCATCTGCCTGTTTCGATTCAGCATACCGGAAAGGGCTTCACGAAAATGCAAATCGCCCAGTTTATTGGAGAGATTCATTATCTGCCACCTCGCTTTTTGCTTGAAAACCCGCCGATAGGCTCTTGCCAGTTCGTTTATCGGCGAACGGGTAATATCGGGAATGCCGTCGTCGATGAATATCTGTCCGCCTCGGAATATTTCTTCGCTATCCGCAATCAGCGGTCTGTTTCTCTTGGAACCCACAGCCAACGGCAATGTTTCCGACACGACAGTCCCGTGCCGTTCTGTTGTGCTGATCCAACCTTCGGCCGAGAGGATTTCAAATGCCCGTACAACGGTATTTCGATTGACTTTTAACGCTGCACCCAACTGCCGTGTACTGGGCAGCGCCGTTCCCGGCCGGAGCGAACCATCTTTAATGGCGGAGATAATTCTGTCCGCAATCTGTATATAAATCGCTTCAGGCAAACTCCTGTCAATGGTCAGTTGCTTGAAGCCTTTGCTTTCTGGACTACTCATATTTATTAAAACTGGACTACAAAGATAGTCCAAACAATCCGTAACTTTGCACAAAATTCAAAATAAGAAGAATCATGCAGCATAGAATGAAAAGTCATCAACTGACTGCGGAGCAGATCAACCGGCTTTTACAGGAATGCCGAACCGGAAGTTTGGCTACCGTCGGAAACGACAACGCTCCCTACATAACGCCGATCCATTATGTATATAAAGATGGCAGCATATATTTCCACGGATTGCCCAAAGGGCAAAAGATAAGCAATATAAAGGCGAATCCGTCTGTGAGTTTCAATGTTTACAACATGGTGGGGCTGCTGCTCGATGAAAGCGGGAATCCCTGCGATACCAATACGGAATATCAAAGCGTGATAGCACAGGGACGGGCGGAAATCGTGAGTGACATAGACCGTAAAAGAGCTGTTCTCGATGCGATTGTGGATAAATACACACCTCGGTATTCGGGACAGCGACTACCCGACAACATGGTGAAAGGGACTGCCGTCGTGGCAATCAATGTAACGGAACTGACAGGGAAATACTGGGAATAAGCGTATGGTCGATATAAAGGGCAACCTTGCGAAGGTCGCAGCAACTCTGCCTCGGAATGTAGAGTTGCTCGCCGTCACGAAATTCCATCCAATCGAGGCTTTGCGAGAAGCCTACGACTGCGGTCTGCGCCGATTCGGAGAAAACCGTGTGCAGGAATTGCTTTCCAAGCAACCTCATCTGCCCTCCGATATAAAGTGGCATTTCATCGGTCATTTGCAATCGAACAAGGTAAGGCAGGTAGTCGGTCGCGTCGAAATGATAGAAAGCGTGGACACGGTGCGACTCCTAAACATCATAGACCGTGAATCCCAACGAGCCGGGGTCGTAACCAAAGTTTTGCTTCAGCTCCATGTCGCACGCGAAGAAACGAAGTTCGGCTTTTCGGTGGATGAACTGATGGATTTCTTCGAGAATCGTGGTTTTGAATCTCTGTCGGCCGTACATATCTGCGGACTGATGGGCATGGCATCGAACACGGATGATTGCGAACGGGTATCCTCCGATTTTCGGGAAATAGCACGTTGCTATAACCTGATAAGAAACGATGAGCGGTTGGGATTGCGCGGCTTCGACATATTGAGCATGGGGATGACCAATGATTATGAAATCGCCATACGCGAAGGGAGCAACCATGTGAGAATCGGCACGGCGATTTTCGGGGAACGGGAATACTGACAAAAGACAATAAAAACAAGATTGAATCATGAGAAGAAAAGACAGAGAGGTCAAAGATATGGACGGTATCTTTGACATTGTAGAAAAATGCAACGTTTTACATTTAGGTATGGTGGATAACGGGAAACCGTATGTCGTCGCCCTCAATTTCGGATATGAGCGCGAGGGCGATGGCCTGATTCTTTATCTGCATTGCGCTATGGATGGCAGAAAAATTGACATTTTGCGCGGCAATCCCGACGTATATTTCCAGATGGACTGCGTGAACGAGTTTATCGAGGGGACATCGGAACGGCCTTGTTCCTATTGCTGGAGGTACGACAGCGTGATGGGCAGCGGACAGGTGGAATTTGTCGAAGATGCACAGGAGAAAACATACGCTCTTAACAAGCTGATTCAGCACGTAGGAAAAACCGACGAGATATTTTCATTTCCGCAGGCGTCATTCGCCCGCACTTGTGTACTGCGTATACACTCCAATGATATTACAGGCAAGCACCATGAATAGATGTACACCGACGAGCAGATAAAGACATATTTCGACCGCATAAATTATCATGGCGGCATGGAGCGGTCTGTGGGAAACCTTACGGCGATGCACAGATTGCATCTGCAATATATTCCCTACGAAAATCTGGATTTGTTGAATGACGTTCCCCTTTCGCTTGCGGAAGAAGATTTATACGATAAAATCATAACGAAACGACGCGGAGGCTATTGTTTCGAGCTGCAAGGAGTGTTTTGTCACCTGTTGAAATCGTTGGGATATTCGGTTGCTCAATATGCAGGTCGCTTTATGGATGAGCCTTGGCATATCCAGATGCGTCGCCACAGGATTCTGGTTGTCAGTCTGAACGGGAAAAGATATGTCTGCGATGTAGGTGTCAGAAGCGAATCGCCACGTGTTCCGCTCGAACTGGTCGAAAACCGGGTGCAATCCGATTCCATAAGCGAGTATCGCTATGAGAAAGATTCCTTTTACGGATGGGTGCTGATGCAAAAGGAGCGGAACAAGGACTGGAAGCCGCTTATAGGCTTTACCGAAGAACCGCAGATCGACGATGATTTCATAATGCCGTCATTCTATTGCGAGAAGCATCCGGATTCTACGTTCAATAAGTTCATGAAAATCTCGATTTTCACGGACAACAGCAACAAAACGATTGTAGGCGATGTTTTCAGCGTATATTCCGATGCCGAAGTTACGGAACGGTATAAGATTAAGTCCAATGAGGAGGCGATGAATATTCTGGCTGTTGTTTTTGGTATTGAAATACCGAAGAATTACCAAATTCGTGTATGAGTAAAAAACTAATATTTATTACTCTTATTTAAAACAACAATATAGGAATTTATGAGACCGAGTGTAGAATGCCATTGGCTAAGGCTTAATATATTAACAGGTTATTTTATAATCATTGTCCTTTTTTGGGGAGTAGCTTATATCTTGCATTCAGAATGGAAAGAGGTGGAAATTTTAGAAGTTGATAACCGACGAATTGACGAGTTTCGGAAAGAGATAAATGATGTACATATTCAACTGATAGAGTTTTCTCTATTGGGAGAAACTGTGCTGGAATGGGATAATGATGATTTGGAACATTATCACGCCCAACGCATGGCAATGGATAGTATGCTGTGCCATTTCAAAACGATGTATCCGGCAGAACGCATCGACAGTGTACGCCATCTTCTCGAAGATAAGGAACGGCAGATGCGCCAAATCGTGGAGGTGCTTGAACAGCAACAGACCCTCAATGAAACGGTAGCCAGTCAAGTGCCCCTAATTGTACAAAAAAGTGTGCAGGAACAACCCAAGAAGCTTAAACGAAGAGGATTCTTGGGCATCTTCGGTAAGAAAGAGGAATCGCAACCGACCGTAACAACCACGATGCTCCGTTCCCTTAACCGGAATATGATAGTCGAGCAACAAGCACAAAGCCGCCGTCTGTCGGAACACGCCGACAGCCTTGCTATACGAAACGCAGAGCTTAATAGACAATTACAACAGTTGATTGATCATATAGATAATAAAATACAACTGGATTTGCAACAGCGCGAATCCAGAATAGCCGCCATGCGAGAACAATCGCTTATTCAAATTGGTGGCTTGACAGGATTCGTTTTATTGCTATTGGTCATTTCATATATCATCATATATCGAAACGCTAACCGTATCAAGCTATACAAGCGAGAAACGACGGATTTAATCGGACAATTGCAACAAGCGGTAGAGCAAAACGAGGCACTGATAGCCTCCCGCAAGAAAGCGGTGCATACCATCACCCATGAACTGCGCACACCGCTGACGGCAATAATCGGCTATGCCGGATTATTGCAGAAAGACTGCGGTACGGACAAAAGCGGAATATTTCTTCAAAATATCCGGCAATCTTCCGACCGTATGCGTGAAATGCTCAACACGCTGCTGAGTTTCTTCCGTCTGGACAACGGCAAGGAGCAGCCGAATTTCTCCCCTTGCCGGATTTCGGCAATCACGCACATTCTTGAAACAGAGTTTATGCCCATCGCCATGAACAAGGGGCTGGCTCTTACCGTAACGAACCATACGGATGTCGTTGTCTTGACGGATAAGGAGCGCATCCTGCAAATCGGAAACAATCTGCTGTCGAATGCCATCAAGTTCACGGAGAACGGTGGCGTTTCTCTGACGACGGACTACAATAACGGTGTCCTGAAACTCATCGTCGAAGATACGGGAACAGGCATGACCGATGAGGAACAGCGACGGGTATTCGGTGCGTTTGAACGTCTGTCAAACGCTGCTGCAAAAGACGGCTTCGGATTAGGATTGTCCATAGTGCAGCGTATCGTGGCGACGCTCAGCGGCACAATCCGGTTGGAGAGCAAAAAAGGGAAAGGCAGTCGCTTCACAGTGGAAATACCTATGCCGACAGCTGATGAACGGACAGAACAACCCCGTCATGGATATGTCCGCCATAATGAAGCGTATCATGAGGTGATTGCCATTGACAATGACGAGGTGCTTCTTTTGATGCTGAAAGAGATGTATGCACAGGAAGGAATACACTGCGATACCTGCACTAATACAGCAGAACTGATGGAAATGATACGCCGTAAAGAATACAGTCTGTTGCTTACGGATTTGAATATGCCGGAGATAAACGGATTCGAGCTATTGGAATTGTTACGCTCTTCTAATGTTGGTAACTCAAAGAATATTCCGGTAGTCGTGACAACCGCTTCGGGCAGTTGCAGCAAGGAGGAACTTATGGGACGCGGTTTCTCCGATTGCCTGCTCAAACCGTTCTCCATATCGGAACTGATGGAGGTTTCAGACAAATGCGCCATGAAAGGCTGCCGGAATGAAAAACCGGACTTCTCCACTCTGTTGTCATACGGCAATGAATCCGTCATGCTGGAGAAACTGATAACGGAAACCGAAAAGGAAATGCAGGCGGTCAGGGATGCGGAAAGGCATAAAGACCTCCAAGAACTGGATGCCCTTACTCATCACCTGCGAAGCTCGTGGGAGATACTCCGCACTAACCGGCCGTTACGGGAAATTTACAGGCTGCTTCACGGAGAAAGCACGCCCGACGGTGAGGCAATCCGCAAAGCCGTGACTGCCGTGCTGGATAAAGGCACGGAAATCATCCAGTTGGCAAAAGAGGAAAGGAGAAAATACGAAAATGGATAAGACAAAAATCATCGTGGTGGAGGATAACATCGTGTATTGCGAGTTTGTCTGCAACCTGCTGGCACGGGAGGGATTCCGTACCGTACAGGCTTTCCACCTCTCAACAGCGAAGAAATATCTGCAACAGGCGACAGAATCAGACATCATAGTTTCCGACCTGCGTCTGCCCGACGGTGACGGCATCGACCTGTTGCGTTGGATGCGCAAAGAAGGGATGATGCAGCCGTTCATCATCATGACCGACTATGCCGAAGTGTATACGGCAGTGGAAAGCATGAAACTCGGCTCGCTGGACTACATACCTAAACAGCTTGTGGAGGACAAACTCGTCCCTCTGCTCCGTGCCATATTAAAAGAACAGAGTATCGGGAGAAACCGTATGCCGGTGTTTTCCCGTGACGGCTCGGCATTCCAAGCCATCATGAAACGAATAAGGCTGGTGGCTCCCACTGACATGAGCGTGCTGATATTTGGCAAGAACGGCACTGGTAAGGAGCATATCGCACACCAACTGCACGACAAAAGCAAACGGGCAGGAAAACCGTTCGTTGCAGTGGACTGTGGTTCACTCTCCAAAGAACTTGCGCCGTCGGCATTCTTCGGACACGTCAAAGGAGCGTTTACGGGTGCAGACAATAGCAAGAAAGGCTATTTTCACGAGGCGGAAGGCAGTACGCTGTTCTTGGATGAGGTTGGTAATCTCGCAATGGAAACCCAGCAGATGCTTCTGCGTGCCATACAGGAACGGAGATACCGTCCGGTAGGTGACAAATCTGACCGTAGTTTCA
>OFMJ01000091.1_pt1 | contig 97291 bp, 108 predicted proteins | sample 1541801 | NCBI WGS metagenome assembly OFMJ01 (sample SAMN04209234, study PRJEB22552) | human gut metagenome | biome: gut; material: feces | host: Homo sapiens | place: USA: Oklahoma
CTAAATTCTGATACAAAAAGCATAATACAGTTTTTAGGCAATATGACCACACCTGATAACTCAGAAGGTATCATTCATGCCAATTGGCCCGATAACATGGTGCCAGTAGCTGTAAGAGTGAAAAAGTATGATCAATGGCGTTATAACGTATTAGGCATGGCATTGTATGGAAAAGAATTATATTTGATAGAAATCCCTTCTGCATATCAAGGATGTCCTTGTGAAGTTATATGCTATAAGTCAAATTAAAATATTTTAATTCCATAGGAAGTTTTCTTTGATCCATACAAGATCACAGCCAATTTTTTTGTTTTGTGGATAACTATTATTTGTCCATAACACATAACAATTCTCATTGTTAACCTCCTGAGATATTGCTTCAACACGTATATAACCAGTATCATATACATGCAATATCGCAGAACTCAAGCGATAACCTTGTTTACGATCAACATAAAAATAGTTGTTTCCAGTACCATTCAATTCGGCATATTGAGTTACAAGTGCATTTTTTAAGTCAGAATTTAGCTGCGTAATAGCATCCTGTGCATTCGTCATGTCAGTCTGATTTGCTGGCGTATAACCAAGGGCTGTCGTTACATTACCTTTGGTTAATTCTCCACGGATTGTAGCACTGCTTTTATTCTCCACATTGCCTAATCCAACTTGGCTTTTGGTAACTCCGTGAGGATTACTTTTATTCGCAAGATGATTAATCAGAGTTGTAATTGCAAGTTTAATCTTTGCAAATGCAATAGATATTTTCTCGCCACTTGATAAAGTCACAAGAGTTGTTGTATCTGAATATGTCGGTGTCTGATCATTTGTCGCTACGTTTGGAACGTTCCCTAAGCCTACTTGCGACTTAGTAACACTATGAGGGTTGCTCTTGTTTCCTGTATGCGTATTTAACGCTGTCTGCATAGTTTCAAATGTAACGTACCCTTCTGGATCAACCGTTGCTGTCATTTTTACATCATTATTAAGCTTGATGTAAAAATTATGTACTAACGACCATGACGGCATAGCCGATTCTGCCGGAACTTCTTTCCCTGTTGTACTTTGAGAAATCGCAAACAACACTTCACTTCCGGTTGATCCTTTTGCATAAATTCCAAGCTGTGTCATGCTGTATCCGGCAGATAAACCAGCGTTTGAAAACAATACTCCTATCTTGATTGTTTCGTTTGTTTTTGTCACGCCCTGTACTGTTCCAGACTGCTTAATTGATGATACCGCCGTCTGACTTTTCAAAGCACTAACGTCAACTTTACCAGCACCAGACTTGATCGCTGTTACTGTTATTGTTCCTCCGCTTAAGGCATTCTTTAATAATTCAATACCTGCATTTGTAATTACTGTATTTTCCCACATGATTTTATACCTCACTAACGATCGAAGAAGAATATTCACAAGAGCTTGAAACAATCGCATAATTCAATGCCGTCTCTGATTCTATAACGTCTGAAACACAAATATTGCACAATAAATGTGCTGGTTTCAATTCGTCAATTCTTCTTACTACTTCATCATAATTATTTACTTCGCCATAAAGATTGACTTGAAATGTATTTTTTGCTGTATTTTCTATGAGCTTTGTTTCTACACCGCTCAAAGCTTCTATGATCTTTTCAAACCTTTTAGGATTCAAAGGCCTTTTTATCCTCATTTGCAAAATCTGTGTTCTTCTCTGCTCAATCGTCTGATCTGGAAGCGGCGTTATTCCGTATTCTTTTTCCCAAATAGGGAGCCCCCATGTAGCACGATCAACAAATATCTGATCAAATATATCTTCACATATTGTTTTTACGTCATCTATCTCAAGTCCGATCACTTGGAACAGCCAAAGTCCGATTCTTGATTTCCCATAAATCGGCGATACATAGTCAATCATTTGTTTTGCACTTTCACTCGTCAGGATTTGCTCCATAAGGTCTGTTTTATACCACATAGTATCATCCCTCCGTTATTGTTACTGTTCCTAAAACCGGCATTTGTCCAGATTCAAGGTCTACATTTTTTGACACTCCATTGATTTGTACACTGTCATAATCATAGATACCTGATACAGCTCCAAGGATACTGTTGATCGCTGATATTCTAACCGCACTATCATTCGATGAAACATTTAACAAATATGACTGAAGTGCAGCTTTCAAATCATTCTGCACATCTCCAATTTCTGCTTCTCTCAAATAAACCACAGCTGATATGTTAACTACTACTGTTTCAGGAGCCGTTATCTCTAATACAGCATTGGGCGGTGCTAAACGATCTGATTCACTATCTGGACGCATAATATAATCATACACAGCATCTTGAATCTGCTTCGATGCTGGTACTCCGTTCTGATCCATTAAGATGATCTTGATTATTCCAGAGTCATCTTTTGCTGGTATCACAGTAACTGCACCAACACCGGGAACTGACAATGCCCATCGTTTATAGTCTGCAACATTTCCAACATAGGAAATGTCATGGCTTCGATCATACTCAACAATTCGTTCTCTTAAAGTATCATCGTCCTCTTCATCCAAACCGCCTGTAACAGCTTCCTCATTTGTAACAGAGATTATTTCATCGAGCAGTTCTCCTGTCTCATCTCCAGTATGTAATACGATCGTATTTACTCCAACATTGCTTGCAGATCCTCCTTCTGCTGCCTCAATTGGAATCTTTGCATTTCCAAGAGAATCGACCGTAACTTCCTCTGTTGTTACAAAATCTATCGTATTTCCTTCGTCATCTGCTTCTGTAGAAAAACCATATCCTAAAGGAATAACAAGACCGGCTTTTGCTGTAACAGTCACATATCCTGTTGCATTTACCGATTCTCTTCGTACAAGACCTCTTCCATCAGCGTGGTAATCCAATAGGTAAGATTCTTCACAGGTTACCGGCGAAAGACTTTTCAATACTTCCACAAGCACATATTCTTTTAGCTCTGCTATCTCAATCGCTGTCGGACGTGTAAAATCCCAAGGAAAACCGCCTTCGGATTTATCAATATCTTCTGGAAGATTGCTAAGCATCTTTTCATGGATTTCCTCTTCACTCGAATTATTCAAGAAATCTGGCAATTCTAGTTCTTCTGCTTCCAATGCCATTTTTAGACCACCTCACTTTCAAATTGTGTCTGTATTTCTATATCTCCATCAATACCCTGCACCTGTACTGTTACAAGACAATGTTCTGCTTCCCATTGAAACATAATATTCCCAACGTACAAAGTTCTTTCGGACGGATCAGCCATCAATGCTTCTTCGATTTCTCTTTGTAAAATGCTTTCTGCCTCTTCACGGCTATCCGCTTGCAAGGCACTTTCATAGTCAATCCCAATGTCGGTGGAATATCCTTCATGAGCGTATCTTTGTGTCATGATCGTTTTGTAACACCATTGCACCCACGCCTCGAACCCGGATGCCTCTTTTAATTTTCCATCGTGAAGCGTAACAAAGTCTCCAGTATCAAAATCAAAAAAGATGCTGGGTTTATAACCTGCATCTTCCTCTTCTTCTGTATTTTCTTCCTCAGTTCCTTCATTCTCTTCATCTTCAAAATATTCTTCTTCATTTTCATATTCCTCTGGGAAAAGATTATCCGGCATCTTCTTCATCTCCTTCCACTTTACCGATCACAACGATTTCCTCTGCATCTGTCCAGATCAGTAATACTCGATCGCCATCACTTACTTTCGCATTAGACAACATTAAAAAATCGTCATCCGGTTCTGCACTTTCTGGATAAGAGTCAGGAAGAATCCCTCCGTCTTTCATAGTTCCAAGTTCTGCAACAACATCCGCTGCACTTTGGTTTCCTTTAGAAATCTGTTCGATCGCACGAATAAAATTTTTTCTTCCATTTCTCTGCATAGAACTCTCCTTTAGTAAAAAACAACGTCCATCGTACCAGCCACACAGTCATGTGTAATACTTTTTACTGTTTTATTTCCTTTCAGTCCAGCGGTACCACATCCAACATAAACGGTGTCTCCACGTTTTATCTTCGGATTACTGATCGCCGTTACTATATATTCATACTTGACCTTTGCACTGCTCTTCAATTTCTTTTGTGCTTGTTTCTTTATTTTTGAAAGTTTCTCCTTCTTGTCTTTATCCATGACTTCTTGGATCGTACCAAACTTCGATGTATTCTTAGATACTGATGCAAGTTTAGGGATTGACTTTTTCTTAGCTTCTCCGTAGATCTTTATCTTTGTAACGATATCATCCATTGTCTCTTTTACCTCTATGGAGATTACATTCTTTCCTTCCTCAATCTTATAAATCGTTGTATTAGTATTGGCATACTTGACAATCACTGTAGTTCCTTCAATCGTAAAAATATATCGGCTGGAAAGTTTACTTTTCGCTTTGTTCAGCACATATACTATCATATCTCCAATGTTCTTTTGCGCTGGTTTGATCCTTTTGTTTTTGATTGATCCGTAACTGTATTTCAGTTTCAACTTCCATGCAGTACAGATTCTTTTTACAATTTCCTTTGTGCTGAGACCTTTTTTATAATAAAAATAATCTTGGGATTTCATCATATAAATCAAGTAATCATAGGCTGTAAATGTTACCTTTTTTTCTGTATCGGTAACCCTGTCTCGATCCCAGATCACGCCTCGAAATACTTCAAAATCTCCATGTCCAACATTCGAATATATGTATAATCGATCTGATGGCTGAATCAATGTCGCAAGTGTTACACCATTTTTCGCAGCGTTCATTACTGTTAAGCTGACTTCCTTTGCCAGCGAATCAGGATCATCAGATATTGTCAAGTCCAGTATAACTTTCAGCTTGTATAGATCATATTCTTGCCCCGATGTTGTCTTTACAACCGCTTTATACAGTGGATTTCCTAAACTCGGCATATCTTCCTATCCTCCTATCATTTTTAACAGTGTTTTATAATCAGCGACACCGGTTACTGTCAATTTATGCTTTCGTTGGTAAGTTTTTATTGCTGATACTGTCTTAGATCCACAAGTACCATCCTGTTTGACTCCTACCATTTTTTGCACAAATTTTACGACCTGTCCTTTTCTTCCGGTTCGGATCTTGATCTTTTTCATGGCTGATTTCATCGAAGATGTCAGCTTTTTATCAACTTTCAGCTTCGAGTAGCCATCTTTATTCATTGCTTTCTTTAATTCCTCAACCTTGGAATTAGAAACTGATTTACTGCTTGGAACAGGAATCACAAGCACCTGTCCTTTATAGATCGTATATTTGCTGATCTTTTTCTTTGGATGTTTCTTACGTTCCTTTTTATTCCTAGAATCAATCAGTTTCTTATTTGCATTATAAATAACCTTGTATTTTTTACTGGACCCAAGATATTTTTTTGCAAGTTTCCGTAATGTTTGTCCTTTCTTTACTTTGACCTTTTTCTTTGTGGTTTTGGTACTTCTTTTCGTTGAGGAAACACTTATTTTTTCGTAGTCGATAAATCTTACCGTGTAGTAATAATCATTCAGGCTTTTGACCGTAGAATCGTATTCTGAAACACGCATATCAACATTGATCTTCGTTCCTGTAATACAGACATTTACCACTTTCCCATACTTAGCCCAGTATTTCATCAGTGCATCTAAGGTTGCTGGATCAGTCCACTTACGAACAAATTTCATGCCTTTTCTTGCTTCTCCGGGAAAAAAACATTCCCAGCTTAGTTCTGAAAGATTTTTACCATTCGGAACACTGACCTGACCTAATTTATAGATATCATATTCTGCAAACTTACCTTCGATTGATGATTCAATTTCTTCAGGAATGATCGGAATTTGTATCTTCTGATCATTCCCTTTTGAATTTTTTCCAGTAATATATATGTCCATTTACATTACCTCCGCTGTTCTGTTACTTGCCGTTGATCCGATTGCATCTGCGATCGCCTGCATAATAGCATCTGCGATCTCTCCTTTAGAGTTTTTGATAGCATCAACTATGCCGTCATTTCCAGATGCATTGACGCTGATCGTAATACCACCAACGTTGATCACTTGCTGACTGCTACCAGACGAAGCTTTTCCAGATCCGAATGATCCTCCAACAAGTCCACCTTTGGCATGCTTTGTAACGCCTAAAATCTGTCCTGCTTGATTCCAGAGAGATAATGCACGGCTTCTATGTTTAGAAAGTGGGATAACCATTTCGTTTCCATCTTCTCCAAGCTCTGAAACGATATGTCCTCTTACCAAGCTACCTTTCGCATTATGAAAGAACTTCCCATTTTTCGGTAAGGCTGTCTGTACTTTCGGTGCGGATGATGTCTTTTTGCTTGTTTTCTTTTTACCAGATTTTGAAGAACCGCTATTACTTAGATAACTTCCACTAGTAATACTTTTGATCGCACTTGCTTGTGCAGCGGTTGTACTTGCTGCGGATGCAATCGTTGAGGCTGCGGATGCTAAAGCACCTGCAAGTGATAATGCGGAACTTCCAGCACTTTGTAAGTTGCCACCAGCTGTAAGAGACATTGAACCCATGCTTCCAAGCATTCCGGTAGTACTTGCAGACATACCACCTAAGCCAGTAACTTTATTACCAGCAGCGTCAGTTGCCCCAGAAAAGACTTTTGTACTCTTAGAACCAACGTTTGTCTGTTTTGTATTCTTTTTGTTCTCCTCATACGCTTTCTGTACTGAACTCGCCAGCTCTTTATATTTCGCCTCTTTTGGATTAACACTACTAATACTTTCTTTGCTATATTTCCAATAATCTTGACCTTTTGCTGTCATAGAATTGCTGTTTTTTAGTGCTTTTTTTCTTTTTGATACGAAATTTCTAAGTGCATCTCCAGCTTTATTCCCTTTAAAAATCGCACCAAGTCCACCAATTCCAGCTCCAATTAATGCGCCTGGAACAGCTCCGATACCACCAAATCCGGCTCCAATAGCTGCACCAGCGGCTGCACCGCCGCCAACCATTCCAAGTTTCGTACCACCTCTATAGGCTTCCTTCTTCTTCGTGGCTGAATCTTTTGAGGTCACTGCGTTATAAATATTACCAGCTGCACTTCCTATTCCAGCAATCCCTAAAGCTCCACCTAATAAAGATGCACCTCCAACGGCTGCTGCTCCACCAGCGGTCGCTGCACCTGATCCAAGTTTTACGCCTAGATTTCCAAGCCATGCTTTCCATCCAGTGGCAGCTACGGTTTCTCCATTTTTCAGCGTGACACCAGAACCGCCTAAACCAAACAAGCCACCCGGTGTCCTTGTCGGTCCAGATGGTGTTTTCGGTTCAGTTTGTTGCATTTTTCGCTTTACGCTTTCTGGTAACCAGATTTCTTTATTACCTGTTGGATTTGTTCCCGGTATTGTAGAATTTCCGTTTCCAATTCCTCCGTTCACATTTACAACTGCCGCGGACACATTGATTGTTCCAATAGAATCTCCCAAAGGATTTGTTTTTCCTCCACCTCCAGAACCGCCAATGATCAGATCGTATAGACTTTTTCCACCTTTAAACAGCTTTAGCCCTCCAGATAATCCAAGAAATCCAGCTAAATAATCTTCGATACCAGCTTTATCTCCGCCTGGTAACAGATCCTTAAGAGATTCCTTGAACCAGTTTCCACCAGCTTTTGCAATATCTTTTCCAATCCCAGTAATCTTTTTAACGATCGTCGGTCTTCCTTTAGAATCCCACCACTTAGAAAACGGATTTACAATCAGTTCATCCCAAGCAATACTAATCTTGCCACCGATTGAAGCATTTTGGAATTTTGGCATACTAATAAGATCGTCGATCTTATCTCCAGCCTTTTCAAGTCCCTTGAATACAGATGTACTTGCATACTCTCCAAGTTTTTCAAGTGATGTTCCAGCTTCTTTTAGTTTTGCATCGGATTTATCAAGATAGTCTGCAAATTCTCCTAAACCTTTCGTTGCTCCCTTCTGGAGACCTTTTCCCCATTTAGAAACAATGTTTATGTCGAACGTATCTTTAATATTTGACATTAATCCAGAAACCGTCGAATTAGATGTTTTGTCCATCATTCCATCAAATTCTTTCAGCCCATTAAGGATTGTCTTAACTGCTTTGTCTCCACTGATTTCGCCCTTTTGAGACATTTCTCTGATCTGGGCTATGGATTTACCCTCTGCATCAGCAAGATACTTCCATGCGTTTATACCGACATCTGTCAGCTGATTCATGTCCTCTGCGTTCAATCTTCCGTTTGTTTTCATCTGACCTAAAGCTCTGGATACTCGAGAGATACCCTCTTCTCCAGCTCCAAGTGCTGCGGATGCATTACCGATCTTTGTTAGATCCGGAATAATGTCTTTATCAGAAAAACCATAAGCCAACATCCTTTGAGCATTTGATACTACGGCCGATGTGTCAAACGGAGTAACAGATGCAAATTTCTTCGCACTATCCATAAACTTCGTAGCTTTCTTTTTAGATTTCAGCATTGTTTCAAAGCCAATTTGATCTGTCTGAAATTCGTCTGCTAATGATACTGGATCAGCTATCAATTTCTTTGTAGCAATTCCAGTTATAACTCCACCAGCCAAAGTTTTTAGTGAAAATATAGAATTCTTGATCTTAGATATAACACTTGGGATTTTTTTGATCTGACTTGTTACCTTGTCATTGATTTTTAGGACTGCTGAAAAAGTCTTTCTACCAAAACTCATACCAGCACTCATAGCTTTTTTGATCCCTGCTGTTGCAGTGTCTTTTAATCCAAGTTTTGGAGTCCAGGTCTTTTTACCGAGCCCGTCTCCCTTTTTACCAAACTTGTCAAGGACTGGACTTGCTTTATCTTCAAGTCCTAATTTTGGCTTTGCACGCTTCTTTCCAAGCTTGTCCATCTCTCGTGATGCTTTCTCTGCATTCTTCCCTGTTTGCTGTAGGCCAGAAGACGCATGGTCGGAATATTCCGATACAACATCGATCACAATTTCTTTGTTTGCCATTTATGCATCGCCTCCTTCCATAGCTGTTATAAGTGCTGCAAAGATAAAAGCCCTCTCTCCTTCTGGGAGATCAAGGGCTTTTGATGGCAACATTCCAGTCCGTAAATAATTTTCTGCAAGCAGAGAAGCTAACGGACTGGACTTAATTAGTTTTTTGCATAATCAATGACATTTGTACCACTGCCGGATAACTCTTCAATCTTGTCGCTGACTGCTTCAAGTTCTCCAGCTGTAAGAATTTCCTTAATGATCTCTGCCTGTGTCATAACCATGTGACCAGCTTTGTTCAGTCCTTCTTTTAATGCTGGATTATCCCAGAATTTTGTTCCATCACTTTCCGGAACTGTTGCAATGTAAATCTGCCATGCCATGTAATCTGCATTGCTTACGCTTTTCTCAATTAATGGAAGTGATGCTCCACCCGGATTCGGCATATAAGTTGTTGCTCTCTTTCTGCAATCAGTGATTTCATCAAAAGATAATGGACGAATATCGAATTTAAACAATTTCTGTCCGTTTCTTTGAATATTTAATGTCTGGCTTACCTCTGTCTTATACTCTGCTGCCTTTAACAGACCAGTGATAAGATCCATTTCATTTTCTTCTGTTACATTGATATTTGTTTTCTTCTCTGCCATTTTCTTATCCTTTCTTTATACTGCCAATGATTTAATACAATCTGGTACACTGTTAACAATAAACTGGCACTGTCTCTTGATGATTTCTCCCGGTTTTACTTCCAGAATGTTTGTATCTCCATCAGGAATACATTCATCTAACAGATATTTACTTTCGCCACCAGCAAGTGGTTCTGTAACACCGCCCTGTAAACTGAATGTAGGAATTTTCCCATTTTTAATCGCTTCCAGCATTGGTACGATCGTCAGATCATCTCTTACTACAGCTTCAGTGAACGATGCTGTAAATTTAACACTGTCTGGAACTCCATATGTCTGTACATCTCCTGCCGGATGGAAATCTACGTTTGAAAAATTCATTCCGACTGCGAACTCTTCCACGGATGCAAACCAGATGGAAACTCCATCAAGTGTGATAAAAAGCTTTCCGTCTTTTCCTGTCATCAGTTTTCTAGTATCAAAACCTTTTCCACTCATCTATATAACACCTCCTACTGTGCGATATACTGGAACTGATATGTTAAGTAGATCTTTTCCATGCTGTCAACGTCATCAATGCGGATAATAAAGTATGCATAATCCGCTGCATGTGGATTTTCTGTATCCTCATAAAATTCGTAAGTATCTAAGATCTTTCCTTCTCTGTTCATTTCAGCCAGTACTTTTTTAGCTTCCTGAATTACATTATCAACGCCTGCTGCATTGTTGCTGATCTTACCGATCAATGGTTCTAATGTACGATTGATACGGTCAAAAGCTTCATAACGGACAGCTGTACGTTTGATCTTCTTCCATCCTTCGTCATCGTCCTCATCCAGAACTGTATATGTGTTCACTCCTGAATCAAACCAGACCTGTCCTTCCTGTCCTTCTGACAAAAGAAGCAATCCAGATTTGATCGCATCGACATATTGTTCATTCGTCAGCTGTTCAATGCATGACTCCGCATCTGGAATCTCTGTATGTACAATTGATGTACTTGAATCTTTGCATCCAATCACACCTGCCTGAACTGCTGCCGCAAGGTATCCTTCCACCCTATCTCCGGCAGTATTATAATATCCGCTACCGCAGTAAATAAAATATGGTGCATTATAGGATTTTGCATTCGTTTTTCTTGTAGCAAGTGACTTTCCTGCCGCTTCTCCAAGTACGCAAACACCCAATGCACCGTTTGAATGGATTCTTTCCATGTATGTCTTCGCTAATGCTTTAACATCTTCTTCGACTGTATCAAGCACCAGTACATTCCAAGCATAAGTTTCGAATGCATTAAACGCATTGCTGTAATCTTCTGTTGTGACTGCCGGTGCTGATCCACCAGCCAAAGCCTGCTGTGCAACCGTCTGCATGATCCCGGATGCTCCAGAAACAAGTTCTGCGGATAAATACTTGCTGTCTTTCATTGCTTCCACCAGATTTGCAGCCTCATTTACATCCGCACCAGCAATAAAGCTTACTTTCTCAACAAGTGTTGCCCCATTGTAAACGGAACACTCTTTTGTCGTTTCATCTCCTAATTTCTGTTTTACAGTTACGGAGAATTTCAAAGCGGTTGGATATTTTGTCTTTAATGTAACTGCATTTGTGGCTGTGGTTGTCTGTAAGGACAGGCTTCCTTCTTTACCACCAGTTCCAAGACGGTAAAGATATACCGTGTTAGCACCTGCATCAAACAGTTTTACCGCTGCATCGATCGTTCCACTCTCCATATAAAGTGAAAGAAGATCACTCTTTGATGTGATCTTCTGAATCTCTCCAACTGGACCAAAATCTGCATGAACCGGAATACAGAAAACTCCGTTCATTGCGGATGCTACACCATTATTTGTGATCTGCTCATGTCTGCGATAAACTCCAGCTCTTTCCTTTTTCTCGCCTTTTAAAAATAATCCGGACAAGTTCTTATACCTCCTTCTTCTTAAATGTATCTACAAGTTTCTTTGCTGTGCTCTGCGTTGCTTCTTTAACACCTGCCCTTGCAAATGCTGTTCGGATAATATCTTGTGATACTCCTAACACCTGTGGATTTTCTGCATATTCATCCACAGTATAAGTAACTTCTGGCACTGTTTTTGTTTCGTCTTTCTTTTCTGCCATTGTTTCCTCCTAACTTATCGTAATTGTCTTTAATTCATCGACTGTTTCAACATCTCGTAGCTTTCCGTACTGACCTCTTACCGTTACCTGTCCATCTTTTAATGGATCAAGTTTCGTGCTGTATGCCAGCTGATTTACAAAAAACGGCGATCCATCATTCATAACGAACCGCTCTCTTTCCTGTAAATCTTGCAGCAAGTTCATAACAAACTGATCAGCATTTAAATCCGATCCGGAGATCACATGTACCTTAATGTTGTTTGTAAACCATGTACAAGCATATGTCGATGGGAACGTTCCTGGCTGCATAGAATCCAGTCTAGTATAAACAACCACTTCTTCATCATCCGGCTTCCAGATTTCGTCAAGTTCCGTGTTATTGATCACTGTCACGTTCCAGTTCTCATCAATGTGCTTTGCCAAAGAACCGACTGCATCCAGCGGAAGGTATGAATGTTTTGGAAAAGCATATGCATCGAATGTCAACACTGATCCACATACTTCTACATCCATTTGCCCTTCGATTGCTTCCTGAAATGATTCTGACTTTCTCCAGACAAGAGAAATCGTTGTATCTTCATCGGTCAAGAAAACTCCTTCAAACGCTTTTTTCAGGATCTTCTTCGCTTCAAGCAAGTTCTTATATCCTTGATTATTAAACAGATACGCTATTGCAATCTCCATCGTTCCAGAAACCTTACGCTCTGAATCATCTTTCAGATTCAGCCCATAGATGATACGCCCATACTGCGAACCATCCCACCTTGAATCAGAATCATCAGGTGCCTGATCCAAAAATATTGCTGGTCCATTTTTGAATGTAGCCAATCCGTTAATATTCAGGCTTTTTAAGTACTTGAAAATTATTTCTTTCATAGAGTTACCTCAAAATCTGAACCGAAGATCTTTACAATCTCCGGCTCTGCTTTCTTCTTAATTGGATCAATAAATGGTCGTTTTGCCATCTTTTTTGTGCCATCTTCCAGCCATTCAGCGTGTTTTGAATTACTTTTTATCCGGCTTGTAACTTGATCTCCTTCAATCAGAGTTTGATCATCCCAGTCCTGACGTAACTTTCCAGACTGTGGTGCTGGTGTTTCTCCCGGTGCGGATGATCTATTCGGAAGCCGTTTGTATTTCTTTCCAGAACCGCCTTTCGACAATACTTCGATCTCAATATTTCTAAGGGTGTTTGTTGCCATTGCACCCTTTCGCATCATCTCTCTTTTGATACTTTCATCAAGATTCTTTGCACATGCTTGAAATTCAGCTTCTACGCCCATCTGTATCACTTCTTTCTAATACATAATAGATGGAAAACTGCCCTGTTCCAGCTGGATCTTTTGTACCCTTCACGATAAACTTACGATCATGGCACGGATCATCGCCAAGCAGTAACACATCGTTCTTACTTAGCTTAACCACTGGATGGTAAGACACAATCGTATGACTGATCGGAGTCTGGTTTTGTTTCCAGATTTCCATTGTCTTCATATCTGCTTCGGCTAGTATACCGTCTATGATCGCATCAGGGGCTTCTTTTTCATCGCCCTTTACAACCATGCCATCGTCCATGACTTCTGTATCCTGCCAGTAAACACGGAAAGACTGCATATATTGATATGGTCTACCGATTGATGTCATTTTCAAAAGCGTCCACCTCCAGGATGATTCATCATACCAACGTAAAAATACTCTCGTTTTTCATTCTCATACGGCTTGATTCCAACACTGGAAGATGCAATTTCTTTTTTCAGATCATCATAAAGCTGTTTCCAGAAATTCATTCGATTACCAAAATTAAAAGAGACAGGACCAACACTGTTGTCTACGTCCTGTCCGTATTTGAACATCATATGTTCTAGCAATTTCAGTTTTGCCATCTTAAAATTGTCTGGATACTGCTCTAATACAGCTGTGATCTCTTCATCGGAAAGTGCAGCTGACATTTCATCCTTTGATACATCAGTATCCGCCAATTCGAACCGCATCTTCATAACATCATTTGTATTGATCTCATCTGGAAAATAGTTATACGTCATTCTCCTCGCCACCTTCCGGCTGTTCTGCTGGTTCTTCGGTTTCTTCTACTGCTTCTGATTCCTGATTAATATCAGTATCAGTGGAAAGATCAGCAAGTCTTGTTTCAACTGCTGCCTTGATTCCTTTTCTCGAATCAATCTCATGTAACAGCTGTAAAACCGGTGCATCTTCCTCTGTCATGGTCGCAATCTCAATTTTTGCCTCTTCCATTGTTTTCTGAATTGTGGCAAAGAACTGTAATAACTGCTGTGCGTTCACTGCAAGCTCGTGCTTAGATTGTAATAAAGGAATTGATAAAGTGTTAGGGTTAACACTTAAATTCTCTGTATTTGCTCCATTTACACTTGCTGCTTCTGCAATGTGTCCAGACTTCTTTAAGAAAAGAGAGCGTCGTTCATCTACGACACCCTCTGGAACAATTTCTCCGACCTTATACTGCCTACCGCAAAATTTGACTGGCTTTAATGCAACATAATTCATACTAAGCACCTCCTACTCAGCTACACATCCTGTTAAGAATGTTGCGAGATCATCGGAAGTCTTTTTCATATCTGTTGCCATAAGTCCTTCGATGAACTCTGTATGAGTTCCACCTTCTCCGTCAAATTGTGATGTAGCCATCCACTGTCCGTTTCCTAACATATCCCATGTATAAATGTATCCGGCGGATGGTTCTTCCAAAGATACTTCTTTTGGTGCATAAGTCATTAATGCACTGCTGTCGTCAAAGACAAACTTCATATCGGCTTTCTGACCGATCTCTGCTGCATTATATGTTGAATACAATACTTTAACCTCTTCAAAGCCGAGGACCGCTGCAATTACCTGTTCGTCTACAAGTGCTGGGTTTGGTGTTGATCCTGAACCAACAACTCGATCTAAGAACTGTGGATGATTCTTGATTGCTTTAAATGTCTTATATCCTAAGCATAATTTGTTTGGTAATCTACGTCCGTTTAAAAGCATTTCCTGTTTCATATCGTCAAACGCACCTACGATATCAGCATTGGCATCGTCGAAACGCACGAACTGTTTAGATGTTGAAGCTGTTGTTTCTCCTGTCTTAACATTTCCCCATGCATTAGCATTGAAAAACTTGTTTGCAAAGATCATATCAAGATGTAAATTCATCTGCTCCGAAATCTGTCTTACCTTTGCACGTCTTGGATCAATCGTTGCTGGTGCTCCTGTTCTCTGATAATCCAGAGATGTGATGTTATCTACACCGACAATAACCTGATCTACCTCGCATTTGTAAGTACCATCTGAGTGAGAAAATACAGCTGGATCTACTTTGCCGTATTTAGGCTTTCTTCTTACCTGATCTTTTGCAATCTCTTCTTTGTTGAAAATGTAGTAATTTCCTGTACTTGCCTGTACTGGAAGGATTGGAAAGATACTTGGTGCAACGTTCATTCCCGGTGCCTGAAAATAGCTCATTGCCATGTTAGTTAAGTAATAATTAGGTTTCCAGCCTTTCGCAATATCAACTGCGATTGCTGCTGCGTTATTATGTCCTGTGCTCATTTATTCTATTCCTCCTTTATTTACGCTTCGTATCCAGCATGGATGATCGCAACTCTTACGATATCTCCTTTTGCTGTTGCCGGTGCAAGTGCCATAGCTAAAATGTACTGCCCTGTGGTTGCCTTCTGACAAAATCCCTCTGCATCTACAGCAAGGAAATCTCCAGAATCAAACGCTGCACCAGCGGTCCACATGCCCTGATTTCTGATCTGAACAGTAATATCATCGCCTTTGGCTACTGTCTCATTTTCAAGGATCACAATTCCTGTTGCTTTCTTTCCAGCTTCAGGAAGTTTTGCTCCATCTTTTGTTAATAAGACTGCTGCAGCTGTTTTGAGTTCTGCTCCAGCTGTAACATTGATCACTGGACTTCCACCAGTTGGATTGTATTCATATGTTCTGTTTGCCATCTTCTCTGTACCTCCTTTCTTATTTGTCGAACATTGCTCTTAATTCAGGATCATTCTGCATGACGATATCCTGTGCCTGTACCTCCGTTAAGTTCGGCATAGATTTCTTGATCTCTGCTACCTTTGCGTTCATCTTTGCAACACCTTCTGTATCGTCATTTCCTGTGTGAGCTCCACCAGATTTACCGATTTCCTCAAACAGACCTGATTTCTGAATTACCGCAAGGTTGTTATCCATGGATGCAATGAAGTTGTTATACGCTTCATCGGATGTTGCTTTCATGGATTTCAGAACTGGCACTAATTCCTCTGCTTTTGTTCCTAAGAGTTCATACTTCTTAGCAACTTCTTCTAAGGACTTCTGTTCTGCTTCCTCTGCTCTCTTCTGGATTGGTTCCATAATCTTTGCCATCATGTCAGAAAAGTTCTTAGTAACATCTTCCATGGCGTTACTCATTGCTTTGTTAACTGCTTCCTGAATCTGATCTTCTCCAGCTCCAGAATTAAATCTTTTCTGAGTATCCTGTTTGTTTGCATCATCCTGTAATGCTTTTAATGCTTCTTTCTTTTCTTCCTCTGTCATGTTTGAAATATCAAATGCCATTTCATTCTCCTTTTCTCTTTTTTCTTTGTTAATAGTTTCTGGATCACAAGATTTTTCAATGACTTCTTGCATTTTTGCGATCTCAAAGTCATCTGCAACAACAGTATCTTCTTTATCCGTTGCTGCACGTTCTAATTTGATCCAAGACTTGGATGCATCATCCGAAAATGCCTTAAACTGATCAATGCTCTGTGCGATTGCTGCCTGTTTATCCTCACACTCTTTATCGAGTAAAATTGACACAATCGACTGCTCCAGAGAGTTGCAGGCATTCCAGATCTGATCCCTCACGTCGTAGATCTTCTTTTCATTCATTACATCATCAAATGATGTTGCTTCATCTTCCATGGACTTTCTGACATCTTCTGAATTTACTCCTAAGCTGTCACAAAACGCATTAAAGAATCGCTTGAAAAAGTTTCCCTTCGGTTCTTCTGCACCTCCTCTCTTTTTAATCAGGATATTTGCTTTCTGATCTGCTCCGATGTCTACTGCATCGATCTTTTTTACTTCCAGATCTTCCAGCTTTGTCTTTCCTTTTGTTTTCATGTTTCCTCCTTTCTAACGACACTTTTTCGAGTTTCAAAAACGCAAAGTGCATTTTCAAACACAAAAAATAGACCAATTTGCATTTTTTACAAAATGGTCTATTTTCATTTCAGATTTCACTTAATTTTAGAATAAATTTCAGTTTCTCATTTCAGATTTCACTTCCTCAATGATATTCTGAATCTTTCTTTTATAATTCTTATTCCCTGTCAGTCTTATGTGACTTTCCAAAGTTCTTAGATTTCTGGATGTCGGAACTCTTCTACGTTCCACATTCTTCTTAATTGCAATCGCAACTCTTTTATTTCTACAGTGCGTATGATGCAATTCAAAGCAATCAGGGTTGTACACGATCCATTCATCCTGTCGGTGTGATTTCTTAATCTTAAGAATGAGATCATCTCCTAGTTAATTCCTTGCCATGCCTGTTGCAGCAAAAATCCTAACAGTTCCCAGATTTTGTTTTTGATCCTTCCCATGCAAATATCTTTGCCGATCTTTTCATCGTAATTCTTTGGATCAACACACGAAGATGATTCCACGATATCAAAACCATTTCGAAGCACACAACGAACAACTGTTGTTGTCTCTCCCATCGTGATTGTCTCCGTAGATGCAATAAAATCATCGACCATTTCTGGCCCGATACTTACTCCAGATGGAAGATTTTTATTATCATCCACTTTCATATATGCTTTTTCAAAAATATCTTTCGGAGACCATGATTCGTACCCATCTGGGTATACAACCTTGTATCCTGTGATCTCCTTTGTGACTGGATTTCTTTCTGGTTCTGCCTGAATCAATTTTGCACCGATATATTTGTCCATCATTCTTCCTCCTCGACTTCAATACGTTTCGCTTTGCCCTCAATACTGAACATCGTATAAGTTCCGTCTTTGATCTTTGCCCATACTTCATCGTCTGTGATATGGAAACCAACCCACCAGCCTTCAGGCAACGTACCTTCCTCTATACCGAGAGTTTTCATCTTTTCCTTAGTGAATATAATACTCTCGATTAAAACGCCTGCACCGCCTCGCTCGTGCATCTCTCCGGCTTCACGATAGAACTCTACATAGGTATATGCTGTCTGTTCTAGTTCTTCCGGATCAATTAAATCGTTCTGGCGGTCAACCAGCTGATTTCCATTCTCATCGACTGCAATCTTAGCCCATCCAAAGACGTACTGCTTTTCTTCGTCCTTCTTAGTAATATCTACTCGATTCAAGGACTTTCGTATACTGTCCTGTGTCTGTGCTGGGGATCGTATATAATCGTTAAAATATCTCATGCTTCCTCCTTCTTATACAGCCGATCAAAGTCATTCTTACGAACTACATTTAATCGACCGACTGAATCTTTTACAACATAGTCTCCTATTCTTGCAACAAGTCTGCTGCCTTTATATCTTCGTGCATTAAAATAGACCGTGCATCCTATAACGGCTGTTGCTCCGTCTTTCTGTACACGATCTATCATAATTTCTTCGGTATTCATTTTCTTAGCGAACCAGTCAGGGGCGATCATATCAATATCAGCTGTGATCTGCCCCGCCTGAACTGTCTGCTCTATTGCTTTGTACTTCATCATTCTTCTTTCTTTGCATATCGTCCAGTTCCATTTGCATAATGGATTCCGTCACAGATTTTCATAGTTACTTCTAACATCCCTAAAGGTTCAAACTGCCTACGAATATTTCTCGGAATTGTCTTATCCTTTAACCATTCATGCATGTCGTCCAGTAATTCAAACCATTCTTGTTCGTGTTCTGATACATCCATATCTTGTTTCATTAGCTGATCGAATCTTTCTTTTAATTCAAGATGTTTTTCCATTTTCTAAAGCCTCCATCCAGTGCGATACCTTCTGATAATCTTCAATATTTCCTGATAACATCATTTTATCATAGATCATATTATTCAGCCAGTCATACCTATCTGGTAACGGAACAGAAATAAGCTTCATTGCAAAATCATAATCATTTTTAAATAACCCAGCAACTTTATTTATATTTCTTAAAGCTTCTGTCATATGATCGTACTGTGATTCAAGAATTTGTATATTCTCTTTCTTGCTAATCTCCTGTGCTGCAAACTGTACCGAACCCTCTTCCATGTTCTCATACTGTTTATACATTTTATGATCATATTTTGTAACTGATCTAGCGTGTAACTGTTCATGTAACAAAATATGTGGGGCTGTTTCATGTCTGGTTATAATATCTCCGTTCCACTGGATACCATAAACACCAGAATCATCATCAACTACGACCTTTCCACTCCATGAGCTTTCAAGATCAAGATGTTTGTCTGCAATCTCTGACATTTTATTAGCATGGGTTTCTATTTCCTCTGTGCTGTACTCTCTCAGTTCATCTTCTTCTGTTTCATACTCTGCTGCCATGGATTTTGAATTGACATACATCACACAGCATTTACACCTCGGATGAAGCGGAGGAAGTAGCTTACCTGGGGCAAATTCTTCGTCCATTCCAACAACTTTTCCGTTCAGTTCTCTACATGTGCTGCATGTATTCTCACTGTCCGTTGCGGACCATTTTTTGTCCTGTGGTGGTAATATACCCTGATCAACAAGATTCTTTGTATGCTGGTATCTGCCATACTCATAGGCAAATGCTCTTTCGGTCTGTGCGATCGTCTTTGCTCTTTCCCTTAACTTACGTTCTGCATACTTCGCTTGCTTATCCCTTGCCATCTGCTCGATCTTCTCTGGCTTTGTTCGTGGGTGTTTCTTCTCCAGCTCTGCCTTGATCGTCTCATAGTATTTTTTTACCGCCTGTGTTTGTGGCTTGGTTAATCCAATGCAAGGGCGTATGAATCGGGATAATTCATCATCGCTCATGTGTGATCTGATCCCCAGTTCGATCATCGACTGAATTGCATCTTTCTGTACCCTGGTACAGTTTGTTACTAACTCAGCTGTATGATTCTCCAACCAATCAGAAACAGCCCAGTGATCAGCATCAAATTTATATCCAATATCAATGCCCTTGAACTTATTCTCGTTGTCTGCTGCTGCCTTCATGGCTTTGACCATTTCTGGAGCAATCTTTTCGGAAACCACCTTTGAATAGTCCTGTTGCCACGCTTCTACAGTCTCTTTGGAGATCGAGCCAGCTTGAATTGCTTCTCTGATCTCCTTAAAGGTCAAAACTGTTTGCTGATCCTTCCAGAAGCTAACCAACCACTTAACAAGTTGAGGACTGCTGTTCGCTAAGTACCTCTCCAACGCTTCTTTAACTTCGTTGGGTGTCTTGGGTACTCTCTTCTTAACCTTTCGGAATAGGAACATATAATCAGCTCCTTCCTAAACGTTTTTTGGCTTCTTGTACCTTCCCATCATCTTCGGCAACGTCTTGATTGTCCTCTGGATGTACATTATTTCCATTTCCCTGTGATCCAAGATCATTTGTCTGCTGATCTTCTCTATCAGGATCAATGAACCTTTCATCCTCAGATACCTTTGGTGGCAAATTACCAGCCTCTCGAACATATGTTTCCAGTTCGTCGTCTGGGATCAATACACCAGTGCCAACCATCGTCTGGATGTACTGTGCTAATTTGTTCATGTCGATCTTTTCAATATCTCCGTGAACCATCTTCGGGTAGTCTGTGATCCCCTTGAAATGTTCTCCGTTTAGATCAATCAATCTTGGGATCGCTTGGTTATTAAACGCTTCACAGATAATGTCAAGGTATGATCCAATAGCTATAGCAAATAACTCTGTCTTATCATCGGACAATGCAAATGATCCAGTGTGTTCATGCCCCAACAGAATAAAATCCGCAAGCGTTGTCATTGCTATGCGGCTATCATAACGAGTTATGATCTCGTTCGTATCAATCTGTCTGCTTCCACCTGTGGAAACAAGCTCGAACTTAAATCCCGGTGGTAACACGATTCCAGCACTTTTGTCTTGTCGGACATTATTTACCAAACTATAAGCCCATGCTAACATTCTTGCACCTTCGGGATCATCTGGATTATACAAGTCAACACCTTCTGGTGGTGTGACCATCGGTATACCAGCGAGATCTCTTTCAATCCCAATTCCCTCAAATTCCTGAATACCTTTCTTGAAGTACCAGGAACGATAAGCATTTCTCAGGATACTCCTTCCTTCTGGATTTCCTTTTCTGGATCTGGTCCTGAAATGGATTGCCTTTTCCAGTGGGATCGTATAAAGCCCAAAATTTGGTGGTGGCATCTGAGTCATTCCAATAAGATTATCTTCGTCATCGTATTCCCACTGATATAGAGAATCCTGTGATCGGATAGGAAGCTTTCTCCACCCGATTAAACCATCATCATATTTGCTGTTTGTCTTAGGATTTCCTGTCCTTCCAGACCTACGCTTATATACGATCTCGTGATACGACCAACCATACACCAGAAACGATAAGATTTCCGATACTGTGTCAGTCCATGTGGTCTGCATATCATTCATGCAAGACTCAACAAACTCTGCTGCCTCTATGTCCTTTTGATCGTCTCCCTGTGGCTCTACGGAAAACTGTGCCTGTCTAAGCAATGTATCTAACGCAAATATGATTGCTCCGATCACATCGTCGTTAGACTCCATTTCCGTATATACCTTTACTCCTCGTTGACCTCTCAACTCTGGGAGAAATTCTTCGTAAAAGCTACCGCCCCACCGGTTTTGACCGATGCGACCTATTTCATCATACAATGTTGTTCCTCCTTCCTGTCTGTCCTATGTCCAGTAACTATCTCGTGTATCAGGTAAACTACTTGGTGCTGTGATCGTATTACCTGATTCTAATTCCGCAAACGCCGAACTCGTTGCATCTACCATATCTTTGAATTTCGATTCAGGAAATGCTTCAAGCTGATTGAAATACATCTCGTTCCATGGGGCTATCAGCACATCAACGTTGCCCTTGTCCATTCCTTCAAGGCCTAACCACTGTGCAGAGAACGGTGCTGCTCTTGTAACCTTATCTCCAGATTCAGGAATACATTTAACGCTGAACCCAGCTAAAAGTTTTAAAAAGCTCTGTGCCTGATCTTTACCAGCCTGTCCGGGATCCTGTGGAAGTCTTGTTGAAACTTTCTTATGTCCTGACTTATCTGTGATGCACGTCTGCTTTATTATTTCTCGTACACCAGATGAACTAAGTCTCTTATTAATTACATCAGCGACAATATATCGTCCATTCTTCCTCTTTCCGATAAGAACACCAGCCGTGTATGCCGGATCTCCCTTTTCATCTTCTGATGTAGCTGCAAGGTCCCATCCTCTAGCCCACTTGATAACGTCGCTTGGTATCTCTTCAAGCATGTTTACCTTTACTCGCTTATACATTAAGCCTGCGGCTGCCTTGATCTTCCAGTTACCACGAAGAAGTCTTTCTCTCTCAACTTCCGTCAACGCTAATAGGTTGGCTTTGTAACCGGGGTTCTCTTTCATCAAGATTTTATTATCATCCAAAGTGGACATAATAAATGTAACTGATTTCGGCATTGTTTCTGCCTCTTCCCTGCCTATATTAGCATCAAGGGCAATCTGCACTGCTTCTGTTCTTGTAGCTGCCCATATAACATGCTCGTCAATACGAACAAACCATCTTTTTTTGCCTGATCGGTCCTTGATCGGATAACCTGTGTCCTGATCTATCCACCATGATATGAAATCCGCAACCCATGAATCAGCATCGGGGTTACATGTTGCTCGCACATATGGCTTTACTCCACAGATACTACGGTTTCTGGACAACATATAAAAGAACTGTTTTTCAGAGAAATGAGTAAGCTCGTCAAAGCCGATCATCGTGATCTGTGATCCTTGCCACTTCTGTAGATCATCGTCTCTGTTGATATAGTCAAATGCTATTGTCATTCCGTCTTTAAATCTCCACATACCAGCACTGTATCTTCCTTGTGCTCCATGTATGTCTCCATATACATCGTTGCTCGTATCCCACAGACCTCCTTGGTTAAATATCTGCTTGTACTCATGTCGGAATATTACAGCACCAAACCTTTTGTTGTCCTTATATCTTAGAGGCTCAATCAGTAATCCGTAGGACTTACCACCACCAGCAGCACCACCATAAATAGCAATATCAGCTGTTGTAGAAAGGAATCTTTCTTGCGGACCTTTCTGTGGCCGTATGATCTTAGTTTTACTCATCATCGTCCTCCTTCTCCGGCAAATAAATTTCTACCTGTGTTGTATCTTCTGTGATCTCATCGTCTCTCTGCTGTGCTGGGTTCTGTCCAGTTGTATCTCTTAGAAACGTTGCAGCTTTTACATTCCCATTTGCTGCCTGTACAAGCATTGCAGCCAAAACACCCATGCTATAATCCATGTCCTCCTCTTTGATTCCTAAGGCTGTCAGCGTGGCTTTCATGGTTGATTGCTTATTCGACACCGGCATATTTAACAACGTTTCTGCTGCTTTTCTCATATCCCTTTTTTTTCGTCTTGCTTCTCCAGATGCTTTCCCACCCTTTGAAGCAATTTCTCTTCGTTCGCTCTCTGTTCGGCGGTTCATAGGTATCAGATTTTCGTCATTAGCCAATGCCACCACCTCGCTTCGTTATTAACTTAGATAAAACTAAATAAAACAGGCATCTTTTCTCGCCTGTTCCATCTTTTCGACCTCCAGATTTGGGGCTGTCATTCTACAAGGTATATCACACATCGACATATCCGTTACTGCCTCCATTTTCTTTGTCAGAATATCTTCATCCAGTATATGACCTATAATCTGATACGGCTTATGACAACAGTACATGACCTCGCCTTTTTCATTCAGGGCTATCTGTGCCCAGCTTGCGGTGCATCTCTTCTCCTGCCTGTCGAGCAACCCCCATTTAAAATTGAGTGTTACTCTTTCATCTTCCCTTGCCATATCTGATACGACTTTTCTTATCTCTTCTGCCTCTCTCTGCCTCTTCTCATCCTTGTAATAGCTTCCGCCTGTACTTTCCACTGGTCTAAAAACTATGTAATCAACATCCAGATCTTTATTTGCTTCATAGAACCTCTTTGCATCTTCTGGATCTTTTACAAGCTGCTGTATTCCAAGCGACGTATCGGGGCTGTTCTCTTTCTTCCATGCTGCATATGTCTTTATGTTCTCTCTTACCTTTTCATATGCTTCCACTCCTCGCAACTTCTTGTAACTCTCATTACTGTATGCATCTAAGGATACTTTTAAATAATTTGGCTTTACTTTTACCAGCTTATTGAAATTCGTATTAATTCCCCACTGAATATTGTTTTCTGTGAGCCATGCCGCGATCTTTTCAAAGTCAGGATTGATACTTGGCTCTCCACCACCTGTCAGTATGAATCCCTGTACGCCTATAGCTACCAGTTTTTTTGCATATGTGATAAATTCCTCATACTTCATTGATTGAACGTCTGTATCCAGCTCCCAACGTCCGTATGTGCAATATGGACATTTATTATTACAGTAATTTGTCAGGAATATATCTGCTGTTATTGGTTTCTTCTCTCCAACGATCCTATCTATATGACTTAGCATCTTATCGCCAGTTATATTTCTGTTCATCTTCCTAGCTTTCCTCCTTTCTCTCTTTCCTCCACTTCTCGTTCAGGATTTTTGGGGCTGTGCGTTCCCAGTTTATCCTGTGGTGTATTCTTTTATGCTGTGTGTACATCATACTGACTTTTACCGCACTAGGCATGCTCATGATCGCATAAAATGTTTTCAGGTACGTTCCACCTTCTTTATACGCATCTGTCATGCCTCCAGACAAGCTCTGTGTCGGTAACTGCACAACGCAATATTTTGTATATGAAAAGAACAGGTGTCCCCTACTGCTCAATGTCGTGTACGTTACAACATCCTCGTTCATGGTTCCTCTGTACTTTATCGGTGTATTTGTCTTACAAAAGAAACTGTTCATTGCCTTTCGTAATAATCCTTTGTGGAAGTTTCCTCCGTCTACTCCTCCAACGAAATCCCCTCCCTGACAAAATGCCACTGTATCAGCTCCTGATGCCTCCAGGAACTGAATCATATCTTCAAATACTCTGTCAAAGTCATGCGACGGCTTGTATTTCAGCTTTCCATCTTCCTCGTATCGGTAGTCAATGCTTTGGTAATCATCGTCCAGCATTAAGAAGTATTTAAGTCCTAGCCTCTCTGCAATTCTCCAGCACTCATTACGTGCATAGATGATCGCCCTGTGATCATTGAAATTGTCCATCGTGTCTGCCCTGTCATATGCTTCCTGTTTATTGAATACGATTACTTGATCTGCTCCAAAGTTCTTTTTATACTCTTCTGCCTGATCGTCCTCATCGTCTATGATGAAGTATATCTTACCGGTATATCCAGCTTTTTTGATTGCTGGAACAGTAACGACATTATCAGCTCGACCATGTGTCAATATGAAAACTGCGAAATCATTCCTCACTGGCCCCTGCCTCCTTTCTCCATTTTTCGTCAAGAAGCATTGGTCTTAAATTTTCCTGGGATTTTCTGATTTTCCAGTTATCTTTTCTCTGAACAATCTTTATTCCACTAGGATGCACCATGAGTACCATAAACGAGCATGTGTAACCGCTTGAAGTATTTTCGTATACATCGTGCATTCCGCCTTTAGTCTTTTTCGTATCAATCTGTGACACTGTGCTGATTATTGTTGGCGAAAAGCTCATTCTCCCTTGGAGTGGAATGTCAAATGTTGCTATATTATCTTCATAGTACAGTCCCCGGTATTTCACTTCGTCTTCTGTTCTGAAAAATATGAATTTTCCTATGCTCGGCGTGTATCCATTTAGTACAAGCTGGTTTACTCCGCCTATGAATACACCATCTTCGCACATTCCAAGTACTGTAATCTTTGCTATTTCTGCATAATTTGCATATGCTTCAAGAATTTTATCTATATTCCTAGTAATTTTATCAGTCGCAAGTTTCTCTCCCTCAATATGCTTATAATTCAGCCTTGAAATATCATCATCGCACATTGCAAACGATTTAATTCCCTTTTCTCTTGCATATTGAAATACAACATTTCTTGGAAATACTACTGCTTTCAGCATTTTCCCATTATGAAATGTATCCGTTATTCCCCATGCGTCCAATTTATCAAATACAATTACGTGCTCTCTATATTTCTGCTGGTATTCCTCTAGCTGTTCGTCAAGGTTATCGACTACAAGGAACCATTTTCCTGTATATCCATTTTCTTTCAGCATATTAAGCGTTTTTTGGTCGTTCGCTCTTCCATGCGTGAGAATAAATATCGCGAAATCATTCCTCATCAGCCTCGCCCTCCATAATATCTGCAATATCACTCGTTAACTGCACATATCCATTTGCAATCGCATTGTTCACATCAATTATTACGAGTGCCGACTTTTCAAATAGCTTCTGCACTTCCGGCTCTGCGTGTGCATAATACTCTGCGATATTTCTGTAATTGAATACGTTATGCCTCCTAGCCGCCTGAATAAGGAACTCTTTTACGTCACTTGGTATATTCTCCGTGCTGTTGATTTCCTCTATTAATTCATCAGCTTTAGAACTGTCTAACATGTCAGATATTTCTGGGCAATCTCCTGTGATCTCATACTGTGGTATATCTACTTTCAAAGTATACTTATCGTCCTGAACTTCCTCTCCCAGTTCATCCTCTCCAACTGAAAATCCGAACTGGCTCATATCAATGTTAATGATTCCCGACATTTCCTTACCAAGTAAATCTTCGTCCCATTCTGCCAGCTCTGCAGTCTTGTTGTCTGCCAGTCTGAATGCTTTGATCTGCTCGTCTGATAAATCATTTGCACTGATACATGGTATATCAGTAATTCCAAGCTTCTTTGCTGCCTTATATCGAGTATGCCCAGCTACGATCACACCATCTTTGTCAATGATGACTGGATTTTTAAAACCAAACTGCTTGATTGATTCTGCGACTGCATCAACAGCCATGTCGTTGTTCCTTGGATTATTCTCGTAAGGCGTTAATTCCTCGATCTTACGCATCGTAATTTCAATATTATTGTTAACTGCTTGTGTCATTTTGTTCATATCCTTTCTAAATATTTACATACAAAAAAAGGATCATCATTTCTGACAATCCTTTTCGTGTCCATAATTAATCAAGACGGTATTTGGGGTTTTTAGGCTAATATCATACTACCACGTTTGATTTCTATTTAGAACCTACCAATTTTCTACCGCCAAAATTTATGAATTTCTAATTACAATTAAGATCACTTGAACTCCCATTTTTAGGAGCTTTTAGAAATAATATACAGCAATAATTTTACACGCCACGCTGACATCTTTATACACTGTTTTCTCGCTGATTCTCTCTTCTTCTGCAATTTCTGATACTGATTTCTTCTCCTTATCTATGTATAAGCCGTAAATTTCTCTGCATCTTCTTAAATCTTCATAACTGGATGATTCATCGCACTCTTTTTTGTACATTTCAACTGCTCTTTCTAACTGCTTAATCTTAAACAGTTCCATACGTCTTTCTTCTTCATTACGCATGATCCGTCTTTCACTTTTCATAAGCTGCTGATCGACATTACCCATTAGGTCTTTTATACACTCATATCTAAGCTCTCTTTCTTCCTCTTTCGTTAGCACTGCTTCATCTGCCAGCTTTGCTTTCGTCCTTCTGTAATTCGTAAGCATTTTACGGATGTTCTTCGAAAGAATCTTATCTACGTTTTTTTCTTCATCCAGTATGGTATCTCTGTATGCTTTTACTGCTTCTTTTACGATCGCCTTCTCTTTCTGTGTAAGAATGTTTTCTTTTCCCATTATGCCGCCCTCCTAAATTGACATTGATCATATTTGAATGATATAATTTAGTTAGTTGTTGGTAGTCGTTTCTTAGGAAGCGGCTTTTTTATTTATTCATCCCACTGTAATTTCTGACCGCAATCAGGGCAGTATTTCGTTTTTCTTTCGATCGGAATGTCATGGTATCCATCCCCAAGGTCTCTTGAGAACTCATATCCGCATACACACTTTGTATCCTCCCATTGTTTGAACTTAATCTTGTGTGGCTTCTGTTTTTCTCGTGCCTCTCTGCACTCTTTAGGTGTTCCTAATGTTTTATAATACTCCAGCAAGGAATAATCCACCTGAACATTCTTACTCTCCTGTTTCAATTCCTTGACTTCTTCTGGTGTCAACCCTGTATCTTCATAACGTGCAAGATCATACATTGCCTTATTGATAAGGTTTTTGTTTCTGATAACTGCTACTCCACAGCTGTATTCTGTTAATCTCTCCATATTCATTCCTCCGTTCCTTTTAACTTCTTAACATTTGCTAAATTATTAAGCATGTGTAACGTCCCATCAATGACGTATTTTTCTATCTCTTCGTACAAAGCATTTATTGTTGTATCCGCCATTTCTTGAAAGTTGCAACCTAGTGACAAATCTTCTAATTTGCATACCTCACAACAACCATGTATATTACAATAATTATACAATTCTGTTATTTTTTCTGCTCTTGTCATATTATTTTCACTCCGTTATTTGATAAAAACAATCCACCTTGTTTTACCTCTCCGATCTCCTAACAATGGTTTACGATCAAATTGTTCTAATACTTTTTTCAATGGTATCTGATCTTCATTCCACTTAAATACGAGTAATCCGTCAGGTTCTAATACTCTCATACATTCATTGAATCCCTGTTTTAAATACGTTGGCCAATCTTTCGGAAGTATTCCATATTTCTTAGCCAACCAACTTCCAGTTCCAGCATTAACTAAATGTGGCGGATCAAATACAACTACCTTAAAGCTATTATCTTCATACTTCATATTGCGAAAATCCATTTTTACATCAGGTTTGACAAGCAAATGCCTTCCATCGCACAATGTGGTTTCAAGTTCTCTGTTGTCCTGGTATAAAACTTCTGGATTCTTTTTATCAAAGTAAAACATTCTGCTGCCGCAACATGCATCAAGTATCCTTTTTTTTGCCGGATCTCTTTTAAAAACTATTCTGAAGCACGCATCAAGTCCAACTTCTGGCATATATGCAAAGCTGTAGGGGTATTTATTACATTCAACATAACATTCACAAGCATTGCATCTTTTTGTCTTGCAAAATTCAATTAACGCTTCCGCTTTTTCTTCTCTTGTCATAGAGCCTCCTCGTACATATCAAAATCTACACATAATTCACATTCGAGTGTAGAATATTTATGTCTGCAACTTCTACATTCTTGGTATAAATTTTCTTCCTCCCATTTTTCAGTGTAATATCTTCTGTTTTTTTTGCGTTGATTATTCATTCTCTACCTCCACTGGCACATAATCTAACGGAGATCGCCATACCCAGCCCCATGTATCATCGTAAATAAGAAATTCCGTACACTCGAATTTATCTTTCTGGACAGCAAATACTGTGTAAATCTTTCCTGTTGCTTTCTTCTTTACTTTAAACATAATTAACGCCTTTCTATATCAGTGAAAAATAATAAGCCGAAAGTATCATACATGCCCAAAATGCTGTATTTAATTTAAGTGCTGTAAATGGCTTTCTTTTACGTTCATATATTTTTGATGCAATTATAGATATAATTCCTACCATGAAAAACGCATAAGCCAATATTTTGTTATAGATCATAGATCATCCCTCTCTTTCGCTGCCTGACATAAAGTCATTACTGTTGCACCAGCTACTGATCCAATGAATAATCCACTTAAAAATCCTATAATCATAGATTAAACCTCCATCATATTTTCAAACCTGTATGTTTGCTTTACATCAGGATATTTTTCGTGATCTACTTCACTCATAAACATTTCTAATGGTCTTGCATAGATTCTTTGCATTTCTTTTGTAGCAGCATATACTACAAGTAATTCATTTGTCTCTGTATGGCGAGCAACATTAAGGACAACATATAAGTTCCCTTTAAAGTGTTTGTACACTTCGTAAGGTTTCGGCATGTGTCGCCCATTTAACATCTTTGCCACACTCTCTATTTTCTCTATCGTATTTCCCATGTTCTGTGATCTCCTTTATTTCATCCTGTTAGTCGTCACTCCACATATTTAATAAGCCGTCAATGTCTCTTTCTAATTCGCAATAATCATCTTCGATTTTGCTTCTTAAAATTTCATATAAAGCATTTATGCTTGTCAAACACAACATATTTTCTTGATATATTACATAATTTGGTGTTATTCCATCATCTTTGTACAGACAATCAAATGCGATAACGTATATTTCATCCACCTCATTTATATCTATACACTCTTTTGACTCCTCTTTTTCTCCATATACTTTTCTGAAAATCTTTTCATAAAATCTTACTAAGATTGATGCTACCTCTTCGTCGTTTATACAATTATCGCTGATTCTTTCTGGATGACTCATAATTGTACAAATGATCGCCTTTTTAACTGCATCCTTGAATTGTGTCTTTGTAATCACGTTCCCACTCCTTTAGATTCTAATTACCTTTTGTCCTCTGTTATACAGATTAAGTATCCGCTCTAACACTTTTTCAGCTTCTTCCCTTGTCTTGCAGGTCTTAACAGTTCCCTCTGTTTCTTCTGTCATCTCATATTTAACAAGGTATTTCTTTTCTCCTTCTTTGTACTGATGCTCATATATCCATATGCTTCGGACATATTGCATATTTACAATCGTTTTATCTTCGACTTGTATCAGCATTTTCTCCCTCACTTTCAAACTTTTCAATTTCTTTCCATGCTACGATCGGTGCTGTAAAGTTTGTGTCTACTTCTGTAAATTTTGGACCATTGCCAAAGTCGTTGTAAAATCCAAAGCCAAAGTCTTTTTTATACTGTAATATTGTAGGTCCTGTTTCTTTACCCTCTTGTACCACATGGAAATATTCCTTTTTTCGATGTTCTACGTCAGGAATATCATCAGGATTCTTTCTTAGATCATGCCATCTGTATTTTTCTTTGTATTCTCTCAAATCTTTTAATTCTTCCAACCACTTCGCAAGCTGTTTATAACTTTTTGCTTCTTCGAAATAAAAATTCGCTTCATCGTCATTAAGGTTTCCCATTTGAACCATTCCATGATGGTACTTTGTTTTTGTCATATTATTTGCAAATATGATAGCTTCTTCTAAATTCATAAGCGACACCACCTTTCAAATTCAGGACTAAGTATATCCTCTGTTGTAAAACCATCCTCTCGTTCTACTTCTTCGACTTGTTTGGCTGATAACCCAAAAACATTGATCAACACCCAGCTCTGTTCATGCATATGTCCTTTGTTGTCTAAATTCTCATGGTCTTTATGATATTCAGCACAACTTTTTGCATATCGTATCTGATATTTAATTCTTTCTTTGTTCCAGGTATCTAAGATATTACTGTTAGTCATTTGCTTCCTCCTCACAATCTACGCCGAACAAATATTTTAAAATTCTGTATTTTCCTACTGCTTCAATTGCATCTTTAGCAATTTTCTCCGATGTAAAATGTGTTGCTCCTTCAACTTTCGCTTTCCAATATTCTAAAACACTTGTATCTTTTACTCCTGTGTTCATTATTATGTAGTAATAATCATTTCCGCTATAATCTGGGTCATTATGTTCTAAAGCATATCTTTCCAGTTCTCTTTTTACTTTTGCTTTTTCTTTTGCGAAATCCGCTTCCTTTTCAGTTTTAAATATATTTCCTATCTTCCATCTATCTTTGTCTACATAAACATTGTTCCAAAAATCTGCAATCGAAACATTATAATCATTTATATAATAATAAACTTCCCCTTTTTTTTGGTTTCCAGACACAACTTTCTCTACTTGATTTCCCTCTTCCTTTATCTACCAGCGTTTTGAACTGTTCTCTTTCTTCTTCGGTTAAATTATTTAGATTTACTGTAATCTGTTCGTTCATTCTCATACCTCCTATTTACTGCTCAAAGTATCCCTTGACTCTTCCCTGATCGTCACACTCTACAAGATGACAAACTCCATCAAAGAACCACTCTTTCAGCTTTTCTCTCTCTTTTCTATCATCCATGATCACATCCCACATATATTCGAGAAGTTCTGTTTTTGTTTCTTCATTTCCTCTTACTTTCTTCCAGATATAATCCTTAGACTCTTCGTCCGGAATTACAAAGCCCTCATGCTCATAGCCTGCTACCATCATAGTTGTTCACGCTCCTTCCTGTATATTCCCTTGTTTCTCTCATTAACTGTGTGTGCCTGTCCTTCCTAATACTGCCCAGACAGCTTAATTTTCTATCCGATCTATGAAAAGATTTATCTGATCGCTTATTCTCTTTATTTCGCCCGATTCTATAAATTATTTATTTGATTGATCCTATGTATGATTTTGTAATTCCGTTCGTGAAATTTAATAATTGTAATGATCAAATCTTGAGTTTATGCAAATTCACAAGACATCGAAAAAATATGTTTACAGTTTCCTTTTTTGATAGTTTACAAATAACTTGTTAATAGTTTCTTAGGATCCAGATCTATCGGATAGAAAATTAAGCTGTCCGGCTAACGCTGTTATGAGAAGTAACCTCCTGTTCCTACATAAGTCCAGTTTGCTTTTCCGAATCTCTCTTTCTTCTGGAATCTTCGGTTTTCTCTCTTGATCTCTTCCATAACTTCATAGAAGTAATCGTTTTCCCAGTTTTTGAAAGTATCCTTGACAACTCCTATCTGCTTTGCCATATCTTCATGTGAAATATTGTGCTGTATCCGATACTTTACAAATCCTTTCTTTTGTTCAACCGTGAACATTAATCGCCTGTCTTTTTTCTTAGTTCCACTTGACCAGCTGCTTACCGCACTGGTTGAGACTCCAAACATTTCCGCAACAACTGACATTTTCATACCACTCTTGTACGCTTCTACAACCTTCTGCTTGAATTCTTCTGTATAAAGCTTAAATCCCATAGCCTAGCCCTCCTTGTTGTATTCATCATCGAATATGGACATTTGTTCAGCATTTGCCACAGGCTTTACCATGTATTCCCCTTTCTCTGTATCAAAGTACAGCTCATGCTCTCCAAGGTAATTCATACCTTTTTCTTTCTCTTCAAACTGCATTTTCGTTTTAATCTCATGCTTGAACTTTGGATGATATACCAATCTGGTTTCAGGTTTTCCCTTACCCTGATCTCCATTCACGATATATTCTGGGATCAAACCTACAGAAATATTTAAGCTGATTTTTCCGTCGTAACTTCCTTTTGAGATCATGTTATCAAGCAAATATTGAATTGATTTATCAATGTCTGCTCGCATCATGATAAATATATCGTCTGTGATATGTATTGTTTCTTTCTCCATTTCCATTTTTACACCTCTCTTATTTTCACTTCTACTCTTGGCTGATCTGAAAAGAATTTCTTGATCGAACAGTTAACGATCTGCGAATCATCATGATATGCAATCCCATTCAGCGGATCGGCTATGATCTTTACGATATTATCCATGTCTGGCTTTTTCGTTGGTCGGATCATATTGTCTAATTTCATCTGCTTCTTTTTCTTACTGTCACTTTTTGCAATCTGATAGTATGCCGTGATCTCCATTTCGATCATTGCATCATCAGGAAACTTTTGATTGTTGCACTGTCTGCAATACTCCATTTTTACCCATGTTTCATAATTTACCGTTTTCTTTGGAGTATATGCACTTCTCGTGTATGAATTAAATTTAGGTCTTCCTTTTCCTGTCGGCTCTCCTAACACTGTAAAACTTACGCTGTCCATTCTTCTTTGATCTCCTTATTTCGTTGTGTTTGCGTTTTCTTCATCCAGTTTCACTTTTAAAAAGTAATCCACTGTTTTTCCTCCTGGTACTCTCGCTCTCTTTGTCTGCGATACTGTGTATCCGTTTTTAATCAGGATCTGTGCTACATCCAGTCTGTCTTGCTGATTATAGATTTTGATTAACATTTCTTTCTCTTCCATATGGTTTACTCCTTTTTTAACTGTTAACTGCTTTCAAATTGTTTCTTTAGTAACTGCTGCTCTAGGTCGTCAAAGTCGTAATCTCGCTGGGTAAAATTATGTATTCCATTGTCTTTCTGGCTCTTGATCTGCTGTTGTTTCGTTCCGGCCTTCTCTTCGGCTAATACCTTCGATGATCCCAAGTAATCAGTAAATGGTGTGCTGTCCGATAAAAAGGACTTGCCATACTTAATGTATTGCTTCTCCGTGTGCTCTATCTCACACTGCTCTGCATAATTTTCCGCTGCCTCTTTTAATTCATCAGGGCTCCATCCATCTTTGATTCTTGCGTTGTACTTCTTATACGCATCGCCTTTTCCAATCTTTCGTGGATATACAGACCAGAAATCTTCAAAAGTGCTACTGTACCCTTTTCCCTTTTTCGGTGTCTCTTTAACTTCCTTGATCTCCTTCGTATCCTTAGTTTCTTTTGTACTCTCTTCTTTGATCTCCTTCGTATCCTTAGTTTCTTTTGTACTCTCTTCTTTGATCTCCTTTTCTATCTTCTTTTGTTTTTCTTTCTCTAGCTCCTGCTCTCTTTTTTCTGCTCTCTTCTTTCTCTTACGCTCTTTGTCTCTCTGTTTTCTTTCGACCGCATCATACCAGTTCCCTTGCCATTCTTCCCAGTCATGGATATATAAACCATCTTCCAGACATTCAATCCATTCTGTTCGGATCATTGCTTCGACTGCTTCTTCCGGATCAATATTTTTAGAAATTCCAATATTTACCACATCTGCAATATCTTCTTTGTCAGTTCCTTCAATGTATCCATTTCTATCTGCATTACTGATCCCCCACAGCCAAAATTTCACAAGCATTCCGAGGGCTTCGTTTTGAGAACATCTTAGTTCTTTTGCTAATCTTCTAAGCTTACCGCTTGTAACTTGTTCATGTACGCTTATCCAAGCCATATCCTCACCGCTTTCGTCCTCCTAAATTCCGGCTACCAAGTCCTCGATTGAAATAGGATGTGTCAATATTCTGTTGTGTCTACAGCAATCACATAGCTCACATCTATCTGGAAGTGATTCTTCGTTCTTTACTTCAAGCACCCTTTTGATGTGTGATTCAACAGAATTTATCGCTTCATCCAAGTAATTCTGTGTGATCTGAATAATTCGGATATCTGGTTCTTCTTCCTTTGTTGCAGCTGCAATATAAAACGGAAGTCTTTTCCCTGTGTTCTGTCTCACTATTTCCTGATAGATCGCACCCTGAATATCGTACCCCCAGTATCTTACAAAGTCTAAGTATCCGATATCCTTTACCCATTTCAAGTCTGTGATTGATCTCATAACTTTCAGATCAACGATTGCAACATCTTTCAAGTAGCTATCCATTTTGATCTTCCACTTCGTTCCGAACAGCTCTCCTGTCATAATTACCTGTTTTGCCCCTGACATATACTTCATAAAGTATTTGTCTCTCTTGATTCTCTCAATGACTTTTTCAGCCTGTTTATAATTGCTTTTCAATTCTCCTTTTTGTGTAAAAATCTCTGGATTTTCTTTCTTAAACTGATCCAGAGTTCCCTCAAAATAGGAATCAACGTAACTACCTACCAGAAGCGGAGTCGTCTTTTTCGTTTCCCATCTGCCGTTCAGCTTTTCCAACGCTTCAAACTCACACGGCATCTTTCCGTATGTTCCAGCGAAGTCTTTGAACTGGGATACTGACATATACTCTTTATTCGCCTCTTGACTGTAATAGTTCTCGCTTGTTAACTTCATACCGCTGTTCTCCTTTACTGCTGTGGGCTATCAACCTCTTCGGCTTCTGTAGACTCTTCACTCGCTTTGAATGGGTCTGTTGCTACCTCTCTTGCCTGTCCGTCAATAACATTCTCTTTATTCGGATCAAAGTCTGATCCATCGTCAAATGCTTGCTGCTGCTCTATGTTGTCAAAGTCAAGATCAATCATCTTGCATAATCTTCTAAGGACTGTCTTTTTATACATTTCGCCCGGAGACTGCTTCCATGCCTTGCTATTCGCAGCTTTTGAATATGACGTTCTTGTGTGTTCGATCTCTGAAACAGACATTGTATCGTACATCATGCTTCCATCTTTATACAGCACAACTGCAAACGTACCAATGATCTTTTTATCGCTGAACGGCTCTGGTCTAAAGTTTACGATCTGATTTCCGTTCTCAATTCTTTCCTCGAAGAAGTCTCCCTCTCTTACATTCTTTGCGTAGATATCTTTGATCGGATTCTTTGAATATCTTTTCGCAAGCTTGATTTCTCCCTTATAATCCGTTTGAAAGTTAACCTTTCCCCCATAAGGAATTGCATAACATTCTTTGTTAAAGAAATCCAATCCAAGGTAAGCTCCTTTTGCAAATGTAACTGCGACTGATGTTGTATCAATTCCTGAAAAGTCTTTCAGATTATCTTTCATAACTGTTGTACAGTTAAGGATAAATCTCTGTTTGTTAAATCCTTCTGGCAAAGCCTGAACATTTTTCATTAATTCGTTTTCGATTCCTACCTGAACATTTTCAAGATATTCTTTCGTTGTCATCTGTCCCACTCTTCTGTTCCTCCTATTTCTCTTTTTTATTTATTTTGTTGATCGGCATTGTAAATATTGCTAGATCAATACCCTTAGATCTTTTCATTGCTTCGTCTAACTCTTCTGGAGAGTTAATTCCGTACTCTGTGCTTAAGATCTTCTTCATTTTTTCAATATCCATCGTGATCTCCTTTCAGTACCTTCTCCCCAACAAGTCTAAGCTCGCTGATTGCTAATGCCATTTCGTCCAGCATTTTCAGGATTCTCCTAAGCTCTGGTTTTTCGTCCTCACTTATGATCCCATCTTCTGTGATCCCGATCAGGCTGTTCTTCATGTCCTTGATCTTCTTCACGTCAAATTCTTTAATCAGTCTTAATGTGATCCCTTCCAAGCCTTTGATCTGTGTTGCCATTGGAATTGATTTTCCGATTGGACACTCATGCTTGCAGTATCCAGCTTTCAGTTCAGGGCAATTATAGAGATCAGCCATCAGCATTACTTTGTCCACTGGCACAACCTTTGTCGTACCCAATTCGTAATCAGCCAATGTCGATACGGACAATCCCAACAATTCGCTTGCTCCTTCTCGGCTATATAGCTTTTCGTTATACTTTGCTGCCTCTTTCCTCGCCTTAAAATAGACGTTCTCATTCGTTTTCTTACAGCCTTTTCCCATGTTACCGTCTGTCCTTTCTGGGTATACTGTACTTAGTTACATAATTACTTATTTGTGTAACGAGTAGTATCCATTTTTATGTTAAGAATGTCACTGATTTCTTGCATTACCGGCTGTGCTGACTGCCGCCCATTTAGTACAGCTGAAATGTATACTCTCGTTCTTCCAGTAAGCTGTGCAAGTTCTTCTACGCTCATATCCTTATCAATCATCGCCTTCTTTGCATCCTTGCACCATTTAGGCAAGATTCTTTTCATCGCACCTCCTCCTTTCGGGATGGTTTACAATTCTATAAATTTAATGTAAAATCGAATTGTAATTTACATTTGTATAATACTTTTCGTCACTATTTTGTATTTTCAAATGTGTTTTACTTTTGTAACATCTTTATTATAATTCCTAAAACGGAATTTGTAAATACTTAATTTCATTTTGGGAATTATTTTTTTAGAAATGAGGTAACTATGGATATACTTGACAGATTAAATTTATTACAACAACAATCAGGAATGAATAAAAAAGAAGTCGCTAAAGCTACAGGTATTAGCCTTAACGCTTTTACAGCATGGAACAAAGGAGATACAAAGCCCGGATTAAAACCACTAATAAAGATTTCTAAGTATTTCAACGTATCCCTTGATTGGCTCGTATTTGGAGATGATGCCCCTAACAATGATCTTGAAAATATAATAAAGCTAGATTTTTCCAGTCAATCAGAAAAAGAGTTAATCGACAAATTCAGGAAACTACCAGACAACTATCAGAAAAATGTACTTGCATACATAGATGGAATTGCTTCCACACTTCCAAAAACGGAATCTGACGATACTAAAAAATTATCAGTATAGATGAGTGGAAAAATAAACATTCAAAATAAAGTCCTTTACTAGAAAAGAGGTATTTTCATGGATGTGATCGACAGATTAAATTTATTGCAGGAACAATCAGGAATGAATCAAAAAAATCTTACTAGTGCTATCGGCCTTAGTTCTTCTGCATTTACCGAATGGAACAGAGGAAAAGCAAAACCAGGATTGAAACAGTTGGTAAAAGTTTCTCAGTATTTCAATGTATCCCTTGATTGGCTCGTGTTCGGAGACAATGCTCCTGACAATGATCTCAAGAATGTTATAAAGGTAGATTTCACGGATCCGTTGGAAGAAAAGCTTTTCATTAATTTTAGGAAGCTTCCAAATTATTGTAAAATAAACCTTCTTTCATACCTAGAAGGAATGCTCGATGCACTTCCAGATGAAAAACTGTCTGAATCTGTCAGTATAAACAAGCAAAAAGAGGGGAAAGAATAAATGTGTACTTATATCAAGGATGAAACAGTTAACAATTTTTGGCAGTCTGTACTAGCGGAATTTGTTGTCGCATCTTCTTTGGATATGATAAAAAGCGGTTGTGAGACACTTACAGCTCCGTGTATGCCTTTTGATCTGCTATACAATAATAAATATGGATTATCGGTTAAAACCGCTGCATACATCCAGTCCAGCTCTTCCAAACATCCAGATCATATTTCATTTGACATTTTTCAAGAGCAAACACAAAATGAAACTGGATATAATTGTAATGTTTACATATTCTGCATTTATACAGCTATGAGCCTTAACGAGAACCCTCTTGACATGAATTTATGGGATTTTTATGTGCTTCCAGCTAAAACCATTGACAGAGAAAAACAAAGGCAGAAAATAATTACTTTGCCGTCGTTGTTAACATTAAATCCGATCAAATGTACTTATTTAGAATTAAAAGAAACTGTTGATAAAATTTTAGCCGTCTGAGAAATCAGGCGGCTTTTTAAAGAACTTAGGAGGACTTGCTAATGAATAATACTTTATCTGCACTTAATATAACGCCCTCTCCGCCCCGGATGTGTCGAGTGGCAATCTATATAAGAGTGTCTACACTACAACAGGTTGATAAAGATTCCTTGCCAATGCAACGGAAGGATTTAATTGCATACTCGAAGCTGATCCTTAATACTGACGATTATGTAATCTTTGAAGATGCTGGATACAGCGGTAAAAATACAATCCGCCCAAGATATCAAGACATGATGGAACAAATAAGAACTGGAGCTTTTACACATCTGCTTGTCTGGAAGATTGACAGAATCAGCCGTAACCTTCTTGACTTTGCTCAAATGTATCAAGAATTAAAAGAGCTAAACGTTACTTTCGTCAGCAAAAACGAACAGTTCAATACTTCAACCGCTATGGGAGAAGCTATGCTTAAGATCATCCTTGTATTCGCAGAGCTTGAACGTAATATGACTTCTGAACGTGTGACTGCGACTATGATCTCTCGTGCTAATACAGGCAAATGGAATGGCGGTAGAGTTCCATACGGCTATAAATACGATCCAGAGGAAGAAGATTTCCTTATTGTTGCTAATGAATCAAACACTGTAAAACTGATCCATGACAAATACGAAGAGCTTCAATCTCTTGTATACCTTGCTCGATACATGAATGAACACGGATACAGAACACGATCAGGGAACGAATGGTCGCCTCCTTCTCTTGCTATCATATTAAAAAGCTGGTGGTACTGCGGCTGCTACGAATATAATAAGCGAAAAGCTGGAAATCGTCAGAAGCTTAAAGATAAATCGGAATGGATTATGATTGAAGATCATCATATCGCAATTATTTCTTATGATCAGAAGGAAAGAGTTCTGGCAATCCTAAAAGGTAATAAAAGATATGCTACGGATCACAACTTATATGTTAAAGGTATTCATGTTCATGTGTTCGGTGGTCTGTGCTGGTGTAGAAACTGCGGCAAGAAAATGACCTCAACCAGCTCAAACAAAAATCGTTCCTGGCAGTATTCCAAATATCTTTGTTCTACAAGACGGCGATCACTAACGAAATGCCGTGGCAGATCAACATCTGACCCAGTGCTTGGAGAATTTATCTTTAACTATATCCTGAATATGCTTAACGCACAAAAAGGCTTCGATTCAATCCATAGTCCGGCTGATCTCCAAGATGCACTCTTGACTGGAGATGCTTTTTCAGATATTAAAAGCATCGATCAGGAAGAGCTCAACGACTTATATAATATTCTTTCATCAAGTGTAGTGGGAAACATCTATGGTAGATCATTTAACGTTAATAAAGCAAAGAAAAATGATGAGGTGCAATCATCACTCACGATATTAAAAGCCGAAAAGAAAAAGCTTGATAGGGCTCTGGATCGTCTTACAAACTTATATCTGTATGATGATATGGCTATATCTGAAAAGGATTACATGACAAAGAAAACGGAAATTGAAACAAAGATCGCTGAAATTGATGAGAAAATAGGGATTGTCAATAAAAACTCCCTTGATAATTCTATCACAGACGAAGAATTTGTTGATAAAGCAAGCACATTTATCATTACGCAAAAGCTGACTAATCGAAACTATATCAGTTATAAGCGTCTTGCCACATCGGTTGATCCTAAAATATTATATATGTTTACTCACGATGTGATTGATTATATAGACATCTACAATGGAAAGGTTCAGCGAATTGTTTTCAGAAATGGATTGTCTCAAACCTTTATCAGGTAAATAAAAAGCACCAGAAATTTTGAACTGGTGCTTTTTATTTTGTCTGCATAGTGTCCACGGACATTCCATAGGACAAAATGCAGATATTTCACGGACATTCCATAGATTTTACACGGACTGTCCAAGCAAATTACGTTTTATTTTTTATGTCAATAGCAATTTGCACTGCCTGTTTGAACCCCTCTATATACCCCTGATAGTCTCTTTGATCTCCATACTCGCATATCGCCCATAACGTGTGTTTTTCATTTAGTAGCCTCCTATCATTGTTTTTCTATTTATAGCTTGTGCAAAACAGCCGAAAATGATATAATTCTTTTCAGGTAATTTCTTCCTTGGTTTACTCCTTAGGTTCCAAGTAAGAAGGAATTACAATCAGAATGCAAGCTTCATACCCTTGTATTCTCTAGTTAACTGTGTGTGGCAGTCACTTTGTTGTCGTGGCTGCCATTTTTATTGCATCAAAAAAAGATCTGGGCTCAAAACCCAGATCTTTTTTCTTTTACCTAAATTTGATTATTTGATTATTAACATTACATTTGTAAACTTTTGGTTTAAATTATTAGCATAGCATCCCCGAAAGAGAAGAATCTGTATCTTTCTTTTACTGCGATATTATAAGCATTTAAAATATGTTCTCTTCCTGCGAGTGCAGAAACTAACATTAATAATGTAGATTCTGGCAGATGGAAGTTTGTGATCAGTCCATCGATCACTTTAAATTTGTATCCTGGATAAATGAAGATGTCTGTCCATCCGCTCTTTGCATGCAGAGTTCCATCTTCTTCTGCAACAGATTCCAAAGTTCTTGTACTTGTTGTTCCAACAGAAATAACTCTTCCACCGTTTTTCTTTGTCTCATTGATAAGTTCTGCATCTTCCTCTTCAATTCTATAAAATTCAGAATGCATATGATGCTCTAAAACATCATCAACTTTTACTGGACGGAATGTTCCAAGTCCAACATGAAGTGTTACATATGCGATATTAACTCCCATGTCTTTGATCAGTTGTAATAATTCCTTTGTAAAATGAAGTCCAGCAGTTGGTGCTGCAGCTGAACCATCATATTTGGCGTAAACTGTCTGATAACGATTCTTGTCTTTTAATTGATGTGTGATATATGGTGGTAATGGCATCTGTCCAAGTTCGTCTAACACTTCCTCAAAAATGCCTTCATATTCAAACTTCACCAAACGATTTCCTTCATCAACAACATCTATGACTTCTCCAACTAATTTTCCATCTCCAAAAGAAATCCTTGCTCCCGGACGTGCTTTTTTCCCTGGCTTTACAAGAGTTTCCCATACATTGTCCTGTTTTCTCTTGAGAAGTAAAACTTCAACTTTACCGCCAGTTTCTTCTTTGGCTCCGATCAGTCTTGCAGGAATTACTTTTGTGTTATTCAACACAAGACAGTCTCCCGGTTTTAAATAATTTACAATATTATGGAAGACATCATGTCCGATCTCTCCTGTATTTTTATCTAATGTTAATAATCTTGAACTTGATCTGTCCTCAAGTGGATCCTGAGCGATCAATTCTTCTGGTAAATCAAATGTAAAATCTGATACTTTCATTTTATTTGTATCCCTTCTATATTATTTCTTGATCATTCAAATACATTTCAGTATAACACGAACCGTCATCATCCGCAACGAACATCAGATCACCTGATGAGCAAGCCATTTTCTATTTTTAAATCGTATTGTATAAATAATTCCACGGATCGTCCAGTCTGTAAACATTCCGATCCACACTGCGATCGGTCCCATATGAAAAACTCTCGCAAGTACCATGGCAAGCACGACTCTGCAAAACCACATACACAGCATGGAGGTCGTCATTGTAAATCTAACATCCCCTGCTGCCCTGAATCCATATGGTGGAATAAATGCCATGATCCACACGATTGGTTTTACGATTGTGATACATGTTACCATGAATATACAAAGTTTTGCACTCTCTGGTTCCATGCCTCCAAAATATGTGATCGGATAAGTAAGCCCAAACATCAAAAGACATGTAGCGATCAATACAACTTCTGCTGCAATGGAAATCTTCTTTATATAATAGACTGCTTCTTCTTTTTCTCCTGCTCCAAGACATTCTCCAACGACTGTCATCAATCCGATCCCCATTCCGATCGACATGATCCCATTCAAGTTCTCGATGATATTGGTCATTCCCTGTGCTGCGATCGCCGCCGTTCCCATCAAAGATACCGTTGACTGAATCGCAAGCTTTCCAAACTGGAACATTCCATTTTCAATTCCTGAGGGTACTCCGATATGTAAGATTCTTTTGATCTCTTCCCATTCTGGACGAATCGAAGAATAATCTCTAAGCTGTATCTTCATCTTCGGATTTCTCAATTTATAAAGCACCGCAACCATTGCAAATGCTCTGGCGATCATCGTCGCTGCAGAAGAACCTGCTACACCCAAATGCAATACCCATACAAATATCAGATTCAATGCAACATTAATGCCATTTGCAACAAAAGAAATCTGCATCGGAAGTTTGCTGTTCTCCTGTGCTCTTAAAATGCAGGCTCCGTCATCGTACAATGCGATAAATGGATAAGACATGGCCGAAAAGAAGAAGTACTTCTTCGCATTGTCCATAACCGCTGGTTCCACCTGTCCAAAGATCACTCCAAGAAGCTGGTTGCTGAATAAATGACACGCGATTGCAATGACCAGTGACATTGCGAATGTAATAAACACTAACTGCCTGGCTGCATTCGTTGCTCTCTCTTTCTTCTCACATCCAAGATAATGAGAGCAAACAACCGTACCACCTGAAGCCAGTGCAAAAAATGCCTGAACTACCAGAATATTAATGGAATCTACCAGACTGACAGCAGAAATCGCTGCTGATCCTAAATTGCTGACTACAAGGGTATCTACCGTACCCATAAACGAATTTAAAAGCTGATCAACTGCCAGTGGTAACATGAGGGCGATCAGCTTTTTGTTTGTAAATCGTCTTTGTTTCATCTTTTTCTTTTTACATCTCTTTTCTATCTTTATTTTCCTAACCAAAATATACCTTTTTACATTCTATAAACATGATGTTCTTCTGTCAATATAGGAAATATAATTTTTTATTTTCATGTCTGGTATATCAAAAAAGGAAGAGCGCACAAGAATGATTCTGCATGAATCTTCCTTTTACGCTCTTCCTATATAAATACTGTATTGGTAATTTTTCTAGCTATCCTATGATACGTCTTGCACAGATTGGTGTTCTATAATTTACGTTTGAAATCTTAATTCCTCCTCGCGGATATGGTGCGGAATTACTTGCATGTACTACCTGACCACCGCCGATATAAAGTGCCACATGATCAATGCTTCCACCATCTCCATAGAATACCAGATCACCGGCTCTTAAATTGCTCGTAGATACTGCTCTTCCATCACCAGACTGGGAACTGCTCGTACGACTGATACTGTATCCAAACTTCGCCATAATCTGCTGCGTAAATCCAGAGCAGTCAATTCCACTTGTCAAGCTGTTTCCACCATATCGATATGGATTTCCAATAAACTGCTGGGCATAACTTGCGATCCTGCTTCCTGTTGCTGATGAGCCACTAGATGATACGGATACGGAAGCTTTCTTTGTTGTCTGTGTGGAACCTGTTGTACTTCCAGATGTTGTTCCATCATCAGAAGTATGACCGCTTGATGTTGTGGATACTGATTCATTTTCAGACTTACTTCTGGCTGCTTCTTCTGCTCTTTTCTTCGCCTCTTTCGCTTCTTGCTCTGCCTGAATCTGCTTCATGGATTTCGCTTTTCCAAAAGAGTATGTTACTTTTGCATAATCTTTTGACACATATCCTGTCTGGCCATCAACCTTGACTTTTGCCCAGTCATTGGTCTGTTTCTTCACTTTTAATTTATCATCTTCAGATACCAATGTAACAATCTTTGAATCCGTAGATGCTTTCTTACGAACTCTTAATGTTTCCGTCTGAACTTTCGCCACCTTTTTCACATTTTGTTTCGCAAAGTTTTCAATCTCATCGCCAAATACAAGATACTGATTTTTTACATATCCTGTAACATTTCCTGATCTTACTTTTGACCATTCAGATCCTTTCTTCAGCACAGTTGCAATATTACCTTTTTTCATTTTTCCTACGATCTTTGCATTTATACTACCCTTTTTTCGGATATTTAATGTTGTTGTAGAATAAATATCTGCAACTGCTTTATTCGCATATTTACTTTCCGTTGCTGTATTTGTTTCATTTGTTGTATCTTTCTCATCTGCTTTTATATTTCCTGTCGTCAACACACTCGCGGCAATCGTAAGCATCGCCATCGACAGTCTCATTTTCCTCGTTATCATAATGTCCCTCCTGTAAATGTTACAATTTTGTTAACTCGAGTATGTGTGTATTATAGCACTTATATGTAGTATGTCAATACTTTCGATTATTATTTTGTAATATTTTTGTAATATTTAGTCTATTTTTGTAATATTATGTCGAGGATTGTTTTTTCTTGATACTTATACTCCGACAGAACCGATAACATTCAACATACACACTCACTTAAATTGTCCAATCTTGTAATTGTCCACACTCCAGACTTCAGGTATATGATAAAAATTAAATAAGCAACCGAAAACGCAGCATTGGAATTTTGCCATATTTTGAACAAATTCGCAGCCCAATTGGACGAATGTCTGAGCTTCAAAGACTTTTGTCTAAAACAAAACTTCAGAGCGAGTTCTCGTAGGAAATTGGGCGGATAAGCGATTTGTTCAAAATGTGAGCAAAATTCCACCGCTGCGTTTTCGGTTGCTTATTTAATTTTTATCATATACTGAAAGACTACAGTTGGCCAACTTACAACTTAAAATTCATACTTCATCACGCGATATGAATATTTATCTGCTTCATATTCAAAGGACTTGATCAATTTTCCATCTTTATCATACTCTCCAAATGTCTTACTCATTCCACTACTAAACGGAATATTTCCCCCTAAATGCTGCACACTGCTTACGATTGCCGAATAAGGCAAACTAAATTGCTGTGCAAGTTTATAAGTCCTTGTCTTCTCATCTACAAGAAATTTTGAGTAATATGAAGTTCCACTTTTAAAGTTTCCTACGTTCGGATACATACTCCAGTCGAAAGTTGGAATAGATGTTGCCTTTCCATAGTTATTATTAAACATATATAAATAATATTGTCCTTCTGGAAGGGAATCGTCATATTCTACAGTGATCATATGCTGTCCTGCATTTGCAACGAAGTCTCCTTCTCGTTTTAACTGATATTTTGCAATATCTGTCCCATTATAGATTGTTCCACGATGGATCACATAGTCTAATTCTGGTTTTGTGTAAATATTTTTAATCTTAAGGATTGAACTTTGTTCTCTGCTGCTTAAGACCAAACTATTCCCATCATCAAGAAAATCAAAAGAATTAATGTGTATCCAGTCTAGTTCAGTTCCTCCATAGGTATTTCTACCACCTTTTCTCTGGATCGCCAGTTTTCTCATTAACGGCAGAATTTTTTCACAGTCAAAGAGCATACTTGTCTTTCCTGTCTTTACATCCACCTGTACGATCGTATCTTCAATCGTATCTTTGTCCAGATTATTTACCAGACAAATGATCTTATCGTGTTTCTTGTCATAACGGAAATCGTGATGAAATTGATAATTTCCAATATCAATGGTCCTTGTCACTTTTCCTATACAATTCGTAAATGCAATTTTATTATAGTCATAAGAATATACCAGCTGTCCTTTGATAAATAAAAAGCGGTCTGTACGATATTTATTCAAAGGCATTCTTCCCCTGCTCACTCCATTATTATCATACAGATAGATGTTTGACACATCCGCTTTATCATGTCCAAACAGGCAAAACAGACCATCGCTCATCTTTGCTTTGCTTGTCCCTGTATTCTTCTTAAGAATTGCAGGAATGACATCATCTTTCGGTGCTGTCACGTAGAAATGTGTTTTCCCGACAGCTCTTCCATCTTCATTAAAGAATTGCATTGTGATCTTATTCTTCGCTCCTGGAACAAGTCCTTTGATCTGATATTCATGTGTTGTCACATATTTCTTTCCAGATACGGATTTCAATGTACGTTTGTATGGACTCGCACCTGCTTCGCTGGCTTCTACAATACATACTGCATAAGATGCACGATCATTTTTTGCATAATAGTACAAAGATGTTGTGTATGTTCCATATGCATTCCAAACGATCAAGGGCTTATTGAAAGTATAATTTTTGTCTTTCTTTAATGCTTTCAACTGATCATCCGTTTCTTTTTGATAACTTTGTGTAAAGATATCTGTCTGTTTGTGCGTTATGCTTTTTGGAGTTACTTTGATTTCTTTTTCTTTCACACTCTTGAAGAATTCCTCTTCCTTGTAATTGTGATAAGCTTTGGTTCCAAAGAAAATTGCTGTTGCACATAAAGCGATCAATACGATCATAATCCCCACACGTCTTCTTCTCTTTTGACGTTCCCTCTTTACAATTTCCTTTACAGTTTTCATCATGTTGTCCTCTTTAAAGTTATTTCTATGGTATTATATCATATTTTTGTAATATTTGCAACTTTTTTGTTATATAATGAAAAAATTTCCTGTATTTGTATGTTATCCAAACTTAGATTTTAAATACACCTACTGCGTTTTCCAAAAAGAAAAGAAGATCTTCCACGTCAAAAACTCTCACGTTCTTTACTGCATCTTTTGGTACTTTCATATATGTTTTTAATTCTTTTAACACCTGCTTTACATCCTCATAATCAACTTCTTTGATCCCAGGATTTGATATATTGGGATCAAGTGTTGTCGGAATCTGATAACGATTTACAAGGTACATATTCATCTTTGTGTAGTCCCCATAGTAGTATTTCTCTGAGAAAAAATCCTGCTTTGATAATCTTTGTCCTGTCCGTTTTAATAAGACATCTTTTACCATATCTCTTCTTTCTTCTCTCTCATCTTGTGCATTTCGAAACTCTACGATCCTTGGCATATAGTATTTGAAAAATCTTCGATCGATGTAGAGATGAAAGAGATATCCGACCACACTGCTGTTTGATAGAAGATGCTTATATTTCTTGATAAACCAGCTTGTTTCCGGGTATTCTATCATGCGATCGTGATATTTTGGATCTCTGAAATGGGATCTTGCTTTGATCTTTGTTGTATCTGGCAGAAGATTTCCGATCAGAAAATTATTTTTATCTTGTTTTGTCTTTAAAAATTTCTGTCCTTTTTGTGTCTTTAGAAACATCTGGGCAGCAGTTAAATGTAAAATGTATCCTGGCATGATTGTTTCGTTTCTCCTTTGTTGTATCGGTTTGTTTTCCATTCCATATTACAGATTGATTCACTTTGAATATTCCTAATTCTACCATTTGATATTGCAAATAACAAGGAAATGCTGCATAAGAAAACACAGGACATCCCTGCTTTCGCTGGAATGTCCTGTTCTACCATGTATCTTTACTTTATTGTTTCCTATTTTACTTTCACGTTCACTTTATATGTCTTTCCTGTTGTACGAAGTTTTACTGTGACCGTTGCTTTTCCTTTCTTCAAGCCTTTGATCGTTCCTTTTGAGGATACTTTCACTACTTTTTTATTGGATGTTGTGAATTTTAAGATCTCTGGATCTAAGTATCCTTTTTTCAGTTTCTTGGAAATGTATACTCTAGTCTGTAGTTTTGTTGTCTTTCCTTTTTGGATCGTTACTTTGCTTGTTTTTGCTTTAATCTTTGTAATTCTGGATGCTTTGTATGTGACAGCTTTTTTGCCAGATGCTTTGATTGTGGCTCTTGCTTCGTAATAAATAGCACCTGAGTCTCTTTTGAATTTCTTCAAATAAGATGGTTTACTTAATTTTATACTCTTGTCAATTACATCAATTTTTACAACAGATCCAGGGATTGTCAGCTGTTTAATTCCTGTTCTATAAAATACTCCTACTCCAATACTTTGAAGTCCTTCTGGCAGTTTGATTTCTTTTAATGCTTTACATTCAAAAAATGCATAATCATTAATAAATCTCAGACCTTTTGTAATTGTAACTTTATTTAATTTGTTGCAATTTTCAAAACTGCTTTCATCAATACCGCCTATCTGGCCCGGAATTGTTACAGATTCAATACTACTGTCATTACAGCTTGGTGTTACTGATAAATTCTTTGATAATGTAAGATTCTTTAAATATTTAAGATTTATTAGGGCATTGAATTCTTCTACTTTTTTTACAGAAGCAGGCATGTTATATGTTTCGGACTTTTTAGATTTTGGATAGCTAAACAATTGTTTCTTATCTTTGCTATATAAAACTCCATCTTGTGCCTGATAAGACAGATTATCTTTTGCTACACGAATCTCTTCCAATGTTTCAATTTCATTTAGCACTTCCAAATCTCTGTGTGTTTCTTTTGCTGGTGCAATATTTTTTGATAATATAATACTTTTTATTTTCAGATTTTTTTCAAATCCCTGTGAAATTGCTTTTACCTGTAATCCATCCAGTTCTTCTGGAATGACAAGATTTGTCTCACTTCCTCTATAGCTTGTAAGCACTGCATAGGAAGTCTTTCCATTGCTTTCTTTCACATAAGTATAATCCCCACTTGTTATCTCTTTATCTGCTGCCTTTACATTGTTAGTCACTGGAACTGTCGTCAGTACTGCTGCTGCCATCATTAAGCTCATGACTGTTGATACCATACGTTTTCTTACCATCTTGCTACCTCCTTATAATTTTAATTTATTAATGTTTATATTATATATTTTAACATAGCCAGACTTAAATTAAAACGCACTTTTTGGAATAGAATAAATACAGGCTTTATCGCTACTTTGTTTATCACTAATCCCGAAATATACGTAATCTCCCTTTAATTGAATTCCTTCAGATTCCGCATTACCTCCAAAATTATTATGTGTAGCTGTAACAAGGCAAGAATATTTATAACTTGATCCACTTCCTGTTAACTTTGCTATTCCCGGTTTTTGTCCGGCAGCACCTCCAATAATATAAATAGAATCTCCATCAGAAAATTCTAATCCCTGACATGAATCATTCGGTAATACACGATTACTTCCAGATTGTCTAAACGATCCATAACAAGCTGATTTTACTGCACTTGATGTACATGGAACAAATTTAGATTCTTCAGATTCTTTTTTATCCAATTCAGCATTTAATTTTTCCGCATTATAAAAACTATATTGAATTTCTCCTGTATTATCCATTACCCAGAAAAATACTTTTTTCCTATCACTAGACAATGCTGCATCTACACGTTTCACTTCTCCAATCGATGTCCCACTTTTATTTGCATAACTCATATGAGAAAATCTTGGGATTTCTGTATAATCTACACTTCCTTTAGCTTTATATTGTATTCTTCCAATTTGAGTTCCCCATTTAAATTTATACGCTTCATTTGCTTTACATGTAACCCAGAAATATGCTTTAGAATTATGTTCAAACCATTCCAAAGTCTGTCCATGACCAAAGTTTTTTAATGTCATATGATCTTGATATGTAGCTGTTGACCCATTAATCAAACATCTTGATAAACGTGAGTCTGAGCCAATTCTCTGAATCACATAAATATATGTAGATCCAATATATGTTTTTTGAATTGCAGCTGTATTTGTTAATCCTTTAATTTTATATCTTAAAGTAGCTGCTGCTTTTACATTTTTATTCGCTGATACACGACTTTGCCGTGTCTGTACTTTTGGGTGTGTCTCTAAATATTTCTGATATTCTTCTAGTGTATCAAAATCATCTTGTTCCAAAATACCCGCAACACCATCGTCATCATGTGTATCTAGTGCTACTGTACTTTCTGTTGCTTTCGTATCTGCCTTAACATTCACTGAAACTACAGTTGTTCCAATAATCATAGCACACATTGCAATACTTGCTGCTTTACATACAAATTGTTTTAATTTCATAAACTTTTTCCTTTCATTCTTTTATTTTCCCTCATTTTCTGCTATCATTATTGTATCCATGTGATACAGCTATCTGTATATATTACAGATAGGTAGGTGGCAGCCATTCGTATTACATGGATTTTTTAATTGTTCATATTGCATCACCTCTTATAAAATACATTTATAAATAAAATATTACTTAGTATAAGTTCCACTTGCCGTTACAGTTTTTCCACTACTATTTTCAACAAACACCTCTATATATCCTGTTTTTTGTATTATAAAATTGTGATTGATTTCTGCTTTAACAGTTTTATAATGTTTTACTTTATCTGCATCTAAATATCCTACTTTGACACTTTTTGTTTTTGGAGCTATCTGTAACCTAATATTGATACTACTTCCTTTCTTTTTATAAAATTCTTTAGTTTTCTTTCTAACTCCATTTTTCACTGTCCAATTAACTGTTATCGAATTAGACAACAGTTCAAAGTCTTCCTCTCCAACTTCATCAATAATATTTTCTGATATATCTATCTTTTCTTCTATAACATCATTCGTATCACTTGCAAATATATTTGTCACTGAACAACTAATTAAAAGTGTAAATACTGTTACCATTATTTTTATATATTTTATCATCGTTTTCTCCTCCTATTCCTCCATCTCTTTAATCATCATCAATATTAATCATTCCAACAATTTTTACATCTTTCTTATCCTCCATTTCAATAAACACATCATATTTCCCCTCTTTTTCTATCTTAAATCTATGTTCAACTAAATCTCTCCCTCTGTCCTGTATGTATCTAATCCTATTCTGTGAATCAATAATCCCAACTTTTATCCCCTTAAAATTTTTTTGACTTGTTATAAAAATTTCTATATTTTCATTTCGTTTCGGAGTTAATCCTTTATATCGAAGCCTTTTTCCTGCCTTTACATAAGTCTCCAATGTCATCGCATCCATCTTTTTAAAATTTATCTTCTTTATCGTTTCACTCTTATCATTTCCCAAAACTCCCGTTTTTTCTTCATACGATATTCTCTCCTCTTCCTCATCATCTGGTTCTTCTATTTCTACTTCCGTTTCTTGTACCCATTTTGTATACGCCTTTTGATATCCCTTACTTGCAGCCAAAATACTGGTTACACTCATTCCACAAAATATCACGGTCATTGCAATCACCGCAGCATATTTTATCTTCTTTTGTTTTCGATACATCATTGCATAGTAGATTCTTTGTTCTAAACTATCTCGGCTTTCAAACAGACATGCTGCCCGATATGCTTTGATTCCCTGACTTTTCTGACTCATCTCAAAAATCGTTGTAAAATAACGCTTCGCTGATCCTACATAACCAATCGCTGATAGATCACAGATCACCTCGCTCCATTCATCGTTCTTACGAAATACAGTTCTGATCCATGGGCAATACCAGTGAATACATACCATCAGACATGCTATATAATTCCAAAATATATCGTGCTTCTTATAATGTGTGAGTTCATGGTAAATACACGTTTTTAATTGTTCTTCTTCCATATCTTCCACAGGTAAAAACACACATGGTTTTAATATTCCTGCTGTCATTGGAATCTGAATGCGATATCCTTGTAATACTTCTATTGATCTGCGAATTCCAAGCTCTCTTTTACAATCTTCAAAGATCTTTTGCACATACATCTTGCATGGAAAGCATCTTTCTTTTTCTCTTCTAATTCGAAAAGTTCGTTCTCCAAACTTCAGAACTGTTGCAATTGCTCCAGCCAGCCAGAACAACGATATAGCATAAAAAGCCTTGATGATAGTACCTGTAAAATCAAATACATACCCATTATCAAAAAAAATATTTACCAACAGATATCCTGCCGGAACATAGTAAGCAATTAAAATGATCTTTAATATCAAATCATAGACTTTTGGACGAATCTTATCTGCAAAAAACTTTCTTAGTGCCATCCAGAAAACAAACATACAGCTTCCAGTGCACATGGATAAAAATATCGCACTAAATATCCTAACCAATATCTCTCTTATGTCTATCATATCTTCTCCTGTCAATCATCAATTTCTTCTAACAACTTTTTGAGTTTCTTTAGTTTCCCCTCATTTAATTTTCCTTTATATAATGTCTTCACCAGATCAAATCCAGATTCTTTGTACCAGAAATTCTTTGTCTTTTCCAATTCCTGTTCTTTATAATCCTGCTCTTCGATCAGATAATTAATATAAGAATATTTCCCAATCTGATATGTTGTCACATATCCTTTCTCTTCTAAATGAAGGACAAATGTACGGATCGTTGTTCTTTTATAATCTTTTCCGTAATCTTGCTTTAGATTTTCAATCAACTGCTGTAATGGCATATCCTTTCCATAATCCCAGATACATTTCATCACAACCTGTTCTGCACTTGTTAATTCTTTTAATTCCATAGCTAAATCCCCTTTATCTTTGTTATTTATTCTATATTTATAGTCATATCGTATTCAATAATACTTCTACTTTGATAGTTATATCATAACAAAAATCTTCTTAAATGTAAATATCCTTTCCTTGCAATTTCGTATGGTTTCTTGGAACTTAATTTGTTTGCTTTCATATAAGAAAAAATCGCAGCCAAGATATACCTTAACTACGATCCTTCATTCATTACCCAATTCCGCCTAACGCAATCCCAAGCACCAATACCAAAATACAGATCGGTACATAAATATATTTGCAGATTGGATAATACATCTTTGTAAATTTTGTTTCTCTTCCTTTGTTTATCTGTGTTTCTACATATTTCTTTCCTGCGATCCAGAAGAACATGATTCCTGCGAGTCCTGCTCCTAGTGGGCAGATGTAAATGGATAGAATATCCATCCAGTCAGATACGATGCCCTGGATCAATAAGGAGACGATCACGCCAATCACTGCGATAATCACGCAGGCGGTCTTTCTTCCTACGTGAAGCTTTTCCTGTACGGTTGCGATCGGTGCTTCGTAGAGATTGATCAGTGATGTCATTCCCGCAAAAAGCACTGCAACGAAAAAGATGATCGCGATGATCGTACTTCCTGGCATGGAGCTGATCAGGTTTGGAAGATAGATAAATAACAGCCCCGGTCCTCCTTGATCCAGTGTTGCTCCAGTTGTTGCCATAGCTGGGATGATCACGAGTGCTGCAAGCATCGCAGCAACCGTATCAAAAAATGCAACTCTTGCCGCAGATGATGGGATGTCTTCTTCATCGGATAAATACGATCCATAGATCAATGTTCCATTTCCTGCGACGGATAAGGAGAAGAAGGCCTGTCCTAGTGCAAAGATCCATGTCTTTGGATCTAAGATGGCCGCCTTATCGACTCTGAAAATATATTGATATCCCATTGCTGCCCCTGGCTGAAATACCACGTAGATTCCAAGGATCACAAACAGTGCAAAGAAAATTGGCATTAAAATCTTATTGGCTTTCTCGATCCCTGCTCCTACACCAAAGATTAAAATACACATGCATAAGATCAAAGCTAAAATCTGCCAGATGTTATTTCCAAATGCAGATGCCATTGTTCCAAAACGTCCGCCAAATTCTTCGATCGTCTTTGGTGCAAGTGTTGCCCCTGTGAAAGTTCCAACAGCATATTTTAAGATCCACCCCATCACAACTGTATATCCGATTGCCATAGCAAGAGAACCAAGAACTGGTATCATTCCTAACCCTTCCCCGACTTTTCTCTTTCCTTTCTTCTCACAGACCATCCCAAATGCATCAATCGGTCCAGACCTTGCCGCACGTCCAAAACTCATCTCTCCGATCACACCAGTGGATGCGATCACAACGACAAAGATAAAATATGGGATCAAAAAAGAACCTCCCCCATACAAAGATACCCTTGTCGGAAACATCCATATATTTCCCATGCCAACTGCCGAACCAATGCAGGCGAGGATAAATCCCCACCTGCTGTTAAATGATTCTCTTTTATCTTTCATATTTCAATTTTATCCTCCTGATTTTACTTTTTAAACTTCAAGTCTGTCGGTGTCAATACTCCATCATCTCCAAGCTGCTTCCATTTATATGTGAAATTCTTCTTTGCTGAATGTATCTTCTGTCTGTTGATCGTTTGACCTTTCATACCGATCAGCTGTTCATTTATGATAACATATGCTGTATCTTTTTGCATCTGGTATTGTTTTATTTTAGGTGAAATATAGGCTGTTTTTTTGATCTTGACATCATCTTTGTTCATTTCTATGATCTGGATCTTTTTGACTGCACGGTCTGCTTTAAATTCCACTTCATAACTGATTTTTTTATCTCCCACATCCGATGAAAAGTTTAGTGTCATTGACTGACCTTTTCCAAAATCCTGCACTGATGCACATCCCATAAATCCATCTGCATTCTTTAAATAAACTGTTCCATCTGATCTTTTACAAATCATTCCCAGACTTGTTGTTACTATGCCTTTTGTTTCTTGAACATACATTGTTGCCTTTACTTTTTGTTCTTTTTCCTTCGATGTGATATTATTTTTATCATCCATTTGTCCATCAACGTTTGATACGAAATTAAAATGTGTCAACTGTGGATCTCCATCCATACTGACAGTATCTTTTTCTGGCATATATTTATATAGAAAATATCCTTTTATTTTCTTAAAATGCACAAATCCTTTCTTATCTTTCACTCCAGCTATCTTACCGTCTGGTATCCTGTCCCCTACAACTGCATAAGCTCCATATAATTCTTCCTTCGCCTGTCCACTTTCGTCCTTCTTTGCGATCTGGCATCCTGTTAAGACTACTACCGTAAGCATAATCGCTATAAATATTCCTGTTTTTCTGATTCCCCTACTCATCTTCTTCCTCCAATCTCCCGTCAAATTTCAAGATATCTCCAACATCGCACTCAAGATAATAGCAAATCTTATTGATCGTTGAGAAACGCACTCCTTTTGCCTTGCCGCTTCTTAAGATTGACAGGTTTGCTTCTGTAATATGGACTTTTTTACATAATTCTTTGGATGTCATGTTTCGTTCTTTTAAGATATCATCCAAATGTATTTTAATTGCCATAACTATCATTCCTTCTATATAAACTGGTCATTTTCTTCTTTTAACTGTTTAGTCCGCTTGAAGTATTCATGGAAGATCAATGCTCCAAATGCTATGATCAATGGTTCCATGGATACATCTGGTGCAATCGTAACATTTACATTCTGTAAGGTTGCTCCTAGTAAAAACTGGTAAAAATTCAGGATAAAATCTGATATGACTGTAACCACTGCAGTAACCTTTGCGACACTTGCGAGTCTTGCCACTGTCATCATCTGCTGTTCTTCCTTATGATCTTCGATTGCTTTTACTACATGAATGATGTTGATAAATAGCAGGATTGTCATAATGATTGGTAATAACTGTAATACTGATTTAAACCATTCTATTGAAGATACATTTTGCAGTTTATTTTCGCTCTTATGAAGCAGTTCAAATGTCTTTGCATATGTGATCAAAAGCGTGTAATAACTGACTAGCGCAGCAATGAGTCCTTTCATTCCAAAATATAAGCGGCTTTTCCAATTCTTCTGGCTGTCATCTCCAAGAAAACGGATTGCTTTCATAATTAACCACATGATCAGGACGCTGTAAATGATGAATGCGTAAATAATTTTCATTACAATCAGACTACTCTGGTCCATTGAAAAAATGTCTGGCATTTTCTGATACATGAGTCCTGGATTGATGAACATATACAGGGAATAAAATAATAGCCCTGTGAATGCAACAAGTAATATGTCTTCTTTCTGTGTTCTTCCTCTTTTTCTCTGATAGATGATATAGATTGCTGGTATCATTGAAATGGCTGCGTATATGATGATCGCGATGACATTTCCTATTGCTGAACTTAGGGATAGAAATCTTAGCCCTTTTCCTATGAGTTCAAATGGTAAGTACATAATCTGTAGTGCTGCTGTCATATGCAGGATTTTGCTTGCTATGAATGCAAAAAGGATTCCTGCGATGACTTCGATTAGGATTAGTTTATTTATGTTTGATTTCATCCTATCTACCTCCAATTATTGTTTTTCGATAATTTCAAGATTATTGTAGCATAAAAATTATTGAAAAACAATAATTTTTTCAACACCTTTACATATTGCTTCTTTCTGATACACAAAAATCCCCTGACACTATTATCTGCCAGAGGATTTTAATTCTCACTTTATTTTATTTTCAATCACAATTAAGCACGTAATTCAACGCCTAATTTCTTCAATTCATCAAGAATCTTCTCAACGATCTTAGATACTTCTGCGTCTTCTAACGTACGGTCTTTTGCTCTGAATGTTAAGGAGTATGCTACGGATTTATATCCTTTTTCAATCTGGTCTCCTTCGTAGACATCGAATAATTCGTAGGATTCGAGAAGTTTTCCACCTTTATCTTTGAAGATCTTCTCAAGCTGTCCAACGAAGATGTCTTTCTTCATAACCATACTTAAGTCACGTTTCATTGCTGGGAATTTGGCTACTCCTTCGTATTTGCGGTCGAAGGTTGCTTTCGGTACTAATGTTGGCATGTCAATGACCGCTACATAGACTTCACCTTTCATGTTATAGTTATCCATAACTTCTGGATGAATCTGTCCGATGTAGGCAATTTTTTCTCCATCGATCGTCACATCTGCTGCTCTTCCTGGGTGTAAGAATGGATGTTCACCTGTTGGTGCATATTCAGATTTTCCACCTAATCCTAAGGAATCAAGCATATCTTCTACAACACCTTTTAATGTGAAGAAATCGCATTCTCCATACATTCCAAGTGTCATCTGCATTCTTTCATCTGGTAATTCTGTTAATGGTAATGAATTTGGAATGTAGATATTTCCAAATTCATATAATCTTACATTTTTATTTCTGTGTGCTAAGTTTGTAGACAGCGATGTTAACATTCCGTTTAAGGAAACTGTTCTCATGATACTGAAGTCTTCTCCTAATGGGTTTGAAATCTCGATTGCCTGACGTTCTTTTGCATCTTCAGCTAATAATAATTTATCGAATACTTTTGGACTTTCGAAGGAATATGTCATTCCACCACAGAATCCGTTCTGTTCTGCTACATTTCTGCAGACATCTTCAACACGGATCTTGAATGGTTTCTTACCGGCTGTGGATTCTCCGTTTGGTAATGTAACTGGGATGTTATCATATCCGTAGAATCTTGCAACTTCTTCTGCAAGGTCTGCCATACGGTGAAGATCCTGACGGAAGGATGGTACGATGACTTCATTTGTTGCTTCATCATATCCAAGGTCGATTCTTCCGAAATATTCTAAGACTTCTTCTTTGGATACATTTGTTCCAAGAAGGGCATTCATCTTGTCTACTTCTAATGGAAGGCGGATCTGTTTGACTGGATTTGGATAAACATCAACGGCTCCTCCAACAACTTCTCCTGCTCCTAATTCTTCGATCAGCTGGCATGCACGATCCATCGCTGCCATTGCATTTTCTGGGTCTAATCCTTTTTCGAATTTACCAGATGCATCGGTTCTTAAACCGATTCTCTTAGAAGAAAGTCGGATATTTGTTCCGTCAAAGCATGCTGCTTCAAATAATAATGTCTTGATATCATCTGTTACCATAGAGTTTTCTCCACCCATGATACCTGCGATACCGATTTCTTTTTCTCCATCACAGATCATTAAGACATTTTCATCCATTGTTCTTTCTTCACCATCTAATGTAGTGAATTTATCTCCCGCTTTTGCACGGCGTACGACGATCTCTTTGTTTGCGATCGTATCAAGATCGTATGCATGCATTGGCTGTCCGAATTCTTCCATCACGTAGTTCGTAATGTCAACCAGGTTATTGATCGGACGGATTCCCATCGCAGCTAATCTTCTCTGCATCCATTCTGGTGATGGTGCTAATTTGATATTTTTTACAACTCTTGCTGTGTATCTTGGGCAAAGATCCTCGTCTTCGACTCTTACTTTGATATAATCATTGACATCTTCATCATTTCCAGTCTTTGTGACAACTGGTGGGAAGAAGTCTTTCTTAAATGTAGCGGCTGCTTCTCTTGCCATACCGATCATGCTGAAGCAGTCTACACGGTTTGATGTGATCTCGAATTCGACAACTGCATCGCGAAGTCCTAAAGCTTCAACTGCATCATCTCCTGGTTTTACGTCTTTATTGAAAATGTAGATTCCATATTCCGGTGCTTCTGGGTACATGTCTCTGGAACTTCCAAGTTCTTCAATAGAACACATCATACCAAAAGATTCTACTCCACGAAGTTTTCCTTTTTTAATCTTAATTCCGTCTTCTGGGTTCTTTCCACCGTCATGTCCTCCGGCAACTCGTCCACCGTCTAAGACAACTGGTACTAAGTCTCCTTCTGATACGTTTGGTGCTCCTGTTACGATCTGAACTGTTTCATCTCCAACATTCACCTGACAGATGATCAGTTTGTCTGCGTCTGGATGTTTTTCGATCTTCTCGATCTTTCCGACTACGATCTTTTCTAAGTTTTTATCTAAATATGTGACACTTTCCATGTTGGAACCAGATAATGTCATTTTATCTGCATATTCCTGTGGTGTGCAATCAAGATCAGGCACATAAGCTTTGATCCATGAAATTGGTGTATCCATTACTTTTATTCTCCTTTATTCTATCTTCTCTATTCGAAATATTCTTATCGTTTCTCTTAGAACTGTGATAAGAATCTCTTATCGTTTTCGTATAACAGACGCATATCGTCGATCTCGTATTTTAATAATGCGACACGCTCTAAACCGATTCCAAATGCAAATCCTGAATATACTTCTGGGTCGATTCCGCACATTTCAAGCACGTGTGGGTGAACCATTCCACATCCTAAGATCTCGATCCATCCGCTTCCTTTACACATACGGCATCCTTTTCCACCACATTTGAAACATGTCACGTCTACTTCCGCACTTGGCTCTGTAAATGGGAAATGATGTGGACGGAATTTTACTTTTGTATCTGGTCCGAAGAATTCTTTTGCAAACTGTTCTAATGTTCCTTTTAAGTCTGCAAATGTGATTCCTTTATCTACAACCAATCCTTCTACCTGATGGAAAGATGGAGAATGTGTTGCGTCAACTTCATCAGAACGGAATACACGTCCAGGTGCGATCATACGGATTGGCATCTGTCCTGTTTCCATGATACGAGCCTGTACAGGAGATGTCTGTGTTCTTAACACGATATCTTTGTTGATATAGAATGTATCCTGTTCATCTTTTGCAGGATGATTTGCAGGGATATTTAACATCTCAAAGTTGTATTTATCGTATTCTACTTCTGGTCCTTCTACAACTTCGTATCCCATACCGATAAATACTCTTTCTAAATCTTCCAGCGCGATCTGGTTTGGATGACGATGTCCTTTTTCATGAGTTTTTCCAGGTAATGTAACGTCGATGACTTCACGTTTCATCTTTTCTTCACGAACTTTTTTCTTTAATAATGTCATCTCTTTTTCTAATGCTTCTTCGATGACTGCTCTGGTATCATTGACCATCTGTCCAACGATCGGACGTTCTTCTTTGGCTACGTCCTTCATTCCTTTTAATACCTGAGTTAATTCACCTTTTTTACCCAGTACAGATACACGGATATCATTTAAACTATCCATTGCATCTGCTTGCTCGATTTTCTCCAAGGCAGCTTTCTTGATTGCCTCTAATCTCTCTTTCATCTGCTTAGTTCTCCTTTATTGATCTTTTCTATATTCTCGGATCAGGTTACTTTTTCTTCTGTATTCAGGCAAAAGAAAAAGAACCCGTCCGCAAAGGGACGAGTTCTTAATATATACTCGCGGTACCACCCTAATTCCTATGGTATCGTTAAACTTCTTCTTAATTACCATAAGCACTTAAGTCTCTGCGTAACGGGCAGACTCCGTTATCTCCTACTGATACATGATATGAAAATGATTGTTGCATCGCATTCAGAGATACAGCTACGGTGTGAAATTCGGAAACACTTGGTTTCTTACTGTGCACCATCAATGCCTTTAACATTGCTATTTTATAACATTTAGCAGGTATTTGTCAATTGTGATTTGTAATAATGTTGCATGTATGAGTCAGAAAGAAGATAAGAAGAAATATTTATAAGAAAAAGGGATGACACTCCGCATTTTTGAAAGCGTTTTTTACAAATCGCTGATCCGCGCCTGTTCCTTAAGATTTCAAGTCCAATTACAGTCTGAAGCAATCAAAATTGACCTCTTATTTTAATTTTACTTTTCACGCCATATATAGGCACCATATACTGATTTTTTAGGTTTTATCTTTACGTCAAAAGTTTCATTCTTACTATATGAGTTTCCCCAACTTCCAAGTGCTGATATTATTGCATTTTTATACTCTTTTGGTACAGATGGAGATACTGTCCATGATTGAGAAACACTAAGCTGCATCTTATAGCCTTGAGTTGTAGAAGAAAAATTTGTTAGTTCATTAGTAACTGATCTTTCCAATCCTGTTCTCCTAACATTTTTCGTATGCTTAGATTCAACATAACGATATTTATAGTAAAAATGAACCTCTAGCTTGAACTTCGTCTTCGTTATCAGTTGATTGCATTGATGATTCTTCTTCAGTTTCTTCTTTATCTTCTTCAACAGCTTTATTATACCATTTTTTTGCTTCTTCACCCTTTAATGTAGTAAATGTACCATCTTCGTTAGGAATATCAATTTCTGTAACCTGTCCTCCTTGATTAATAGAATCATCAATTATATTACTTGTTTTTGATTCTGTTGCAAAAATACAACTTTTTAACGATAACATCATTGTAGCTGCTATGGCTATAGCCATGGTTACTACTAATATTTTTCTAATTTGTTTCATAAATAATATATACCTTCCTCTCTTATTGCATCGATTATATATTTTCTGTTTAAAATGCATCTTATCTCATTGCTTCTTATATTGATATTTGTTATCATAATGTTATCCATGTGATACAGCTATCTGTAAATATTACAGATAGGTAGGTTAGCGCCATTTGTATTACATGGATTTTTATTATTTCATAGGGTCTCACTTCCTCATATAAAAAACAGAATCTTTTTATAATTATAGATTTAATTTTCTTACTCTCAGCTTTCATATGTACAGAATACACACTCGCAAATGTTCTTATCCGCAATTACAGATTCTAAAAAAACAACATATTCTTCAAATTGTTTTATTCCTATTTCTGTTATTTGATACTGTGTTACACCTTTCCCATTTATTAGTTTTTTTTCGGACTTAATATACTCCCAACCTTCTAATTTCTTCAGCTGTACACTCAAATTACCATCTGATGCATTCGTTAATTTTTTTAATTCTGTGAAAAGCAGTTTTTTTGAAACTAGGTTACTTATAATCTGTAATCTGAGTTTAGAACAAAAAGCTTCCTGTATTTGATATCCTTTCATTCCTCACTGTGTCCTCTTTCAATTATTAATCATTCTTTTCTTATACACTTTGCCATTACCATATAGCCCAAAACAAGCACAATATAATAATATAAATCTTGATAATGTATTATTATATTTCCTATTGATAATTCTTTATCTATAGCAAGCACTATCAGATAAACAGCTAAATTAGCTAAAGCACATATTGCACATACTTTATTACTGCATACAAAGCTAACAACTAAAAATGATACACTCAATAATACAATTGCTGAAAATACTTGTAAATTCATCAGCATTTCCAACATTTTGCTAACCTGATGACCTTCGTTATTCGAAATAACTAATCTTGTAATTCTGGCAATCCATAAAATTACTGGTATTACAACCACAACGATTCCATAAATATAAAGTATTGCTTGATAATATTGATTTACATTGCTTTTTTCTTCTTTGTACATTCGAATAATACAATATGCCAGATAAACAAAACATATCATTTTGACAATATATATCTCCATTGCCAGCCCTTGATATAAATTAACAATTAAATTTAATGCAACAATTATAATATTAATCATTGCATAGTTTTTAAAAAATTGTCCCAATTTATCAATTGGATTCTTTGCACTATCAATTGCAGTTCGAATGATTTTAAAGTCTTCTTCATATCTTTTACTTTCCATTTTCCACCTCCATTCTTTTATTTTTAAAGCAACTTTATTTTTTAAAGTTTATATTATTATATTTTATTTATATTTTTTTGTCAATACATTTTATTTACCTATTTCAATAATATTTATTCTTTTCCAACATGGTGTTTTTCTTTATTTTGAGCCATTGACTTTGGTACTGATCGAATTTTTGATGGGGTGGATCTTTCTTTACTGAAAGAAAAAGTTAAGAAGATTTTGGCTAATTATCAGAAGCTTGATTTATTGGATTTAATACCTGTAAACTTTAGGTATCTTAGGAAAACGAAATAAAAGAATAGAAGATCCAGAACCATTGAAATTTTGCCGTTATTTTGATCGGTTCGCAGCAAATTTGGTGCATTGTTTGAACTCGCGTAGCGAGTGAGTTATGCAAGGAAAATTTGCGAATCAGCGACCGGTCAAAATGGCGAGCAAAATTTCTGGTCTGGATCTTCTATTCTTTTATTTCGTTTTCCTAAGATACAGAAAGACTACAGCTATTACACCAACAATTAAAATTTCTCAGGAAGCTGCGCCAGAATAATCGCTATAAACATCAATACACATCCGATCAACTCTCTATGGCTCAAATTCTGATGCAGAACCAAAAATCCAGCGATCACAGAGGTCACAGATTCCAGACTAAGGATCAACGATGCTACCGTAGGATTCATATTCTTCTGCCCCACGATCTGTAATGTATAAGCAACTCCACATGACATCACTCCTGCATATAAGATTGGTTTCCATGCGAGTAAGATCACGCTGATCTCTGGATGTTCAAAGAGCATCATTGGAACAAAACAAAGAATCCCGCAGACAAAAAACTGAATACATGACATTTTCACTCCATCATTAAATTGTGTAAAATAATCGATCACTAAAATATGAATCGAAAATGCAATTGCACCTAAAAATACATAGATATCCCCTTTTCCAATCGAAAATCCGTCCGTAATGCATAAAAAATAAAGTCCTGCAAGTGCGATCACAACGCTGATCCAGACGGATAATCCGCACTTTTTTCCTAAAAATAATCCCAAAATTGGAACAATGATAATATAAAATGCTGTAATAAATCCTGCTTTTCCTACAGTTGTATACATGATTCCAAATTGCTGCAAGGTGCTTCCTGTAGCTAATGCGACTCCGCAACAGATTCCGCCTAATAGCAATCTCTTTTTCTCCGTGAAGTTTGTTTTCTTCCTTACTTTTCCTCTGTTTAGAAACGCAATACACGGAATCAATACAATGCCTCCGATCAATGTACGAACACAATTAAATGTAAATGGTCCAACATAATCCATTCCAACACTTTGTGCAACAAATGCAGCGCCCCATATGATCGCAGCTAAAAATAATGATAATGATCCTTTGATCTGTTCTTTTTTCATACTTTTCAAACCTTCTCTTTCGTTAGCATATTGAATTTATTTTACTACGGTAGTTTTTTGTCTGCAAGTAAAAAGAAAGAATGCATCTTATGATCTGATATCGATCATAAATACATTCTTTCTTTTTAAGTTTAAGAATTGTATCTATATTTAATTTTATAGTTACCTATTTATAAAGGGTCAGTATTTCTTCCCCTACGTTACACTCTCCAATATGTTTCAATGAAATACTTGCGTATTCCGCATTATTACTGATAACTACCGGAGTCGTCATAACATATCCATCTACTCTCATATCTTCTAAGTCGAACTCACAGATGAGCTCTCCTTTTTTTACTTTCTGACCAGCTTCTACTTTCATATAGAAGCCTTTTCCACCTCGCTTTACTGTATCAAGCCCAAGATGTATCAAAACTTCTGCTCCATCTTTGGATTCCATAGCAAGGGCATGTTTTGTCCTAAACACTGCTGCGATGATCCCATCTACTGGTGCATATAGTTTTCCTTCTTCTGGTTTAACTGCAAAGCCTTCCCCTAACATTCCACCAGAAAATGCCTCATCTCCAACTTCTTCTAGTTCAATCACGCATCCTTTGATCGGACAGGCGATACTTTCCTGTTGCATTTTATCTTTGGAATGTGTATTTTCTTTTAGTAATTGTTTGATTTCTTTCTTTGCTCGTCTTGTCCTTAAATAATCTTCCAGTTCTGATTTTAGCACCGTTACATATGGACCATAAATGATCTGAATGCTGTTTCCTCGTTTCAAAATTCCCCTTGATCCTGTTTCTTTGATCATGGCATCATCCACCAGACTTATATCTTTCAGTCCACATCGAAGTCTTGTAACACAACAGTCAATATCACCGATATTCTTTTTGCCTCCAAGTCCCGCTGCGATCTTTGCTAATAATTCTTCTGAAAAATCTTCTCTGTATTCATATTCTGGCTCTTCTTCATATTCTTGTGCTGGTTCTTCTTCCCTTCCTGGTGTTTTGATATCAAATTTCAAGATCAGAAAATGGAATAAGAAATAATACACTATGAAATAAACAATTCCCAGTGGAATGACCATCATCCAGTTTGTTTTTTCTTGTCCTTGCATGATTCCAAAAAAGAACAGATCGATAAGCCCTCCAGAAAATGTTAATCCAACTGTAATCTTCAATACATGCATCATCATATATGCAAGTCCTGCAAAAACACAATGTATTCCATATAATCCAGGTGCAATAAATAAAAATGTAAATTCCAACGGTTCCGTAATTCCTGTGAGCATTGATGTTAATGCTGCTGAAATCATAAGTCCACCGACAACTTTTCTCTGTTCAGGTCTGGCACAACGGTAAATTGCAAATGCCGCTCCTGGCAATCCAAAGATCATCAATGGGAATTTTCCTGCCATAAATCTTGTTGCTTCCACATTAAAATGTGTTGTTGCTGGATCTGCTAATTGAGCAAAAAAGATATTTTGTGCCCCATCGATCATTTTCCCAGCAACTTCCATCGTTCCACCTAACGATGTCTGCCAGAACGGGAGATAAAATACATGATGAAGTCCAAATGGGATCAATGCACGTTCCATCACTCCATAAATAAACGTCCCTAAATAGCCTGAAGCTCTCACAATTCCTCCAATGGAATACATCAGATTCTGGATCGGAGGCCAGATAAAGAACATTAATATTCCAACTCCAACATATACAATGGTACAAATAACCGGCACTGCCCTTGTCCCACCAAAAAACGATAAAACTTCTGGAAGTTTTATTTTATAAAAACGGTTATGAAGATACCCGACACCAAGTCCGACAAGAATTCCTCCAAATACACCTAACTGTAGTGATGTTATTCCAAGAATCTGATCCGTTGCTCCCGCATGCATTGTATATGTATCACCATACAATGATAACATCGATGAAATAGCTTCGTGCATAACGAAAAAAGACAATGCACCTGATAATGCTGCTACCGCTTTCTCTGCCTTTGCCATCCCAATTGAAACTCCCATTGCAAATATCAACGGAAGATTGTCAAATATAATACTTCCACAATCACTTCCAACTTTAATTACTCCATACAAAATAGTCCCCGGACCCATGATCTTCATCAGATGATAGGCCCGAAGCATTGTTTCATTTGTCAAAGATCGTCCAATTCCAAGCAAAAGACCTGCAACTGGCAAAACAGCGATTGGAAGCATAAATGCACGTCCGACTCTTTGCAAGACGCCAAATACCTTTCCTGTTTCCTTCATATAAAACTTCCTTATTCTATATATTCTTATAATCCTTCTTTATCTATTATGGTCATGATCATAATGTGGAGATCATGACTTCCATATCTCCATCAAAAGTAACTTCTTTCTGATCGGAACAGATCACAAAATGGTCACCTTTCTTTACTTCATTTCCTTCAAAAATTCCTGTTCCCTCTATGATGCTTACCATCATAAATGGTTCGTCATTCTTGATCACATTTTTTCCATTCAACTGATAACGATCCACTTTAAAGAATTCACTGTCAACATATCTTGTCTTTGTACCATTCTCAAGAATTGTCTGCGGAAATTCTTTGTTCTGATCAATATCTGCTGGTACATTTGTCACATCAATAGACTGCTGTACATGAAGCTGCCTTTCATTTCCATCCGCATCTTTTCTATGATAATCATAAACACGATATGTAATATCAGAAGACTGTTGTGCTTCATAGATCAGCGATCCGCTGCAGATCGCATGTAATGTTCCAGATGGAATATAGAAGAAATCTCCCGCTTTGATCTTGAATGAATTTAACAGATTGTCATAATCATCATTCTCGATTGCTTTCACAAATTCATCTTTTGTCTTTGCATGGTGTCCCATGACCATCTTTGTTCCTTCATCCGCTTGAAGAACAAACCAACATTCTGTCTTTCCTAAAGAATTCTCATGTTCTTTCGCATACGCATCGTCTGGATGCACCTGTACGGACAGGTCATTTTTTGCGTCAATGATCTTTACAAGTAATGGGAACTGGTCTCCTTCGATATTTCCAAATAATTCTCTGTGGTTTTCAAATAACCAGGATAATGTTTTTCCTTTATATTCTCCATCTGCGATCGTACAATCTCCATTCTTATGTGCAGAAATTGCCCAACACTCTCCTGTGTGATCACTCGGAATCTCATATCCATAAATATCTTTTAATTTTGTTCCACCCCAGATCATTTCTTTAAAAACTGGATTCATTCTTAAAATATGTCCCATAGCCATCTTCTCCTTCTTTACCTTGTAACTCCAAAAATTACATTTATTTTTTAATCTTCGCATTCTTCTTTGATGGCATAAAATTACGTTTCAACACATCAAAAAAGCTTAAAGAACGCACCAGACGTTCGGATGGTATATACTGGTTGATCGCACGCAACACTTTCTTAGGTTCTTTTGATGAAAATGAAAATGTTCCATTTTTCTTTGTCTGGATCGCATAACGTGGGATTTTCTTTCCTTTAAACATCACAGATGCGATCACATAATCAACTTCTTCCCATGGAATCTGAATATAATCATTGACATTTCTTGTATTAAAGAATTCAAATCCTTTGTCTCCAACCATGATCTTTCCATAGTTTGTAAGTCCCTGATACGATGTTGCTTCCACAACAACATCAACTCTTGTATTAATTGATTGTGCCATAAGCTTTCCTCCGATTCTGTAGGTTCTTCTTTATTTATTCTATACAATTTTCTTTGCTTATACAAGATGACTTTTCGTTCATTCTTACCGATATGTTTTTTATATTCTTCTTATATAAGCAAAAAGCCCGGACTTCCGGGCCTTTTGTATATGTGCTAGATCATCTCTTATAATAATCCGATAACGTGTCCACCAATACCAATGATAAATAATGCGATGATGATGATGATTGGAGAAACGTTTTTCTTTAATAACCACATGCATAACAGTGTTAGCAGTAATGGTACAAATCCAGGGATCAATGAGTTTAAGTTATCCTGAAGAGTTGTAACTTTTGTTGGATCAAGTGCCATACCGGATGCCTGCTGTGTTAATGCTGTTTTGATTCCTTCAGCTCCTGCTGGAAGTTTAGCCCAATCGATGTAAGCTCCTTTACTTAATGTAACCTTAGATACTACAGGTGTAAAGTTGATACTTACCCAACGTTCGATCAAGGCACCAAGGACGAACATACCAAGGATAGATGCTCCCTTTGTTACTTTCTGAAGTAATCCACCTGATAAGTCTTCTGTGATCTTTGTTCCTACATTGTAACCAAATTCCTGTGTATACCACATGAATGCCCAACGAATTACATTCCATAATACGAAGAATAAGATTGGTCCAAGGATACTTCCACCCATTGCAAGGGAAGCTCCTAAAGCTCCAAGGATAGGTCTTGCTGTGAACCAGAATACTGGATCACCAACACCAGCTAAAGGTCCCATCATTCCGACTTTAACACCTTGGATCGCACTGTCTTCTACAGGTGCACCATTTGCTTTATCTTCTTCCAGAGCCAGTGTAACACCGATAACTGGAGATGCAACATATGGATGTGTATTGAAGAATTCCAGATGACGTTTTAATGCTGCGATCTGATCTTCTTTTGTTGTATATAATTTCTTGATAGCTGGGATCATTGCGAAACACCAACCACCATTCTGCATACGTTCATAGTTCCAAGAACCCTGAAGGAAAGTAGAACGTAATGCTACAGACAATCTATCTTTTTTACTTAATTGAACTTTTTTCTCTGCCATTTTTCTTACCTCCTTCTTAATCAATAATCATTTAAAATATCGCCTAATGGGTCACCAGTATTGCTTCCACCGTTACCAGATCCTGCATTCTCAGACAGTTTCAGGTAGATCAGTGCCATAGATACAGCGATAACACCTAATGCGATCAGTGTTAAGTCTGAAACAGCAGCCAGACAGAAACCAATTGCGAAGAAAGGCCATACTTCTTTTGTAGCCATCATGTTGATAACCATTGCGTAACCTACGGCTACGACCATACCACCACCGATGGACATACCATCTGTTAACCATGCTGGCATACTATTTAATGCTGCAGCTACGGCAGATGATGGAATTGCAAGTAATGCTGCTGCTGGGATCGCGATACGGATACCCTGTAAACAAACTGCAATGATATGCCATGCTTCTACACCTTTGAAGCTACCTTTTGCAGCAGCTGCATCCATCTGATGAACACAGATAACGGAAAGTGTACGAACGATCATTGTTAAGAATAATCCTGCTACTGCTAATGGGATTGCTACTGCGATGGCAGTATCAACACCAGCTCTTCCCTGTCCACCCTGAACAAGAATGATTGCAGATGCAACGGCTGCTAATGCAGCATCTGGGGCAACGGCTGCACCGATGTTAGCCCATCCTAAAGCGATCATCTGAAGACTACCTCCAAGGATGATGCAAGGAACAAGCTGTCCGGTTACAAGTCCGATTAATGTACAAGCTACTAATGGCTGATGGAACTGGAATTCATCCAAAACACCTTCCATACCAGCCAGGAATGCAACGATAACAACTAATACCATTGAAATAACTGACATGATAATTCCTCCTATATATTTTTCTAAATTGATTATTTAAGTTCTGCTTTCGCTTTCTTAAGCATTTCACCCATGTTTTCTGGAGAATCGCTTGGTACTTTACGTACATTAAATGTAACACCTTTGTCGATCAGTTTCTCGAAAGTTTCTACATCTTCTTTACCCATCGCAACAGCTTTTGTTACTACTACTTTACCTGTTGAATGTGCAAGTGATCCTAAGTTAACCTCTTTGATGTCAACTCCACCTTCGATTGCTTTTAATACATCCTGAGGTGTTTCAAACAGAAGCATTGCTTTTGTCTCACCAAATCTTGGATCTTTTGATACTTCGATCATCTTCCAGATTGGGATAACGTGTGCTTTTACTCCTGGAGGTGCTGCCTCAATGATCATTCTCTTACGAAGATCATCTTTTGATACGGCATCAGATACAACAATGATACGGTCTGGATTTACCATCTTTGTCCATGTTGTAGCCACCTGTCCATGTAATAAACGTGTGTCGATACGAGTAAGACCGATCTTGATGTGACCGTCTCCAAGTACTGTTCCTTCTGGGATCGCTCCCTGAGGTGCTGCCACAGCAGCTGGTGCAGCTTCTTCTTTCTTAGGTTCTAGAGATTCTGGATAGATTCTCACACCTTCTTTTCCACTTCCGGAAATCTGAGCTGCAACTTCATGTGCTGTGTCCATCATCATACGAGATGCGTATGCATCGATCAACATTGGAAGATTTAATCCAGCAACGATTGCCCATTTATCTTCATGTCCGGCAATTAATCCGTTAGCCTGATTAAATGGAGTTCCACCCCATAAATCAACCATAATCAGCACTTCATCCTGGTTTTCGAATCCGGCAATGGCATCTTCCATCTGTTTTTTGATGTCTTCTGGTCCCATACTTGGCTGTAATGTACAAGCCGCAACATTTGGCTGGTCACCAAAAATCATGGACCCGGACTGTAAGATACCCTTGGCGAAATCACCATGTGTAGCAAGAATAATTCCTACCATTTTTTATTCCTCCTTTTCTATATTTTCATAAGCTAATTAATTATATATATTATAAGAAAATTCTTATAAATAAAAAAACCTGATTCAAATCCGTAAATCTCCACCATCCAAATCCCCCTGCAAAAATACTTTCACAAAGAAACCTGGACCCTCTGGAAAATCCATGATTCAAATCAAGTTTAGCCTGCATTACCAGTAACAATCCTGATCAACAATATAAACTTTTATCTTGTCGTAACTCGCTTGATATGTACGGTTAAATACATAAGTTCTTCATCTGTAATATCATGATTGCAAGTCTTCTTCACGTAGTCTTTGATCTCATCTACGCATTCAATACATTCGTGATACTTATTCCTTATGATCTCCTGAAATTCTGTATCATCACTTTTCACTTCTTTGCCAATATAAACTCTTTGTGCAAAGAACTTCAGATGCGTGATAAATCTCTCATAGAAAACAGACTCCTTATCAATCTGCTCTCCAAAATGTTTATCCACGATCTTCAAAATATCATTCACAAGCTTCGTCATAGAAACCATCTCTGTCATGTCCAGATCAAGTTCCGCATTCACAATATGCAATGCAATGAACGCCGCTTCATCCTGTGGAAGCGTAACCTTCAGTTCTTTCTCTATCATACCGATCGCTACTTTCCCGATCAGATATTCCTGATAATAAAACTTCTTGATCTCCCATAAAAATGGATTCTGGAATGGTACTCCCATCTCAACTCTCTCAATCGCAAAATTGATGTGGTCTGTAAGTGAAACATATATATTATCATTAATATTCTTCTGTAATGTATCCTTCGCATACTGAATGATCTTATTACAAATCTTCACTCTCTCGATCGGAATATCAGTTAACATCTCCTGAAAACGCTGTGTCATACCATGATCTTTCATGACATAAGTCTTCTCAATCTGACTCAACTTAATCTCATCTCCCTTGTGCTTTTGAAAGCCAAGGCCCTTTCCCATCAGTACAACTTCTTTATGATTCTTGTCCTCTGAAATTACAATGTTATTATTTACAATTTTTGTAATCTGCACAACTTTACCTCATACTTCTCTAACGAAAAGACTTCCTGTTGCGCATTCACAAAAAAATAAACCTCACTTATAAACTTCCCTTCTGTGAAATTCAATAAGTTGGTTTAGCCTGCACTACCAGTAACAATCCTCCTCGTAATCTCCTGTTAACTTATGTCTACATTTTAACAAGGTATCTTCACTTTGTCAATAGAATATTTAAGAATTATTTTATAATTTATTTATTTTTTTTAAATAATTATAATTCTTTTTTGACTCCGTTAGGAACTATATCACAATTTTCTTTACTATGCAATAGGTCTTTTTGTCTGTTTTAGATATTTTTTCTCTTTTGGCGCAATTCCTTTGCTTTTAGAATGCTTGTATAATCAATCAAATTATGATATTATGAGGTATCAATTAAGAGGTATGATATTATGTTAAAATTAATTTCTATGATTGGATCCGTCATCGATAAAGCTCAGAAAGACCACGTTACAGCGTTTTCTGCGCAGGCTGCATTCTTTACGATCCTATCATTTTTTCCATTTATGATCGTATTGCTTAGTCTTACAAGATATTTTCCGATCACACCGAATGATATGATCGAACTGGTACGCACCTATCTTCCACCAAAGTACAGTGGTATGGTAGTCCCGATCATCCGATCTTTAAATGGAAAACTTACTACTACGTATATGTCGATCACAATTCTTACATTATTGTGGTCTGCATCCAAAGGGATCTTATCCTTGATGACTGGACTTAATACGATTCATGAAATTCCTGAAAAGAGAAACTATTTTGTTTTGCGTTTTATCTCAAGTATTTATATTGGACTTTTCGCGATCGCAGTATTATTCGGTCTGATTCTTTTATTATTTGGTAATTCCCTGCTCATTCAGTTATATCGCTTTGAACCAGTCCTCGAGAATAAACATGTATTTTTTGCAACGATCCGTTTTTTCCTTGCATTTTTTACATTTATGGTCGTTTTTATCATTATGTATCGTTTTTTACCAAGTGAAAATTTCAAAACAAAGCAGATCCTTCCTGGAGCATTTTTTAGTTCTGCTGCATGGTTTGTATTATCATTTTTCTTTTCAATGTATTTTGATAATTTTTCTTTCTTTAGTACTATGTACGGAGGATTGACCAGTATCTTGTTAACTTTGTTCTGGTTGTATTTTTGTATGATGATGCTTTTTATCGGTGCAGAGATCAATCATTATTTCATCTCACAATCGTCAAAAAAGCCTGTAAAACCAAGAAACAAAAGACCTGACATTCCATATGAACTTAAATAGAAAGAATCCTGCACAGCAGGATTCTTTCTTGTCTTTTATAAAATAAATCGTTTTGGAATTCCTTTTTCATATGGAATCTGTACTTCACCTTGGATCAACGGTTTTAAATATGTCAGTAATTCGTCTTTAATATCATTCCCTTCTTCATTGATCCATTCCATCGGAACTTTCTTTTCATAATTCGCAATCTTTGACAGATCAGAAAGTACGATTTCTACCTGATATGGATCATCTGAAATTCTTCGCACTGCAGACATTTTTCCACTCTTTCCGCGAATCGCACTGACAGCTGCAAATGCTCCAAGATTTCTTGATTCCATGATATCAGTCTCACTTAACATATATCCAGCACATCTCTGAAGGATGTTTAATTCTACAGATCTGACTTTACATCCAATCTTCTCTCCTACCAGTCCTTCCAGATATTTACCAACACCAGAAAGATATTTATGTCCAAATACATCTTCTTTTCCTGATTTTGTTTCTTCTCCAACGTAATTTCCGTCAGCAGTTTTTACACCTTCACTTACCGCAATAATGATGTTATTTTCTTTTTTTAATGCTTCATTTACATCTTTAATAAATTGATCTTCATCGAATGCTTTCTCGCAAAGATAGATCAACTGAGGAACTTTTCGCCCTTCAATCCTTGCAAGTGCAGATGCTGCCGTCAACCATCCTGCATTTCTTCCCATAACTTCTACGATCGTTACGGATGGGACATCATAAACAAAGCAATCACACGCAATCTCGGTAAACGCAGTCGCGATAAATTTGGCTGCAGAACCAAATCCAGGGCAATGGTCAGTCTCTCCAAGATCATTATCGATCGTCTTTGGAGCTCCCATTACCTTAATGTCATCAATATTATGTTCTTCACAGTAAACAGACAGTTTATATACGGTGTCCATAGAATCATTTCCACCAGTATATATAAAATATCCTATGTCATTCTTTCTTAAAATACGGATGATCTCTTCAAATTCTTCTGCATTTTCTTTGGGATCCCCCAGTTTCCATCGACAGGAACCAAGCGCCGCTGCCGGTGTGATCGCTAATAGATCTCTTTTTTCTTTTGTGTCACATACTTCATCGAGATTTACAAAATTCTCGTTCAGCACACCTTTAATTCCATTCAGAGCACCATAAACATGGCCCACACGTCCACTCTCAATTCCAGCATCGATCACTCCTGTGATCGTCGCATTGATTGCTGCAGATGGTCCTCCTGACTGAGCAACTAGTAAATTCTTCATAAGTTTCTCCTTTATACTTTTATATTTGTTCAATCCCGATTATACCGTATTTCTTTTATTTTTTTCAACTTTTTTGACAAAATACCATATATTTTTACATTTGCTTTTTCTTTACGAATCCCTATTCATCTACTATAATTAACATAAACCGATCCTGAAATCTCATATAAAACATATATTTTCAGGATTTTAATATGACAAAATGGAGGTTTTTGGACATGAATCTAAATTTTATGAAACTTCGTGAACAAATGGAAAATCAAAAGGTTTCTTATTATCTTGTTCCAAGTGAAGATCCACATCAATCCGAATACGTAGATGATTACTTTAAATGCAGACAATACATCTCTGGTTTTACTGGTTCTGCCGGTACCTTTCTTGCTGGATGCGAAGAAGGATGGCTTTGGACTGATGGACGTTATTTTACGCAGGCCGAAGGACAGATCTCTTCTGATATCACATTGATGAAACAAGGGGTTTCCGGTGTTCCTACGATTCTTGAATTTTTGAAAGAACACCTGCAGGAAGGTGATACACTTGGGGTAAACGGCTTTACGATCTCAGCTTCTTACGGAAAAAAAATCGCAAAACTAGTGAAGCAGCATGGTGCATCTTTTCGTTTTGATCTTCGTTTTGTAGAAGAACTCTGGGCCAAAGATGATCGCCCCGCGATCACAAAATCCACAATTTACCGTCATGATATCAAATACAGTGGAGAACATACTGATTCAAAACTGGCACGTGTCAGAGAAAAAATGAAAGAACTTGATGCCAATGCATTTTTCTTATCCTCTCTTCCTGATATTGCATGGCTTTTTAACTTGCGTGGAGATGACATTGCATGCACTCCATTATTTTATAGTTATGCATGGATCACGATAGACAAATGTTTTCTTTTTCTTCGAAAAGATTGTATTTCAGCAGTTGCTTTTCAACGGTTTAAGGAACACGGTATTTCCATCCTCGATTACACAGAAGTTAGTGCTTTCTTAAAAGACCAACATGAAACTGTTTTGTTAAATCCAGATCTTACAAACTATCTGCATTATAATCTCTTATTCAAATGCAAGATCATTGAAGATAAGAATCCAACAGAACTAATGAAAGCTATAAAAAATGACATTCAGATCGATCATTTGAAAGCATGCCATATCAATGATGGGATCGCTATGACAAAATTTATGTACTGGCTTAAGAAAAACGTCGGAAAAATCCCTATGACAGAACGTATGATCTCTGACCATCTCGAGGAAGAAAGAAAAAAACTACCCGATTACATGGGCCCTAGTTTCGAGACGATCTGTGCTTATAAAGATCATGCTGCAATGATGCATTATCAATCCACTGAAGAATCCGATGTCGATGTCAAAGCTGAAGGTATGCTTCTCATTGATTCTGGTGGACAATATTATGGTGGTACAACCGATGTCACAAGAACTTTTATTCTTGGACCAATTTCAGAGGAAGAAAGGAAATACTTTACACTGGTATTAAAATCTATGCTGACTCTTGCCAATGCAAAATTCCTGTTTGGCTGCAGAGGAAGTAATCTTGATATTCTTGCAAGAGAACCTCTCTGGGAAGATGGCGTTGATTATCGTTGTGGAACCGGACATGGTGTTGGATATTTTCTTGGTGTTCATGAAGGTCCAAACGCTTTTCGTTGGAGATCGAATCCCGAAAATCTTGACGCAGTACTACAGCCAGGTATGGTCATCACAGATGAACCAGGTGTTTATGTTCCTGGAAAATACGGAATCCGTACAGAAAATATGCTGATCTGTAAAAAATGGCAGCAAAATGAATACGGTGCTTTCCTTCATTTCGAACCCCTGACACTTGTACCGATCGATCTTGACGGTGTTGACCTTTCTTTATTTAACGAAAAAGAAAAACAATTGTTAACTGATTACCAGCAGTTCGTATATGATACACTTTCTCCACACCTTAACGAGGAAGAATCTGCATGGCTTCATACACTCACACTTTGAATCTTACAAGAGCCTTTCTTAACAAACAAAATGGCAGGAACTTTTCATCTTACATATAGTTCCTGCCATTTTCTTATCTTTTATTCTTTTGTCTTGATCCACTGCTCCTTAAGCTTCTGATACGTCCCATCATTATTGAGAACCTGAAGTGCTACATTAAACTGATCCAGATATTTGTATCCCTTCACAAACATAATCCCATAATTACTTTCCTCGGAATTAAGTTGTTCATTCAACACACTAAGATTCGTATTATCTGCATGTTCTTTCATATAATTCTGGATTCCTGTTGTATCATAAATCGTTGCATCGATCGTTCCTTTTTCAAGATCGTTCCATACTTTTGTAATGTTTTTATAATATGTGATCTTGTTATCCTCTGACAAATAATCCTCCGCATATTGTGCACTGGATGTTCCTTCTACAACACCGACCTTCTTCTCTGTAATCTCCTTACGATCTGTGATCTGGCTGTCTTTTCTGACCACGATCTGAAGATATGTTTCATAATAAGTGTCTGTAAATGAAAACTCTCTCTGTCTTTCATCTGTGATTGAAATTCCTGCGATTGCAAGATCTAATTCTTTGTTCTTGATCTTTTGCTCTAATTTCTTCATATTCATTGGATATAATTCATATTCAAAGCCCAGATATTCACTGAGTTTATCAAGAAGATCAATATCAAACCCTGTGATCTTCTTCTGCTCACTGTCATAATATGAAAATGGCGCCATATCATTCGATACACCAACCTTTAATTTCATTCCTTTCATTGTTCCTTCAACTTTATCTGCCTGAATAACTTTCGCAGCCTTCGTTTTCTCTGTCTTTTGTTTCATCCATGGAACGTTGCATCCACCAAGACAAAAAATAAGTCCAACCATCATAAGCGATGCTAATATCTTCTTCATCTTTACTCTCCTTTGATCGTATTTATCCTCATCATAGCACCTAAAAAAATATAAGTCAATTTCCTCTTCCATTTTTTTCAACGTATAAATTCCACCAGATCTGTACATGATTTTATTATACGAATCACAAACGGAGGAACTTATTATGGCACGAAAAAAAGTAGAAATCTGTGGCGTTAACACTTCTTCTCTCCCTTTACTTTCTGAAGAAGAAAAAGAAGATTTATTTGAGCGGATCGAGCAAGGTGATCTTCTTGCCAGAGAACATTATATCAAAGGAAATCTACGACTTGTTCTCAGTATCATCCAACGATTTTCAGGAAGTAATGAAAATGCAGATGATCTTTTTCAAGTTGGCTGCATCGGTCTTATGAAAGCTATTGATAATTTTGACCGGAATCTAAATGTGAAATTCTCTACTTATGCTGTTCCCATGATCATTGGTGAAGTCAAACGCTATCTTCGTGATAATCATAGTATGCGTGTAAGTCGTTCTCTTCGTGATACCGCATATAAAGCGATCAATGCAAGAGAAGTTCTTACCAAAAAATTAAATCATGAGCCTACGATCGACGTCATTGCAAAAGAAATCGATATGAAAAAAGAAGATGTCTTATTTGCACTTGATGCAATCGCAACCCCTCTTTCTCTTTATGAACCTGTTTATCAGGATGGAGGTGATACTCTTTACCTTATGGATCAGGTAAAAGATAAAAAAAACAAAGAAGATAGCTGGGTGGAATCCATTGCCTTAAAAGAAGCAATGGAACATCTTCCAGATCGAGAATATGATATTATCAAAATGCGATTCTTTGAAGGAAAAACACAAACAGAAGTTGCAGACGAAATCGCCATTTCTCAGGCACAAGTCAGCCGTCTGGAAAAAAACGCCCTAAAACACATGAAGAACCACTTAGTGTGATTCTTCAATATCTTATAGTATATGTTTCTTCTTCAAAATATACACCGCGATCAAACAGACGATCAAAGAAAAAATCGAGATTGCTGCAAACCCATATGCTTTCGTCGCAAACGGCATTCCAACACCATTGACGTTCATACCATACAATCCCGAGATCATCGTTGGCAATTCCAAAATAATCGTGATCGCTGCCAAGAATTTCATAACCTGATTCAGGTTATTATCAATGATCGATCCAAACAAAGACATCGTACTTCGCAGGATATTATGATAAATATCCGTCATCTCCATCGCCTGTTTATTCTCAATGATGACATCTTCCAACAGTTCTTCATCTTCTTCATAATGTCTAAGGCCAATATGTTTTCTTAATTTCTCCAACACTACTTCATTTGATTTTAATGCTGTTGTAAAATAAACTAGGCATTTCTCTAAATCATACAATTGGATCAAGTCTTTGTTCTCATATGTCTCATGCAACAGATCTTCCACTTGATTTGCTCTCTGGTCGATCACACGCAGATAATACAGGAACAACGCTGCATTATTGTAAAGAATCTGATATACAAATCTTGTCTTCATAAATGTATAAAAATTTGATACCAGTCCATCAACAAATTGTTTTAAGATATTCGTCTGCTCCAAACAAACAGTAAAGACGATCTTATTAGTAATAAAAATCCCAAGCGGTATCGTCTCATACCATTTCTTTCCTTCCTCTTCCTCTACAACCGGAATATTCACAAGGATCATTGTATAATCATCTTCATTCTCCAGTCGGGAACGTTCTTCCGTATCCAGTGCTGCCTTAAGATCATCCATATCAATCTTATAATCTCTCGAAATATTCATGAGTTCCTCCATCGTTGGATCTGTGATCATCACCCATGATTCCAATTCGATATGATCTAATTCTTCTAACTCTTTATGTCCTTCATAATTCTTATAAATCTGGATCATCTTACCGCTCCTTCCTGCTTCATTCTTATTAAGTATAACTGATAGCAAAAGCTTCGTCCAGTAAAAAAAGAAATGTGTGTTTGGCACATTTCTTTTTGATAAATTCTTATATGATCATCTCAGATCCTTATTCAAATGGGTATTTCATTCCCCACTGTGTCTTAATACTTGTTAAAATTCGCATCGTATCTTTTGTAATGATCTGGCAATCATCCTCCAAGTTTCCTTCGATCGCTGCTTCCATTGCTTCTACCTCATATTTTAAAGCATCTTCTGTCTTTCCTGCTTCAACTGTCTCAACTTCTCCAGTTGCCGTATTGGTGATCGTTGCTTTGCATGCTCTTGGATATTCATATACTTCAATATATCCCTTATCACCTGTCACAACTCCTCGTTTTGGCTGTTTTGCACGAAGTGTCAGACACATAACAACCATCTCCCCTTTTGTATTCTTCATAATGATCCCAGATTGTTCATCTGCACCTGTCTCTAAATATTCTACAGTCGTAAGAATCGTATTTGGCATCTCACTTAAAAATGTTCTCGCAAATGCTGTTGCATATACTCCAATATCCAATAAAGCTCCGCCAGCTGCTTCTAATGCAAAAAATCTCTGTGTAGAATCATAACCTTTGTTACTTCCAAAGTTTACCTGTACCATCTTTGTATTACCGATCGCACCTTCTTTGATTCGTTCTTTTAATTTCTTATATAAAGGCATATGTGAAATTGTCATTGCTTCTCTGACTACCACACCTTTTTCTTCGGCAAGTTCCAGCACTTCTTCTAACTGTGCTACATTCACTGTGATCGCTTTTTCACATAAGATATGCTTTCCTGCATTGACTGCCTGCTTCATATTTTCATAATGCATACTATGTGGTGTTGCAACATAAATGATATCGATATTTTCATCTGCCAGCATCTCTTCGTATGTTTCAAAAACATGTTTTACTCCATATTTGTCTGCAAACTTTTCTGCTTTCTCTGGTGTACGATTGGCTACTCCGTAAATTTCATGTCCCATCTTCTGAAATGTTGCTGCCATCTCATTCGCAATTGTTCCACAACCTAAAATTCCCCATGTACTCATCTTATCTTTCCTTCTTTCTTACTTGATCACTCTGATTCCTTCTTCACCTGCAACCAATGCTTTTGTTGCAACCTGATAAAATAATGATGTCTCGATTACCCCTGTGATCATCTTTAAGTTTTTGTCAATCTCTTCTAGTTCTGGTAAAGTGTCATAATAAACTTCCAGTAAATGTTCATCACGTTTCTTCACTGTTGCACCCATTGCTTCCACCTGACTTGTCACATAGTTCACTGCTTCTGGAATAATATCTAATACAACTGGTACTTTATTATTTAACTTATCTGTTACTTTCGTTTCATCGACCAGTAATACATATTCTTTTGCCATCTTTGCAATAATCTTCTCTAATGTGTGAATTCCGCCTCCACTTTTATATGCATCAAGATCAGAATCAACCTGATCACACCCGTCAAATGCAATTTCGATCTCTTTTACTTCTTTGGTATCAACAATTTCTAATCCAAGCTTTTTACATACTTGTGCTGTATGATCTGATGGTGTCACAACTTTGACACCTTTCCTTGCTTCTTTGATATCTTCTGCAAGATAACTGATCGTCTCTCCACCACCAAGCCCGATAATCCCATGATCTGGCACAAGATTAAGTGCCGCTTTTGCACATAAACGTTTCACTCTATTCCTCCTCTATGTTTTGCAAAGTTTTATTTTATAGATTTATTTTATCATGAAATTTTATTTTGTCAATCCTGCATTGCATTTTTTTTTGATTCATTATAAAATAATAATAAAAAAGAAAGGAGTTTTTCGTTATGAAGAAAACCATAAAAGACCTTTTTAAACTGATCACTGCCATCGCTACCGTTGCTGGTATTTTATATGTTGCCCGTGATCAGATCAAAGCGATCATTGCAAAGATTAAAGAAGTATCCGATGATGATTTTGACGATGATTTCGATGACGAATCTTTTGATGATGATTCATTTGATGATGATGAGATTTTCCCTGAACCATCAAAAGATGACAGAGATTATGTTTCTATCAACATCACAGATACTGATGATGATCCATCCGTAGCTGAAGAAGAAACACAAGAAACAGAAACTCCATCCGAAGAATCTGACGAAAAAGAATAATTCGTAAATCGAAAAAGACAGATGAGAAGAATCACCTCATCTGTCTTTTTTCTCACATCATCACTTCTTTGGAATTTTGACTTTTTTCGTTTTTGAATATTTTCCAAAGTATTTCTTGGATTGATATGTTTTATATGCACGTACTTTCACATAATACATCTTTTTTCTTTTTAACTTTCGACTCTTATACGTACGGGTCCGATTGCCTTTATATGTTTTAACAACTTTATACCGGCCTTTCTTTCCCTTCCTTAAATATACTTTATATCCACTGGCTCCGCTTACTTTTTTAATCTTTACTTTTATTCTTCTTCCCGATTTCTTTGCCTTTATCACTGGTTTCCCCGGTTTTGTGATACATTTTGCGATATTGGAAGATGAACCATTCACAACCTTGCATAAATTTCCAGCATTTGTATATGTAATGGAACGATATGGCACAATTTTATAATAATATGTCTTCCCAGATTTTAACTTAGAATCTGTATAGGAAGTCTCCTGTGTTGAGACTGTTTTTATCTTTTCATATCGCTGTTTTCCAGAATCATAACGATAGATCGCATAACCACTGACACGATCAAGTTTCTTCCACTGAAGAAAAATCTTTGATGTAGATTTTATATTTGCCTTTAATGTCATCTTATCTAACGGCTTGATCGTTGCCTGATGTCCTAGTCTCACAAAATCTGTGACTTCTCCGATGATACATCCATCTTCATATTCAATCATCAGATCATCGAACACGCACTGCTTTGTATCTAAACTGTATTGATACAGGTCATTGACCAGTTCTTCTTTTAACTGCTTGATATAAGTTGGTTTCAGACGGATATTCACTGTATTATAAGCCTTGATACCTTGATTCTGAGCCTTGATATCGTATGATCCATCCGAAAATGTATAATTCCCACTTTGGTATAAATGAAATGCTTTCACTCCCTGATTTCCTTGTGACTGATAGGTAAAAGAAATCTGTGCATTATCCTGATACACATCAACAATCCCAGAGGAACGATATTGCTCTCCATCTAAAACGCCCCATGTACCAGACCATGAACTTAACGTTTGAAATCCTGTATCATGCACATCTCTTATGTATGGTGTCATGTAAGCGATCGCAATCTCCCTGATCACGTCATTGCCTTTTTTTACAAGAATCTTCCCATCCCAGTTTAAATCAGTCGAAACATACCGATTCGAAAAATTCACACAAATCTTTGCGGTATTCTTAGACGCAGATATAACCTCAACCTCAAGATCCTTTTTGGCCTGTTCATTTGAATCATCGATCAAAACTTCGATGTCACTTAGATCAACCGTCTCCGAAGTAAGACATAAAATACGGTCTTTCGGCATCATGATCGCACCTTCTCTGTCCCTTGTAGTTGCAGACAATGTATATACTGTCTCTCCTTTACTATTCGTAAACGGCACATCTTTATCATTCTCAGATTCCTGTGTTACCTTGACCGGATTTTCTGTCTTCTCTCCATTCTCCTGTGCATATACTGTTACATTCAAACTTATGATCAGTATGAAGACAAACAAAAGTATATTCTTCGCTGTTCTCATCAGTTTTCCTCCATTATTCAAAAAGAATCCTGCAAAGCAGGATTCTCCACATTTAAAACGGCTTATCTTGTTGCCTCATTTAACATTCTCTTAAGATCATCCACACTGTAATGATAATGTGTATTACAGAAATGGCAGTTTACTTCAATTGGCTCTCCATCATCGATCATGTTCTGAATCTCTTTTTTTCCAACAGAAATCACTGCTTTTTCTACTCTCTCTTTGGAACAGTTACAATGAAATTGTGTTGGAACTTTCTCATAGATCTTCATATCCATATCACCTAAGAGATCCTCCATCATCTTCTCTGGTGTATGTTCATGCTCTAATGCATAAGTTACGGATTTGAATTCTGCGATCTTCTTCTCTAACTTACTGATCGTCTCTTCCTCTGCATATGGCATCATCTGAATGATAAATCCACCTGCCTGACGAACCGTGTTATCTTTGTTCATTAAAACTCCAAGTGCTACAGATGTTGGAATCTGCTCACTTGCCGCAAAATAATATGTTAAATCTTCTGCGATCTCTCCAGATACTAAATGTGTCTGTCCTGAATAAGGCTCTTTTAATCCAATATCCTTGATCACTGTCAAAACACCTAGATCTAATGCTTTCCCAACATCTAATTTCCCTTCTTTACTTGGAGGAAGCATCACATCTGGATTATTTACATATCCTTTCACATTTGCCTTAGAATCAGCTGTTACTGTCAACCCACCGATCGGTCCACTGCACTGAATCTGTAATGTGATCACATCACTGTCATTCTTACACATACTTCCCATCATAGCTCCGGCTGTTAATAACCTTCCAAGTGCTGCCGTTGCTACCGGACTTGTATTATGTTTCTGTCTTGCTGTCTCCACGACATCTTTTGTATATGCAGCAAAAAAACGAACCTGGTCATTTGCTGCTGTTCCTCTGATAATATAATCGTTCATCTTTTTTCCTTTCAATTTGCAATATAATATAATCTTTGTGTATCTTCTTTAACTTCATCCATTGTCTCTGCATCCAGAACACGTACGAATGAAAATCCCGCTTCATAAAGAAAGCTTACAACCTCTTCTTGTTCGTAAGCTTTCTGTAAATGTAATTCTTCGTACTTGTTATATGTACCTTGCTCATTCTGAATAAACAGGCTCAACTGATATTCATTGATACGTTCTTCTTCATCATAAAAATTATCCCAGATAAAGCTCGCATCCTCACGGTCTTCTGCAAATGTATTGCACGCAAGGATCTCTTTATACTTATAATGACTGTTCATATCAAATACAAACACACCATCTTCTTTTAAAAATTCTCTGACTCTTCTGAATGCTTCTTTTAAATCTTCTTCCTCTAGAATATAATTCATACAATCGCAGATACTAACCGCTGCATCTACCTGCTGCGGAAGCTCTAATGACACCATGTCCTGCAATACATATAAAATATGATCATCCTCTTCACTAGCCGCGATCTCCAGCATATCCATAGAATTATCAACAGCCGTAACCTGATAACCTTCTCTTGCAAGCTTTCGTGCCATCTTTCCTGTCCCACATCCAAGATCTAATACCTGTGCATCTTTATCAATCTTATATTCTTTGAATATATTTAAAATATTTAAAAGCCATTCATCATATGGTGTCTGATCCATAAATTCATCATACACCCTTGCAAAATCTCTGTAACTTTCCATCTCATCCTCTTATAGTAATGGTGCCAGTAATCGTAAGACACTCTGCGTCAATGTTTTTCTTAAATTTCCTTGACACATCTCTTTTGTGATCCTCTGGCTGATCTCAAATGTTTTCTCCATATCATGTTTTAACTGCATAACTGCATCATTCTTATACATAAAAACACCATTTTCAAAATGCAGATAAAGGCTTCGATAATCCATGTTGATCGTTCCAACTGTTGCCACCTTATCATCACTTGCAAAACACTTTGCATGAATAAACCCAGGAGTATATTCATAAATATGAATTCCAGCTTCCACCAACTGCTTATAATAAGATTGTGTCAATAAGAATACTAACTTCTTATCTGGAATTCCAGGAGTTACGATCTTTATATCAACTCCTCTTTTGGCAGCAAGGCAAAGAGCTGTTGTCATCTCGTTGTCAATGATCAGATATGGGGTGTAAATATAAACATAATGATTTGCAGTATTAATGATATTTAAATATACGTTCTCTCCAACGATCTCATGATCTAATGGATTATCCGCATAAGGTTGTATAAATCCCTTTCCTTTAAAGGCATCTTCATAATGCTTATGTGGCAGAAAGGCTCCATATCCTTCATCTGTCTTACGGATCGCATTCCATACCTGCAAAAACATAACAGTGAAATTCCACACTGCATCTCCCGTCACCTTAAGTCCAGCATCTTTCCAATATCCAAAACGTTCAACCTTATTAATATATTCATCAGATAAATTCAATCCACCAGTATATGCTGTATGCCCATCGATCACAACTACTTTTCTATGATCTCTGTTATTCCATGCCGTTGAAACAAATGGTTTGATCGGATTAAATGGCATCGCCATGATCCCAAACCGCTCAAGCTCTTTGTAATATTTATAAGGGAGCAGATCCACACATCCTACATCATCGTACATAAAACGTACTTCAACACCATCATTGACTCTGTCTTTCAGAACTTCCAAGATCGTATCCCACATATATCCTCTTGAAACAATAAAAAATTCCATAAAGATATAATGCTTTGCCTTCTTAAGGTCCTCGATCAGTTCTTCAAACATTGCCTCTCCCGATGGATAATACTTCGCATCGGAATTCTCGTAAATCGGATATCCACCATACTGATCTATATACTTTGCCTGTCCTGCGACCTGATAATCTTCCTGTTCCAGTCGTTCCATCACTCCATAATCCTGTCCAAGCAGAAATTCTGTATCCTCGATCGACTGTTCAAGTTCCATACGGAGCTTCTTCGCTGGCTGCTTATCTCCCAGGACCAGATATAAGAATCCGCCAAAAATCGGAAACAAAAGGATTGGTATCGTCCATGCAAGTTTATACGCCGGATTATCATCTTTATTCGCAATATAGATCACAACAGTAATGCTGAATATGCGAAATACCCATTCGATCGCTTTGGAATATTCTCCGATCACCACAACCATATAGGTCATCCAGATCATCTGTAAAATGATCGCAACGGTCACGAATACCAGTCTTCGAAGTAAAAATTTAAGAATTTTTGAAATTGGTTTTGTTAAATGTTCTGCTATCTTCATCTTACGTCCTTACCTTCTTCAAAAGCTACTTCTTTTCATCTTAACATAGATACCATTCAATTTCAATTTTTATTTCATGAATCCTGACATCATGCAGCCTCCCGCTGCCCCGCATTCCATGATCTTTGTAATATTTTCTTCATTAATTCCACCAATTCCATACACCGGAATCTTGACCGCATTTACTACATCCGCCAAAAATTCAAGTCCTCTTGGCGGCAGACCTTTTTTACAATCTGTCACAAAGACATGTCCTGCAAACACAAAATCCACTCCCAGTTTCTGTGCTTTTATCGCCTCTTCTGGCTTATGGATCGATGTGCTGACAGATTCAAAATCAGACAGATTCCCCGCTTCTTTTAAAAATACCGGATATGGAAGATGAATCTTCTTGATTCCAAGTCTTCTTGCCACATCGATAAAATTATGAATGGTTAAGGAAGCACCGTTTCTGTCACAGATTTCCTTACATTTCTCTGCGATCTCATAGTACTCTTCTTCTGACAGATCCTTTTCTCTTAATACGATTGTTTTCACATCTTTCTTTGACAGATCCTCGATCACATCAAAAAATGGTCGTTTACATAGATTTCTATTTGTCACTGCGATAAAACATGGTTTGTTCATTTTAACTTCCTTTCGTATTTTCCTGACTTTCCTTCTGCTTTCTTATCTTACGGTTCATGATCCCGCCTAATCTTCCTGTTTCACTGGCTGATAATGACTTCCATCCACTCTTCTTTAGTTGATCAAGCAGACCAAGTTCTGCAGCAGTTTCATATTTTAACCGTTCCATCTCATTCATTTCTTCGAATGTCTTTTCTATAAAATCCTTTTCCTTTGGCATAATCTTCTTCCTTTCTGATTTGTCATTTTCTATTCTTAGAATATGACAAATCAGAAATTTCATACATGCACGGGAATTGTTTTTTGCAGGGTTACAGAATAAATGTAAATTTCTTTTACACACTTTCCTGTAATCTTTTCCAATGCTTGTTGGTAAGATTCCATCTGTGCACGATAACGTCTGATCAAAATATCCTCTCCCCCTTCTCTGACCCGGTCTGTTTTATAATCTACCAAAATAATTTTATCTTCTTCCTCAAAATATACATCAATAATTCCCTGAACAACAACAAAATCATCCGTTTTTGCTTCTTTGTCCATGTCAGAAAATGGAATTCCCGTCACGAACTGCCGTTCTTTATACAGCAGTTTCTTCTGTGCTGCCTCTTTCATCCTCTTCCCAAGTTCTGATCTCGTCAGAGCGAGGATTTCTTTTCGATAGATTACTTTTTCATATTCTTTTTTTAATTTTCCAAGAGAGATCCATCTTTCGATATCTTCGTTTAAACTTTTCATTGTATAGTCTTTGGAAAAATCTAGTAATTCAAAAACTTTGTGAATGATCGTACCTTTGGATGCCGCTGAAATCTTTTCAGTTTTCTTGACAAATGATGGTATCCTTTTTTCTTTCTCCATAGAAACAGATGAATACATCACTTCCTCAGTATCTGCTGCCTGACTCATACGTTTGATCTCTGATACAGAATATTTTAAACGACCTTTTGTCTCTGCCTCATTGCGGTAATGATATGCAAAACTCTCTTTCAGTGCTTTTACATTTTCGTTTGGAATCTGATCATTTAGACGTTCATAGAAGATCTGGCGGTTCATCTCATGAAGAAGTTCATTTCCTTCCTGCTGCCACAAAAGATCTTCCAGAGTATAGATTTTCAATCGATAATCCTGTTTTGGAATCATCGGAAGTGCCTTTTTGATCCAGTCAAAATAACTCCTTCCGCTCAAACGATCAATTGCTGTGACCTCTCCTTTTGCATTCCAGTCAATATCATCTTTCTTGATCCCAGTCAAGATCAGTTTTTCTTTTGCTCTTGTCATTGCAACATAAAGAACTCTTAATTCTTCTCCTAAAGACTCTCTTGTCATCTGATTTTTGATTAGATTCTTTAAGATCGTCTTCTTTCTTGTACGATAAACGGGATCAACATGATCTGCTCCGATAAAATAATCTCCGTGGAAGATCATACTTCCATTCCCATCCCTTAAATTAAATTTCTGATGGATCTTTGATACAAAAACAATCGGATATTCCAATCCCTTACTTTTATGGATACTGGAAATACGGACCAGATCCTGATCTTCGCTCATCGTATTTGCCTCTCCATAATCCATATCGTATTCCCTGCACTGTTCGATAAACCGCACAAAATGAAACAATCCCTTGATCTGGCTGCTTTCAAAAGCTTTTGCATGTTCAACGAGCATCAGGATATTTCCTTGTCGTTTTTTTCCTTGCGGCATGGCTCCTGCATAATGATAATACCCACTTTTTTCTAGAGCCAGCCAGATCAACTGTGTTAATGGCAGATATGTCTTGGCATCCCGTAACAGATCAAGCAATTCCAGTGCTTTCTTTGATTTTTCCATCTTATCTTTCGTCTCACAAAGACATTCATAGAGAGAATCTTTTTCTCCATCTACCTTTAATCGTCCTAGTTCTTCCTCCGACATCCCGATCATTGGAGACCTTAAGACAGCTGCAAGATCAATATCCATATATATATTATCAACTACAGACAATAAACTTAATAACGTGCGGATCTCCACCGTATCAAAATACCCTTTCTGATTATTTGCAAATACTGGGATTCCCGCATTCATCAATTCTTTCTGGATCACTTCCGCATTTGTCTTCATAGAACGAAGCAAAATAACGATATCACTGTATTTGGCTTTTCTTAAAATCATATTGCCTTCTTCATCTTTTCCAGTGACCATCATTGGATCTTCTCCATCAATCATCTCATGAATCCTTGTTGCGATCATTCTAGCTTCCAAAACAACTGCATCTTCTTCCGAGTCTTTGACTTCATTAGATTCTAACAGTAACAGTTCTGTCTGTGCATCACATCCCTGTTCAAATTCCATCGTTGGAACAAGAGCAACATTTTGAGTATATTCGATATTTCCAAGATCTTCATGCATGATCTGGTAAAACACGTCATTGACAAATGTAAGGACCTCACTGCGGCTTCGGAAATTATTACGGAGCTCAATGAGCTGATATTCTTCCCCCTTTTGCTGATATCCATGATATTTTTCAAGAAACAGCTCTGGCCTTGCCAGTCGGAAACTATAAATACTCTGCTTAACATCCCCTACCATAAACATATTATGACCGCCTTCGGATTCTTTGGATACACTCCTTAAGATCGCATCCTGAATATAGTTACTGTCTTGATATTCATCGATATAGATTTCTTCGTATCCATCGGACTTTTCTCTTGCGATCTTACTTGGCACTGGATTGCCTTCCTCATCATAATGATCGATCAAAAGTTCCAGCGCAAAATGTTCCATATCATCGAAATCCATGATATTTTCATTCTTCTTTTTCTCATCATAACGGATCATAAATTCTCTCGTCAGATCGATCAATCCTTTTAATGGACTTTTGATCCTTCTTAATTCATGAAAAATTTCTGACTCATTTTCATAAAAATATGCTGCTTTCAGATCATCAAGCAGATTGTACGCCTGATTTCTTTCATACTTACACTGATCCTGAAGCATTTCATCAATCTCATCTGTTTTTTTCTTACGTCCAGAAAGTCGTGGTTTCTCCATCTTTACAAAGCTTTCACATAATTCAGAAAATGTCTGTGCTTCTTTGATCTTTATGATGATCTCTAAATCTTTTCGCAGTGTTTTTTCATAAAAATATGGTCCACCAGGAGAAAGTGCCAGTTCTAATGCTTCCTGAATCGTATCATATGCACCCTCTATCGAAAATCTTGCATCTCTTAAGATGATCTTCATAAATGGTGCCTGATCAAACTGTTCTTTTGTCTCTACTGAAATATTTTCTTCTGCCTGATCAAGCCATTTTTCTGGTTCTCTGTGGCTTCTTGCATTTTCATATAACTTTAAAATATATTCACTGATGATATTATCATTTTTTCCTGGAGAATAAGATTCGATCAGATTGATAAAATCTTCTTCTTTTTTCTCATAAGCTTCTTCCAACAGATCATCCAATATTTCTTTTCTTATTGCAGATAATCTTCCTTCATCCCCCGGTGCTGTATTCGGATCAATACCAAGCACATAAAAATAATCACGGATCAGATTCATACAAAAACTATGGATCGTTGTGATCTGTGCCTTGTGGATCAATGACAGCTGCTTAACAAAATGCTGATTTCCTGGAAATTCCCGCACCTTTTCATCAAGTGCCGCCATAATCCTTTCTTTCATCTCCCCTGCTGCTGCTTTCGTAAATGTCACGACAAGCAGATGATCCACATCGATCGGATGTTTTTCGTCCGTGATCTTTTGTATAATACGTTCTACCAGTACCGCCGTCTTTCCAGAACCTGCCGCAGCAGATACTAAGATGTCGGCATCTCTTTGATCAATGACTTTCTGCTGTTGTTTGGTCCAAGGCATGTTTTCCCTCCTCTAGTGATACTTTCTTAATCTTCTCTACCTGATCAACACCATCTTCATAGGCGCAGATATTCTTAAACTCACAATACTCACAAGGTTTTCTTCCTTCATATTCATATGGCTTTATAGAAATATCTCCATGCATCAATGAATTTCCAAGCTCTGTCATTTTCTTTTCCACAATTCTTCCCAGATTGAACAACTGTGTTGTATTTAAAACAGAAGATCTCTTGTCATATCCATTCTTCGTTGCACGAACCGGCAGTGTCAGATATCCTTCTGATCCCGTATGTTCCATATGATCGATCAACTGAAAATCTTCATTGACGACGCCACTCATCTTAAGATCTTTTAAAATCTTATCTTCCGCCTCATTCTCGTGTTCTACATTGACGATCGGATCATCCAAATGAAAATAAAACATTCCTGCCGGATATACCCGCTTTCCTGTTTTCTTTTCGCATAATTCCATCATTGCGTTCATATAAATGATCAGCTGCATCTGCAATCCATGAAAAATCTTGGCAAAATCAAACTTCTGTTTACCTGATTTGTAATCGATGATCTTTAAATATTTATTTTCATCATCTTCTATACTGTCCATACGGTCAACCACTCCAGAAAAGAACATTTTCTCCCCATCTTCTAAAGCAAACGTCATGGAATCTAAATGATTTTCCTCTCCAAAGGCAATCTCATATTCTTCTGGTGTAAAATCCCCCCTCTTAATATGTTGTTCCATCGCCCATACCGCTCGTTTAGAGATTCGTTTCATCCGCTCTAGAACATATTCATTTCTGTGGCTGCTCTCAAACAATTCTTTTTGAATATCCGTAACTGCCTGCTCGACCATCAGTTCTACAAATTCATCTCTTGATGTATCATCCGCAAACTTCCAATCACTGCGCTTTCCAACTAATTCCATCGTCTTATGGAAAACTTTTCCCATATCGGTCGGCAGGATTTCATACACCAGACGTTTTCGAAGTCTTAACCCATACTGCATAAAATGAGAAAATGCACAACCGGCAAACTTCTCCATTCTCGTTACACTTCCTGAAATCGTATCTCCATACAGATCATGAATCAGTTCCTTGCTCAATGGCAACGCCTGATTGGTGTAAAATCTTGCATCTACATAATCACCCACAGGTTCCAACTCTTTTAGAGCATGATATAACGTCTGCATCCATTTCATTTTCTCCGGATCATCGTCTCTTTCATCAAATTCCATCTCCTGCAGACAAAGAATCATCTGATTTAACGCTTCTTCCCTTGTATAGCCCGTCTGCACCTCTTCTTCCTGCATCGTAACCTTTAATTTTGGAAAAATGCGTTGAATCCTTTCAATAAAATAGGACGGACGGTTATTATTTCCTGCTGCATCCATCATGCGATAGGATAAATACAAACGATCGGTTGGTTTTGACACCGTAAGATACAAATAAAACTGTTCCATATAGGCAGACTGTTTGATGCCAGGCGCCAGATTTATTCCATAGGTTTCAAGCACTTCTCTTTGATGGTCATTGACAACCCCTCCACCGCCATTGGCTGCAGGAATCACACCTTCATTGATACCTAGGAAAAATAAGATTTTTACTTCTTCGGTTCTCGTTCGTTTCATATCACCGATCATGACCTGATCAAGACTTGGCGGGATCACACCAATCTGCATCTCTTCCAGTCCACTTTCCAAAACACTTAAAAAGTCATCATAAGAAAGCTTTTCTTCTCCCAAAATCTCTGCCATCTGTTCTAACAGGTCAATGACCTGTTCATAAACCTTTGCATAGGTTGCTGCCGCAATGAGATCTCCTGACGCCTCAAACATCTCCTGTTTCTTTACCATCTTTCCTTCAACATCCAATGTTTCCAGAAATTCATATAGATAGATAAGCTTTCTCTTGACCGTACTGCCTCTTCGCTTTAATCCAGTTTTTAATGTTCCAACTTCCTCAATAAAACGAATCCTTAAGGCTTCCGCTCTTCCAACATCTTCATCGGAAAATAACTTCGATGCAAATGGGCGGTTCCATCTGGCAAATCCACGAATTCCACAAGCCAGCACATAATTTTCCAGAAAATCTGCTTCTTCCATTGTAAAATTCGAGAAACCTGATTTTAAATAACGAAATACCATATCATATGAAAAATCTTTCTGGATCATCTTCAGAACAGAAAGGAGTGTTTCTATACATGGATTATTTAACAGTTTTCGATTCACATCTACGAAATATGGAATATGCAGATCATCAAAACTTTTTTCCAATTCATTTTGATAGCTGTCAAGATCCGCTGTTAATACAACAATATCTTTATATCGATATCCTTCTTCCCTCACAAATCGTTCAATCTCATTTGCCACTGTTCTACTTTCCTGCCTTGGATTCATAAAACAACGGATTTTAATATCTTCTGGTTCATCCTTGTATATCTCATATGGATAACGCTCGATATTCTGCTCCAGATGGCGTAATTCCTTAGAATCTCTCTCATCCGGCCAACAGATGATATCTGGCATCACCGGGGTTCCTGCATCCTGCGCAAGTTTGATCAGTTCATATTTTTCTTTCTTCGACATGGCGAATAGTTCGTATTCATGGTACTGACTTCTCACATAACGTCCATCTAAAGTCAATCCAACATATACATTTTTCCCGATCTTTAATAACTTTTCCAGAACTTTTCTCTGGATCGGTGTAAATCCTGTAAATCCATCAAGATAAAATGTCGCATTCTTTAATTTCTCTGATCGTTCCACTTTCTGTGCCAGAACATCTAACAATTGTTCAGAGATCAAGTATCGTTCCTTGATGTAATCTTCAAAATTCTCCATCACAAGAAGAATATCTTCCATCTTTGAGCGTAATCCTTCTTCTTTCATCCCATCTGTAATCTTCTTTAAATCTTCCATGGACACGTCATACTGATAGACCTCTGCAAAAAAAGATTTTAATTCATCAATAAATCCCTGTTTTTTCATGCTGGACGCAAATACTTTTAATTCTTCTTTATGCTGCTCCATAATCTTTCGGATCACCATAGATTTTCCTTCATCTTCCAAAAGGTCTTTCGGAATATATGATAATTCTTCGAATACACGATAAGTTAATCTGAAAAATCCCACCACATCAATGTTAAACGTTCCATGACGTGGATGTCTTGTAACCAGTTGTTTTTGTGCATTTAGCGTTGACTGGTCCGGCACAATAAAAAAGAACTCCTCATCTTCGTGTTCCATGGAGTCTTTGATCATCTGATCATAAATAAAATCTGTTTTTCCGGATCTCGCAGACCCTAGTATAAACTGTAATGCCATATCATTTCCTCCATTTTCTATCATTATATCTTATCCTTTATTTTCCGTAAAGATGTTCTAAATATCTCATTCCATTCATAAACTATAGATAGAATCTTTTAGGAGGATAACTATGTCATCAAAAACGAAAATTGTCGTATTAAAAGCACGGGAACTTATTTACACCGGAATCTTTATCTTACTTGGAATACTTTTGATCTTACTTTTGATCTTTATGTTTGTTCCTTCCCATAAATCAAAGAAAGCAAAAGAAACTTCCGGTTACACACAAGGTGTCTATTCTTCTCCATTAAAACTTGGAGAAAACGAATTAGAACTTTCGGTCACGGTAAAGGACGGCAAAGCAAGATCGATTTCTTTAAAACATTTAAATAAATCGATCAAAACAATGTATCCTCTGATCGAACCTTCTCTAAATGAAATCAATAAACAACTTCCAAAAGTTCAAAATATTGATGATATCAAATTTGACGGGCAAAGCCAGTATACGTATACATTATTAAAACAAGCGATCAAAAATGCATTAAAGAAGGCACAGGATTAACACCCCTGTGCCTTCTTTTTATTTCTTATATTCTTCTAATTTCTCTGTTTTTGTATTTCGTTTGTAGATCTTTCCTGTATCTTTATCTACATAGAAATCTCCGTATTTCTTCCCAGAATCATCGGATGTATCATAGATTTCAAAATGATATCCACTGGCTCCATCCCTGTATTCCTGTTCGTCTTTTGTCTCATTTCTAACTTCATACTTACCATCTTTATCGTCATTTTGCAGACGGTTTAATAAATAATCATGTGCATCGTCATAGTTATCAAAACCATTTGCGATATCATCTACCGCATCTCCAACTCCATCTGCCACATCATCAACGGCATCCTCAGCATCGTCTACCAGATTATCTTCCGTTGTACCTGATGCATTATTATTTTCTGTTGTTCCTTTTGTCGTAGAATCCTTTCTGCCGTTGCCACATCCAGTAAATACAACGGATACTGCAAGGATCAGTGTAAACAAAAGACTCGTAAGTTTTAACGTCTTTTTCATCTTCTATCTCCTTTTCTCTTTAACATCTTGATACTTATATTCTGTCCAGAAGAAAAGAAAATATTTATTTTGATATGAAAAATTCTTATTTTTGTTTTATATTTTGGCTGATCTTATTTTCTTGTAAGCTTCAGTGCGATCTTATCTCCGATCCATTGTCCAACCTGAACAATGATGACAAGTGCAACAACTGTTACTAATAGCACTCCTGTCTGATAGCGGTTATATCCATACATGATCGCAAGATTACCGATCCCGCCGCCTCCAACAGCTCCAGCCATTGCTGAATATCCGATCACACTAACAAAAGTTACAGTTAAAGCACGAACCAGTGCTGGTGTTGCTTCTACAAATAAAACCTTACGAATAATAAGAGGCATACTTGCTCCTGTTGCAACCGCTGCTTCGATCACACCCTTATCAACCTCACTAAATGCACCTTCCACAAGTCTTGCATAGAATGCGATTGCTGCGATTGCCAAAGATACAGATGCTGCGATTGGTCCGATACTTGTTCCTACAACCAGTCTTGCCAACGGCTGTAATACAATGATCAAAATGATAAATGGCAAAGACCTGATCACATTGATGATCGTTCCTGTAATGCCATTAACTACCCTGTTTTTATAAAAAATCGGATTCGATGCCAGATGTAATACTAGTCCTAAGATCGTTCCAAGGATTGCTGCTGCGATCATGGAGATCAATACCATCTCAAAGGTCTCAAAAGATGCCTGGGCAAATTCTGACTGGATGATCTCTAATGTTTCATTCATATTATCTTCCTCCTAACCTCTCTAATTTATATACATTCTTACTAATGTATTCTAATGCTTTCTTACGTTCTGCATCTTCTCCTCTAAGGATTACGATCAACATACCAAATGGTTTATTCCTGATGTAATCGACTTTCCCATTGATGATATCCATTGTAATATCATAGTTCTTAGAAGCAACACTGATCACAGGATCATAAGAATCATCTCCTGTATAACTTAAACGAAGGATCTCTTCATTTGTTTTTGCTTTTAATCCCTCTGGAACCTCTACATTTAATACGCGTTGTACCAGACTCTTTGCAATATCTGACTTAGGATTTGCAAAGGCAGAATAGATATCTGTAACTTCTTTCAGCTTTCCATCTTCCATAAACGCAATACGATCAAATAATTTCTTTGCTACATCCATCTCATGTGTGATAAATACGATCGTGATATGTGTTTTTTCATTGATCTCTCGTAATAATTCCACGATTTCTTCTGTATTCTCAATATCCAATGCGGAGGTTGCTTCATCGCATAACAGGATATCTGGATTGTTCGCTAACGCTCTTGCAATCGCAACTCTTTGTTTCTGTCCTCCACTTAAGTTTGCTGGATATGCATCTGCCTTTTCTGGAAGATGTACGATCTCTAAGAGTTCTTTCACTCTGTCTTTGATCTTATCCTTTGGATAGTTATTGGCATACAATGAAAATGCAACATTTTCCGCGATCGTTGATCCACTGATCAGATTAAAATGCTGGAAGATCATTCCAATATTCAATCTTGTTTTTCTTAATTGCTTTCGGTTAAACTTCGTAATATCTGATCCTTCAATGATCACTTCTCCATTCGTTGGTCTCTGTAACAAATTGATCACACGTACCAGAGTACTCTTTCCAGCACCACTTGGTCCTACGATTCCAAAAATCTCTCCTTTGTTGATCTTTAAGCTTACATTATCAACTGCTTTGAATTCATGACTGCCATTTTGGAAGGTAACATCTATATTTTTTAATTCAATCATGACTTTATCCTTTCTTATTTTTCATTGTCCTTTGATCACTTCATCGGACTTTCTTCTTATCCTGTAAAATCAAAACCACCGGCTTAGCCGGTGGTTTGTACTAGCCCTATAAGGGCTTATTACCGACGCTAAGTCTAAAGACTCATCGAATTTGGTTCGCCAACTGTACCGTCATTTACTTATTAAGCCCTATGGGGCTTATTTTATTTATTTTGGTTTACTGGCTCACCCGTAAACGGGTCAATATATTCTTTTAGTGTCATCTGATCATACTCTAAATCATTTTGTAATTGATTTTGAATATATTCTTGTATCTTCTTTGCATTTTTCCCTACAGTATCTACGTAATATCCTCTGCACCAGAAATGGCGATTTCCATATTTGTATTTTAAATTTGCATGGCGTTCGAAGATCATAAGTGTACTTTTTCCTTTCAAATACCCTACAAAACTTGAAACACTTAAACTTGGTGGTATCTTTACAAGCATATGCACATGGTCTGGGCATATCTCTGCCTCTACTATTTCTACACCTTTTCTTTTGCATAGCATACTTAAAATATTCGCAATATCCTGTTTCATCTTCCCATA
>OFMJ01000092.1_pt1 | contig 97066 bp, 69 predicted proteins | sample 1541801 | NCBI WGS metagenome assembly OFMJ01 (sample SAMN04209234, study PRJEB22552) | human gut metagenome | biome: gut; material: feces | host: Homo sapiens | place: USA: Oklahoma
TTAAACATCAAGGGCTTTAAAATAAAGATAACGGCCTTTTAAAAAAAGAACAAGAGCTTTTTAGAAAAGACCACGGGCTTTCTTAAAAACGTCTTGATCTTTTTTACCACTGACGGAATCCGCTGATATCCCGTGACAGTACAAACTATTCATGCGCACTTTTTGCGAGAGAAAAGCCTGCAAAACGCAGTGAGGGCATGGGGAATAAGTGAGGGCATAAGTGAGAACAATATTTTTTACCATAACCACATAAGTCGTTTAGAATAAATCTGTTACACGTAAAGTGAGGGCATGAGGACATTTTCGCGTCCAACTTTCTATTGGCAAAAAGACAGATGCGGCAAAGGTACTTCCAGAGATGCAGCAAGTCCGGAAGCAGGAACGACATAAACAAGAAGCCTGTCCCGGACGGTTAATCATCCCAGACAGGCTTCTTTTATCTTATAAATATGGTTTGCGGATTAATATCTGTTTCTGCCACCACCATAGCCACCACCGTAACCACCGCCACGGCTGTTGTTACCACCACGGTAACCACCACCGCCATTGCTGCCATAGCTACGACGCGGACGTTCTTCTCTAGGACGCGCTACTGATACTGAAAGAGTTTTTCCATCCATTTCAACTTCGTTAAGAGCAGCAATCGCTTTATCCCCAGCTTCATCATCAGCCATTTCAACGAAACCATATCCCTTAGAACGCCCTGTCTCTCTGTCCATGATAATCTTAACAGAAGCAACTTCGCCATACTCTGCAAATAAATCTCCAAGTTCGGCTTCACTCATGTTATAGTTAAGCCCTGCAATAAAAATGTTCATTTTAAAATAAATGTTTTAATAAAAAAATAAGTACTTTGCTATTAGGAATCTTACAGAGAGACAAACGATTCTACCATCATCACTAAAGAATAAGTTGGAAAAGTATTAATGTACTTCTATGAGGATACTTAATGCAGGGGACAAATGTACGCAATTAGACTTGAACTCAAAACTAATTGGAGATTTATTTTTAATAATAAATGTTTTTTTCGTTCTCTTCGAAAGAGCGGACACATTTTAAGACGGAAAGACTCCGTCCGCAGTTACAGATTCATGCTTTAACTGCTATCATACAGAAAGTTATCCATTTACACGCATCGGGAAGATGCCGGAAAGGAAACTTGCCTCCATCATCTTCCCAACCACAATTCCGGATTTAATTTAGCCGTTTCCTTACGAAGCTGAAAATGCAGGACCGTATTGCCCGCACCATCCGTATGGACAGTACCAAGAACGGTACGTGTATTGACTTTGCTGCCTTTAGAAACCGATACAGAAGAAAGGTTGCAATAGACGGAAATGTAATTGCCATGACGCACCAAGATATTGTTCAAGCCGTTGTATTGGAAAATAGCCGAAACTTCTCCATCGAAAACGGCACGTGCCTGCGCTCCCGGTTTGCCCTTGATATCAATCCCTTTATTATCCAGTTTCACATTACGCAAACCATCTACGGCATACTGTCCGTAATGGCTGACAATCACGTAGGGGCCGGTGATGGGAACCGGCAAAATACCCCGGTTACGTTCAAAACTGCCCGACAGCTGGCGGTCCTCATTGTTCAGACTGAACTTCTCCACCGGAGCGGCCTTCTTTGTGACCTCATTTTTTTCCGTAGATTTAGAGCGGGACGCCCCTCCCGTAGTTTCACGCTCCGTTTTCTTGGCTGCCGCCTTTGTGGCAGCCTCAGCGGCGGCTTTCTTACGGGCTTCCTCCTCCGCACGTTTTCTAGCTTTCTCTATTTCAATTTCAATCAAACGGTCAATCTGGGCATTCAATTGCTCTGCCGAGCGTTTTTTCTTCCTGATCTCGCTTTGTATGCCTTTCTGCTTCTTTTGCAAATTCGCCAAAAGAGTCTGGCGTTCCTTTTCCTGAATCTCCAGTTTGGCTTTTTCGGCCTCACCCTGCTTTAAAAGAAGCTGTTTGGCATTCTTGGTCTGTTCCACTTCTCTTTTCTTAGCGGCAATCTGCTTCTGCTTACGCTCAATTTCCATTCCCTGAAGACGCTGGAAGTTTGCATATTCCTGCACATAACGCATACGACGGTAAGTCTGGCTCAAGTTCTCTGCAGAAAAAATAAACATTAATTTCTCTTGAATGGACTTGTTACGATACATGTATTGCACCGAAGTCTCATACTTCCGCTTCTTGTCTTTCAAGTCGCGTTGAAGTTTATTCAGTTGCTTCTGCAAAGAGGCGATCTCACTTGTCAATGTATGAACATCACTCTCTATGGTATGGATATATTTTCTTCTCTCCTCAATCTGGCCTGTCAACAAAGCAAGATTGTCCAACTGGCTTTTCACGTCCTTTTTGGTAGATTGCAGCAGAGTCTCAGACTCGGCAATCTGCTGGTGAAGTTCTTTCCGTTTGGCTTCAAGCTCCCTTATTTTCCGAGTACTCTGCGCTGAAAGAGTACCTAAAAAACAACAGGCTATGAGTAATAAGAAGATGCGTTTCATTACATTATTTAATAAGCTGTTTTAGCAAATCTTGCAATTCTATCTTTTCATATTTCCCGGGCACTTCGGTATGGGCTTCCCAATCCTTGTTGGTGGAAAGGCGGGAAAGTTCGAACACAGCCGTAACTGGTTTGGCAGCCCCTTCAAAAGAAACCGTCATAGTTCCCGGAAACTGTTTCTGCTCCAACGGGCGGAATTTGTCATAACGCCAGTTCACTCCATACCGGGTGCCGGACAAGCCGATATGGCTTTCTTTCAACAACCCGTCACTCGTACCGGTACGGAAGCGATAGGCGAAACGTTTGCCATTCTTAACCTCCACTACTGCATTCTCATTCTCGGGACGCACTGCAAAAGAGGAAATATCACGGACTGTCAGGGTCTTCTTTCCCGGAAGAAAAATCTCATTCAGGAACAAGGCCTGCAATGTATGAAAATCCAAATCAGCCTTTGCCAGATTTTTCAATTCATCAAAAGGAACTTGTACATAACGTTTGTTCATGCGGTCCATTACCAGAACCCCATCCGGAGAAATTTCGGCACGCGCCACTTCAATCCCCAGGAATGGGGCGATAGAGAGCTGGATAACTTCATCACGTTTCATGCGCAACGTACCACTTACTTTAGTCGGTCCCTTGCCGTTCAAGTCAACAGCCAATGACATTTTCGCAGTAACTGCATCCCACGCCGGAGAACGGTTAATCAGTTCTTCCATATATTCCGTTTCGGACAAATTACCGATTGACACCCCCTTCTTCATGTTCCGGGTGGATGAACACGAAGAGATAAATACAATCAGCAAGGCGCTAAACAAATAAAAACAGACACGTTTCATCATTCTGCAAAGTATTTCTTTTGTGCGATCTTCTTTCTCAATAATTTCAGTTCTTTCTCACTACGTTCCTCACTGCCTTCCTGGGGAGGCTCTTTGGATAATTTTTCCGCCTGCAGCCAATACTCCAAAGCTTTTTCACGATCTCCATTCATGTAGTAAATATCTCCGCAATGCTCTACTACAACGGAACTCTTGCTTCCATCACTCTGCATAGCCTGGTCAATGTAGATCTTAGCCTCTACATATTTACCTTTCTCAAAAAGTATCCAGGCGTAAGTATCCAGATACGTGCCATTGGTGGGTTCAGCCTTTACGGTACGGTAACTCATTTCTTCCGCCTTGTCCAGGTTCTTGCGTTCCACAGACAGGTAATAGGCATAATTATTCAAGGCTCCGATATTGTCCTCCTTATAAACCAAAGCGGAATCGTATGCGGCATACGCCTCCACATTCATTTTCTTGATATGGTAAAGATCCCCCATAATGGCATAGAAATCAGAAACGATATCCTTATTACTCTTATCGGTTACCTGGTTCACTCCTTTTTTAAAAACCTCCAATGCCTCGTCTGTTTTCTCTTTCTGATGATAGGCCAGCCCCATATAGTAATAGAATTCCAATACATCCGGAGTATATTCCAAAGCAGGAGTACACAGCTTGATCACTTCATCCATATTCTGCTCACGAATGGCAAAGCTCAGCAGCTGCAGGCGCGCCGGTGTATTTTCCGGATCGATCTCAAGCACCTGGTGCAAAACAGGAGTCGCCTCTTTATCCATCTTTTTGGTCAGAAGATATTGGGCCGCCAGCATAGCGATATCCGCATTCTCTTGTTTCTCCCTCAACATAGAGGTAAACAGGCCTGCTATCTTCGTGCTGTCCTTGTCCGTTTGCTCGGAACGCAGAATAAGCTGGCGCATAATGTTCATTTTGGTATCGCTATCCACATTATCATTTAGCAAAATTGTGTCCAACTGTACCTGATACAGACTATCCTGCCCTTTTTTCTCGTAATAAGAAGCCATGGAAAGCAACGCCGGCGCATAGCCCGGTTCTTCCTTCAATACTTTCTGATAAGTCTCGTACGCCTCTTCTTCCTTGCCGTTGTTCAGATAGACATCCCCCAAAATGGTCAGATAACGCATATCGTATGGATATTCTTTCGCCAAATTCTCTATCTCCGTAAATGCCTGCCGGTCATTGTTCATGGCCAGATACATGCGGAACTTTTCCATGCTGATTTGTTCGGACTTTCCATCCAAGGCTTCAAGGCGGTTCAACGTATTGACCACCTGCTGATAGTCCTTGGTACGGGTGTAGAGATCGATCAAAGCCATCAACGGTTCCAAACGTGAAGGAAACTGGCCTGCCATATCCTCATATACATAAATGGCTTTCGGATAATTCCCCTTCCCTTGATAATAAGCCGCCAGAGTCTGCTTGTACCAAAAACTCTTAGGGTCGGCTTCCACCGCTTCTTTCAAAGCTTCCTCCCCTTTTTCCGGCTGATTGAGAAACATGTAGAACCGGGAAATCTCGAACAGTGTAGCCGCTCCTTGCGGATAAATGTCCAGACAGTGGCTATACATTTCGAAAGCCGCGTCCAAGTCACCTTTTTCCTTCATCCGGAGCGCTTCCAGGAAAAAATAGTCGTATTTACGACGCTGTTCCGGTGTAAGCGGATCCTTTTCCTCCACAACAGCTTCATTTCCGGACGAGCCGGAAGTTCTCTTCACCGTGCCACATGAAACAAGTATGCCTGCCAGACACACACATAACATGGACACATATTTCAATCTTCTGTTCATTCTATTCCTTTTACTTTTTTCCGGTATGTCCAAAGCCGCCCGCGCCACGTTCCGTTTCATCCAATATTTCCACTTCCTGCCATTCGGCCTGTTCATGACGGGCTATGACCATTTGCGCAATGCGTTCCCCGTCTTCTATCCTAAAATCCTCTGATGACAAATTGATCAGGATGATGCAAATCTCACCACGATAATCGGCATCAATCGTGCCCGGAGAATTCAGAACCCCGATCCCTTTCTTGATAGCCAGCCCGCTACGCGGACGGATTTGCGCTTCAAAACCTTCCGGCAATGCGATATAAAGTCCCGTAGGAACCAAGCAACGTTGCAAAGGTTTCAACACAATCGGTTCGTCAAGGTTGGCACGGATGTCCATTCCGGCCGATTGCCCGGTGGCATATTCGGGCAAAGCGTGTTTTGATTTATTGATTACCTGTACTTTCATAATTTTACTAATTTATCAATGTGCTAATGTGGCAATGTGCTAATAATTTGCAGACAACAAGCATAGCCCAGAGATGGCGCAACCGATTGGCATATCGACAAATCAATACATTACCGCATGATTAATAAAGCGCGAATTTACACATTTAGATGGATTTATCTAAGCGTTTACAGTTTTTTAAACGGAAGTTTCTTACTTTTGCAAACAGATAAAGCCTGAATTATGAACTGGAAGCAATTAATATCAAACAAACGCTTCGGCATGGAAGAACTGCACGAGGCCCGTAAAGATGACCGTTCCGAATTCCAACGCGATTATGACCGCCTCATCTTCTCGGCGCCTTTCCGCCGTTTGCAAAACAAAACCCAAGTTTTTCCTTTGCCGGGTAGCGTATTCGTACACAACCGGTTGACTCACAGCCTTGAGGTGTCTTGTGTAGGACGTTCTTTAGGAAATGATGTCGCCAGCCAACTTCTGAAAAAGCATCCGGAACTGGCCGGTTCCCATCTGTCGGAAATAGGCTCCATCGTCTCAGCCGCCTGTCTGGCACACGATCTGGGAAACCCACCTTTCGGCCATTCGGGAGAAAAGGCCATTTCAACTTACTTCTCGGAAGGACAGGGAATGGCGCTGGAAAAAGAGCTTTCACCGATGGAATGGAATGATTTAACTCATTTCGAAGGAAATGCCAACGCATTCCGCATCCTTACCCACCAGTTTGAAGGAAGGCGGAAAGGAGGGTTTGTGATGACCTACTCCACACTGGCGTCCATCGTAAAGTATCCTTTTTCCTCACAACTGGCAGGAAGGAAATCAAAATTCGGTTTCTTCTTAAGCGAAGAGGCTGATTATCAGAAAATAGCAAAAGAGCTGGGCATTATCCAACTCAGCCAGCCGGATGAGCCTTTACGCTACGCACGTCATCCGTTAGTCTATCTGGTGGAAGCCGCGGATGATATTTGTTATCAGATGATGGACATAGAGGACGCGCATAAATTGAAACTTCTGACACATGACGAGGCCAAAGAACTGTATATGCTGTTCTTTGATGAGAAAAGAAAAAAACGCATTGAGGAAGTTTGCCGGATTGTAACGGACGTCAATGAACAGATAGCCTATTTACGCTCTTCGGTCATCGGCGCACTGATAAAGGAATGCACGCGAGTCTTTATTGAGAATGAAGAGAAGATATTGGCCGGGAAGTTTGAAGGTGCACTGATAAAACACATTTGCAGTCCTCTGAAAGAAGCGTATGAGCATTGTTCGGCAATCGCCTTTCAAAGAATCTACCGTTCCAGTGATGTGCTGGACATAGAATTGGCGGGATTCAGGGTTATCAGCACTTTGATAGACTTGATGATTAACGCTGTTCGCTCTCCGGAAAAGGCGTATTCACAACTACTGATCAATCGTGTATCCGGACAGTATAACGTCAACGCACCTACTTTATATGAAAAGATCCAGGCTGTGCTGGATTACATATCGGGCATGACAGATGTATATGCGCTCGACCTCTACCGGAAAATCAAAGGGAACAGTCTGCCGGCAGTATGATAAGAACAGAGTCAGATGCAGATATTAAAAGATTCATCTTGTCCGCATCTGACCCTGTTTTTCCACAATGCCTGCCATCAACCCGATTATTTGGTCAGTATGGGATGGGCTCCGGAAGTTATTTTCAAAGCTTCAGGATGCTGCTTTACAAACGATTCGATATGGCGCACCCGTTTGTCCTCCAGGATTTCATTCACCGCAATCAGGATTCCGGTTTCCTCCACATCTCCGAACCCATAATTAATCGCTGTTCCAAACATACGCATCGTAGGAGACAGGCTCATATATGCATTGACCAAAGGAGGAATATTATATCCCAGCTTACGCACCTCCGTATTCAGGATCTTATAGTCTTCTTTAAAGGAATCATAACAGAAAAGATTTTCCAGCATCTTCTTGTCTGTTTCTATTTCCAGCGGTTTCATCGGAGTTATCAGCTTGTCCTTATCACCAAAATGCTTATTCAGGAAGTACAATATCATGTCACGTCCCTGACGATGATAACTAGGATACATGGTCATCTTGCCAAAGAAATATTTCACATTCGGCTTAATCACGGTCAACGCGCCTAAGCCATCCCACAAATTATCCAAAGCAAACAGCCCCTTGGAGCCGGCACGGGTGGACTGATACTCTAATGTAACGAACGAACGCCCCAGCTCCACCGTATAAGGCAAATATTCTTTCAAAAAGACCTCCGAGAAATTAAACATGTGGGCAGTAGCCAGCAAGGGCTTTCCATGTTCATCAAATTGCACCTCATCCCCCAAAAGATAACGATAGCCCCCCAAAATCTCTTCCGCTTCAGGATTCCATACAACCAACTGCTTGTATGGGTTTTCCATAATGTCATACTCATCGATATCCATTGATTTTCCTGTTCCGCCACCTGCAGCACGAAAGGCGATCTCCCTCAACCGGCCAATCTCCTTCATCACATTTGGCGAATCCCGGTACGTAATGACATAAATTTCATTATGACTTTTATTCGTAAACCTCAGGCGTTTATCCTCGGTAAGTTCCGCCTTCAGAATCTCTTTGCTAATCGGTGCAATAATTTCTTCCATATCTATTATTCTCTCTTTTGTCTGTTATAGTTTGTAAACCACATCTTTTACAAACTGCGCCCACTGGGCCGGGGTCTTTGCCTTGTCGAAAGTTTGCCAAGGGATAGGCTTCCCAATGGTTAAAGTAAAGGTTTTATGACGATTTTTCAACATTTCATCCGCCAGGTAAAGCATAGCGATATTGAACTTAACGCCAAGTGCCTTACATATATTCGCCAAATTATAAAAGAAATCAGAATTCCGGCCCTCAAAATGCAAAGGCACCACATCACGATGCGTTTCAACACTTTTAGTGATAAAAGTCTTTTTCCACTCCAAATCCTTGATTTCCCCATTCTGCCTTCGGGAACACAACCCTGCAGGAAACATAATGATATGATTATCCGAAGCGAAACCCGCCTCTACCATTTTCGGGAAATCCCTGGATTGCGAGCCCGTTTTATTGATAGGAATACACAAAGGAGCCAGGCCATGCAAATTCATCAACAAATCATTGACCAAATAGCGTACATTACCATTGTAATGCTTTCCCAATATATACCCCAAGGCAACTCCGTCCTGTCCTCCCAGCGGGTGATTGCTTACAAAAGTACATCTGCCGCCTTCGGGCAGATTCTCCAATCCCTTTATCTCCACTTTTGCATCCAAAAAACCCATACAGGCTTCCAGGAAGTCAACTCCGACTTTATTTCTGGAGTCTTTTAAAAAGACATTCAGCTCCTCCTGATGCACGATGCGCTTCAGGTACGAAACGACAAAACGGGGAATATATTTATATTTTTCTCCGGCTTTCGTTTTCAATATCTTTTCTATGTCGATTAAAAATATAGAGTCGTCAGTCATTTTGCAAACGTTCTTTTCTATGCAAAAGTAACTTATCTTTTTTTATATTGGCAATTTATGACAGAAAAAACGCTCAGACTCTAAAGAAATTAAGAGTTTTTGTGTATGAAACGATACATTTTCTTTCATTTTTGCGCAAAACGAAAACGAATGTGCAATACTTTAGTTTCATTTTTCAACTTCCGGTATCCCGTCCTTTCCCTTATTTTTTATCATAAAATCATTAATTTTAAATCTCCTGTTTACCAAGCTACTAGCCGCTTTAACAACCTGTTGAAAACTTCTCGAAATATTTTCATGAAATATTGTGGGGAATTGTGGGGAATTGTGTAATTTTACACCTTGAACAATATAATAAGGTGTAACCATGCGATTTCTTGGGAATTCTGAAGCAAAGACGGACGCAAAAGGCAGAGTGTTTCTGCCCGCCGTATTCAGGAAGCAGCTACAAGCCGCCTCCCAGGAATGCTTGATCTTACGTAAAGACACTTACCAGGACTGCCTGGTACTTTACCCTGAAAATGTGTGGAACGAACAAATGAACGAACTGCGCGGCAAACTGAACCGCTGGAACTCCAGACACCAGATGATCTTCCGTCAGTTCGTTTCGGATGTAGAAGTGATCACACTGGACGGAAACGGACGTTTTCTGATACCCAAACGATATTTGAAACTAGCAAGGATACAGCAAGACGTACGTTTTATCGGATTGGACGACACGATAGAAATCTGGTCTAAAGAAATAGCGGACAAGCCCTTCATCACACCGGAGGACTTTGGAAAAGAATTGGAAGAAATTATGGGAACTAACAACAACGTAGAAATAGAATGAGCGAAGCAGAACAGACATATCATGTGCCGGTATTACTAAACGAGAGCGTAAACGGTATGAACATTCAGCCCGGAGGAATTTACGTAGATGTCACTTTCGGCGGCGGAGGACACTCCAGGGAGATCCTAAGCCGGCTGGATGACACCGCACATCTATATAGTTTTGACCAGGACGAGGATGCCGAGAAGAATATTGTAAACGACAGCCGCTTCACTTTTGTGCGCAGTAATTTCCGCTACCTCCCCAACTTCTTACGTTATTATGACGTAGAGGAAGTGGATGCCATTCTGGCCGATCTGGGCGTTTCCTCCCATCACTTCGACGACTCTGAGCGCGGATTCTCATTCCGCTTCGAGGGCAGACTGGACATGCGGATGAACAAACGCGCCGGCATGACAGCCGCCGATGTGGTGAACACTTATGACGAAGAGCGTCTGGCTAATATCTTCTATTTATATGGTGAATTAAAGAACAGCCGCAAGCTGGCATCAACCATCGTCAAGGCACGGGGGGTAAAACAGATTGTCACCATCGGTGATTTTCTTGAGATCATCAAACCGCTTTTCGGACGGGAACGTGAGAAAAAGGAACTCGCAAAGGTGTTCCAGGCTTTGCGCATAGAGGTAAACCAAGAAATGGAAGCTTTGAAAGAAATGCTTTATGCAGCGGTAAAAGCACTGAAACCGGGAGGCAGACTGGTAGTAATCACCTATCATTCTTTAGAAGACCGCATGGTAAAGAATATCATGAAGACCGGAAACATAGAAGGCAAAGCCGAACAGGATTTCTTTGGCAACGTACAGACACCTTTCAAGCTAGTCAACAATAAAGTGATTGTTGCCGGAAACGAAGAAGTGACACGTAATCCGCGCTCCCGAAGCGCCAAGTTGAGAATTGCAGAAAAAAAATAACGAGATGGAAGAAGAACAGAAACAAAATACACAACAGCCCAAAGACGGACAGACCGCTTCACCCAAGCACATGTCCATACGCAGCATCTTAGGAGGAGATATCCTTGCAAACGACTTCTTCAAAAGACAGACCCGTTTGCTGATTCTCATCATGATCCTGACCGTGCTATACATAGACAACCGTTATAGCAGCCAACAGGAACTTATCGAGATTGACAAATTGAAGAAAGATCTGACAGATATCAAATACGATGCCTTGACACGCTCTTCCGAATTAATGGAAAAGAGCCGCCAGTCACGTATTGAAGAATATATCTCGACGGAAGACAGCCACTTGCAAACGGCTACCAACCGTCCTTATTTAATAAAGAAAGATTAAACCCATGATGCCCAATCAAAAGAACATAATGATCCGTTTCTCCTTCATCATCCTGATTATGGTGTTGGTAGGCATTGCCATTATCTGCAAAGCCGGTGTCATCATGTTTGCCGAACGCCAATACTGGAAAGACGTAGCCGACCGTTTTGTAAAAGAGAACGTCACCGTACGCCCTACCCGTGGCAACATCATCTCATCCGACGGCCAGCTGATGGCGAGCAGCCTCCCCGAATATAAGATTTACATGGACTTCATGATCAATAAGAGGAAGGGGGAAACCGAAGAAGAGGAAAAGACACGGCTGAAGCTGCAACATATCAAAGACTCTGTCCTTAATGCGAATCTGGACAGTATCTGTAAAGGGCTGCACGAGATATTCCCCGACAAGAGCGCAGCCTCTTTCAAGCAGCACATCAAGAACGGAAGAAAGAAAGAGAGCCGCAGCTGGCTGCTCTACCCCAAACGCATCTCCTATATACAATATAAGGAAGCCAAACGCCTGCCCGTATTCAACCTGAACAAATACAAAGGCGGATTCCATGAGCAGGCATTCAACCAACGGAAAAAACCGTTCGGCTCACTGGCCATGCGTACACTGGGAGATATGTTCCCCGATATAGAACAAGGAGCCAAGAACGGACTGGAACTCTCATACGACTCCATATTGAAAGGTAGAGACGGGATCACCCACCGTCAAAAGGTAATGAACAAATACCTGAACATCGTGGATATCCCCCCTGTAGATGGTTGCGATATCATCACCACCATTGATGTAGGTATGCAGGACATTGCAGAGAAAGCATTGGTGGATGAACTGAAAGAAATCAACGCCACCGTAGGCGTCGCCATCTTGATGGAAGTGAAGACGGGAGACATCAAAGCCATTGTAAACATGACCAAATGCAATGACGGCATTTACAGAGAGATACGCAACAATGCCATCTCGGACATGATGGAACCGGGATCTACCTTCAAGACCGCATCCATACTGGTAGCGCTGGACGACGGAGTCATCACTCCCGAAACTGTGGTGGAAACCGGCAACGGGGTTTATATGATGCACGGCCGCTATATGAAAGACCATAACTGGCATCGCGGAGGCTACGGCACTATCAACACAACAAAATCATTGATGGTGTCTTCAAACATCGGGGTGTCACGGCTGATCGACGACCATTATCATGACAACCCGGCGAAGTTTGTACGCGGATTGCACCGGGTAGGCATCGCCACTCCGTTAAACCTTGACATTCCCGGTTCCGGCAAACCGAACATACGTATCCCGAACAAAGACTTGAGCAACTGGTCACGTACTGCATTGGCATGGATGTCTATTGGTTATGAGACCCAGATCCCCCCCATCAACACGCTGGCATTTTATAATGCGATAGCCAACAACGGAGTAATGGTCAAGCCCCGTTTTGTGAAATCAATAGTCAAGGACGGACAAGTGGTGGAGGAAATTGCCCCTGAGATACTCAACCCCGCCATCGCTTCTCCCAAAGCCATCAGCGAGATACAGACAATTCTGGAGAAAGTGGTCAGCGAAGGGCTGGGGAAAAAAGCAGGTTCCAAGCAATTCCATGTATCCGGGAAGACAGGTACCGCACAGGTCTCACAGGGCAAAGCCGGATATACCAACGGCACACGCCGCTATTTAGTAAGCTTTTGCGGATATTTTCCTTCAGAAGCGCCTAAATACAGTTGCATTGTAGCCATCCAGAAACCGGGACTTCCCGCCTCGGGAGGTTTGATGGCCGGCAGCGTGTTCAGCAAAATTGCCGAACGTGTGTTCGCCAAACATCTGGCACAAGATTTGAAAGAAGCGAAGGACTCGACTTCCATCCTTATCCCGGACGTGAAAAACGGAGATATAAGTGCGGCTGACTATGTACTGAGCCGGATCAATGTAAACTCATCCGGCTTCTCTGCCAGTTGGAAAGAAAACAAACCGGTATGGGGAAATGCAACCAGCAATCCGGACAACGTATTGTTCAGCACAAAAGACATTAACAATAAACTTGTACCAAGTGTTATCGGTATGGGAGCAAAGGATGCCGTTTATCTGCTTGAAAGCATGGGGCTGAGAGCCCGCATCACCGGCACAGGCAAAGTAAAGTCACAAAGTATCCCGGCCGGCAACACCTTGCGCAAAGGACAGACCATACAATTACGATTAAATTAACAGTGTAACAGGAAGAATATGAAACTGGAAGAGATTATTAAAGGAATAACAGTCAATGAGATCATAGGTGATATGACCCAAGAGATTTCGGGAATAAACATGGACTCACGTCTGATAGAGTCCGGACATATTTTCATTGCTGTAAAAGGAACGCAGGCTGACGGACACGCCTATATTCCCAAAGCGATAGAAAAAGGAGCCTGCGCAGTGGTATGCGAGAAGCTTCCTGAAACCTTGGCTGAAAATGTTGCCTATATAAAGGTGAACGACACGGAAGACATTGTCGGGAAACTGGCAACTACGTTTTACGGCGACCCCACCTCCAAATTGGAATTGGTCGGCGTGACAGGAACCAACGGAAAAACCACGATCGCCACCTTATTATATAATATGTTCCGCAAATTCGGATATAAGACAGGACTTATTTCCACCGTATGCAATTATATAGACGAGGAAGCCATACCGACAGACCATACCACCCCCGACCCTATTACACTGAACAAACTGCTGGGACGTATGGCAGATGAGGGATGCAAATATGCCTTTATGGAAGTAAGCTCACATTCCGTCGCACAGAAGCGGATCGGTGGTTTAAAATTCGCAGGCGGCATCTTTACCAATCTCACCCGTGACCATCTGGACTATCATAAGACCGTGGAAAATTACCTGAAAGCAAAGAAAGCATTCTTTGACGGTCTGCCCAAGAGCGCCTTTGCCTTGACCAATCTGGATGACAAGAACGGACGGATCATGACCCAGAACACCAAGGCCAGAGTATGCACTTATTCTTTGCGCAGCCTGAGTGATTTCAAAGGGAAAGTACTGGAAGACGGATTTGAAGGGATGTTGCTTGATATAAATAATGTAGAAGTAAACGTACAGTTCATCGGACGCTTTAACGCCTCGAACCTGCTGGCTGTTTACGGAACAGCCTGCCTGCTTGGCAAAAAGCCGGAAGACGTCCTGCTGGCACTGAGCACTCTCCGCCCCGTTGCAGGACGCTTCGATTCGCTGCGTTCCCCCAAAGGTTATACCGCCATTGTGGACTATGCCCATACTCCGGACGCCTTGGAGAATGTGCTGAATGCCATTCACGAAGTCCTGAACGGCAAAGGCAACGTAATTACGGTAGTGGGCGCCGGCGGCAACCGTGATAAAGGCAAACGCCCCTTGATGGCGCAAGAAGCGGTGAAACAAAGCGATAAGGTCATTATCACCTCTGACAATCCCCGTTTTGAAGAGCCGCAGGACATCATCAACGATATGCTGGCGGGACTGACTAAAGAGGATATGCGCAAAGTGATAAGCATAGCAGACCGTAAAGAGGCCATCCGCACGGCTTGTATGCTGGCTCAGACCAAAGATGTCATTCTAGTTGCCGGGAAAGGACACGAGAATTATCAGGAAATAAAAGGTGTAAAGCACCATTTCGATGACAAAGAGGTGTTAAGAGATATTTTTGCTAATGAATAAACCAACAAGAAATGTTATACTACTTATTCCAATATTTAGAGAAGTCTGATTTTCCCGGAGCCGGAATGTTCAGTTACGTTTCGTTCCGCTCATTGATGGCGATCATCTTGTCATTGCTGATCTCGGCCATCTTCGGTGAATATTTCATTCATCTGCTCAAGCGTAAACAGATTACCGAGACCCAGCGTGACGCATCCATAGACCCCTTTAACGTGAAGAAAGTGGGTGTGCCGACCATGGGAGGCGTGATTATTATCGTCGCTATTCTCATCCCCTGCCTTTTGTTGGGAAAACTGCATAATATTTACATGATACTAATGCTGATCACCACCATCTGGCTGGGTACATTAGGCTTTTTGGACGACTACATCAAGGTGTTCCGCAAAGACAAAGAAGGCCTGCACGGCAAATTCAAGATTATCGGCCAGGTAGGTTTGGGACTCATTGTCGGACTTACCTTATATTTAAGTCCGAACGTTGTCATCCGTGAGAATGTGGAAATACAAAGAGGAGGAGAAATAGTGGAAGTGGTGCACAAGGAACAAGATCAGAAGTCCACCAAGACCACGATTCCTTTTTTCAAGAACAACAATCTGGATTATGCTGATTTCGTAAGCTTCCTGGGAGATAATGCCCAGACTGTAGGCTGGATTATTTTCGTACTGGTTACCATTTTCGTGGTTACCGCCGTATCCAACGGCGCCAACCTGAATGACGGAATGGACGGAATGGCAGCCGGGAACTCCGCCATCATCGGCCTTACCCTGGGCATATTGGCATACGTGTCCAGCCACATCGAATATGCGGGATACCTTAATATCATGTATATTCCCGGCAGTGAAGAACTGGTAATCTTTATCTGCGCCTTTATCGGCGCGCTGATTGGTTTCCTTTGGTACAATGCCTTTCCCGCCCAAGTATTCATGGGGGATACCGGCAGCCTGACCATCGGTGGTATCATAGCGGTATTCGCAATCATCATTCATAAAGAGTTGCTGATACCCATCCTCTGCGGAATCTTCCTGATAGAAAATCTTTCGGTTATTCTTCAGGTAAGATATTTCAAGAGCGGAAAAAAGAAAGGACATTTGCAACGAGTATTCAAACGTGCACCTATCCACGACCATTTCCGTACTACATTAGCACAGTTAGACCCCAATTGCAGCTACCTGTTCATGAAGCCCGACAGCGTATTCCATGAATCAAAAATCACAGTACGCTTCTGGATTGTCACCATCGTGCTCGCTGCAATTACGATTATTACATTAAAGATAAGATAAACGAAGATTATGGCTAAAAGAATTGTCATACTGGGAGCCGGAGAAAGCGGTGCGGGAGCAGCCGTTCTGGCAAAGAAACAAGGTTTCGACACTTTTGTTTCAGATATGTCCATGATTAAGGACTCATACAAAAACATGCTGAACGAGCGAGGCATCGAATGGGAAGAAGGCAAGCATACCGAATCTCTTATTCTGAATGCGGATGAAGTGATCAAGAGTCCGGGTATCCCGAATGACGCCCCGATGATTGTGAAATTAAAAGAACAAGGTACTCCCGTCATCTCGGAAATAGAGTTTGCGGGGCGCTATACCAATGCCAAAATGATTTGCATCACAGGAAGTAATGGAAAAACAACGACCACTTCGCTGATTTATCATATCTTCAAGAAAGCGGGTATGAATGTGGGACTAGCCGGAAATATCGGTCAAAGTCTGGCATACCAGGTAGCCGAATACAACTATGATTATTATGTCATCGAGTTAAGCAGCTTCCAGTTGGACAACATGTACAAGTTCCATGCCAACATTGCCGTATTGATGAACATCACCCCCGACCATCTGGACCGTTACGATCACCAGATGCAGAACTATGTGGATGCAAAATTCCGCATCATCCAGAACCAGACTCCGGACGATGCCTTCATCTTCTGGAACGATGACCCCATCATCCAGCGCGAACTGCATAAATATGGCATTCATGGCCATTATTACCCTTTTGCCGAAAGGAAAGAGGAAGGAACCGCCGCATACGTGGAACAGGACAAGGTTTATTTTACAGAACCAATCGCTTTCAACATGGAACAGGAGGAGCTGGCACTGACCGGAACCCATAATCTCTTCAACTCCATGGCGGCCGGTATCTCGGCCAACCTGGCGGGTATCCGCAAAGAATGTATCCGTGAGGCCCTAGGTGATTTCAAGGGAGTGGAACACCGCCTTGAAAAAGTCTGCCGGGTAAGAGGAGTGGATTACATCAATGACTCCAAAGCTACCAATGTGAATTCCTGCTGGTATGCTTTGCAAAGCATGAAAACCAAAACCATCCTGATATTGGGTGGAAAAGACAAAGGCAACGATTATAACGAAATCGCCGGCCTGGTAAAAGAGAAATGTACCGGATTGATCTACATGGGCTTGCACAATGAGAAGCTGCATGACTTCTTTGACAAGTTCGGCCTGCCGGTAGCCGATGTACAAAGCATGAAGGATGCTGTAAATGCCGCTTACCGCATGGCCCGGAAAGGTGAGACCGTATTATTAAGTCCTTGCTGCGCCAGCTTCGACCTTTTTAAAAGTTACGAAGACCGTGGCGAGCAGTTCAAGGAATGTGTAAGAAACCTGTAATATAGTATTAAGGTATATAACTAATGGATCTGATAAAAGACTTGTTCAAGGGCGACAAAGTAATCTGGATTATTTTCCTGTTTCTTTGTCTGATCTCCATCGTCGAGGTATTTAGTGCCGCCAGCACGCTTACCTACAAAAGCGGGGATCACTGGGGGCCTATCACCCAGCACAGTGTCATCCTGATGGTAGGTGTGTGCATTGTGGTGCTGGTACATAACATCCCCTGCAAATATTTCCGTGTGCTTCCCTTCTTCCTGCTGCCTATATCGGCTGTATTGCTGATATTTGTAATGGGTATGGGATTGATTACCGGAGACCGTGTCAATGGAGCAGCCCGTTGGATGACCTTCTTCGGCATCCAGTTCCAACCTTCCGAGCTGGCAAAAATGGCTGTGATTATCGTCACCGCCTTTATTCTCTCCAAGTTTCAGGAAGAGGACAACGCCAATCCGAAAGCATTTAAATATATAATGTGGATCACCGGAATTGTCTTCGTTCTGATTGCTCCCGAGAACGGCTCCACCGCAGCATTACTGTTCGGAGTAGTCTTTTTAATGATGGTGATCGGCCGGGTGCCCTGGAAACAACTGGCCAAGCTGATGGGAATCGTCGGCGTGGTGGTGGTGCTTTTTGTAGGAATAGTGATGATCATGCCCACACACAAACTGAACAAAGTCCCCATGATGCACCGTGTAGAGACCTGGCAGAACCGCATCAAAGGTTTCTTTGAGGATAAAGAAGCCGTTCCCGCCGCCAAATATGATATAGACAAGGACGCCCAGATAGCACACGCCAATATTGCCATCGCTTCCAGCAACATCATAGGAAAGATGCCGGGCAACAGTGTACAGCGGGATTTCCTGTCACAAGCGTTCTCGGACTTCATCTTCGCCATCGTCATAGAAGAATTAGGCTTATTGGGAGGAGCCTTTGTAGTGATCCTCTACATCTGGCTGCTGATGCGGGCAGGTAAAATAGCCCGGAGAAGTGAAAAAAGTTTTCCTGCCTTCCTGGTGATGGGCATCGCCCTGCTGCTGGTATCCCAGGCGATGCTCAACATGATGGTGGCCGTAGGCCTGTTCCCTGTCACCGGACAACCCCTGCCACTGATCAGCAAAGGAGGAACCTCGACACTGATCAACTGTGCATACATCGGTATGATATTAAGTGTCAGCCGCTATGTGGCCGAGAAAGAAGAGCAGAAAGCCGCTGAACAACAAGCGTTGGAAGAAGCAGAACTGGCAGCCAAGGCCGAACGGCGCCAGGAAATGGTGGCTGCCATGCAGGAAGCCATCACCACACTTCCATCAGGTGACACAGCCGCCACCTCCCGCCCGTCGGAAGAGAACGCGCTGCCCGATGACCTGAAGACATTGCTGAATGCGGCCGGGAAGCGGGAGCCGGAAGAAGAAATATAATATAAACCATTCATTTTAAAAGTATTATTTATACTTTTGCGGATAATTCGACTAAAAAGGAATTATGGAAGAAAATTTAAGAATCATCATCAGCGGAGGAGGAACCGGGGGACATATCTTCCCCGCAGTTTCCATTGCCAATGCCATCAAGGAACAACATCCCGAAGCGGAAATCCTGTTCGTAGGCGCCGAAGGCAGAATGGAGATGCAGCGCGTTCCTGCTGCCGGATACCCTATAAAAGGACTGCCTGTGGCCGGATTCGACCGCAAGAACCTGTTGAAAAATGTTTCCGTACTTTTCAAGCTGGCCAAGAGCCAATGTCTGGCACGCAGAATCATCAAGGAATTCAAGCCACATGCAGCAGTGGGGGTAGGCGGATATGCCAGCGGCCCCACATTGAAAGTGGCCGGAATGATGGGTATCCCTACGCTGATACAAGAACAGAACTCTTATGCCGGAGTAACCAACAAGCTGCTGGCCAAGAAAGCCCGCAAAATATGTGTGGCATACGACGGCATGGAACGTTTCTTTGAGAAAGACAAGATTATCCTGACCGGAAATCCTGTCCGCCAAGGACTGCGCAACCCCAACATCAGCCGTGAAGACGCCGTCCGTTCTTTCGGACTGGATCCATCCAAGAAGACAATCCTGATTGTAGGAGGCAGCCTGGGAGCACGCACCATCAACAACTGCGTGATGGAAGGGCTGGACAAGATTAAAGCATCCGGTGTACAGTTCATCTGGCAAACCGGAAAAATATATATCGACGAGGCACGCGCCACAGTAGCCCGGGCCGGTGAGTTTCCGATGCTTCATGTCACCGATTTTATCAGTGACATGGCCGCCGCATACAGTGCCGCCGATTTGATAATCAGCCGTGCGGGCGCAGGCTCCATCTCCGAATTCTGTCTGTTGCAGAAACCCGTCATTCTGGTTCCGTCGCCCAATGTGGCCGAAGATCATCAGACCAAGAACGCATTGGCGCTGGTCAACAAAAACGCGGCACTCTATATCAAGGACGCCGCCGCCAAAGAAGCGCTGCTGGACAAAGCGGTTGAAACCGTGAAACAACCGGAGACACTGAAGAATTTAAGTACAAACATTGCTAAATTAGCCTTTACCGACTCAGCCAACGTTATCGCCCGGGAGGTGTTTAAACTGGCTGACAAATACAGAAAAGAAAATGGACGTTAACATATTAAAATCAGTTTATTTTATCGGTGCCGGAGGCATCGGCATGAGCGCATTGGTACGCTACTTCCTGTCAAAAGGCAAGAAGGTGGGCGGATATGACCGTACGCCCAGTGAACTGACTGAAAAACTGATAGAAGAAGGAGCAGCCATCCACTACGAAGAAAACGCGGAACTGATATCCGATGACTTCCGCCATCCGGCAACCACACTGGTTGTCTATACACCGGCCGTCCCCGATACACATAAAGAACTTACCTATTTCCGGGAAAACGGTTTCGAGATACATAAACGTTCGCAGGTATTGGGAATGCTTACCCGCGCCGGGAAAGGACTTTGCGTAGCCGGCACTCACGGCAAGACCACCACTTCCACCATGACAGCCCATCTGCTGCACCAGTCCCATGTAGGCTGCAACGCCTTTCTGGGAGGCATCTCGAAGAATTATGGCACCAACCTGCTGTTGTCGGACAACAGTGAATACATGGTCATTGAAGCCGACGAGTTCGACCGTTCTTTCCACTGGCTCTCACCCTACATATCAGTGATTACTGCAACCGACCCCGACCATCTGGATATCTACGGAACCAAAGAGGCCTATCTGGACAGTTTCCGCCAATACACCTCACTCATCCGGCCGGGCGGCGCATTGATTATGCGGAAAGGCATCGAACTGCAACCTGCCCTGCAGGACGGAGTCCGGCTATACACCTATTCTAAAGAAGAAGGAGACTTCCATGCAGAGAACATCCGCATCGGAAACGGTGAGATATTCTTTGACTATGTATCTCCGCTAGGCAACATCAAGGACATACAGCTAGGTGTCCCCGTCAGCATCAACATAGAAAATGGAGTAGCCGCCATGGCCCTGGCGCAGATGAGCGGAGTGACCGGCGACGAAATAAAGAAAGGCATGGCAAGTTTCCGCGGAGTAGACCGTCGTTTCGATTTCAAGATAAAGAACGACAAGATAGTTTTCCTGAGCGACTATGCACACCATCCTTCCGAGATAAAGCAAAGCATACTCTCCATGCGCGCCCTCTACCGTGACAAGAAGCTGACGGCTGTTTTCCAGCCGCACCTCTACACACGTACCCGCGATTTCTACAAGGATTTCGCCGACAGCCTTTCCCTGCTGGACGAAGTCATCCTGGTAGATATCTATCCGGCACGCGAGCAACCCATCCCCGGTGTCACCAGCAAACTGATTTACGACCATCTTCGACCGGGCATCGAGAAGAGCATGTACCCGAAAGAAGAAATACTGGATGTGCTGAGCAAGAAAGATATAGAAGTATTAATCACCCTGGGTGCGGGCGACATAGACAACTATGTACCCCAAATCTGCAAATTACTGAATAAGAGATGATCAAGAAAATTCTCATACTCCTGTTCCTGTTGCTGATAACCGCCTACCTTGTTGTAGCCGTTACCGCTTTCAACACCAAGCCTGCCGACCAGGTTTGCAAGGGTATGGAATTGATTATCAAAGACAGCATAGACCATGGTTTCATCAGCCAGAAAGAAGTGCTCCGCCTGCTGAACAGCAAGAAACTCTCTCCTGTGGGCAAGAAGATGGGCGACATCAACACCCGCCTGCTGGAAGAAGAACTCGGCCAGCATCCATTGATTGAGAATGTGGAATGCTACCGTACACCGGGATGCAAAATAGGCATCGAGGTGACCCAGCGCCTCCCCATCCTCAGAGTGATGGCAAGCAACGGAGACAACTATTATATTGACAACAAAGGAAAAATCATGCCGATACCCAACAGTTCGGCACACGTAGCTGTTGTTACAGGATACGTGGATCGTGATTTTGCCACCAAGGAACTATACCAGCTAGGAGTCTTCCTGCAAGACCACCCGCTGTGGGAGGCCCAGATAGAGCAGATCAACGTGACACAGGCCAAAGAACTGGAACTGGTTCCACGGGTGGGCGAACATATCATATTCCTGGGCAAGCCCGGAAACTATGAGGAAAAGTTCGAGAGGCTGAGAACTTTTTACGAGAAAGGACTGAACCAGGTAGGCTGGAACAAGTACAGCCGCATCAGTCTGGAATTTAACAATCAGATTATTTGTACCAAAAAAGAGAAGTAAGATATGGCAGCAACAGATTTTATAGTAGCAATCGAACTGGGATCCTCCAAGATCACAGGCATTGCGGGAAAGAAACATGCGGACGGAAGCATACAAGTGCTGGCCCTCGCCAGCGAGAACTCTTCGGATTTTATCCGTAAGGGAGTGATTTACAATCTGGACAAGACCGCGCAAAGCCTTACTTCGATTATCAAGAAACTGGAATCGACATTAAAGGCTTCTATCGGAAAGGTCTATGTAGGCATCGGAGGACAATCCCTACGCACCATCCGCAATACGGAGGTACGTCATTTGGAAGAAGAAACCAAAATTTCGCAGGAGCTGATTGACTCCATCATGGACAGCAACCGCGAAGTCCCCATCATAGACCAGGAGATACTGGAAGTGGCACCCCAGGAATATAAAGTGGGCATCAACCTGCTGGCCGATCCTGTAGGAGTCCCCAGCGATCATATAGAAGGACGTTTCCTGAATATCATCGCCCGCAGCAGCGTGAAGCAGAACATTGACAAATGTTTCAAACAGGCAGGAATCGAAATAGCCGACTACATCATCTCACCGCTGGCACTGACCAATGCCGTACTGACCAACAGTGAAAAACGCTCGGGCTGCATGTTCATCGACTTTGGTGCGGATACGACCACCGTCTCCGTTTACAAAAATAACATACTCCGCCATCTGGCAGTCATCCCATTGGGAGGCAGCAACATCACCAAAGATATCTGCAGCCAGCAGATTGAAGAGGAAGATGCCGAGGAACTGAAGAAGAAATACGGCAACGCTTATGCCGACAAGTCGGAGGAAGGAGACGACAACCCCACCTACTCGCTGGACGGTAAATGCAGCATCGAGGCACGTGTGCTGGAAGACATCGTAGAAGCACGTGTCAATGAGATACTGGCCAATGTGTGGAACCAGATCGTCCTTTCGGGATATGAAGACAAACTGCTGGCAGGAGCCATCATTACCGGTGGGTCCGCCAATTTAAAGAATATGGAGGAAGCATTCAGCAACCGTACCAAAATAGAAAAGGTAAGAATGGCCAAAGAAAGCCAGCTAAGCCTGAAAGGCGGTATGGTGGAACTGAAAAAAGATGGTACATGCAATACGATTATCGCCTTGCTGGGAGCCGGAAAAGAAAACTGTCACCGTCCGGAACGTCCTGTAAAGCCCGTACAGGTGCCGCTCTTCAATGAAAGCGGCGAGGACCCGGAAGAGAAAAGGAAAAAAGAGAAAGAAGAGGCGGCCAGAGCAGCGGAAGCGGCCAGGAAGGCGGAGGAAGAGGAGAAGCTGAGAAAAGCCACTTGCGAGAACCTGATAAAAAACGCAAAAGAACTGAAAGAGGCAGGCAAATACAAAAATGCCCTGTCGCAACTGTCCAAAGCACGCGACCTGGGAGTAGCGGAAGCGTTGAACCAGATACGCGCCCTGGAAAAAGAAATCAAGAGCTTGAAAGAAGCCAACAGTCCGATCAAGCGGCTGACTGACTTGTTTGGAAAGATTCTGGAAGAATAATAACGAATTACATCACCTTAATATAAGATAGAAGATTATGTCTGATGAAACTATAATGCCATTCGATTTCCCGGCAGAAAACCCGACGATCATTAAAGTAATCGGTGTGGGAGGTGGCGGCGGCAATGCCGTAAATCACATGTATAAAGAAGGTATACACGATGTAACATTTGTTGTGTGCAACACAGACAACCAGGCGCTGGCCGAATCGCCCGTTCCCGTAAAGTTGCAACTGGGAAAAGAAGGATTAGGAGCCGGAAACCGCCCGGAGCGTGCACGTGAAGCAGCCGAAGAAAGCATAGAAGACGTGAAAGGTATGCTGAACGACGGCTGTAAAATGGTATTTATCACTGCCGGAATGGGAGGAGGTACCGGAACCGGTGCGGCTCCGATCATTGCCAAGACAGCCAAAGATATGGATATCCTCACCGTAGGTATCGTCACCATCCCGTTCCTTTTTGAAGGAAACCGGAAGATTGACCAGGCACTGGACGGTGTGGAGAAAATGAGCCAGCATGTGGATGCCCTGCTGGTGATCAACAATGAACGTCTGCGCGATATCTATTCGGACTTCAGCGTGATGAACGCTTTCGGCAAAGCCGATGACACCTTGTCCATCGCTGCCAAGAGCATCGCCGAGATTATCACCATCCGCGGTACCATCAACCTGGACTTCAATGACGTGAAAACGGTATTGAAAGATGGCGGAGTGGCCATCATGAGTACAGGATACGGCAAAGGGGAGAGCCGTGTGAGCCAGGCCATCAACGACGCGCTCCATTCTCCGCTGCTGAACAACAACGACATCTTCAACTCGAAGAAGATCCTGTTCAACATCTCCTTCAGCACCAAGAGCGAGCTGATGATGGAAGAAATGAACGAGGTTCACGATTTCATGAGCAAATTCGGCAAAGACGTGGAGACCAAATGGGGACTCTATATCGACGAGTCGCTGGAAGAGCAGGTGAAGTTCACCGTACTTGCCACCGGTTTCGGCATCAAGGATGTGCCGGGCATGGACAACATGATGAACAAACGCACCATCGAGGAACAAAAGAAACTGGAAGAACAGGAGGAAGAGGAACAGCGCAAGGACGAACGCCGCGGAGATTACTACGGCAAAGACACCTTCAAGAACAGCAACAAGAAGAAACGCCATAACATCTACATCTTCAGCCTGGAGGATCTGGACAATGATGACATTATCAGCATGGTGGAAACAACCCCTACTTTCCAACGCACCAAGACTGTCCTGGAAAGTATCCAGTCCAAAGCAATAGCCGAAGAGGAGGAAACGTTCAGCAACGACACCGAAAACGGCGGAATAACGATCACATTTTAACAACTAAAATAGAAAAGAACCATGGATTTATTTGACGTAATCAGCAACGATATCAAAGAGGCTATGAAAGCCAAGGACAAAGTGAAACTGGAAACTTTGCGTAATGTGAAAAAATTCTTCCTTGAAGCAAAGACCGCTCCGGGCGCCAACGACACTTTGACGGACGACGCTGCATTGAAAATCATGCAGAAGCTGGTAAAACAAGGGAAAGACTCAGCCGCCATTTATCAAGGACAGGGCCGTGCCGACCTGGCAGAAGCCGAACTGGCCCAGGTGGCAGTGCTCGAAGCCTATCTGCCCAAACAAATGAGTAACGAAGAGCTGGAAGCGGCTTTGAAAGAAATCATCGCAGAGGCAGGCGCCGCCGGTCCTCAGGATATGGGCAAGGTGATGGGTGTCGCCACCAAAAAGCTGGCAGGCAAGGCCGAAGGACGCGCCATCTCGGCCAAGGTGAAGGAATTACTGGGATAATACTCCACCCGTCCATTATTCAAGAAACGAAACTTCTGTCCGGATTCATCTTTGCGGACAGAAGTTTCGTTTTTTTTATATATTCAGTGAGAGGCAACCGCCTTGGACAAAAGGCCGGACCAGCCTTTCAGATAGACGACCGGATCAGGTAGAATATCCATTGACCGCCTTTTGAACTTATCGTACCACCCGGGTGATGAACCTTCATCACTAGGATGATCAAACTTCATCACTCAAGTGATACAGCTTCATCACTAAGGTGAAACGGCAAACTCAAAAGGATCAAGCGAACAACTCTTTCAGTACATCCAGCGATTTCAGCACCGGAAAATCCGGCAAGTGCAAACGATAATAATCATTCATGATAACCAGACAGCGGTTACGCTCCAGACGGCTCATGGCAAAAAGATGCATCGTTTCATAATTCATACGCATTAAAAGATTGATGCGCGAAGCCTCGTCCGGATTCAAAAAAGCGCCATGAAAAGGCCGGGCAGACACGAAACAGGCATTCAGCATATCAAAGAAACACCCTTCCCTATAATCCTCCGTATTAGGATACAGACCGAGAAAACGTGAAAAACGCATCAGAAAAACCAGATGGAAATTGGAGAAACTCCTGTCGCATTCGTCCAGCCACCGGATAGAATGCTCCAAATAAGCGAACAGCGGCCCGTTCTCCGCCTCCTCACGCAAGGCCCGGTACAGAAACTCCGCCAGGAACATGGCAATGGAGGATTTATAAGGATCGTATGGCAATGTGCGGAAAGGATACCACGACTTCGCCTCCTTTATACGGTACAGACTGGACATCGGACGGTAGTCCGCCTCAAACTCTATCATGGAAAGCGGCTGGAACAATACCGTCTTCACCGCCGACTTCCGCGAACGGGGAACGGACACCAGAAAAGAAGCGCGGCCATGCTCGCGCGTATAAACATCAACGATATTCGAAGTATCATTGTATTTCAAGGTATGAAGAACAATCCCCACCGTCTTTTGAAGCATACTCTTTCTCCTTATTCATATAGTCAGGTAATCATCGTCCGGAATGCGTTTTTTGCCTTTCCACATAAAGACACGCACCTTTGGAGCATACAAAAATAAGACATTTAGATGAAAATGCACGTATTTCTAAAAAAAATATGCCGAATGTTTTGCCAATTCAAAAAGAGTTCCTACCTTTGCAACCGCAAAAGAGAAAAACACTCTCCGAAAGCAAGCCAAGCTAAGGCTCGGCAAAATCAAGGCTCGGCCCGTTCGTCTATCGGTTAGGACGCAAGATTTTCATTCTTGAAAGGGGGGTTCGATTCCCCCACGGGCTACAAATAAAAATAATAAAAGAACAAAACTAAAGATTAGTCGAGATGGCAAATCACAAATCATCATTAAAGAGAATCAGACAGGAAGAGAAGAGAAGACTTCATAACAGATATTACGCAAAGACTATGCGTAACGCTGTTAAAAAACTTCGTGCAACTACTGACAAAGCAGAAGCTGTTGCAATGTATCCGGGCATCCAGAAGATGTTGGACAAGCTTGCTAAGACCAATATCATTCATAAGAACAAAGCCGCTAACTTGAAGTCAAAATTGGCTGTTTACATTGGCAAACTCGCTTAAGCAAAGTCTTAAACCAAAAGATAAAATAGGCAGGATTATTTTTTAATCCGGCCTTTTGTCTTTTAGGCACCCCGCAAAGCACAAGCGGCCTGTATCCCCGCAAACGTAACATCTACAAAAGACACGCAGGCCCCCGCCCATCCTCCCCGGAAAGCAGACCACTGAAGATTCTGAAACATTCATGAAGGATTTGAAAGGAAATCGTTCATTGCAAGTAGCTGGCAGAAAGCCCGTTACGCGATCGTGAAGGATTTGAAGGAAAAATAAGACCCATTTATTTCCAGGATACTTTCCCCCGAAATAAACACACACGCCCATACTTTGTCCGGTGTATCCGGCCCCTCCCTCGTTTCACCCCTGCCCCATCCCCTCTTTTTTACGTTTTTTAGTCCATAAAAGCTACCCGTCTCAGCAATTTTTAGTATCTTTGAAGGCTAAATTTAAGATAATTGAATCAAACATGAGTGAAGAAGAAAAGATAAACGGCGAAAACAATTACTCGGCCAGCAACATCCAGGTACTGGAAGGCCTGGAGGCTGTACGTAAACGTCCCGCCATGTACATCGGAGACATCAGCGAAAAGGGACTGCACCACCTGGTTTATGAGGTTGTGGACAACTCTATCGACGAGGCATTGGCCGGCTACTGTGATCATATAGAAGTCACCATCAATGAAGACAACTCCATTACCGTACAGGATAATGGCCGTGGTATCCCGGTGGACTTTCACGAAAAAGAAAAGAAATCCGCGCTGGAAGTGGTGATGACTGTGCTGCACGCAGGAGGTAAGTTCGACAAAGGTTCTTACAAGGTTTCGGGCGGTCTGCACGGTGTGGGTGTTTCTTGTGTGAATGCGCTGTCTCATCACATGACCACACAGGTATTCCGCGGCGGCAAGATTTATCAGCAGGAATATAGCTGCGGACATCCGCTCTATTCTGTAAAAGAAGTAGGAACCGCTGATATTACCGGAACCAAACAAACTTTTTGGCCGGATGATACCATCTTCACCGTCACCGAATATAAATTTGATATCCTGCAGGCACGTATGCGTGAGCTGGCCTACCTGAACAAAGGTATCACCATCTCACTGACCGACCGCCGTATCCAGGAAGAGGATGGCAGCTTCAAGAAAGAAATATTCCATTCGGACGAAGGAGTGAAAGAGTTTGTACGTTTCTTGAACCGTAACAACGACGCACTGATTGATGATGTCATTTATCTGAATACCGAAAAGAACAATACTCCCATAGAATGTGCCATCATGTACAATACAGGCTATCGTGAAAGCCTGCATTCGTATGTAAACAATATCAATACAATAGAAGGCGGTACACACGAGGCCGGTTTCCGTAGCGCATTAACCCGCGTGCTGAAGAAATATGCCGAAGATACCAAAGCATTGGAAAAGGCAAAAGTCGAAATCTCGGGAGAGGACTTCCGCGAAGGCTTGATCGCTGTCATTTCAGTGAAAGTAGCCGAGCCACAGTTCGAAGGGCAGACCAAGACCAAGCTGGGTAACAGCGAAGTGAGCGGCGCCGTGAACCAAGCTGTAGGTGAAGCGCTTACGTATTATCTGGAAGAGCATCCGAAAGAAGCGAAACAAATTGTCGATAAAGTGATTCTGGCTGCGACGGCGCGTATCGCCGCACGCAAGGCTCGTGAATCTGTTCAAAGAAAGAGCCCGATGGGCGGTGGCGGACTGCCGGGCAAACTGGCCGACTGTTCAAGCCGCAATCCGGAGGAATGTGAATTGTTCCTGGTCGAGGGTGACTCGGCAGGTGGTTCTGCCAAACAAGGACGAAGCCGTGCTTTCCAGGCGATTCTGCCTTTGAGAGGTAAAATCCTGAATGTGGAGAAGGCGATGTGGCACAAGGCTTTTGAAAGCGACGAGGTCAATAATATCATCACCGCTCTGGGCGTCCGTTTCGGTGTGGACGGAAACGACGACAGCAAAAAAGCGAATATCGACAAACTGCGTTATCACAAAGTGGTGATCATGACCGATGCCGATGTCGATGGCTCTCACATCGACACCCTTATCATGACATTGTTCTACCGCTATATGCCGGAAATTATAGAAAACGGTCATTTGTACATCGCCAATCCGCCCTTGTATAAATGCAGCAAAGGAAAAATCAGCGAATACTGTTACACCGAAGAAGCCCGCCAGGCATTCATACAAAAATATGGCGACGGACAAGAAAACGGAATCCATACACAGCGGTACAAAGGTTTAGGTGAGATGAACCCGGAACAACTGTGGGAAACAACCATGAATCCTGAGACACGTATCCTGAAACAAGTGACAATTGACAACGCCGCAAACGTAGATTATATCTTCTCCATGCTGATGGGAGATGATGTAGCTCCACGCCGCGAGTTCATAGAGAAAAACGCGACCTATGCGAATATAGACGCGTAATTTTTCATTCATCATTTTTTTATCAAAACCCATCCTCACATCTTACAATTTGAGGTAGCCCCGGTTCCATAAGGGAGCCGGGGCTTTTATGATATATTTACAGGAAGTACGACATGCTTCTTCTTTTTCACAATTTTATTTATCGTCCGGGAACGAGAAGACAAGAGAAGAATCATCACCTCCCTCACAGGTATAATGCAATTCATGATCTGTTCCCAAAGTCGCTACCGGTTTACATGAGCCGCTCTCACTTTTACATGAGATAAGAATACTTCTGTCACTTGCTGATCTGCCTTTGTCATCAGGTATGACTATGCTCTGAGCAACATAAGTAAACCGGACATTACAAGCTTTGATTATAACATCTTCCTTATCATTATCATATTTATAGGTAATAGTAGCCGAATATCCGGTTTCCAATGGCACATAATCAATCTTTGTTAGTTGAAAATCATCGCCACTGATTCCATGTTTCTGTGCAATGACAGTAGATAGTTCTTTTTTAAGAGAGAGGGTATTCTCAGAAATGAGATCACCACTTGGCGCTGTTAAATTCAATGAATTTTCAATAGAGTCCTTTTGACTACATGACTGGGCTACCACCACCAGCAGTATCCCAATGATAAGTTTTACTACATCCTTCATTGCGATTGGAATTTTAAATTAATACTTTATTTTGTATCAGCCATAACGGCCAAGACCTCAAATGAGTTGAATGCATCCGGTTCAAAATGAAACTCCATAGAATCCATCGGCTTCAGTCGTATCTCCTCTTGATTTTTGTATTGAATGCAACACAATCAGACTCTATCTTCGCCCATAAAAGCATGGACCAAACGTATGCCCGTCATGCTTTATTTTCTTACAAAACTACAGAAAAAAAAGGGAGGGGAGCAATTAATCGGACACAAACGGCCTTACTTTTTTATTTATTTAACCATCTGTTTTAGAAACAATTAAGCACAATCCTCTATCCATAAAGAAAGAACACTTAAGAAAAAAAATAAAAAGATTTTCATCACCAATAACACGACAGCCTCTGCCCTAGAATTAATCCGATCACAAACCTATACTTGTACAAAGAGAATCACTATAACCCATTTATATTTTTCTCTTGGGGCTGAAAGACTTCTTTCAGCCGTTTTTCCCGATGAAATGGGCGAAAACTGCAATCGTTGAAAACAGGAAACAAACACGCCCCCACTCATTTTTCTTATAAATTAATTGGATGAAAGGCGATATTCTGCCAGAAAGTCTTAATTTTGGGACATTAAACCATTTAACTCGAATAATAACATGAAACTCACATTTCGAATTGAATACCGTACAGCCTGGGGTGAAGAACTTGGTGTGATACTGAACGGAAACAATAGTGAACCTATCATCCTTCGTACTCCCAACGGAGAACAGTGGGAAGGTGGAGCAGAAATGCCGGATCTCCCCGCAAACGTACCTGTCTCCTACCGCTATGGCGTATATCGTGACGGACAGTGCATCCGCCGTGAAAGCGGAACCATGGCCCATCTGTTTTGTCCCGGAAAAAAGAAGAACTGCCACTACATACTAAATGACTTCTGGAAAGACCTGCCGGCTGAATCTTACTTATACAGTTCCGCCTTCAGTGGCGATTATCAGCCCGAAGCAACTATAAAAGTGACAGCAAGCGCCGATGGAAGCATCACCTTCCGGGCCTTATGCCCTTGCCTGCATCATAAGCATCAAGTGCTGGCTATCAGCGGAGACTGCCCGGCACTGGGCGATTGGAATATTCAAAAGACAGTCCTGATGGAAGAAATACAACCTAACGAATGGACTATCACACTGAATGTTTCTACGTTGGAATTTCCGCTGAGTTATAAGTTCGTTGCCTGCAACGCCGACAGCAAGCAGGTAGAGGAATGGGAGAACCACGACAACCGGATGCTTAATAATCCGGAATTGAAAAAAGGAGAAATCTACCTGACACCGGAAACTGAAGTTCATTTCACTTCATCGGCCCGTAAAGTGGCGGGAACGGCTATCCCCGTATTCTCTCTCCGCAGTGAGAAAAGTTTTGGAGTAGGAGATTTCGGAGATCTGAAGAAACTGATAGACTGGGCGGTAAAAACCCATCAGCAAGCAGTGCAGATCCTCCCTATCAATGATACGACCATCACCCATACCTGGATGGATTCTTATCCTTACAACAGCATCTCCATTTATGCTTTCCACCCGATGTATATCGATCTGAACCAACTGGGCAGGATGAAGGATAAAGAAGCACTGGCTGTTTTTGAAGCCCGACGGCAAGAATTGAACGCTCTTCCCCAAATAGATTATGAGGCGGTGAACAATGCCAAACGTGCCTACTTGAAAGTGATGTTCCAACAAACCGGAAGGAAAGTGCTGGCTTCGGCCGAATTCAAAAAATTCTTTGAAGAGAATGAACATTGGTTGCTGCCATATGCCGCATTCAGCTATCTGAGAGATCTGTATGGCACGCCGGATTTCAGCCGATGGCCTGAGCATGCAGCATACAAGGCGGAAGAAATAGCAGCCTTGTGCGCACCGGACAGTCCTTGTTATGAAGAAATAGCTTTCTGCTATTACACACAGTATAATTTGCATATCCAGTTGCTTGACGCAGGAAACTATGCGCGCGAAAAAGGTATTATCTTTAAAGGTGATATTCCGATCGGCATCAGCCGCAACAGTGTGGAGGCATGGATTGAGCCGTATTATTTCAACATGAACGGTCAGGCAGGCGCGCCGCCCGACGCATTCTCCGTGAACGGACAGAACTGGGGTTTCCCTACCTATAACTGGGATGTAATGGAGCAGGACAACTATCAATGGTGGCAGAAGCGTTTCCGCAAAATGGCGGAGTATTTCACAGCTTACCGCATAGACCATATCCTTGGTTTCTTCCGTATCTGGGAAATCCCGTCCCATTCGGTACATGGCTTGCTGGGACAGTTTGTACCGGCATTGCCTATGAGTGTGGACGAAATTCAAAGTTACGGACTACCGTTCCAAAAGGACTTCATGACCAGACCGTTCATCAACGAAGAGATGCTGAACAAGATGTTTGGTGACAAAGCCGCTTTTGTAAAAGAAACATTCGTGCAGCATGTTCATGATGACATTTATGAAATGCGCCCGGAATATGATACCCAACGCAAAGTTGAAACTTACTTCTCCGATAAAAAAGACGAGGAAAGCATCCGTATACGCGAAGGAGTATATGCCTTGATAAGTGATGTGCTGTTTGTTCCCGACCGCAAGCACCCATCCATGTACCATCCAAGAATTGCCGTTCAGAATGATTTCATCTTCGGACGCCTCAACTGGAAGGAGAAAGACGCTTTCAACCGTCTGTATAATCATTATTATTACCAACGCCATAACCAGTTCTGGTATCAGGAAGCGATGAAGAAACTGCCTGTCCTGACACAAGCCACCTCCATGCTGGTATGTGGAGAAGACCTGGGAATGGTGCCCGACTGCGTGCCTTGGGTTATGGATCAATTACAGATTCTGAGTCTGGAAATCCAGCGGATGCCCAAGAATCCCAAACATGAGTTCGGTCACGTGTGGGAATATCCGTACCGCTCGGTTTGTACTATCTCCACTCACGACATGGCCACTCTGCGGGGATGGTGGGAAGAAGATTATGAACAGACCTGCCGCTACTACAACCATGTAATGGGACACTGGGGGGAAGTTCCGGCCTCGGCCCCGGGATGGGTTTGTGAGGAAATAGTACGCCATCATCTGGAATGTCCGTCATTACTGTGCATCCTTTCCTTCCAAGACTGGCTGTCAATGGACGAGGAAATCCGCTATCCCGATGTCAATGCGGAACGTATCAATGTGCCCTCCAATCCAAGGCATTACTGGAGGTACCGTATGCATCTCACTTTAGAAGAACTGATAAAGAACAAGAAGTTCAATGAAAAGCTGGTGGAAATGATTGACACTGCCGGCAGATTTTAAGCATCCGCCACAGACAGCCCCGGAGCTGTCTGTGGTGAATCTCCATTCCAACGATAATCAATAACACACATACCATGAAAAAAATTCCCGATTTAGGTTTCTGGAAACTATGGAATATCAGTTTCGGATTCTTCGGTGTACAGATAGCATACGCCCTGCAAAGCGCGAATATCAGCCGTATCTTCTCCACTTTGGGAGCAGACCCGCATAGTTTAAGTTATTTCTGGATACTGCCTCCGCTGGCAGGAATTATCGTCCAGCCCGTCATAGGCGCACTGAGCGACCGTACTTGGACACGTTTCGGACGGCGTATTCCTTATCTGTTTATAGGAGCCTTGGTTGCCGTTTGTGTGATGTGCCTGCTCCCCAATGCGGGCAGTTTCGGGATGACGGTCAGTGCGGCCATGGTGTTCGGCCTGATATCACTGATGTTCCTGGATACCTCTATCAATATGGCCATGCAGCCTTTCAAGATGATGGTGGGCGATATGGTGAATGAAAAACAAAAAGGACTGGCTTACTCCATTCAGAGTTTTCTCTGTAATGCCGGCAGTCTGGCAGGATATCTTTTCCCGTTTATTTTTGCCGCCATCGGCATCAGTAATATTGCTCCCAAAGGTGTTATTCCCGATTCTGTCATCTATTCTTTCTATATCGGCGCATTGATACTGATTCTTTGTGTGATCTACACTTCGGCCAAAGTGAAGGAGTTCCCTCCCGAAGAGTATGCGGCCTATCACGGCATCACCCATGAGGACAAGAAAGAAAAGACAACGATGCTCAAGCTGCTGGTCAAGGCTCCCAAAGCCTTTTGGACAGTAGGACTGGTACAGTTTTTCTGTTGGGCCGCTTTCATGTTCATGTGGACTTACACCAACGGAACAGTGGCCTTGAATGTGTTTGACACACCGGTTATAGAAACCATGACAAACGGAGTTTCCCGGATGGTTCTGGATACCCAATCCGTACAATACCAGACAGCGGGGGACTGGGTAGGAATCTTATTTGCCGTCCAAGCCATCGGTTCCGTTATCTGGGCTACGGTCATCCCGATGATTCAGAACCGTAAATTCGCCTACATACTCAGTCTGGTATTAGGAGGCATCGGATTTATCTCCATCTTCTTTATCCACAATCAGTATGTTTTGTTCGCATCCTTTGTGCTGATAGGTTGCGCATGGGCAGCCATGCTGGCCCTTCCCTTTACCATCCTCACCAATGCATTGACAGGAGGACACATGGGAACCTATCTGGGACTGTTCAACGGAACGATTTGCGTTCCCCAGATTGTGGCTGCCTCTTTAGGAGGTATGATACTGAAAATGTTCACCAGTCCGGACAACGTGGCTCCGGAAGTAAATATGCTGGTATTGGCCGGAGTATTTCTGATGATCGGCGCCGGCTGTGTAAGTATTATCAAAGAGAAGGAGTAATTTTTTTAATGTGCTAATGTGACAATGTGCTAAATAACATGTAAGCATTGGCATATTAGCACATTATTAAATATCCATCACTTTCTGTTCGAAAGTCTCCTTGTCTCCTATCGCCTTATTACGCATCTTGCTGCGGTAATTATAAATAGTTGCTAAAGAATATCCCAAGAAATGAGCAATCCGGTTGCTATCGGTTACACCCAGACGGATCAGAGCGAATATACGCAGCTCCGTAGTCAGCAACTCCCCCGATTTCGGATAGATTCTTCCCTCCTCTACCAGCAGTTCATTAAAGGACGTAATGAAATGAGGGAATAACTCCAGGAAAGACTTATCAAACTCATTATAAAAATCCTTCCGTTCATCTCGTATGAACTGCTCGGATTTAATCGCTTTAAACAAATCGTCTATACGGGAAGCCATCGCCAGTTTCGCCAAAGAACGGCGATAGAACTCCAACTTGTCCAGATAAATCACACACCTGTCCAGATAGCGGGCAATATATACTTCCTTGATCTTCCCCGTCTGTGCCAACTCAGCATTCACTTCCTGCATCTGCTGATTTGCCAGACTCAGATTCTGCCGCATGACTGACAATTTCTTCATCCACCGGTACAGATAAAAAATAGCAGCAAGCAAAAATAAAGAAAGCAAGCTGACACTGATTAAAAGGGTACGGGAAATCTGCCTCTCTTTCTCTTCTTTCAGTTTATAGGCTTTGTCAATAATAGGAAAGAACTGCGTTACCTCAATAAACCGCAAACGGGCATTACAGGCTACAGCATCCTCCATCGAGCAATTCAAATACTTATAGGCACGGTCCAGATCACCCGCCTCATACATCAGCTGGGCCAATTTCTGCAAAGACGCATATTCACGAATAGACGATTCCAAATCTGTAATAGCAGTCAAAGCCAGATAATAAATTTCTTTCTGAATATCCCCCCGCATATCATAAGCCTCGGAAAAAGTATAGTAAATATAACCTTTCTGCCGTTCATCCGGTGTTTCTTTCAATATATCCGACAATATGACCAAAGCAGAATCCACCCAGCCGTTAACGATCTTTTTCTCGGCCCATACAATGCTCCTGTCTACACATGGATCAGTAGCTATAAGAATAGAATCTCTGTAAGCATCGGTCTTTTTCAAGTACTTCACTTTTTCGGCATTATTGGTGGTATAATCGGCCACCCAACCATAATAAGCCCGATAAGTCCGGTAATAATAAGCCAAAGTCCCCCGTTCCAATTCCAACGGATCCACACGTTCCAATTGCTCCAAAGCCTCATTGTACATTCCCATCACTCCCATCACCTCAGCACGGTTAATGATAATCTCGTTCTTCAACTCCGGATGATCCAACAGGGGCAACAAATTCATTTTCCCATTAATATAATACAATGCGGAATCAGCTTGATAATGCAGATAAGAATTAAACAAAGAACCGCAAAGTTCATACTTCTCCCTGTTATCCCCAGAATGGTGAAGACGTTGTTTTAAATCCACAAGCTCTTTTTCCTTCTGAACATGATAAGCGACCTTATTATCAATTATCCGATCTAACTTTCTCAGCACTTCCTCATTGCTGTTTTTATCAGCAAACAATGGAGTTGCCAAGGTCAACAAAAACAATATAAGGAAATAGGTTACATTCTTCATCTTATATACTTATTATAGATTCACAAATATATAAATATAAGTAATTAGAATAAAGTTTTTCAACGAAAATATTTTCATTGACATTTATATTTTCAAGGATAGCACATAGGAAAAATCATCTAATTATCAGATACTTGGGTCTTAAAAACATTTATATTTTTATTCTAGTCCTCAAATTTCATCTGTTCCACTCCTACATTTGCAATATCCAAATGATAGGAGGATATAACACTAATTTCTATATATTATGAAAAGAACATTTGTACTTATGACATTACTCGCATTATTGGGTTTGCAGCACACAGTGTCCGCAAGCATCATAAAAAAAGTAGCCCCAAGTTTCTGGTGGGCGGATATGAAGAACCCTGAACTACAGATTTTACTGTATGGCGACAATATTTCCTCCAGTGATGTAAGCATCTCCTCTAAAGACATTCTGCTGAAAGATGTTGTCAAACAAGAGAATCCCAATTACTTAATCTTATATATGGATTTATCGGAAGCTGCTCCACAGACTTTCCAAATCACATTGAAACAGGGTAAAAAGCAAACCGTCGTGCCGTATGAAATAAAACAGCGTAAGGCAGCTGCTTCCAAAGTGGAAGGTTTCAACGCCGGTGACGTATTATATCTGATTATGCCAGACCGCTTCGCCAATGGAAATCCCTCGAACGATGTCGTACCGGGAATGTTGGAAGCTAAAGTAGACCGTAACGATCCGTTCGCCCGCCACGGGGGAGACCTCGCAGGGATTGAGAACAATCTGGATTATCTCTCCAACTTGGGAGTTACAGCAATCTGGCTGAACCCCATACAGGAAAATGACATGAAAGAAGGTTCCTATCATGGCTATGCCATTACCGATTATTATCAGGTAGATCGCAGGCTGGGCAGCAACGAAGAATTCTGCAAGCTGGTGGAACAAGCACACAGCAAAGGTATGAAAGTCGTTATGGACATGATTTTCAACCATTGTGGCAGCGAAAACTATCTTTTCAAAGATATGCCTTCCAAAGACTGGTTCAATTTTAAAGGAAACTACACACAAACTTCTTATAAAACAGCGAGCGTACAGGATATCCACGCTTCCGATTATGAACGCAAGATAGCCGTAGACGGATGGTTTACAGAATCAATGCCCGACCTGAACCAACGCAACCGCCATGTAGCCAGCTACTTGATCCAAAGCAGCATCTGGTGGATAGAATATGCAGGGATTAACGGCATCCGCCAGGACACGCACCCATACGCCGATTTCGACATGATGTCACAATGGTGTAAAGCCGTGACCGATGAGTATCCCGATTTCAACATAGTAGGTGAGACCTGGTTGAACAGCAATGTACTGGTTTCTTTCTGGCAGAAAGACAGCAAACTGGCCGCTCCCAGAAATTCCAATCTCCGCACCGTGATGGATTTCCCGCTGATGGAGCAAATGAACAAAGCTTTTGACGAAGAGACAACTGACTGGAACGGCGGTTTATATCGTCTTTATGATTATCTTACTCAGGATCTGGTATATGCAGACCCGATGAACCTGCTCGTGTTCCTTGACAACCATGACACTTCACGCTTTTACTTAAATGAAGAAGCCACACAAAATACCGAACGCTACAAACAAGCACTTGTATTCCTGCTGACCACACGTGGCATTCCCCAGATTTATTATGGGACAGAAATCCTGATGGCGGCAGATAAAGCCAACGGCGACGGTCTGTTACGTTGTGATTTCCCCGGAGGATGGAAAAATGACCCACGCAACTGTTTCAATGAGGCTAACCGTACTCCGCAGCAAAATGAAGCCTTTGCCTATATGCAGAAATTACTCCAATGGAGAAAAGGGAATGAAATCATAGCCAAAGGCGGATTGAAACATTTCGCTCCCAACAAAGGAATTTACGTTTACGAACGAAAATACGGAAACAAATCGATAACGGTTCTCATGAATGGAACAGACAAAACGCAAACCCTTGACCTGGCTCCATACAAGGAAGTACTTCCGGCAACGTCAGCCCATGATGTTTTAACGGATGAAAACATCAACCTGGACAAAGACTTGACGCTTCCAGGCCGTGGAATACTCATCTTAGAATTTTAGTACAATCAGCAAATGCTTATAATTTAATACCAGTATATATTATGAAATTTAAAAAGAATCTTTCACTTATCGCATTTCTCTGTATCTCATTCATGGCAAATGCACAACAGAGACTGACCTCGCCGGACGGAAATCTGGAGATGACATTCACACTGGACGACCAGGGCGCTCCCACGTATGAGCTGACCTATAAACAAAAGGAAGTTGTCAAACCCAGCAAATTGGGATTGGAATTAAAGAAGGAAGACGCAAACGCCCAAACCGACTTCGAATGGACTGATAAAAAAGAGATAGACAAACTGGATATCAAGACAAACCTTTATAACGGTTTCGAGTTAAAGGATGTCCGGACATCTACCAACGATGAAACATGGCAACCGGTATGGGGAGAAGAAAAAGAAATCCGCAACCATTATAATGAATTGGCGGTCACGCTGAACCAGCCTGCCAATGACAGATATATCATCATCCGTTTCCGTCTGTTCAACGACGGGTTAGGCTTCCGCTACGAATTTCCACAGCAGAAAAACTTGAACTATTTCGTGATCAAAGAAGAACATTCACAATTTGCCATGGCAGGTGACCACACCGCTTACTGGATTCCGGGAGATTACGACACACAGGAATATGACTACACCGTTTCCCGCCTGTCGGAGATCAGAGGATTGATGAACAAAGCCATCACCCCCAACTCTTCACAGACTCCGTTCTCACCAACAGGTGTACAGACTGCCCTGATGATGAAAACAGACGACGGCTTATACATCAACCTGCACGAAGCAGCCTTGATAGACTATGCTTGTATGCACCTGAACCTAGATGATAAAAATCTGGTATTCGAATCATGGCTGACTCCGGACGCACAAGGTGACAAAGGATATATGCAGACATCCTGTACTTCTCCGTGGCGTACCGTCATCGTTAGTGATGATGCCCGCAACATTCTTGCCTCACGCATCACGTTGAACTTGAACGAACCTTGCAAAATAGCAGATACTTCTTGGATCAAACCCGTGAAATACATCGGTGTATGGTGGGATATGATTACAGGAAAAGGCTCATGGGCTTACACAGACGACTTATCCAGTGTAAAACTAGGTGAAACCGATTACAGCAAAACAAAACCTAACGGCAAACACTCCGCCAACACCGCCAACGTAAAACGCTACATTGATTTTGCAGCAGAACATGGATTCGACCAGGTATTGGTAGAAGGCTGGAACGAAGGCTGGGAAGACTGGTTCGGAAAAAGCAAAGATTATGTATTCGATTTTGTAACCCCCTATCCTGACTTCAACGTAAAAGAACTTCAAAGTTACGCTGCAAGCAAAGGCGTAAAACTGATGATGCACCATGAAACATCGGCTTCCGTACGTAACTATGAACGCCACATGGACCAAGCATACCAATTCATGGCAGACAACGGATATAATTCTGTTAAAAGCGGCTATGTAGGCAATATCATTCCACGTGGCGAACACCACTATGGACAATGGATGGACAACCACTATCTGTATGCAGTGAAGAAAGCTGCGGACTACAAAATCATGGTAAACGCCCACGAAGCTGTACGTCCGACCGGAATCTGCCGCACCTATCCCAACCTGATCGGTAACGAATCGGCACGCGGTACTGAATATGAGTCGTTTGGCGGTAACAACGTAAACCATACCACCATCCTGCCTTTCACACGATTAATAGGCGGCCCGATGGACTACACTCCGGGTATCTTTGAAACCCACTGTAACAAGATGAATCCTACCAACAACTCACAGGTGCGTTCTACCTTGGCACGCCAACTGGCTTTGTATGTAACAATGTACAGCCCATTACAGATGGCCGCCGACATACCCGAGAACTATGAACGCTTTATGGATGCTTTCCAATTCATTAAAGACGTGGCCATCGACTGGGATGAAACCAAATACCTGGAAGCCGAACCGGGAGACTATATTACCATTGCCCGTAAAGCCAAAGGAACCAACGACTGGTATATCGGCTGTACGGCAGACGAGAACGGTCATACTTCAAAACTGATATTTGATTTTCTTGACCCGGACAAAAAATACATCGCAACCGTATATGCAGATGCAAAAGATGCCGACTGGAAAGATAATCCGCAGGCATATACTATCCGTAAAGGCATTGTGACCAACAAAAGCAAACTGAACTTACACGCAGCAAGCGGTGGTGGTTATGCAATCAGCATTAAAGAGGTAAAAGATAAAGCAGAATTAAAAGGCATCAAGAGGTTATAGAAAGTGATCTTTTGACAAACAGTTAACATTAATCCTCATAAAATGTAGCCGGATGAGCCTTGAACAGTTCACATATAGTTATATTTTTAAGATAAGCCAATCAGTATATTATACTATGAATCAATTATATATGATTTGCACTAGCACTAAATCATTTATATTTTTATTCTTGTCTCAAAAATCGCTCTATAAGACTGCTACATTTGTAACAAACAAAACAAAAAGCAAGTGAGGATGATGGTTAGCTAAAGCAGCCGCCAATCATTCTAAAAGGTAAAAACATACATTATAACAGAGATTGATTAGAAAATCAGGTTGTTTGGGAAAACAGTTTTCAATAGGTATTTTTTAACTGAGAATATAAACTTGAAATAATTATTTAACTTTAAATTTAAAGACATGAAAAGAAACTTGATGTTCAAGGTCCTACTAATGTTAATGGTAGGATGCTTCTTGTCCATAGACGCATTTGCTCAACAAATGACTGTTAAAGGACTTGTAAAGGACACAACAGGCGAACCAATTATTGGAGCCAATGTTGTGGTGAAAGGAACAACCAATGGTACTATCACAGATTTTGACGGCAACTTCCAGTTAAATGCCAATAAAGGTGATATAATCGTTATTTCATTTATCGGATATCAGTCACAGGAGGTCCCCGCCGCCCCATCTCTAAACATTCTTTTGAAAGATGATTCGCAAATGTTGCAAGACGTTGTGGTTATCGGTTATGGTACGGTAAAAAAGAACGATGCCACCGGCTCTGTGACTGCCATCAAAGCGGAAGAAAAGAACAAAGGTCTTACAGTCAGCCCTCAAGACATGATTGCCGGTAAAGTGGCAGGTGTCAATGTAGCCACATCGACAGGACAGCCGGGTGGAGGTTCAGCCATCCGCATCCGTGGAGGTTCCTCTCTGACCGCCAGCAACGATCCGTTAATTGTAATTGACGGAGTAGTCATGAGTTCAGGTTCCGTAGAAGGCCTCTCGAATCCCCTGAGTTCGGTCAACCCCACCGACATAGAAAGTTTTACGGTATTAAAAGATGCATCGGCAACCGCCATCTACGGTTCCCGTGCCTCTAATGGTGTAATCATCATTACTACCAAGAAAGGCAAGACAGGTTCTGTGAAGATAAACTATTCGGGCAATGTCTCTGTCAGCACCCGGAAAAATAAAATAGATGTCATGACAGGAGACGAATACCGCGATTTCATCATCAACAACCCCAACGCAACGGAAGCCATGATTACAGCCGTCAACCTTTATCCGGGAGTAAACACCGACTGGCAGGACGAAGTGATGAGAACCGCTGTTTCCACAGAACACAATATCAGTGCCTACGGTTCTGTCAAGGACTATCTTCCCTACCGTGTTTCTTTTGGTTATACCAATCAAAACGGTATCCTGAAGACCTCGAATTTTGAGCGTTACACCGGAAGCGTTTCTTTGACTCCCAAATTCTTTGACGATCATTTGAATATGAACCTGAACGCCAAAGGCATTTACATCAAAAATCAGTTCGCTGACACCGGTGCCGTTGTGGGTGCAGTGTCTTTCGACCCCACCAAACCCGTTAAGAATGACAACAATAAATTCGGCGGATACTTCACCTGGACTACGGATAATGACCCCAACGGTACAAAGGCATCCTCTGCCGGTGTCAACCCTGTATCCCTACTTGAGATGACAGACGACCAGTCAAAAGTCAAATCCTTCATCGGGAATGCCCAATTTGACTATAAAGTCCATTTTCTGCCCGACCTGCGTCTGAACCTGAATGTGGGCATGGACTATACCAAGAGTGACGGTGACAAATATGTTGATCCCACCGCCCCCGGTTCGTATGGTGAAGACCCTCTGAAATCGGGCAGCAACTACCTTTACTTTTACGAAAGAAGAAATACCTTACTTGATTTCTATGCACAATACAGCAAGGATTTCGCCAAGCAGCACTTTGATGTCATGGCAGGTTATTCCTATCAGAAATATCATTATGAAAGCAACAAAGAGACATGGTATCTTTCAAGAAACGAAGAGAACTTCGGTGAAAGAACAAGCATGAACGGAGACCAGCAACCGGCTGAATCCCAATATGTCCTATTATCATTTTACGGACGTTTGAACTATACGGCATGGGACAAGTACCTGTTGACTTTCACTTTACGCGATGACGCCTCTTCACGTTTTGCCAAGAACAACCGTTGGGGATTATTCCCTTCCGTAGCCCTAGGATGGAAAATGAACGAAGAAGCTTTCTTGAAAAAGTTCAAGGATTTAAGTGAATTGAAACTTCGTTTGGGATGGGGTATCACCGGCCAGCAAGATATCCAGCAAGGTGATTATCCTTATATGTCTTTCTGGAGATACGGTCAAGGTGGTGCCATGTATCCCATCTATGATGAGTCAGGAAATGTAAAATGGGTGAATGTAGTATCACCTTCAGCTTCCAGCCCCGATTTGAAATGGGAGCAGACCACTACTTATAATGTGGGTATAGACTATGGGTTCTTTAACAACCGTATCAACGGTTCGGCCGATTTTTACATCCGCGATACAAAAGACCTGATCAATGCCGAAGTGAATGTTCCTGCAGGTACCGACTTTGCCGAATATGTGGTGGCCAATATCGGTTCATTGAAAAATACCGGTTTTGAATTTGCCATCAATGCAAAACCCATCGTTAGTTCTACATGGAACTGGGATTTAGGCTTCAATGTCGCTTGGAACAAAACTGAAATTACCAAACTGGACTACAATGACAACAGCGACTCACCGGGCAAACGCTTTGAATCGACCGGAGGTGATGGTGGCAAGACCATTAAAATACACAGCGTAGGCTATGCTCCCGGAACTTATTATGTATTTGAACAAGTATATGACAAGAATGGTAACCCGATGGAAGGAGTCTATGTTGACCGTAACGGTGATGGTGAAGTGACTGAAAAGGACTTATACCAGTATCATAAGCCCACCGCTGACGTGATTATGGGATTCAACTCCAAAGTATCATACAAGAACTGGGACTTCGGTTTTAACGGACGCGCCAGCATAGGGAACTATAACTACAACGGTATAGCAGCCAATGCCGCTATCGGCACCAGCGCCATTTTCAGCAACAGCGCTTTGTCCAATCAACCGAAAGCCGCATTCAAGACCAATTTCCAGGAAAGACAGCGCCAGTCGGATTATTACATCCAAAACGCTTCTTTTTTGAAGATAGATAATATCACATTGGGATATTCCTTTGAGAATTTCCTCCAAGGAGCTAAATACCACGGTTTGTCGGGACGTCTGTATGCCACTGTACAAAATCCCATTACCATCACTCCGTATGACGGCCTCGATCCTGAAGTAGACGGAGGTATGGACCGCCAGGTATATCCTCGTCCTATCAGTGTATTGTTCGGTGTTAATATCAACTTTTAATAAAGAAACAGTATGAAATTCAATCTTAACATAAAAAAATACGTTTTCGTAGGAGCAGCCATTCTCTGCCTGTCCACATCCTCCTGCATAAATGATCTGGATCAAAATCCAATCATAGACAAAGGCCAGTCCGAAATTATCAATGAGTCAGACTGCCAGTCTTTCCTCGCCAAAATTTATAGCGGTTTCGGCTTGTCCGGCAATGTAGGACCTTCGGGAGGTGTTCAAGACCTTCAGGGTCCGGATCAGGGTTCTTTATGTTTCCTGCGCGGACTGCTGTCCCTTGAGCTATACCCTACCGATGAAGCCCTTTGGAACTGGAAAGATGAAGGTATAGTGGAACTCTGTACCAATAATTGGGACTATACCCTGTTCTACGCTTATACATTTTATCAAAGAGCCATGCTGAACATCCGGTATTGCAAAGAATTTCTAGACAATTATCCGGAAGACTGCGGAATACCTAATATCAAACAATTCAGAGATGAAGTCCGTGCCCTGCGAGCCATGAACTATTACTATCTGATTGATGTATATAGAAACCCGGGATGGGTATGGGATGACAGCCCCACTAATGACAAGTCCTGGAAACCATCCCAATTGGGAGCTAAAGAAATATTCGACAAAGTGGTAACCGAATTGAAAGATCTTTCAGAAAACAGTTCTCTGCCGGAGAAAGGTACGATGGGCACCTACGGGCGCATGACTAAACCTGTAGTCAATACCCTTTTGGCCAAGATGTACCTCAATGCCGAAGTATATACAGGTACACCCATGTACGACCAGGCAGTCTCTTATGCCAATAAAGTCATTCATGAAGGAGGCTTCGGATTGGAAAAGAATTACAGGAACCTGTTCTGCGGCGAGAACCATCTTTCCCCGTTGCATGGCAATGAGATTATTTTCGCCATTCCTTGCGATGGTGAAAATGCCAAAAGCTATGGAAACAGCATTATGGTCACAGCGGCAGCCTACGGTGGTTTGCTTAATCCCAAATGGTTTGGCATGGACGCCTCATGGACTTGTTTAAAGCCCTGTTCACAACTAGTCAAACAATTCGATTATTCACCGGTGGCAGGATACGACCACCACGGAAGCACCTTAAAGAAGGACAGTCGTTTTATATTCTTTGATGTAAAGGAATATGTGGATGGTGAAAACGGAGACAACTGCACAGAGCAAGGAGTGAAAACCCGTAGAGACGTAGTTCCTGTCCTGACCGATTGGAACAGCGGTTATCTCTGCCACAAATTCACCAATCTGGGCTGGGATCAGAATGAAGTCACCCCTTCCGCATGGCCCGACACAGACTTCCCCCTGTTCCGACTGGCTGACATCTATTTAATTTATGCGGAATGTGCCGCACGACAAGCAACCGGAGCCGATGTCTCTACCGCTGTAGGTTATATCAACTTATTGCGCGAAAGAGCCAACGGTGACAAATCGGGCAATATCTCCGGTTCCGATCTGACTCTGGATTTCATTTTAGCGGAACGCTCCCGTGAACTATATTGGGAAGGTCAGCGCCGCTCGGATCTGATACGCTTCGGCAAATTCACTAAAGAATATGCCTGGGACTACAAAGGCGGCCCTCAAGAAGGTATAGCCAATATTGACAGCAAGTTCAATATCTATCCCATCAGCGATAAAGACTTGACAGCCAATCCGAACTTGGTTCAGAATCCGGGCTATGCCACACTAAAATAACAGTTTAACCTTATAAATTTGAGAAACAATGAAAAAGATGATATACTTATTCATCCTCGTATTCAGTCTGAGCACACTTGTAGCGTGCTCGGACGATGAGGGCACTCCTGTCTTCACAGAGCCGACCGAGTTTGTGCTTAATGTTCCTAAATACGCATCGGGCATCTATGATTTAAAGAACACAGCCACCATACAACTGACCTGTTCACAGCCCGATTATGGTTTCACAGCTGCTACGCGCTATACTGTAGAAATCGCTCTGGACCAGGCTTTTGAAAAGAATGCGACTCTGGACACCAAGTATTCAACAGCCAAAATGGAAGTGGACGCACAAGAAGTTGCTGTCGCTATTTCCAATTTATTAGGAGTAAATGAAGACGAGTTTCCCAAAGCCCCCATACCTTTGTATATTCGTCTGACGGCTTCCGCCCTGACCGACAACAAATCCGAGATAGCAGGCAGCGCCATCACCTCGAACATCATAGAATTGCCACAAGTTCTCCCCTATTATGCTTTGCCCGCAGTGACTCTGCCCACCAATCTATATCTCATCGGCAGTGTGTGCGACTGGGATTGGAGCAAATGTTATTCCATGATTCCGGTTCATTCCAACGAAGGTATGTTCTGGTCCATGCAATATCTGGGAGCCGATGCAGACGGAAATAAAGCCGCATTCAAACTGAATACAGCTACATCGTGGGACAACAATCAAGTAGGAATCCAGGGAGTGACCATCAGTGAAGCATCTAAAAAACTGGTGGATGCAGGAGGCGAAGATAACATTGAGATTGGTAATCCGGGATGGTATATAGTAGTCGTGAAAGTCACTCTCGAAGGACGGAATTATAAATACGCAGTCGATTTCTACAAGCCCGAAGTGTATCTGACCGGTGATACTTCCGGCGGCTGGGACTCATTCACAGAGGCCAATATGTTTACCGTTCCCGAGGGCAAAGGAGAATTCGTATCCCCCGCCTTCGTTGCATCCGGCGAAGTACGCATGTGCATCAAGTTAGCAGACATTGACTGGTGGAAAAGCGAATTTATTATTCTGGGAGGTAAGATAGAATATCGCGGTACCGGTGAAGACCAGGAACGCGCCATGGGAAATGCAGGTCAAAAAGCCTATCTGAACTTTATTGACAATAAAGGCGCCATCAAGTAAATCATCCCTTAAATTACAAGATTATGAAAAAAATTAATTTATATATGTTATTGATATTCATTGCAGTCCTGACGGGCTGCGATGACAACGTCAACGATCATTTCGCATTGCCACAGACCAACCCGCAAGAACCAGTACAAAACGTAGAAGGGTTCACCCTGTCTTTAGGAAGTTCATGCACAGCCCCGATCCTTTTCAAGGACTTGGATGATGCAACCCTGCTGGAAGTTGCCAAACTGACCGACCATCCGGAACTGACAGAAGGAGACACCATCAATCTGAAAGTGGAAGTTTCGAAAGATGAAACCTTCACCCAAGCAGTCCCCTTGCCCTGTAGCGTTAAAAACGGAACAGCCTCCGTCACTGCAGGAGAACTGGAAGAGGTTGTAAAAGAGATCTATGGCAAAGCTCCCTATGCACGGACACTCTATGCACGCGCGACAATCTATATCGTAAGCCACACCTCAGCAATAGCCCTTCCGGAAAAAATAACACTGGGAAAAATTGAAGCGACTCCCGAAGCTTTGTTCATCGACACCGCCTATTACTTGATAGGGGATGTAAATGAATGGAATTCCGAAGCATTGATAAAATTCGGTCATAGCGGAAAAGATGTATATGAAGATCCGGTTTTCAGCATGATTGTGGAAATGCCCAAGGATGAATGTTACTGGAAGATTATTCCACAAAGCAATGTCGATGGCGGAGATATTTGGGCACCGGGGGCACTGGGCGTAGCCACAAACGGTGACGACTCTGAGAGCGGCCTGTTAGTGACAGAAAACCCGCAAGCCGGAAAAATCCCTGCCAAAGGATGGGTGAAAATCACCTTGAACATGCTGGAATATACCTATAAGATAGAAGCATTGGGAAATATCAGCCCGTTCCTTTACGTTCCGGGCGGACACCAAGGATGGAAACCAGAGACGGCGCCTTATCTTTATTCTACGGATATGACTCATTATGACGGCTATATCTATATGGATGCGGATAACACATTTAAACTTACCTCACAGAAAGACTGGAAGGGTACAAACTATGGCTATGCCAGTGACACCGAACTGAGCACCGATGGAGGAGCCGGAAACCTGAGTGTCACAGAAACCGGTTTTTATCGTATAGAAGCCAACCTGTCCACCTTGACTTATAAATTCAGTAAAACCGAATGGGGAATAATAGGCGACGCGACCCAAGGAGGATGGGACAATTCAACCCCCATGACACTGAATGCGGAAACCGGTGAATGGAGTATAACAACCGAACTGGCAGCCGGAAACTATAAATTCCGCGCCAATAACAAATGGGACATTAATCTGGGTGGAGACTTGAACCATCTGACTTATGGAGGAGACAATATCACTACCGAAGCTGGTACTTATGTCATTACCCTAAAATTAGGAGACGCAAGCAACTATCATGCCACTGTAGTCAAACGCTAAATAATTGATCCGAAAAGACATCAAGCACCTACCGTTTATCCGGTGGTGCCTGATGTCTTTTTTCATCTTACCCCTTAAATAACAAGATTATGAAAAAATATACTTTTCTTTTTTTCCTAGGACTCATCGCGAGTTTATTCACTGCCTGTTCCGATGACGATAACTTGACCGATTCCATCACTCCGGCTCCTGAAAGTGAGAACTTCTTTGCCAATGGAATGACATTCGCCTCACAACCCGGAGTAAGAAGCATCACTTTTACAGCCGGCAGAGCCTGGCAGGCTGCACTGGATGAACCTGGAGCAAACAACTGGTGCATCGTAACTCCGACCCGGGGAGAAGCCGGAACTGTTACTGTCTGCATCACCGTCAATGAAAACGAAAGCGATGCCACCCGGAATGTCCATCTGAACCTGATAGCGGGAAGCGCACAAAAATCGTTCACCATCTCCCAAACCCCCAAACCCATTGTCATACCCGAAGGACTCAGCTATTCTTTGGAAGAGCCTGATGCCGACCGACCGCTGACCATCTACTACAGAGCGGCCAGCTCTTCTCTCCTATATAACTATCAGGGAACAGTATATGCACATACAGGCATTATCAGTGAAGGCTCTTGGTCATACGTACAAAGTGAATGGAATGAAAACACGGACAAGTGTAAAATGTCCCAACTGGATAATAATGTATGGACGCTTACCTTATCTCCGTCCATCCGCCAATGGTACAGTTCAGAAAAGACCCCAGTCAAAAAATTAGGATTCGTACTCCGCAACGAAGATGGAAGTCTGCAAACCGAAGACCTCTTTATACCTGTCACAGACAATACTTACCAAGAATTTGTTCCGGCCTCTATCAAGAAAGGAACGTTGCCTGAAAATGTAGCAGAAGGCATCAACATTATAGACAACTCTACAGTCACCCTCGTCCTTTACGATAAAGACACGGACGGGAACCATAAAGATTTCGCCCATGTGGTAGGTGATTTCAATCATTGGCAACTTAGCAACGAAGACAATTGTCAGATGTATCGCGATGATGCCAGCGGTTGCTGGTGGATCACTCTCAGAAATCTGGATGCAAACAAAGAATATGCCTTCCAATATTATGTAGGTACCAGAAATGGTGAAACCATCCGTCTGGGAGACGCCTATTGCGAAAAGGTACTCGACCCTGATAATGACTCCTATATATCCTCTTCCACTTATCCGGATAACAAAAGTTATCCCGAAGGAGGAAAAGGAATCGTATCCGTTTTCAAGATACAGCAGGATAACTACCGCTGGTCAGTATCTGACTTCAAGATACCCAATCCGGAACAACTAGTCATTTATGAGATGCTTCTCCGTGATTTCACGGCAAGTAATGACCTCAATGGAGCCATGCAAAAACTGGATTATTTGAAATCACTGGGTGTTAATGCCATTGAATTAATGCCTGTCCAGGAATTTGACGGCAACGATAGCTGGGGATATAATCCATGCTTCTTCTTTGCTCTGGACAAAGCGTATGGAACAAAGAAAATGTACAAAGACTTCATTGATGCGTGCCACAAGGCAGGAATGGCAGTTATTTTTGATGTAGTCTACAATCATGCAACCGGAAGTATGCCGTTTGCCAAATTGTACTGGAACAGCGCAAACAATAAGACAGCCCCAAACAATCCCTACTTTAACGTAGACGCACCTCACCCTTACAGCGTATTCCACGACTTCAATCATGAAAGTCCTTTGGTACGTAAATTCGTGAAACGCAATCTGCAATTCTTATTGAATGAATACCATATAGACGGATTCCGTTTCGACCTGACTAAAGGTTTTACACAAGCCGCATCAACCGAAAGTAGCGCTTCCAATTACGACAAGAACCGCATCGAGATTCTGAAAGATTACCACGCAGCCATCAAAGAAGTGAAACCCGAGGCATACGTTATCCTGGAACATTTCTGTGATAGCAAAGAAGAAAAAGAACTGGCCGAAGACGGTATGCACTTATGGCGGAACATGAATAACGCCTATTGCCAGACCGCCATGGGTTGGAACGATGACAGCGCATTTGACGGACTGTACGAAAGTATCCCCGCATGGATAGGATTTATGGAAAGCCATGACGAAGAACGAGCCGCCTACAAGCAAACCCAATGGGGAGACGAAGCATTGAAAACAGACTTAACCACCCGTATGCGGCAACTTGAAGTGAACGCATCCTTCTTCTTCACTGTACCCGGCCCTAAAATGATCTGGCAGTTCGGAGAGATGGGATACGATGTTTCCATCGAAGAGAACGGCCGGACAGGAAAGAAACCGCTACACTGGGAATATCTGGAGAACAAAGACCGCAAGGCTTTACACGATAGTTATTCACGGCTGATAAAATTACGCAATGATAATCCCGAATTATTTACCAGCACCAGCCAATTCTCATGGGAAGTCGGTACAAGCAACTGGGGGCAAGGAAGATTCATCACTTTATCTTCCACAACCAAGCACATGTTAGTTGCCGGAAACTTCAGCAAGACCGATGGAGCATATACCGTTACTTTCCCCGTTACAGGCAAATGGTATGATTATCTCACCGGTGATGAGGTTGAAGTGAAAGATGCAACTCAGAAAATGGAAATTCCGGCACACAGTTACCGTATTCTGACAACTTTCCCATGCCTCAACTAATTGTTGATCTTGGCGAGGCTGTCTGATAAGTTTTTTCACTACCATCGTGTTCCCTGTAGGGGCGGAATGCTTCTGCCTGATACCACAAAGAAGGTGTATCCGGGCAAATTCAATCCGCCCCTACAGCCAACGATCCGACGGTTACTGCAAGCACTGCTCTTACGTTCTGTCTAAAAAGAGTATCCTAAAGACACCCAGAACGTATTTCGGGCAAGGTATTCATGCCCTGCAAACAGCCATGCAAAATCCAGATGCACACCGGCATATTCCACTCCCGCTCCAGCAGTAGCATAACTGGCATCTCCTTTCTTCTTATCACCGCAATGATAACCACCACGCAACATCACCAGTTCCCTCCATGCATATTCCGCACCGGCACTTACACTTAACGCCTGTACGTCGGCAGGTGAAAGTCTGTAACCCAAATCGGCAGTCAAAGTCAATTTATGCATTTGTAAAAAAGGCAGGTCGGCAGCACCTCCCACTTTAACCGTTGCAGGAAGAGCCTCTTTAGAAGTCAGATAGTTTATTTTCGGTCCAAGATTACTCGCATGAAGCCCGACCGACCAGCCGGCGCCCTCCCAATCATTTATCCCGCACTTATACAATACTCCTAAATCAAACGCCACAGAACTTGCGCCACGGTTATTGCCTATCCTGCCCATATCCGAAAATAAGTATTTGAAAGTAGCGGAAACAGAAAAATTCTTTATAACCTCGTATGCATAACCAGCCTCCACGGCTATTTCTTTGGGATGTATGCCCGAAACACCCTCCCCTGTTCCATCCATCTCCGGATAGCCGAAATAACGGAAACCTAACAGAATGGCATTACGCTGATTGATTTTGTAAAAACTACCCAAGCTATGAAGAGAGTATCCGGACTCATAGTCACGCATCCATGGAGAATAAGTATAAGCAACCCCACCTCTGTGCGTCACATCCGATAAAGCTGCCGCACCATTATGAAAAACGGCATGATCTCCTCCCGGAGCCGCCACACCGGCTCCCCCCATGGCCGCGCTGCGCGCATCGGCCGGTACAGTCAGATAATTTGCCGCTCCGGTATTGACAGGCCCGTAATCCTCCTGAGCATAAGCCTTGGCAAAAGTTATGCCTATTATAAACAGACCTAATCCTATTCGTCTCATATTCTTTATTTTTTCGGGATTAGTACTTGATAAATTTCTCTCTGATTTCCATCCCTTTAGCCTGATAGACTAAGGTATAATATCCGGCAGAGAGTTTGGTTATGTCCACAGCATGCAGGGATGCGGCTTCAAGTTCCAGATGAAGATCCAGCACCTTGCTGCCGATGCCATTATACAAAATCAATTTCCCATTGCCGGACATACTACTGCTCACACTGAATATCAGCATATTATCAGTTATTTGATTGGATTTTAAGATAAAAGGATGAAGATTGGAGACATCGATCTCTAAAGCGGCGGCGGCATCCACACATCCGTGTCCTAACTGACCGGCATATCGCGGATTATATTCATCCAAGTCGTATGCACTCTGATAGAGGATCTCCTTCAAAACCTCCGGTGTAAACCCTTTCTTGCCTACCCCATACTTCTCTATCACCAAGGCCGCTACACCACTGACCAGCGGGCACGCCATCGATGTACCAGCCAAGTATTCATAATTATTGGATCGTTCCGTAGTCGTGCTCCAAATCCGTCCGTCTCCATCCAACGATCCGCCGGGAGCAGAAATATCCGTATAAGTGCCATAATTGGAATAAGAAGCTTTCCTATAATCGGCCTCAATGGCTGCAACCGCAACAACCTTTTCATAATCAGCCGGTGCCGCTATCCTGGGATCGGACGTATTCGCATTACCTGATGCAAACAATACAATACCTCCCTTCATGGGACTTCCGTCAAGTTGCTCTCCTTTGTTATCACATCCGGCATATTTTATAAAGTAATCAATAGCTTCCTTATGTACAGGATTAATATACGAAGAAGCATTCCTTCCCGCCCTAGTGGCAGCGTATCCCCAGCTGTTCTGGCTGATGACAGCTCCATTATCAGCGCCATACTTAATCGCGGCGGCAATAAACGGATCAGAAGCTACTTCTCCTCCGATAGAGGTAAGGCTTTTCAAAATCTGACAACTCATGAGTCTCACCCCACTGCCGGGAGTTCCGTCCCCCCCTGCAATGCTGCTGATACCTGTTCCATTATTATTTGTCGCACCGATAGTGCCCGCCACATGAGTCCCATGGCGGTGAGGAACCAAAGTCGCATTATCATCCACAAAATTATAACCATGTATGTCATCCATATATCCATTGCCATCATCGTCCATACCATTACCTGGTATCTCATCCGGATTCGTCCATAGATTATCCTGCAAATCAGGATGTTCCTGATTAATGCCTCCATCTACAACCGCTACAATGACAGCCGGATTCCCATTATATTGTTTCCACACATCAAACAAACGGATATCCGCACCCTTCTTCTGCCAAGACTCCGTACCGGGATTATCCAGATACCATTGTCTGGACAGATCCGGATCATTGAACAGCCACTCTCCCGTCCGGACGCCATACAGGCTCCACGCTGTTTCCGGCGTTGCCCTGGATACAATCTTAGGAACAGGTACAGCCATTTCAATACCATCCAGAAAAGCCACTTCGGTAGCAGCACGGGTGGCCGATGTCTCTTTAGAGAACCAGACATTATACCATAAATGAAGCCCCTCTTTACGGGTACGTTCTTCAAACTTGCCGGCATAAGGGAAAGTACGTTCCATTCTCTCGATTTTCAAAAAAGAAGCAGCCCGATCCAACACCTTGACTCCTGTCGTTACCGTGTTGCCTATGCTCCTTACCCGCACCTCTCCGGCTGGTTCTTCTTTCAATTTCACATAAATGCAACCCTGAAGCAACTCTTCTTCCGATAAATCAAAAACAGGCTGTTTCCCTTCCGGTTCATCTGGAACAGAAGAAAGTTCTTCTTGATGGCATGAGGCTATCAATATAGTCATCAGGAAAAAAAAGACGGTCTTTTTCATTATACTATCTTGTGTTGTTAATTGAAGTATTTAATTATTTCACAAATATAGCGTATTTTCCCGATCTTACAATAAAAAAGAGGAAACCTCATCCTTAAGACTTTTCCTCCTATCAATTACTACGTTCTTCCACTGTGAGACGTACATCTTGCTATGGAAGGATGCAGTAGCTTTCTGTATAAACGATCTTGACCATACAGCAAAAACGCTTTAGCGTGCAGCATGAGGACTGTTGTGTGTATCAGAACACCGGAATAGAGTAAACCAGCCCGATGGAGACGCGTTGGGTATCCGGACTCATGCCTCCCAAGGCCTGCGCACGCCGGGCCAAATGATGTCCTTTATATAAAAAATGGGCAAAGAGAAGCAGTTCGCTATTGCGCATCGGGAAATACTCCACACAAGCCTGAGCATTCCATGTCGTACGATAAAGCCCTTTCTCAAAATGCCCGTTTGTCTTATAAATACCAGCCCTCTCATAAGCGCCTTTCAGGTAAAGATTCCAATTAGGATGGATACGATAGTCAAAGTTCACCACGGTAGTAAAGTATTCCGCATGCTGCGCTGTAGACGGAGCCGACAGAACAGGGCCTTGCAAGTCACTGATAATTCCTTTGCTATCCAATCCTTCACGAGAATACATCAAATCAACATAAGCGATAACAGGACCTTTCTCATATATATTACCCGCCGTAAAACAATAAAGGTTTTTACCTTCCGCCAGCTGTCCGTATGACGCCGCATAACGCAATTGCACCGCATTATCAAAGAAGAGCCCGTTCCAGTTCACGGTTGACAGAACAGGGACTTTGGCCTTTTCCACCCCTTGCGGCAAACCGTAAAGATAAGTCTCATCATTCTCTCCGCTACGGTTGTTTACTACCTGAAGCACCAACTCATTGGCAGACGACAAATTGAATCTTCCGGCTACCCCCGCCTGATAGCAACTGATATTATCATTAAACTCACTATACTCGCGTACCTTGATGGCATTGACATAATATTCATATCCTCCCAAGGCGATATCTTGTTTTCCGACATTCAAAGTGAACTTATCGGACATCTTCCAATTTACCAGAGCATACTCAATAGAAGAGGATAAATTATCCAGCGAGTGCGGATTACTGTATTTATTGAACGACTGACGGAAATGATAAGAGAATTGCTTGCTGAAAGAACCTAATATTTCCAGCTTCACACGATTCAGTTTGAAAGAGGCGTCTTCCAAATCGCCTTCAACAAAGTTAGCAACTCCCGAAGTAGAGAATTGCAGATTCATGTGCGCCGAAATATCCGGATTGCTGTTCGGGAACAGACGTCCCACCAAACTGCGGATAGAATCATCCGGACTGATTAAGGGCTGTTCTTGAGCCTGCATAGCCGAAACGACGCATAACAGGATACAGCACGACAAGAGTAATCTTTTCATGGGGGCTTTTCGTAGTATTAAATTTTGGTTAATATAATAAATCGGGAATGATACAAACCGGACAAGATTTACATCATTCCTCTTCTCTGCAATTCCTCTGCCGCAATCTCCAGCTCCTTATACCATTCCTCGCCAAATTTCCGTACCAACGGTTCTTTTAAGAACTTATAAACAGGCAGATTCTCTTTTTGTCCCAGCAACACTGCGGCTTTACATACGTTCCAACGATGATAATTCACCGCTTTGTAAGGACCATAATCACCTATACGGATGGGATAAAGATGACAGGAGATTGGTTTATAGAAATCGGTCTTACCTGCCCGGAAAGCTTTCTCAATGGCACAATAACAGTACCCCTTCTCATCATAACAGGTAAATACACAGTCTTTATGATTGACGATGGAAGTTACCAAATCGCCTTCTTCATCCGTATAAACCACTCCCTGTTTATCAATCACCGCCCGTGCCTCGGGCGAAAGTTCGTCCCAAACAACAGGAAGCACCTCTTCCAGTTTTTCCACTTCCTCCAGTTCTACCGGTGCGCCGGCATCCCCCTCTATACAGCACTCACCTTTGCATGCATCGAGATTACAAAGAAATTTCTCACGAAACACATCAAGGGAGATTACAACATCATCTATCTGAATCATCTTTATATTAAATTAAAATGTCATTCTGAACAAAGTGACGAATCCATGCTTCATTACAGATTCCCCGCCTTGTCCAGAATGACAAATAAATATACTTCCTACATTATTTTATTAAATCCCGTCCGGTCATGTCAGCAGGCTGAGCCATGCCCAGAATATGCAGGATAGAAGGAGCAACATCCGCCAACACACCATTTTCCACTTTGGCATTCTTGTTCTCTGTCACATATACAAACGGAACAGGATTCAAAGAATGGGCCGTGTTAGGTGTACCGTCTCCGTTCAATGCATGGTCGGCATTACCGTGGTCGGCAATGATGATTACTTCATAATCATTATCCTTAGCTGCTTCCACCGTATCTTTCACGCACTCGTCAATGGCCTTCACTGCTTTTTCAATAGCCTCATAAATGCCTGTATGACCTACCATATCGCCATTGGCATAATTCACAACAATGAAATCGAACTTCCGGGTCTTGATAGCTTCTACCAGTTTGTCTTTCACCTCGTATGCGCTCATTTCAGGCTTCAAGTCGTAAGTGGCTACTTTCGGAGACGGAACCAGGATACGTTCTTCCGCATCATACGGAGTTTCACGACCACCATTAAAGAAGAAAGTTACGTGAGCATACTTTTCTGTTTCTGCGATGTGCAACTGAGTCTTGCCGTTAGCTGCCAGATATTCACCCAACGTATTCTGAACATTTTCTTTGTCGAACAGAATATGAACGCCTTTGAAGGACGCATCATACGGAGTCATGCAGTAGAACTGCAAGCCCGGAATAGTATGCATGCCTTGTTCCGGCATATCCTGCTGGGTCAGCACAACGGTCAATTCCTTGGCACGATCGTTACGGTAGTTGAAGAAGATAACCACATCCCCTTCCTTAATAGTACCATCTACGGTAGAGTTATGGATCGGTTTGATGAATTCGTCTGTAACACCTTCATCGTATGATTCCTGCATAGCCTGAACCATATCAGCAGCTTGCTTTCCTTTACCTTCAACCAACAGGTCGTATGCTTCTTTCACACGCTCCCAACGCTTGTCGCGGTCCATTGCATAGAAACGGCCGACGATGGAAGCAATCTTACCGGCTGATTTTTCACAGTGTGCGGTCAGTTGTTCAATAAAACCTTTACCACTCTTCGGGTCTGTATCACGACCATCCATAAAGCAGTGGATGAATGTATTCCCAATGCCATATTCTTTAGCAATATCGCAAAGTTTGAACAAATGATCGAATGAACTGTGCACGCCACCGTTTGAAGTCAGCCCCATGAAGTGGATGTTCTTGCAGTTTTCCTTTGCGTAAGAGAAAGCGGAAACAATTTCGGGATTCTTCATTATGCTATTGTCGGCACAAGCACGGTTAATCTTCACCAAATCCTGGTAAACGATACGTCCTGCACCGATATTCAAGTGTCCTACTTCGGAGTTACCCATCTGTCCGTCGGGCAAACCTACATTCTCACCGCTAGCCTGCAATTCAGAGTGCGGATAGTTTGCCAACAGTGAATCCCAGTAAGGAGTGGGAGTGTTAAAGATTACATCGTCTTTACCTTGATCACCGATACCCCAGCCATCAAGAATCATTAAAAGGGCTTTTTTGCTCATAATCTTATTTTGTTTAAAGTTTATCCTTGCTTTTTCCGGGTGCAAAGGTACAAAAAAGCCCTGTCAATGAATAATGTTTCGCCTATTTTTTACAGAGGAAGCTCAATGATAAAACGCAGTCCGTCTTTAAATTCCGTATCCCGGATCAGTTTGGCATTCATACGCCCGGCTATCATTTCACAAACCAGCAAGGCAATATCCGACGCACCGGCAGAATCATCCAGAGTGACGTTGCCGGATTTCACCTCACTCTGTGTTACTTTTCCGGTAGCCGTGAGGTAAATATGGGCCGACTGCTTCCCAGCCTCTGCATCCAGCTGATAGGACACAACAATATCCCCCTGCTCCGTAGCACGGTTGACATAATTCAGCAAATGTCCCAATATATAACCCAGATAAGTCTGATTAGTGCATACCACATCATTTTCCTGATTGCCTGTCACCTTATATTCTATCCCGGGCTTCATGGCATCCTTTTTCAACGTTTCCAATTCCCAAGTACAAAGAGTATGAATATTGGTCCAGTCCAGCGGGAGATGCCCCTCGTTACTATCCAGACGGACTATTTCCAGAATATTGTCCATCATCCGTCTTATTTGGTTGGAATGCTCGCTGATAATCTTCAGGAATGTTTTTCTCTCAGCCTCATCGGCATCACTATCCAGCAGAAAGTCCGAAAAGCCTTTAATCGCATTCAGCGGAGTGAAGATCTCATTGCACAAATTCCGGATAAACGCATATTTCATCCGCTCGCTCTCCCTCAACCGTCCGCCCGCCAGCACCAGCTTATGGTTGGTTTCCTTCAGTTCCTTATTCAGCGCCTTGGTCTTCCGCAGATAAAAAACAGTGTACAGAATGGTACACACCGCCAGCACAAACAACGCCAGCAGAAAAAGGAGGCGCATATTACTTTTTTCCGCCTCCAAGGTCTTTTTCTCCAGCATCAGCCGGGCCACCTCTTGCTCTATCTCGGCCTCCTTGGCCTCCGCCGCCTTTGTGGTTTTCTGGACTTTTGCCAGCATGCTGTCGTATAGTTTGAAAGCCTCGAACCCTTCCTTATATAGATGCAGGCTGTCACACAAGGCAATCTTCTCCCTGACGTACTGCGAGGCATGCGCCCCCATGTCCACACTATGCAGATAAGTCACCATAGAATCACAAACCTGCAATGTCTTCCTTTTGTCATTTATACTGGAATAATATCTGAATGCGGTAAACAAATACTCGTAAGTGGGAGTGAAATTGGCATCTTCGGGATAGCGGCGGTTCAGTTCCACAAATCTCCGGAAATATGCGTCGGCTTGTGCACGTCCCAATGTTTCAGAGGAACAAGCCAGCATGGAGTATGCGTTCAGGAAATGTCTCTGATTCGTAAATTTCCGTTTTCTGGTTTTCAGGTAGGTCTGATATTCTTGCAACATAGCCAAGTAGCGCAACCCATACCTCACCCTCACCGAATCCGAGAAAGCGTTTCCGCATATCTGGAAAAAACAATTGGGGCGAAACAGCATGGCGGTACGTATCGGCAGGCCCTCGGTCTGCTGAAGTGTCAGATCAAAGTACCTTATCACATCGTCCGCTTTCGTCTCATAGTCTATTTCCGCCCTGGAAGTTGTAGCCGCTCCCATCAAATAATAATCGGCCGCCTTTTCCAGCCTGCTTGCCTGTTGATTGTTTTTCAGCCTCAGCAGCACCTGTGTCATCAGGCTGTCTCTCTCGGAGTTATCCTGATAGTATACCACTCTGACATCCATGATGGTACGCATGAACTTCAATAGATAACGCTTGTATTCGCTGTCGGGAAGCACCCTCTCCGCCTCAGCCAGATAATACCGTGCGGTATCCTTCACATCGTGATTGACATAATGCCGCAGCAGTTCCGTCAGGGCTTCCTCCTGATAATATCCGTCACCGGACACCAAAGCTTCCTCATAGAGCCTTTTCGCCCAATAAAGATGATCTTCCCCTCTGGTCCCATCCATCGAGTCTGTCAGCACTTCCAATTTCTCCGCCTTAGATAAAGAAGAGTCCAATTGTCTGATAAAAAAATCTTTCCCCACATTCTCCGCCTGGATGTTACAGGCGGATATTCCTACTAATAATACGATAAGTATGCGCTTCATAAAATGATTGTTTTTTCTGAATTCCCCGTAATTATTGAATAAAAGCAAAAATAGTTAATCGCACAGAATATCCAATGCAAAACCCGAAAATATTTTCCTCCTTGTATAAAAGAGTCATCCCATCCAACATTCTTGTGTTATAAAACATACGGTTTCATATTGCTGTTTATGAATAAATTGCATTCCTTTGTATCGGGACAGTTCAGCACAGTTTCCGCTGTCTGTATAAAACCTTGAACAGCTCATGAAAGTTACCTTCGGACAACAGACCACTAAAGTAAAGCAACTGGCTGATTTACTCAGCCAGGAGATTTCCATGGGCAAATATAAATCGGACTGTGCATTACCGTCCATCAATAAACTGAGCCGTGACTATCAAGTGTCTCGGGATACAGTATTCAAAGCATTCATTGATTTAAAAGACCGGGGGATCATAGACTCCACTCCGGGGAAAGGCTACTATGTCACCAACAAGCTTACCAACATTCTGCTTCTGCTGGACGAGTATTCCCCTTTCAAATACTCTTTATACAATAGTTTTATCAAGGAGTTATCCATCAACTATAAAGTGGATTTATTGTTCCATCAATACAATGAACGGCTGTTCAACACCATCTTACGCGAATCCATGGGCCGATACAACAAATACATTGTGATGAACTTTGACAATGAGAAGTTATCTCCCCACCTCTACAAGATAGACTCGTCCAAACTGCTGCTGTTGGATTTCGGGAAATTCGACAAAAAGGATTATTCGTACGTATGTCAGGATTTCGACGATTCCTTTTATCATGCGTTGGCCGCATTGAAAGAACATTTGAGGAAATACCGGAAACTAATACTTTTATTTCCCGAAGACATCAAGCACCCCCGAAGCAGTTGCGAACATTTCAACCGTTTCTGTCTGGATCATCGCATCGATTCAGCCATTATAAAGAACATAGACGGAATACAAGTCTGCAAAGGAGAAGTATATATCGCTTTCCGCCAGATAGATGTAGTCCATATTATCAAGCAAAGCCGGGCTGAAAGGCTGAAATGCGGCGAAGACTTCGGACTGATAGCTTATAACGACACACCTGCCTACGAGGTGATAGACCAGGGCATTACCGTTTTAAGCATCAATTGGGAAGAGTTAGGGCGGAAAGCCGCCGAATTCGTACTAACCGGTAAAGAAACCAAGATATACCTCCCTACCGAAGTACATTTAAGAAATTCCATATAACAACTAAATACCTATTATATCATGAAAAAGTATCCTAAAATCGGGATTCGTCCCACTATCGACGGCCGCCAAGGCGGTGTTCGCGAAAGCCTTGAAGACAAGACTATGAATCTGGCAAAAGCAGTTGCCGAGTTGATTTCATCCAACTTGAAAAACGGTGACGGAAGTCCCGTGGAATGTGTTATAGCCGACAGTACCATCGGCCGTGTAGCCGAAAGCGCTGCTTGTGCCGAGAAATTCGAACGCGAAGGAGTAGGTGCCACCATTACTGTGACCAGCTGCTGGTGCTATGGCTCCGAAACGATGGATATGCACCCACACTGGCCGAAAGCCGTTTGGGGATTCAATGGCACAGAACGTCCGGGAGCCGTGTATCTGGCTGCCGTATTAGCTGGACACGCACAGAAAGGCCTGCCTGCCTTCGGCATTTATGGACACGATGTACAAGACCTGGACGACAATACCATTCCTGCTGATGTAGCAGAGAAACTATTGCGTTTTGCCCGTTCCGCCATGGCTGTAGCCAATATGCGCGGAAAGAGCTATCTTTCTTTCGGCAGTGTCTGCATGGGTATCGCCGGATCTATCGTTGATCCTGACTTCTTCCAGGAATATCTGGGCATACGCAACGAAAGCGTAGATGAGACAGAAATTCTCCGCCGCATGGAAGAGGGAATCTATGACCACGAAGAATATGCCAAAGCTATGGCGTGGACAGAAAAATATTGCAAGCCCAATGAAGGCGAAGATTTCAAAAACCGTCCCGAAAAACGCAAGACCCGCGAACAGAAGGATGCCGACTGGGAATTCATTGTAAAAATGACTATCATCATGCGCGACTTGATGACCGGCAATCCAAAACTCCGCGAAATGGGATTCAAAGAAGAAGCCATCGGGCATAATGCCATCGCAGCCGGATTCCAGGGACAACGCCAATGGACGGACTGGAAACCCAACGGTGACTTCAGTGAAGCATTGCTCAACACCACTTTCGATTGGAACGGCATTCGTGAAGCATACGTACTGGCTACCGAGAATGATGCATGCAATGGCGTTGCCATGCTATTCGGCCATCTGCTGAGCGGCTGCGGACAAATGTTCTCCGACATCCGTACTTACTGGAGTCCCGAAGCGGTGAAACGTGTGACTGGTAAAGAGCTTACAGGAATGGCAGAAAACGGTATCATCCATCTTATCAATTCAGGTGCGACAACTTTGGACGCTACCGGTGAAAGCCATAACGAGGCGGGAGAACCCTGCATGAAGCCCAACTGGGAAATGACTGAAGCCGATGTAGAAGCTTGCCTGAAGGCCACCACCTGGTATCCGGCAGACCGCGACTATTTCCGTGGAGGCGGTTTCTCATCCAACTTCCTGTCCAAAGGCGGCATGCCTGTCACCATGATGCGTCTTAATCTGGTAAAAGGCCTGGGCCCTGTATTGCAACTGGCAGAAGGCTGGACTGTAGATATTGATCCGGAAATCCATCAGGTACTGAACATGCGTACAGACCCCACATGGCCCACCACTTGGTTTGTGCCTCGTCTATGCGACAAACCCGCATTCCGTGATGTCTATTCGGTAATGAACAACTGGGGGGCCAACCATGGTGCCATCAGCTATGGTCACATCGGACAGGATCTGATCACCTTGGCGTCTATGCTGCGCATTCCTGTATGTATGCATAATGTAGAAGACGACAAGATTTTCCGTCCGGCAGCATGGAATGCCTTCGGTATGGACAAGGAAGGTTCCGACTACAGAGCATGCGCAACTTACGGACCTATTTACAAATAGTCCATAAATTGAGAATTGAAAATTAAAAAATGAGCAGTGGCTTTACGCCTGTCCTTTTTTAATTCTCAATTCTCATTTCTTAATTTTTAATTCTCAATTTTCAATTTACGAAATGAAAGATACAAACCAATCCATTCTACACAAAGACGGAATCAGCTACGTGCTACCTTTTATATTGGTCACCTGTTGCTTTGCCTTGTGGGGATTTGCTAACGACATCACCAATCCGATGGTGAAAGCGTTCTCAAAGATTTTCCGGATGAGCGTCACTGATGGCGCATTGGTGCAAGTCGCCTTCTATGGCGGATATTTCGCCATGGCTTTTCCGGCAGCCATGTTTATCCGTAAATACTCTTACAAAGCCGGTATCCTGCTGGGGCTGGGACTTTATGCCGTAGGAGCCTTATTATTCTTTCCCGCTAAAATGACAGGTAGTTACTATCCGTTCCTACTAGCTTATTTTATCCTGACCTGCGGACTCTCCTTCCTCGAGACCAGTTCCAACCCTTACATTCTATCCATGGGAACAGAAGCCACCGCCACCCGGCGTCTCAACCTGGCACAATCATTCAACCCCATGGGCTCACTGCTGGGAATGTATGTCGCCATGCACTTTATCCAAGCCAAGCTGAACCCGATGGACACGGCGGAACGCGCCCAATTGAATCCGATGGAATTCGCGGCGGTAAAAGATGCAGACCTGTCCGTACTCATCGCCCCTTACCTGACGATCGGCATTGTCATCCTTATCATGTTCCTCATCATCCGTTTCACCCGGATGCCTAAAAACGGTGACCAGTCTCACAGCATCAATTTCGGCCCCACTTTGAAACGCATCTTCTCCATCCATCATTACCGTGAAGGCGTGGTGGCACAGTTCTTCTATGTAGGGGCGCAGATCATGTGCTGGACTTTCATCATCCAATACGGCACGCGCCTGTTCATGTCGCAAGGCATGGAAGAAAAAGCCGCCGAAGTTCTTTCACAGGAATATAACATCATAGCGATGGTCATCTTTTGCATCAGCCGTTTTGTATGTACCTTCATCCTGCGCTACCTTAATCCGGGTAAATTATTGGCCATACTTGCCATTGCGGGCTGCTGCTTCACTGCCGGAGTCATCTTCTTCCAGAATATCTGGGGCATGTACTGTCTGGTAGCTGTTTCAGCCTGTATGTCATTGATGTTCCCCACTATCTATGGCATCGCCTTGACAGGACTGGGAGATGATGCAAAGTTCGGGGCAGCCGGTCTGATTATGGCCATTCTGGGAGGTTCCGTACTTCCTCCGCTACAGGCAAGCATTATTGATATGAGCACCATTTGGAATATGCCGGCTGTGAATGTTTCGTTTATTTTGCCGTTCATCTGCTTTGTGGTCATTACAATTTATGGACACCGCTCCTACCAGCGGGGGAAATATTGATTTAAACTCCGGCTGACAAAGTGATAATCAGTATTTCAAAGATTATGAATTTATCAGCCGGATATCACGTCAGGAGGCATCCATTTACACGTACGTACGCGAAAGCCCGCACGTACGTATGCGTAAGCGTATACAGACGCATGTGCAGGGCTTCACGTACATACGTGTAAAAATGTCTTTCTATTCATCACAATGCATCCACTTTCGGATACCTAAAAATTCAACTCCAGCTGCGGGTCTTCCCCCAACAAATTAAAAGTCATCCGATGATACGGTGTCGTGCCATGCTCACGGATAGCCGCACGATGCTTTTTTGTGGGATATCCCTTATTATTGCTCCAATCATAAAAAGGGTATTCTTCGTGCAGACCATTCATGTAGTCATCACGGTAAGTTTTCGCAAGGATAGATGCAGCAGCAATAGAAAGATATTTCCCATCTCCTTTCACCACGGTGGTATGTGGTAAATCCTGATACTTCTTAAAACGGTTTCCATCAATCAACAAGTGCTGTGGACGAAGACTCAGCTGGTCAAGGGCACGATGCATGGCCAGGAAAGATGCATTGAGAATATTGATTCGGTCTATTTCTTCCGGAGTCACCACTCCTACCGCCCATGCCAGCGCTTCCCGCTGCACCACCTCCCGAAGGGCATAACGCTGGCACTCGGTAAGTTTCTTGGAATCATTCAGCAATTCATTCTTAAAGTCCTTTGGCAAAATAACGGCAGCTGCATATACCGATCCCGCCAAGCATCCCCTGCCCGCTTCATCACAGCCGGCCTCTATCAGGTCTTTATTCAAATAAGGTAATAACATAACTCGTCTTTATTATTGAACAACAAAGATAGGAAACAAAAATGAGACCTGCAATCCGCCACTTCTATACAATATTTCCTCAACTAGAAAACTGTTTATGGACTAAACGATGTATCTTAATAACTTAAGAAGACAAGCCTGCGCCAAATATATTTTATGCAAAATGCTGCCAACATCAATAGGGTTAAGGCCGTATTTGCTGAAAAACAAACCAACCAAATGGTTGGCGGATAAATCGGATAAAGATCATAGATATTCTTTATAAAAGAGAAAATCATTAGGCTATCTCAAAATAAACCCCTACTTTTGTTTAACAAAATCACTACTTTTGCTAAAAACACGCTTGAGTTATGAAAGAGAAACTACTTATATGTATCATTCTTTGCCTGGTAAATATCTCATGGGCCAATGCTAGCGAAAAACAACAAGAGGCCGAATTACTGATTAAAAAATCGGTTGACGCCTTATACAACAATCCCAAACAAGCCAGCTACTATGCTTCCAAAGTCATTGAATTATTTCCCGGCGAGAGCCGGAGTGACCAAAAGGCAAAAGCAATATTCTATTACAGCCAGGCAGAAAAACTATTAGGCAATTTTGATGTAAGTATCAAAAACCTATATGACGCTATGGAATATGTAACCCCGGGCAATAGGGAGTTAAACGGACAAATTTATGCACTGGCAGGAGCTCTTTACTGTAAATTGACCGACTATAATAAAGCCATTGAGATGAACGAGAAGGCCACCTCTATCTTTAAATCCATAGGAGATTCCGTTTCCATTGCCTTATGTTACAACGACCGCGGCATTATCCACTACTCCATGAATGAATTCAATACGGCCGGACAATTCTTACGGCAAGCACTTGCCATCAACCGAAGCCAGAAAAATCTGCGGGGAATTGCCGCCAATTTAAACAACCTGTGTTTATATGAAGGGGATTTTAATGAGAAAATAGGTTTTATCAATGAAGCCATTGTCATCAACAAAAATCTGAACTCCCAATGGTCGTTGGGAGAAAATTATAATAATATGGGGAAGCAATATTTCTATGCCAAACAATATGGCAATGCCTTGCAAGCCTTGCAAAAAGCATACGAAGTAGCCTCTTCCATCAATGCCAAGGAATTAATATGCGACAATTATGAATATTTGTCTTGGGTATATGAAGCTCTTGGAGACTATAATAATGCCTATAAATGCCTCATGCAACTATATACCTTGAGCAAAGATCTGCAAAGCGGAAGCAAGCTACGTATTGTAGAACAAGAAATTTCGCATAAACGATACCAGAACCAACAGAGGAAAGCGGAAATAAGGGAACAAACCTACGAAATAGAATTGCTGAAACGTAACTTGTTTATATTAATGGTTGTTTTCATTTCATTGGCAGTACTCAGCATATTCCTATATAAATGGTATAAACGCAAAAAGAACATGCAGCTAATGGTAGCCCGCTATAATCTGGAGCAGTCAGAGCATGAACTGGCTGAACTTAAAGTACGCCAACAGGAACTGGAGCTGAAGTCCGTACAAAATGCCTTGGACAACAGCCGGCAGGAAGCAACCAGCTTCGCCGTATTCCTGCATAGCCGTAATGAATTGCTAGAGAAAATCAGAGAAATGATAAAGCAAGGATACAAAATGGACCAGCAGACACTGATCCCTCATTTGAAGAAAGTCAATGCCTTTATCAGCCAATATCAGAATGGAGACAAGAGCAACAGCACCTTATTGATGAATGTGGAAGAAAAGAATCAGGAGTTCCTTCAGCGGTTATCCGAACGGCATCCCAATTTGACACAAGGTGAAAAATATCTGGCTACACTGTTACGGGTCAATCTTTCTACCAAAGAAATCTCAATGCTCACGGGCAATGTTCCCAAAACAATCAATATGAACCGCTACCGACTACGCAAATCCCTGAACTTGTCTTCAGAAGAGGATTTAACAGACTACTTGCAAAACATTTAAAGAACCTATATTTTTATTGCTTTTATCAAACAGAGATTTGTAGACATCATCTTTTAAGTTATCCCATTGAATAACAAAGTATTATATTTTTTATTGTAGATAAAAAAAGGAGAATATTTCTTTCGTTGTAGTTCATTTGTAGGACATAATAATTAGGAATTCGCACATACAACTCATTATTTAGCGGTGTGAAAAACAATTATTAACCTTAAAATTTATTCACATGAGTAAAAAGAACTATTTCAAGGAAAGAATCATGCTACTGGTTCTGCTCTTAGCTTTTATGACTCCTTTCGGTGCGTTTGCACAGACTATCCAACTGACCGGTCTGGTAACCGATGCCTCCAACGAACCCATCATTGGTGCCAGTGTAGTAGAAAAAGGCACAACCAATGGAGTTATCACGGACTTTGACGGTAACTTCGCATTAAGCGTGTCTCCCAAAGCCACTATCATTATTTCTTATGTGGGATATGCAACACAAGAAATCCCTGTAAACGGAAAAAACAATATCCGGGTGACATTGAAGGAAGATACCGAAATGCTGGATGAAGTTGTAGTGGTCGGCTATGGTACCATGAAGAAAAGTGATATGACCGGTGCCATTTCTTCTGTAGATGTAGACGAACTGGTAAAACGTACCACAACCAATCCCGCAGAGGCATTACAAGGTAAAATTGCCGGTGTGAACATCATGAAAGCCGGTGGTAATGCAGGTGCAGGTGTACAGGTAAAAATCCGTGGTGTCAAAACTTTCGGTGACAACCAGCCTCTTTATATCATTGACGGTTTTCCCGGTGATATTGAAAATGTAAATCCGCAAGACATCCAGTCTATGGAAGTACTGAAAGATGGCGCAGCCGCTGCAATCTATGGTTCGGTTGCTGCAAACGGTGTTATCATCGTCACTACCAAAAACGGTAAAAAGGGTGACATGAAGATTGATTTCAGTACTTATGTAAGTTTCACTGACGTTTCAAAGAAACTGGAACTACTCAATGCAGAAGAGTACAAAGCAATGCATAAGCAAATGTACGAGAACTGGAACTCCCATGTGGCCAACCATAAAGATTTATATGACCCCAGAAACAATGGGGCATGGAAAGACAAACTGATTGATCTGCCCGCATACATCACGAACAATACCGGTATAGACACAGACTGGCAAGACGCGATGCTACGTAGCGGACTGGCGCAAAACTATATGTTCAGCGCCAGAGGCGGTAGCGAAAACGCGCAATACTCCGTGTCGTATAATCATGCCGATGAAAAAGGTATTTTCTTAGGCAACGATTACCGTCAGGACAATGCCCGCCTGAAGGTACACATGAGCAAATATATCTTTGATATTGATGCCAACCTAGCCTTCAAATTCACAGACAGCAAACAACCTGAATATTCTTTAAAAGAAATGTACATGATCACTCCATTGGTACCCATCTACGATGAAAACAATGAATACGGATTCGGCTTGACCAACTTTGACGGACTGCCTAATAACCGTAACGTCATGGCAGACCAATATTATGAAAAATCTACAGATAAGAAATACCACACAACAGCTAACATTGCATTAACCATGAACTTCACAAAATGGTTAAGTTTCAAAACAAGTTACGCTTACCGTGGAGAACATGAACGTCAGACCTATCATACCCCCGCATACGTTGCGGACGAAAAAGCCAAACGCGACTACCCCTATCACAGTGAAACAACAGCCTACTGGGAAGAACATGTATGGGACAACGTATTGAATTTTAATAAAGAATTCGGAAAACATAGCATCAATGCCATGGCTGGTACATCCATTACTGCACGGAAGTACACTTGGAATTCCGTTGGTGTGGAAGGTAAAACAACAGTGTATAAAGTAGAAGACGGAAACCTGGTAATCGGTGAAACTCCCGGTGGCTTTTTAGACCCTAGTTTTTCTACTATCGGTGCCGGAGCAGGAGGTACATTCGATGGTGACGGTACAAAATGGGAATACAATCGCGCTTCTTTCTTCGGACGTTTAAATTATAACTACAATGACCGATACTTGCTACAGGCTACCGTCCGATATGACGGATCCTCTAAATTTGGCGCTGACAACCGTTGGGGATGTTTCCCGTCCATCGCTCTCGGATGGAGAATCAGCGAAGAGTCCTTCTTTCCCAAAGATATATTCTTAAACAATTTAAAACTACGTGCCAGCTGGGGACGTTTAGGTAATGAAAATGCATTAGGATACTATGACTTCCAAGCCTTGATCAGTACTTACAACACCATGTACCAAGGTTACGTAAAAGGTAATGGTGACAATGCGTGGGCCGGAAGTATTGCCCGCGGTCTGGAAAACCGTTCTCTAAAATGGGAAACTACAGATACAAAGAATATAGGTGTTGATTTTGGAATGTTCAATAACAAACTAACCGGTGCGCTAAATTATTATCATAATCAAACCGAAGAATTATTGATCACAAAAGCACTTCCCCCCTCAGCAGGTTTAGCCAATCCTATTCTGAATGTCGGCAAGATTCGCAATACAGGTTTTGAATTCGAGGTGAACTGGAACGACCGCAAGGGCGATCTGGATTACAATATCGGATTAAACTTCAGTACCACCAACAATAAAGTTGTGGCTTTGGCCGATGACAACCAAGTGCTTTATGGTGAAGGATTGAAGTACGGGACAGAACACTTCCCTACTCAAACCCGCGTAGGCAAGCCTATCGGAGCATTCTATCTTTATAAAACCGGCGGCATTTTCCAAAGTAATGAAGAAGCGAAGAACTATGTAAACGCAAATGGAGAAGCTTATCAACCTTATGCAGATGCCGGCGACATTAAATTCATAGACAGCAACGGTGATGGAAGCATCGATGAGAACGATAAAGAATACTGTGGCTCTGGTATTCCAAAACTTGAAGTCAACCTCAACTTCTCTGCATATTATAAAGGATTCGATCTTTCTATGGTAATAGGTAGCGCATGGGGACACAAAATCTACAATGGTAACAAGTATTTCTACGAAGGGATGAATTCCGGTTCCAACTTCCTGCAATCATCTTTGAGCGCATGGACTCCTGAACATACAAACACAGACGTGCCACGTGCCATCTACAATGACCCCAATGGTAACATGAAGGAATCCGACCGCTTCCTCGAAAAAGGCGATTTTGTACGTCTGCGTCAGTTGCAACTAGGATATACGCTTCCTAAAGGCTTATTGCAAAAAGTACTCATCGAAAAACTACGTTTCTACGTAAGTGGCGAGAATCTGTTCACCATCACCGGATACGACGGAATCGATCCTGAATTCTCACGTGCCAGTGTCTTGAATACCGGAATTGACAAATTGATTTATCCGTTTACCCGTTCCTTTACAATAGGAGCCCAACTTTCATTCTAATCTAATTAAATCTATACGAATATGAAGAAATTAATACATATTGCAAGTATTTGTTTTGCATCACTGTTTATCAGTTCTTGCGAAGACTATTTGACCGTCAGTTCTCCTGACCAGCTGACTTCCGAAAGTTTCTGGCGTGACCAGTCGGATGCGGAAGCAGGCATATCGGCCGCCTATTCACAATTGGAATATTATATCGACACTTGGGAATTCGCGGAAGTAAAATGGCCGGTAGAAGCTTACCGGGAAGATATTGTTGAAATGGGAAATGACGCCCGCAACTATCCCAACTGGGTAGAGCTCTATAATTTTACTTATACCAACGGCAACTCTCAGTTCAGCAGTTACTGGTCAAATAACTATAAAGGCGCCAGTTTTGCCAACCAAGTGATAGAAAAAGTTGCAGAAATACCTGATGAAAGTATAAATCCGGTCATCCGCACACAGATTGTTAACGAAGCACACTTCTTACGTGCTTATTATCACTTGAAACTAATCTTGAACTGGAAAGAAATCATTATCCGTGATAAGTATATTACCAACCAGGCAGACCTGAGCAAACCTCTGTCTTCACGTGAGGATGCTTGGAATTTCATCATTGAAGATTTTAAAACCGCTACCGCTTTGCCCGCATCATACGATGCAGACAACATAGGCCGCGCAACTTGTGGAGCTGCCAATGCTTATCTGGGATTTGCTTACCTGACCTGTGCATACGAACAACCCGAAAAGAAAACGGAATATTTAGCCGCAGCTTTGGAAGCCTTGAACAAAGTCCAGGGATATGAGCTTGTGAAACAATTTGCAAGCATGTTTGATGCCAGCAATAAAAACAGCAAAGAATCTATCTTCGAACTCCAGACATCTATGAGTACCGCCAACGGCGCAAGCTACCGCACTCAGCTTCATCGTTGGATCGGAGTTTCAGAATTATGGGGATGGGACGAGATTCTGCCAAGCCAAAAGCTGATGAATGAATACATGAAAGAAGGAGAAAACGCCACAACAGGACGCTATGATTCACGCTTATATGAAACCATATTCTTCCAGTGTGACTATTATAATGATGGAAGCGGACGTGTGTACGGGTATGAATATAATGACTGGTTCTCCAATGAAGACGAAAACGGGAATTATATTCCTTATAACCGTCCGGCTTTCCGAAAATTCATGCCTACTGACTATGAGGCACTTTCCAACAACCGGTGCGCCATCAATGTGCCTCTGATGCGCTATGCCAATGTGCTGCTGATGAAAGCCGAGGTACTGAACGAACAAGGACATCCGGAACAAGCCATTCCTCTGATTAATCAAATCAGAGAAATCCATGGAGATATGCCACCCATGACAGGGACTTCACAAGAAGCAGTACGCAGCCAGATAGAACACGAACGTATGCTTGAATTCCCATTGGAGAACTGGCGCTGGTATGACCTCCGCCGTTGGGGCAAACTTAAATCAGCACTGGAAGAGGTAGGACGTACATTCAATGAAGAAAAGAATTCATTCTATCCCACTCCTCTTACAGAGTTGAATGCAAATGATGCCTTAAAATAAATATTCTCTTTTTGGTTAGATATAATTAGGCAACAAGGCGGTTTTCGCTACGGTGATACCGCCTTGTAATCTAAAAACAAGTATCTTTGCCTATAAATAAAACGACATAGATATGTTTACAATTATTGGATTAATGCTCACGGGGATGCTCCTTGGCTTCCTGCTTCGCAAGCAGCAGCTTTCAGGAATACACAAAATCATCACCGTTCTTATTTGGTTACTACTCTTCCTGCTAGGTATAGATGTAGGCGGTAATCAGGAAATCATCAATGGCCTGCACACCATAGGAATGGAAGCCATTGTCATCACTCTGGCAGCTGTACTGGGCAGTGTCACAGCAGCATGGGCTTTATGGTACGTGCTTTACAAAAGGAAAAAGGAGGAACAAGCATGAAAGGAAGTTTGATTATCGTTGGTTTCTTTATACTAGGGGCCATTTGCGGAGTATATCACCTCATTCCATACGACTTTACACAAAGTAAACTGAGTTTTTATGCACTGTGTGCGTTGATGTTCAGTGTGGGTGTAAGCATCGGCAATGATCCACAGACCCTACGCAATTTCCGGTCATTAAATCCCCGCCTGATCTTCTTGCCGGTCATGACCATATTGGGAACCTTGGCAGGATGTGCAGTTGTTAGTCTGTTCCTCTCACATCGCTCGGTAGCAGATTGTATGGCAGTAGGTTCCGGTTTTGGCTACTACTCGCTGTCCAGCATCTTTATCACAGAATATAAAGGTCCGGAGTTGGGAACCATTGCATTATTATCCAATATCACACGTGAAATTATCACTTTACTTTTTGCCCCGTTGCTGGTACGTTGGTTTGGCAATCTGGCACCCATTTCGGCAGGAGGTGCCACTACGATGGATACGACACTGCCCATCATTACCCGCTATTCCGGTCAAAGTTTTGTAGTGGTTTCTATATTTCACGGCTTTGTAGTAGATTTCAGCGTGCCTTTTCTAGTGACTCTTTTCTGTTCCATTTAAAAAAATAATAACCATGAAACACTCTCTTAATACTTTTCTTACACTGTTGTTTGCTTGTGCTTCCGTCTGGGGGGAGAATGTCCCCTGGCAGAATCCACAAATAAATGAAATAAACCGCGAGGCGGCCCATGCACACTTCATTCCCTTCACCAATGAAGCCAATGCGCTGAAGCAGCAGGCACTGCCTGCCGCCCAACGTTTTGCAGTAAATCCTGCAACAGAACGCCGCATCTCGCTAGATGGTACCTGGAAATTCTTATTCTCCAAGAACAATGATGCTTGTCCGGCCGATTTTTATAAAACCGGTTACAACACCAGACGCTGGAAAGACATACAGGTTCCAGGAAGTTGGGAACTGCAAGGATTTGACTCACCTATCTATACCGACGTAGCTTACCCCTTCCCCGCCAATCCTCCCCATGTTCCGGCCGATTATAATCCGGTAGGTGCATACGTACGTGAATTTACCGTGCCGGCCAACTGGAAAGGAATGGATATCTTCCTTGATTTTGAAGGAGTAGAATCCGCCTTTTATTGCTGGGTTAACGGCGAATTGGCAGGATACAGCGAAGACAGTCGTCTTCCGGCGCATTTCAACATCACTCCGCTCTTGAAAGCCGGAAAGAACAAGTTAGCCGTTAAAGTATTCCGTTACAGTGACGGTTCTTACCTCGAAGACCAGGATTATTGGAAATATAGCGGTATTGAACGTGATGTCTATCTCTATGCCCGTCCGCAAAGCCGTGTACAAGATTTCAAACTGGTAGCCGGACTGGTTAATAATTACAAAGACGGAGATTTCAATCTGGATATCACATTGCATAAGCCTCAGCCGGGAGAAACCGTAGAAGTGAAAGTAATGGATAAAGGGAATGTGATTTACCAAAATAAAAAGGAAATAACTTCCGCTACAGATACTTTATTTACTCAGAAACATTTATTCCCGGCCATATTGCCTTGGAATGCCGAAACTCCCAATCTCTACACATTGGTAGTCAGCACCTACGACGCCCAAGGAAAAGCATTGGAATCATTCACGCAACCCTTTGGTTTCCGCAGCGTGGAAGCACGTAACGGAATGCAATTGGTAAACGGAGTTCCCGTATTATTCAAGGGAGTGAACCGCCACGAGCACGATCCCCATCATGGTCGTACCATCACTGTGGAAAGCATGATAAAAGACATTCAATTGATGAAGCAATTCAATCTGAATGCTGTCCGTACCTGCCACTACCCCAACCGCTACGAATGGTATGCCCTGTGCAATGAATACGGTCTGTATCTGGTAGATGAAGCAAACATTGAAAGTCATGGAATGCAGGCGCATAAAGATGGCACACTGGCTAATAACCCCGATTGGGAAGTACCGTTTATGCAACGCATGAGCCGCATGGTGCTGCGTGACCGCAATATTACAGCCATTGTTACCTGGTCAATGGGTAATGAATCCGGTTATGGAAAACATTTTGAAACTTTATACGACTGGACTAAGAAGTTCGATCCAACCCGTCTTGTACAATACGAAGGTGGAGGTTATGATGCCAAATCCGACATTTATTGTCCGATGTACGCACGTGTCTGGGCGCTCCGCCGCCATGTAAACCAGCGCGACGTCCGTCCGATGATTCTGTGTGAATATGCTCACGCCATGGGTAATAGTGTAGGTAATCTGCAAGACTATTGGGATTTGATTTATAAATATGATCAGCTGCAAGGCGGTTTCATTTGGGACTGGGTAGATGCCACCTTTGATATCAAAGACAAGAATGGAAACAATATTTGGGCTTACGGAGGCGATATGGGCTTCGTGGGTGTCCCCAATGACTCCAACTTCTGCGCCAACGGACTGGTAGCCGCCGACCGTTCACTTCATCCACACATCTGGGAAGTAAAGAAAGTATATCAATACATTCATTTTGAACCGGTTCCTTTTACTACAAAACAGATTAAAGTCACCAACTGGCATGACTTCATCGGACTGGAAGATTACAAGCTACGTTGGGCGGTAGAATCAGACGGGAAAGCGGTACAAAGCGGTGAGATGGATTTTCCGACAATAACCGCTCGTTCTTCCGCTCTTGTTACCATCCCGATGACTCTGATTCCCAATGATGGAAAAGAATACTTCCTGAAACTGGAAGCATTTACCAAAGAAGAGATGCCTTTGATACCGAAAGGACATCAAGTAGCTATGGAGCAATGGCAACTGAATCCGGAAGGAGAACGCTCGCTGAATGCCACATGGGCTGCCCGTGAAATAGCGGACAAAACCGTAAATACAGAACGTACCCCGGATGCCATCACCTTGACAGGAGAGAACTTCCGTGTCGTATTCTCTACTGCCGATGGTGAAATGACTGAACTCTTATATAATGGAAAGAATCTGATAAAAGAAGGCTTGCAGCCCAACTTCTGGCGTGCATTGACCGACAATGATGTCGCCAACAACCATCTGAAACGCTGTGGCATCTGGAAATTTGCAGGCAAGAACGCCAAGTTACAAAGCATCGACCTGAAAGAAGATTCAAGCAAGAAACAAGCAACCGTTACTGCAAATTATAGACTGGAAGCACAAGAGTCCACTTTGCAGACTATCTATCAGATACTCCCGAATGGAGTTATCAAAGTAAGTATGCACTTTATGCCTGGTAACAAAGCTCTTCCTGAAATGCCACGTCTGGGCATGCGCATGATCCTGCCGGCAGAATATGATGTGATGACCTGGCTGGGCCGCGGACCACAAGAAAACTATGCCGACCGCAAGACGGGGTATCCCATCGGGCTCTATACGGCAACAGTATGGGAACAGTTCCATCCGTATGTCCGTGCACAAGAGACCGGTAATAAAACCGATGTACGCTGGGTAGCCTTGCGCAATAAAGCAGGAGAAGGCCTGTTGATCACTGGTGAAGAGCCACTAAATGTCAGCGCATGGAATTTCCCGTTGGAAGATATTGATTATGTGGCATTCAATACAGAACGCCGTCATGGAGGAAGTATTATGAAAAAGGATATGGTATGGCTGAACATTGACCACCGACACATGGGTGTAGGTGGAGATAACACCTGGGGAGCCCAAGTGCACCCTGAATACACCATCACTCCGCACGAATGGCAATACAGCTTCACCATACAACCTTTGAGCACTCAAGACAATGCAGCCGAAAAAGCGCATAAGAAATGGTTTTAAAAATAATAACGAAATGACATGAAACATAAATTTACCAAAATCATTCTTCTCACAGCAGTAGTTGCAGGCTTTACAGCTGCCTGCAACCCTGCCAGTGAGACTATTCCTACAGGCAAAAGATATGAATTCAATAACATACTGGATATAGCCTATACCCCCGATACACTGACACGTTGCCGGGGTTGGTTTACAGACGCAGGCTCCTGGATGGGATTCACACTCCCACAAAAAGAGGTTTGGGTAAACGGTTTCTGCGGCCCCTTCAGTCTGGATATGAACCGACGTCAATGGATGGCGCAATCGGCTGTCACCGTAGGGTACGTCAATCAGACAAATACCGTATTCACCCCGGATTCCACCTGTTATTTTCCAGGCGAATTATACCTCTCGGCAAGTTCGGAAGAAGGCAAAATCATTCAACGCTTGAATTTTCTGGATGCTTCTACCGCACTGCTCCGCATTCACTCCGATGCCGGAAAAGAGCTTTCTTTTACGGCCAGCCAATGGGGGAAAGAAATCCAGGTACGGACTGACCAGAATACGGTCATCGCCCGTCATCCGTCCGGCGAGATTGTAGCACTGACTTTCACACCGGATGTAAGCGTAGAGAGTAGCGACAATAATTACCGGGCAAAGACCAATGGCAGTGAGCACGACACCTACGTAGCCATTTCTTTCTATACTGGAGAGAAAGAACTTTCCGCCGGATTACAAAAGGCGCAATTAGCGCTGAGCAATCCACAAGAAGAACTTAAAGCCAATAAAGAACGTTGGGAAGGTTATCTCAACAAGATTCTTCGCAAAGACATGAAGCCCGAATATGACCGTATTGCCGTAAAAGCCGTCGTAACACTCATCAGTAACTGGCGGACTCACCGTGGCGGATTGCTGCACGAAGGTATTGTTCCCAGCCATGCCGTATACTACTTCGTAGGTTTCTGGGCTTGGGACACTTGGCGATTCTCTGCCGCCTTGGCAAAATTCGATCCTGAACTGGCTAAGGACAACATCCGCGCCATGTTTGACTACCAACAACCGGACGGCATGATTATAGACTGCATTTATACCGATCCAGCCGAAAACAATGCACGCGACAGCAAACCCCCTCTCGTATCATGGGCTGTAGACGAAATATTCACTCACACCAATGATACGGCATTCATCAGCGAAATGTATCCCCAACTGATGGCATACTACAAATGGTGGTACAGCAAACGTGACCATAACCACAATGGCATGTGTGAATATGGTTCTACCGACGGCACATTGGAAGCGGCAGCCTGGGAAAGCGGTATGGATAATGCCATCCGTTTTGATGATACCAAAATGCTGAAAAACTCAGGAGCCGAAGATGCATGGAGCATGGATCAGGAGAGTGTTGACCTGAATGCCTATCTGGCTCTGGAATGCAAACTATTAAAGAAATTTGCAGGTATTCTGGGAGTTACTTTTGACGGTCCGGATTACGGCAGTCAAGTAGCCGACTATTTCTTTGACAAAGAGAAAGGCTTCTTCTTTGACCGCCGTTTAAAGGACGGAAGCTTTATACAAGAACCGGGATGCGAAGCATATACTCCGTTATGGACAGAGGTTGCCACTGCTGACCAAGTAAAAGCCATGCTGCCTTTACTGACCGACACAGCCAAGTTCTCTACATACATCCCCTTCCCCACAGTAGCAGCAGACAACCCGAAGTACAATCCGCGTGGCTACTGGCGTGGCCCTATCTGGTTGGATCAGACTTATTTCGCTATCCGCGGTCTACGCAACTATGGCTATAACAAGATGGCAGATGAATATACCCTTCAGGTATTCGACCGGCTGCAAGGATTGAAAGAAGGTGCCCCGATACATGAAAACTATGGCACACATACCGGCGAGTTATTAAAAGCGCCTCATTTCAGCTGGAGTTCATCACATTTGCTGATGTTATATGATGATTATGGAAAATAAACTCTCTCTTTTTACCTTAATATAAATAATACCAAAGGGGGCTGCACTCGTGATGAATGCGGCCCCCTACTATACTGTTACAATTTAGAACATCCTGCTGACGCGCTCAATGCCGGCAGCCAGCACATCTATCTCCTCTTTGGTATTATATAAGCCGAAAGAAGCACGCACTGTTCCCTCAATCCCCATACGAATCATCAAAGGCTGTGCACAATGATGCCCGGTACGCACAGCAATGCCCAGGCGGTCAAGCAACGTACCCATATCCAAATGATGAATGTTTCCTACCAGGAAAGAAATGACACCACTTTTGTTACCGGCCTCTCCGAAGATACGCATCCCGTCTATTTCTTTCAGACGCTGCATGGCATATCGGGTCAGTTCATGCTCGTGGGCGGCAATATTCTCCATACCAATGGCAGATACATAATCCAATGCCTTTGCCAAGGCAGTAGTTCCGATATAATCGGGAGTTCCCGCCTCGAATTTAAACGGCAATTCATTAAAAGTCGTTTTCTCGAAGCTGACACTTTGTATCATCTCTCCACCCCCCTGGTAAGGTGGAAGTTTATCCAGCCACTCTTCCTTTCCATAAAGCACCCCCACACCGGTAGGTCCATAGACCTTATGTCCACTGAAAGCAAAAAAGTCGGCATCCAAATCCTGAACATCCACTTTCATGTGAGGAACACTCTGCGCCCCGTCAATCAGAACGGGAACGCCGTGTGCATGGGCAGTCGCAACCATCTCTTTCGCCGGATTGACAGTGCCCAACACATTGCTTACATGAGCGAAACTTACCAGCTTGGTCCTTTCCGAGAAAAGTTTCTCGTATTCATCCAACAGTAATTCTCCTCTGTCATTCATGGGAATCACTTTCAGCACGATTCCTTTACGCGCAGCCTGTAACTGCCAAGGAACAATATTACTGTGATGTTCCATAACAGAAACGATCACTTCATCCCCCTCCTTCATCTGGCTGTCGGCAAAGGAGGAAGCCAACAAGTTGATACTCTCTGTCGTGCCCCGAGTAAACACAATCTCATTGCTACTGCGTGCATTGATAAAACGACGCACCGTCTCACGAGAAGCCTCATGTAACTCCGTAGCCTGTTGGGACAAAAAATGTACTCCACGATGCACATTCGCATTGACCGAATAGTATTCATCGGTTATGGCCTCAACCACACAACGCGGTTTCTGAGTGGTAGCTCCATTATCCAGATAAATAAGCGGCTTTCCATACACCTCCCGACCTAATATCGGAAAATCTTCTCTTATTTTTTGTATATCGTACATGGCATCCTATTTACATATCGCACATCCCTGACATTTATTCAACTCACCACGGAAACGTTTTTCCACCAACAAATGCAAACGATCCTTTAATGCATCCAGACGGATCGTATCTATTACTTCATTGACAAAAGCAAACATAAGCAATAAACGTGCTTCCTTCAGACTGATACCACGTTGTTGCATATAAAACAACGCATTTTCATCCAACTGACCAACAGTAGCCCCATGAGAACACTTTACATCATCCGCATAAATTTCCAGTTGTGGCTGGGTGTACATGTGGGCATCACGAGTAGCACAAAGGTTACGGTTGGTTTGTTGGGAATTAGTATGTTGCGCCCCTTCACGTACCAGGACTTTTCCGGCAAACGCACCCACTGCCTGATCATCCAATACATATTTGAACAGCTCATTACTGATGCAATCGGAAACCTTGTGGTCAATGAAAGTATGATTGTCCACCTGTTCATTCTTATCGGCAATGACCATACCACACAGACTGATCTCGGCTCCACGTCCGGCCAAAGTTACTTCGGTTGTATTACGCGTAGTACCGTTATGCAAAGTCATGCCATTCAAAAGCACATTACTGTCTGCTTCCTGATTCACATAGAGGTTATTGAAACGCACTGTGCTAGTATGGGTTTCTTCCAGTTCATAAAGATCGAAAGTCGTATTTTCTTTCGCAAAGACCTCAATAACCTGAGTAGAAAGGAAATTCACATTATCCATGGCATGGTCGCAAATCAGCAGACGAGCCTGCGCACCTTCTTCCAGCACAACCAACACACGGCGGTTCACCATAAAATTAACATCGGCACGCAATATGTTCACCAGCTGAATGGGCTTTTCCACCACCACGCCTTTCGGCACATACAGCATAAAGCCGTCCTGGGCAAAAGCAGTATTGAAGGCGGTCACACCATCCTTGGAAGTATCTGCCAACTTACCATAATATTGCTTGACTAAATCCGGATATTGTTCAGACAGTTCTTTCAAGCTGCCAAGCAACACTCCTTCCGGCAATTGCGCCTTCGGCAAAGCTTTACGATAAAAAGCATCGTTTACTACAAAATAAAGAGCGGTACTCATATTAGGTACATCGCACTTGAACACTTCATACGGATTCACCGGAATGTCGAGTCTGTTCAAATTCAAACCATAATCCGGCTCGAACAACTTGCTTACATCCGTATATTTATACTTCTCCTGTTTGCGGGTAGGGAAACCTAACTTTTCGAAATCTGCGAAAGCCTGCGCACGGGGAGCGTTCAGCACCTCGGCACTATGCCGGCAAATCATCGCCTCACATTGAGAAAAGAGATCAATATATTGTTGTTCTGCTCTCATAATCACTTTCTTCTTTAGGCATCAAATTATTATTCTCCCAACTCGGCTTTTATCCAGTCGTAACCACGCTCCTCCAGTTCCAAAGCCAATTCGGGACCCGCAGTTTTCACGATACGTCCTTTATACAATACATGTACAATATCCGGTTTGATATAATCCAGCAAACGTTGATAGTGTGTAATGACGATACAACTTGTTTCGGGAGTCTTCAATTTGTTCACGCCCTCGGCTACAATACGCAACGCATCAATATCAAGACCGGAATCCGTTTCATCCAAAATGCTCAACTTAGGCTCCAGCATAGCCATCTGGAAAATTTCATTTCGTTTCTTCTCACCACCGCTGAACCCCTCGTTTACCGAACGGTTTGCCAATTTATTATCCAGCTCCACTACAGCCCGTTTCTCGCGCATCAGCTTCAAGAACTCACTGGCTGTTAACGCAGGAAGCCCTTTATATTTACGTTGCTCGTTTACCGCCGCACGCATAAAGTTCACCATACTGACTCCGGGAATCTCCACCGGATATTGGAAAGACAAAAACAGCCCCTCATGGCTACGATCCTCAGGACTCAAAGCCAACAAATCTTTTCCTTCAAAAGTCACTGAACCCTTCGTTACCTCAAAAGCCGGATTACCTACCAACACGGATGAAAGAGTACTTTTACCAGAACCATTAGGTCCCATAATGGCATGAACTTCACCCTTCTTTATGGTCAGATTGATACCTTTCAATATTTCTTTGCCATTGACACTGGCATGTAAGTCTTTTATCTCTAACATAATTCTATTAAATTCTTAGTTCTTCATTTATCCTACGCTTCCCTCTAAAGATATAGCCAGCAGTTTCTGTGCCTCCACCGCAAATTCCATCGGAAGTTTATTCAGTACTTCTTTTGCATACCCATTGACAATCAATCCGATAGCATCTTCTGTAGGAATACCGCGCTGATTACAGTAGAACAGTTGGTCTTCGCTGATCTTGCTGGTGGTCGCCTCATGTTCCACCACAGCTGTCTCGTTATGGATATCCATATATGGGAATGTATGAGCACCGCACTGGCTTCCCAGCAACAGAGAGTCACACTGGCTGTAATTACGGGCATTGTCCGCTTTCTGAGCCACACGTACCAGACCACGATAGGAGTTCTGGCTCTTTCCAGCACTAATCCCTTTACTAACAATGGTACTACGGGTGTTTCTGCCCAAATGAATCATTTTAGTCCCCGTATCAGCCTGCTGATAGTTATTCGTTACTGCCACCGAATAGAATTCAGCAGTAGAATTATCTCCACTCAGGATGCAACTGGGATATTTCCAAGTAATGGCCGACCCGGTCTCCACCTGCGTCCAACTCAGTTTACTGTCCACACCTTTGCAATGACCGCGTTTGGTCACAAAGTTATATACTCCTCCTTTGCCTTCGGCATCTCCCGGATACCAGTTCTGTACGGTAGAATATTTCACTTCCGCACGGTCGTGCACCACAATCTCCACTATGGCTGCATGTAATTGGTTCTCATCCCGCATAGGGGCCGTACATCCTTCCAGATAAGAAACATAACTATCATCATCCGCAACAATCAGTGTACGTTCAAACTGACCGGTATTGGCCGCATTGATACGGAAATAAGTGGAGAGTTCCATAGGACAACGCACTCCTTTCGGAATATATACAAACGATCCGTCACTGAACACCGCAGAGTTCAAGGCTGCAAAGAAATTATCCCGTGGCCCGACCACCGAACCCAGATACTTCTTCACCAAATCGGGGTGTTCACGCACCGCTTCACTGAACGAACAGAAAATGATTCCCTTTTCCAACAAGGTTTCTTTAAATGTAGTCTTGACGGAAACAGAATCCATGACAGCATCTACTGCCATACCGCTCAACGCCATTTGTTCCTCCAGGGGAATACCTAGTTTATTGAAAGTTTTAATCAGCTCCGGATCTACCTCATCCATACTTTTCGGCCCTTCTTTTTTCTTTGTAGGATCCGCATAATAGGATATAGCCTGATAATCTATTTCAGGAATAGTGAGGTGCGCCCATGCAGGCATCTCCATTGTCAACCAGTAGCGGTATGCTTTCAGGCGAAACTCCAGCAACCACTCCGGCTCGTTTTTCTTTGCAGAAATCAAGCGGATAACATCCTCGTTCAATCCCCGTTCTATAATATCTGTGTGAACTTCTGTGGTGAAGCCATACTTATACTTCTCCTGCGTCAGTTCTTTCACATATTTATTGGGTTCTTCTTGCATATTTATCTTATATTTCTATTAATTGTTCTGTTACATTCTTAAACACCGGAAAAAAGATGCCGGACAAGTCTCTCATAGGATAATATAACACTGATTCCTTCTTTTTTGTTGCACTGATCATCTCATCTTTCGGGTCTATATATTCTATCACATGAATAGCTAACCCTATCAGTATCATATACTTCAATGCCCCAAGTCCGCTGCCCAGCCAACGATTCAGCCACCCCAGATGCACAGCATCCAATGCTTTTGTCAACAAAGAGGCGACAAACGCAAAACCTAAAGGCACAGCCACCCAGATCAATATAAAAGCCAAAACCTGCGCAATGGTAGTCGATGTACCTAAAGCAGGTGCCAATCTTTCGGCAACTGTACCAAACAAAGCACGGGCAACCAGCAATCCGGCTATCAACCCTACAATAGATGCCATCTGCTTCACAAAGCCCTTCATCAATCCCATAATGACACCCATGCCAGTCACAGCCAGTATGATAATATCTATTGTTGTCATCTCTATCATTCTTATAAAAAGCAGTAATGTCATTCTGAACAAAGCGAAGAATCTGCCAGCCCACGCGCTGGGCGAGGTGCCAGATCCTTCGCTATGCTCAGGATGACATTACCATCTATATTCTCAGGCTTTATTACAAAGTCTGTTTAACCTCTACTTCTTCGTAAGCTTCAATAATATCACCTACCTTGATATCGTTACAGTTTGTCAGACTGATACCACATTCAAAATTAGTACCTACTTCCTTCACATCATCCTTGAAACGTTTCAATGCATTGATAGTACCGGTAAAGACCACAATACCATCACGAATCAAGCGTGCCTTATCAGAACGTTTTACCTTACCAGTCTTCACCATAGCACCGGCAACCAAACCGACCTTGGTAATATTGAAGACCTCACGCACTTCGATGGTTGCAGTAATCTGTTCCTTCAAAGTAGGTGCCAGCATACCTTCCATGGCAGCCTTCACTTCTTCTATCGCATCATAGATCACAGAATATTTGCGGATATCCACACCTTCCTGTTCAGCCAGTCGGCCGGCAGAGCTTGAAGGACGAACCTGGAAACCTACGATAATCGCATCTGATGCAGCGGCCAAGGTCACATCCGATTCGGAAATCTGACCGACACCTTTATGGATCACATTAACCTGTACCTGTTCTGTAGACAGTTTTATCAATGAGTCGCTCAACGCCTCAACAGAACCGTCCACGTCACCTTTAACAATCACATTCAATTCATGGAAGTCACCCAAAGCCAGACGACGGCCCACTTCATCCAATGTCAACAGCTTCTGAGTACGCAAGCCCTGTTCACGCTGTAACTGCTCACGCTTGTTAGCGATGTCACGAGCTTCCTGTTCTGTTTCAATTACATGGAAAGTATCACCTGCCGCAGGAGCGCCATTCAAACCAAGAATCAACACCGGTTCAGAAGGGCCAGCCTCCTTAATGCGCTGGTTACGTTCGTTAAACATAGCTTTCACCTTACCGTATGAAGTACCCGCCAACACAATATCACCCATGCGGAGCGTACCGTTTGACACCAGGATCGTAGCTACATAACCACGTCCCTTATCCAAGGTGGACTCAATGATAGAACCAGTAGCCTTTCGATTGGGATTTGCCTTCAATTCCAGCATTTCTGCTTCCAGCAATACTTTTTCCAACAACTCATGTACCCCTGTACCTTTCTTGGCAGAGATATCTTGCGACTGATACTTACCTCCCCATTCTTCCACCAGGAAGTTCATGGCAGCCAGTTCTTCCTTTATCTTATCCGGATTGGCGTGCGGCTTATCCACTTTATTAATAGCAAAAACGATAGGTACACCGGCAGCCATAGCATGATTAATCGCTTCTTTGGTCTGTGGCATCACATTATCATCGGCTGCTACAATAATGATAGCAATATCCGTTACTTTCGCACCACGGGCACGCATGGCAGTAAATGCCTCGTGACCCGGTGTATCCAGGAATGTGATATGACGTCCGTCTTCCAGTTTCACATTGTAAGCACCGATATGCTGGGTGATACCACCCGCCTCACCAGCAATTACATTCGCTTTACGAATATAGTCCAGTAACGAAGTCTTACCATGGTCAACATGTCCCATTACTGTTACAATCGGAGCACGCGGCAGCAAGTCTTCCTCGTTATCCTCCTCTTCTGTAATGGCCTGCGCCACCTCAGCACTTACATATTCTGTCTTGTATCCGAATTCTTCTGCTACCAGATTGATTGTTTCGGCATCCAGACGCTGGTTAATAGAGACCATGATGCCAATACTCATACAAGTAGCAATAACCTGGGTAACAGGAATATCCATCATACTTGCCAACTCGTTCGCAGTAACGAACTCGGTCAGCTTCAATATTTTGCTGTCCTCCTGTTCCATCTCCTCCTGTTCCATCAGGCGGTTCTGCACATTCTCACGTTTCTCCTTACGATACTTGGCAGTCTTGTTCTTAGTCTTGTTAGTCAGACGCGCCAACGTTTCCTTAACCTGTTTTGCTACATCCTCATCACTAACTTCCGTTTTTACAACAGGTTTCTTGAAGCGGTCTTTATTAAATTTACCTCCACCTTGATTGTTATTATTAGGTTTGGAGTTATTGTTTCTATTCGGTCTGTTAGCATTATCGTTACGTTGGTTATTATTACCTCCAGCATTTGTTGTACCGGCAGCATTTATATCCACACGTTCCTTATTTATTCTATTACGCTTTTTCTTCTTGGCGGCATCGTCGTTGACCGAGTTTTTAGAAACCTTGTCATCTCCCTTACGGATTTCTTTGATAATAGCATCTTTCATCTGCTTACGCTGTTCCTGACGCTGTTTATCCTTCTCTTCTCTTTCTTTCCGTTTTTCTTCTTTCGATTTCTTTTTCGGACGAGTTGACTGGTTCAATGCAGCCAAGTCAATCTGACCCACTACATTAATTTTCGATTTAAATTCAGTAGGACGAATTTTAAATACATCGTCTTCTTCTTTTTCCTGAACGGGTGTTGCTTCGGGTGTTGCTTTTTCCATCTCTTTCACCTGGGGTGTCTTTTCTTCCATCTTTTCAATTTTAGGCTCTTTCTTCTCTTCCTGAACAGGAGCCGGAGCGGGTTGAGGAGCCGGTTCCGGTCTCTTTTCCTCTACCACCACAGGCTTCGGTGTTTCCTTTTCGGGTTGCGGAGTTTCTTTCCCCTCAACCACTTTTTCCACCACGGGTTCCGCTTTCGGAGTTTGTTCAATAACTTTCGCCGCAGGTTCTGCAACCTTCGGCGCAGTTTTCTTGTTCAAATTGTCCAGATCTATTTTACCCACTTGCTTCAGTTTGGGTCGTGCCTCTTCAGGAATAACCGTTTTCACCACCTCCTCTTTCTCTTTCTTGGGTTCAAAACCTTCGATAGAGATAGAAGCCTTATTGCGGTCTTTGTTCTGTCTTTCCTGACTAAATTTTTCAGACTCTATTTTTAAATTTTTATCTGTGCTGAACTCTTTCACAAGTACAGCATATTGTTCTTCGGTAATTTTCGCATTAGGACTAGCCTCAATGGTATAGCCCTTTTTCTGCAAGAATTCAACTACCGTCGTTATTCCTACATTTAAATCTCTTGTTACTTTGTTCAGTCTAATCGTCATACTCGTTTTTTAATTATTAACTACGAGCCGGGACTGAAGAATTACTCTTCAAATTCAGCTCTTAAAACTCTCAACACGTCATCAACCGTGTTTTCTTCCAGGTCCGCTTTTTCTATCAACATCTCGCGTGGAGCATTCAATACAGCCTTAGCTGTATCCAATCCGATATTCTTGATGGCTGAGATAACCCACTCATCAATTTCATCCTTGAATTCATCAAGATAAATATCCTCATCCATCGCGCTCTCATCCAATTCGCGGTACACATCAATCGTATATTCGGTAAGCATACTGGCGAGTTTGATATTCATCCCCCCCTTACCGATTGCCAAAGACACTTCTTCCGGTTTCAGATACACTTCTGCTTTCTTCTCCTCTTCGTGCAACACGATAGAAGAAATCTTAGCCGGACTCAACGCACGCTGAATGAACAACTGAATATTAGAAGTATAATTAATCACGTCGATATTCTCATTACGCAGTTCGCGTACAATACCGTGAATACGTGATCCTTTCACACCTACGCAGGCACCTACCGGATCTATACGGTCGTCATACGACTCAACGGCTATCTTAGCACGTTCTCCGGGAATGCGCGCAATCTTCTTGATCGTGATCAACCCGTCATTGATTTCGGGCACTTCCATTTCAAACAGGCGTTGCAAGAACACAGGTGAAGTACGGCTCAGAATAATCTTCGGATTATTATTTTTATTATCCACACGGGCCACTACGGCACGGGCCGTTTCGCCTTTACGGTAGAAGTCACTCGGAATCTGCTCAGTCTTGGGCAAAAGCAATTCGTTACCTTCATCATCCAGCAGCAACATTTCTTTCTTCCATATCTGATAAACTTCCGCACTGATCACCGTACCCACCCTATCAATATATTTATTATACAAGCTATCTTTCTCCAGCTCTAAAATCTTTGATGCCAGTGTCTGACGCAAGTTCAGGATGGCACGACGGCCAAATTTGGCAAAGATCACTTCATCGGTCACTTCCTCACCTACCTCATAAGAAGCATCAATCTTCAGTGCCTCAGTCAATGAGATCTGCATGTTTGGATTCGTCAAATCCTCATCTGCTACAACTTCACGGTTACGCCATATTTCGAAATCTCCTTTGTCAGGATTCACAATAACGTCGTAATTTTCATCAGTGCCAAACATTTTCGCGATCACACTACGGAAAGATTCTTCGAGAACGCTTACCATAGTTGTTCTATCAATATTCTTTAATTCCTTAAATTCCGAAAATGTATCAATCAAGCTGATTGTTTCCTCTTTTTTGGCCATAATTATTTAAAACTAATTAAGTATTTAGTGTATTTTATCTCATCATACGCAAAAGTAACATCCTCTTCCACCAGCTTGGGACGTTTAGCTCCCTCCGGTTTCACTTTCTTTTCAATAGTCACGGTAAAGTTCTCTTCATTCGCATCCTTCAATACACCTTCCAGTTTCTTTCCCTCTTTAGTCAGGATTTCCACCTCCTTACCAATGTGTATCAAATACTGTTGCAACACCTTGAAAGGTTGTCCTATACCGGCCGATCCCACCTCCAGTTCATAATCCTCCTCTTCACGGTCCAGTTTAGACTCAATGTAGCGGCTAAGTTCTACACAATCGTCAATCCATACTCCTTCGGCATGGTCTATTTCTACCACAATTTTGTCTTCCGGACTCACAGCGACATCTACCAAAAAGTAATCTTTACCTTCCAGCCACTCGTCAACAATCCGGGTTACTACATTTTTATCTATCATTTATCCACTATTAAGAACAAAAAAAGGGCTTAATCAAGCCCCACCATTCATCCATTTCGGTGCAAAGATACAAATTATCTATCAGTGTTACAAAATATTCTATTAAAATTTTGTAGTTTTGCAGAAACTTATAACGCTATGGGTAAAAACAGTTTAAATACGAACAAGCAATTCATGATAGGTAACGGCATGCTGGCTTTTGGAGTCTTCGCCGTCATCATCATTTTTTTGTATATGTCCTTCCGTTTCCAACGCAAAGCGGACCGGGTGCAGACTTATGAAGGAGTCTATAACATAGAGCTGACCAACAGTTTTGCCGGAGACAGCATAGCGGTGTATCTAAACGACAGTCTGCTGCTGGACCAGACCATGCCCGACGCCAACCTGAAAGTGGAAATAAAACGTTTTGCCGAAGATAATGTACTGATGGTCGTAGATAACAAAACAGACAAGACCACACCTTTCAACCTGAATCCGGAAGGCAGCCGGATAGAAGTTAAGAAGAGTGGTGATGTGATTTATATTTTGGAAAGAGAAGCCGATTCCCTTTTGGAATAAAGGGAAACAGCAACAAAGCCGATCAATACGATAAAGACACCTACCAGAGCCGGATACCGATAACCCAACCCGGCATCTATAGGTAACCCACCGGCATAGGCACCAATGGCATTGCCCAAGTTGAAAGCGACTTGCACACAGGCAGCCCCCATCATTTCCCCTCCACGCGAATTACGGAGCAACAATAATTGCTGTGGAGCCGAAACGGCAAATAATCCTGCCGTACATATACACATCAATATCACTGCCAGCCACGAAACAGAAGCGGCAAAGAAAATAGCGAGCAAACCGGAAGCCATAATAATTTGTGTATATTTTACCACACGGGCAGCCCCATACTGATCAGAAAACTTTCCCCCCATCAGGTTCCCTACAGTCATACTAAGACCTGCCAATACCATAATAAAAGTCATGCTGTTTTCACTGAAACCCGCCACGTGCGTCATCAAAGGAGTGACATAGCTATACCAACAAAAGATGCCTCCGTTCCCGAACATGGTCGTAATTATCAGCAACCATGGAGCCAGATTCTTCAAAAAACGGAACTGCCCTTTCAAACCTGTATCCGGCAAAGCAGCCAGTGAAGGAACCCATTTCCAAATATAGAACAAGGTGATCAATCCCCATACCCCATTAAAAAGAAAAGGAATACGCCACGACATTATATTACTCATAAATGTGCCTAAGGGGACACCAAAAAGATTGGCAATCGTCATACCCGAAACCATCAATGCCACCGCCTGCGAACTTTTTCCTTTATCCGCCACTCTTTCCGCAACGATAGAACCGACCCCAAAGAAGGCACCATGAGGCAGTCCGGAAATAAAACGCATCATCAACATCATCCAATAATTCACCGAGGCGGCAGCGCACAGGTTACCACAAATAGAAATAACCATCAAGCCTAACAGAATATGTTTCAGCGGACGGGTACGCGCTACCAGAACCATCCCCGGTGCTCCTACGCACACACCTAATGCGTAAGCCGAAATAAAATGTCCTGCTTGCGGAATACTTATATGTAAATCTTTCGCCACATCGGGCAAAATGCCCATCATTACAAACTCGGCAATACCCAACCCCAATGTGCCGAATGCCAAAGCCGTCAAACTCTTCTTCATACCTGAATAAAAACAATCCATTAATTAAAAAAACGTGCAAAAGTAATGGTTATGTTTTCAGGTATAAGTGTTTTTAGCACACTTTCATAAAAAAAGGGATGATTACTTGCTTTATGTCAATTTATAATAATCAGGTTTTCTGTAAACTCAAACCTGTTTATGCACTTTCTATCCTTGCTAATTTCCAACCCCAAAACTATATTTATAAAGTTGTCATGCTCATTTATAATTAAGATATAGGGAATAACTTATACGACGAATTCATTATTCAGAGCATGTAATTTATCAAGCATATTTGAACAGGTCAAGCACTCGTAATGAATCCATCACTGTAAGTATCAAATTCACGGATAGTTTATATCTTTCCATTGCCAACTATATTTCTAATTTTAAACAAGCGCTCTTTACCTATTAATTTATATATTATTGGAATAAATCTTCTATAGAACATACAAGAGGGGCTTTTCCCATTGGTTCGCACCAACGGACAGCCTCCAGAACATACATATAGATAATTACATTTTTGACAATCATGAGATAATTCCTCATAAAAAGAAGCTCCACTGCTAATAATATCTATGAGATCTCGATTAGAATACACTGAATCTAAATAAATATTTGTTCCAACTTGTTGCTGACAAAAATAAATATTACCATCCGAATATATTGTACCCGTATTTATCCCTGCTCCGCATGTATGATTAAATATTCTCGGCAAATTCAGATCACCAAGTTGATGTTTCTCTTCAAAAGCAAATCCTTTTTCAATTTCTTGTTCAAGAAAAGAATATATTTTATCGAATACAATTATAGCTTTCTGATAATTAAAATCGTTTGATTGAACAATAGTATATCTGAAAGTAAAATTATTCTTCACTAAAAACACTGTAAAGTCGAATAGTCCATCCAAATTGTCATTAGACACCACTGTCATAATATGAGGAGTTATTCCATTGCCAACCAACCTTTTAATATTATTCAAAATAATATCAAAGCTTCCTCTTCCATTTGAAAAAGGACGAGCCATATTATGAAATTGATTTAATCCATCCAATGAAACGCCTATTCCAATGTTTTCAAATTTAATAAATGCAATAATTTCGTCAGTTAATAGAGTTAGATTTGTTAAGAATGTAACATTCAATTTACAGTTATAAAGTGCTAGTTCTTTTTTTAAATTACAAATATAAGATTTCCATATATAAAAACGGATAAAAGGCTCTCCACCTGCAAGTCTTAAAGTTACAAGTTTAAGTTTCTTTATTATAACCGTTTCTATAATCTTAGACATAAACTTTTCTATTACAGGATATTCCATACTTTTATGACTGTCTTTCGTATGAATGTAACAATAACGGCAACGTAGATTGCATAAATCAGTAGTATGAACCCAGAAATTTATGTTAGCACTAAAATTGTCAAAAACGGGGTTTTGTGGTTGCTTCCCATTTATTAGGTAACGCCCAGCACTTAACAGTGATGCAAAATTTTGTATCTCATCAACGGTTCTGCCACTTTTCTCTGCTATGTCAACTATATCTCTGTCCCCATCAAATAAGCTTAAAATATCAAATTGCGTCTTATTCAATATTTTAATGGCATTACCCAAATATGGATTCACTATTAACGTAAACTCATCATCCAAATATATTGTAATCAAATGACTATTCTTATTGAATACTCTTTCTTTCTCCATATTACATAAGCAATACTATGTGTATCATTTCTTTAAATAAGAAAATATAATTAATACATTGAACATGCACAATCGCAAGCACAAGCATTCTGAATATCACAAGCATTAGCCGAAACATCAACCCTCTTTGTGGTGACACTTTTTTCAAGGATGACCGCATCATCAAAGTCAATATCTAATAAATTAGGTAAAGATTGTATGTCACAAGCGTTAGCCGAAACATCAACCCTCTTCGTGGTGACACTTTTCTCAAGGATGATCGTATCATCAAAGTCAATATCTAATAAATCATCTGATAAAGTTGATGCCTCACCGGAGCTTATTAAACTTAAAAGTAAATCCTGACTTTCTTTTATAATTAGAACGTCATTGCTTGATTCTATTTTTTCCATATTATTCTGTTAATTTGTTATATATCAAAATTTGCTCTAATCGTACTAATCCTGAGCTATGTTAGCAAACCTAAAAATATAATGAAAATCATTTGCATTTCTTTTTGTAAAACAATCTCTCAAGTCTTTAAATTCCCATTTTGAGTTAATATTCCAATTTATATTTTCTTGCTGTTGCTTAAGTACTTCAAGTTTCTTTTTATGTCCCAATTTCACATATAATGCATACTTTAACACAAAAAAAGTCGGCAAAGATTTTTCATCAAGATTCAACTTTTCACATTCATCTACTATACCCAAAGCCTCATCAAGCATACCTAATACAATATACCTCTCAAGCAAGTTTAAAACATATTTTCTTTTATTATCCTTAGCTGCTTCATATGCCTTTTTGAAGAAAAATAACGCGCGTTGTGACACACCGATTTTCACATATCCAATACCAATTCGATTATAAATATAATCAAGATTTTTATTCTCATCAAGCAGACTCTCATAATGAAGAATGGCACTTCTTATATCGCCTTCATCAAGTTCCTTTTCAGCCCTAAAATGTTTATTCTCATAATTCAATTTATCAAATTCTTTATCCTCATCTTCATGCACAATCTCATCTCGAATTTTTTTATTATAATCTCCAAACTTAGAATCAAGCATTTGCTTAAATAACTGTTCAGTCTTATGGCTAATTTCCTCAGATTTACGTTCCATTTCTTTTTGAGACTCTTTTGTCTCTGCATTAATTTCCCTTGTTTCCCTAGACAAATTCCGCTGAACTACAAATATCCATACAAATAAAATTACATTCATTACTGTAACAATTAAAGTAATTAACGCCAGTCCTATTGCAGTACAGGTAGATATTCTATCCAACAATGAAAAATTGTCACTTATTCTTTGATTTGTTAAATCTGCAAAATCTTTTTGGTTATTTTTCCATTTACTGATTTCAGCGATATCAGATTCTAAGTTTCCAAGTTTATCTATTACTATAGTTAAAGTATCATTATATGAATTAGATGACATACCCTGCACAGTATTCACATTAAGCAACAACAATGTAAATATTATCAAGTACTTAATAAATGTGAGAGTATTTATAGCATTTGTTCTATTCATAATGTATAATTGACATGATGTTCACAAAACTACAGATTTCTCTAACTTGTAGAAAAACAAATAAAATCTTTCAACTTGCTAGTTATCGAATTCTTTCCAGATTATAGATCGTTATCATCTCCTTCGCCTCGAGCACACGGTCGTAGATACGCACATTGTCCAGTGTCATATCTTCGGAGAAGCTGGTATAGTGCCCGTCGCAATCGCCTCCTATCTGTACCTTGATAGAGGAAGGGACATCATACACGCCTTCGCAGTTGGCCACAAACTTGCCGTCCACATACAGTTTCTTTTCACAACTGAATCCGTCACCAACGGGGATATGGGTAAAGGCAATCATGTGCCACTTCCCGTCCTGCAAACCGCTGAAAGGATAAGAAAAGGCATACGACTGGCTGGGAGCGCCGCGGTTATTGGAATAAAGTTCAAACTTGCCACTGGCCGAACGTGCTGCAAAGCAGGGGAAATCCAAAGCCTTGTCGATATTGACCGCGGACAACAGGATACCCGCTCCGAAATCTTTCACCCATAAGGTGGCGGAATAGGTGGTGTTCTTGAATAACTGATAAGGAATGTTGATGTATTGTTTCTTATCTTTCTTCAACCGGATGGCTTTTCCTTTGCCCGAAGGGGTGTCGGCAATCATGTCCGGACGGTTGATAAGGGCCGCGTCATAGTGGTGGGATGTTGCGTCATTGCCTGTATTATTATTGAAAGTATAGTATGCCACTAAACCGACCTGTATGGAGGACAACTCATCCACTGAGGGAATCTCCACACTAGGAATTTCCGGATGCTTGCTGTCAGAAGAAGAACATCCCAGACCAATACTTATAAAAAACAATAGGGAAATAAATAAGTAATTCTTCATAGTCATTTTCTTTTAAAGTAAGAAAAGCGAGGAAAGAAACGTCCGTTACCAGATGCGCATGCTTTCCTCGCTTGAAAAAGAATGATCTTTTCAGAAGGAAACAGGAACTGAAATTCCCGTTTCCTCTAAGAAGAATATTTTACTTAGTTAATATGAGGCTTAACTGTTACATTTACAGGAGCTGCCAATTCATAACCCCAGATATCAGTTACCTTAACATTAACCTTTTCTGTAGTTTCATAACCGGCGTTCTTCGGAGTAATAGTTACATAACCTTCTGTTACCACCTTACCGTCTGTAGTTGCAGCATTACCTTCAGCTTCCACTGTAAAGACATTGACGTTAGCAGATGTAAATCCGACAGTCTTGATATACTTGCTAGCATATTCTGTAGCAGTTCCGCTTACAAATTTAACATCTTTAAAAATGTGATATGCAACACCAGCGTAAGTTTCAGCCTTGAAATCACTTTCTTTCAATTTAGCAGTACCCTCAGCAGTTGCAACAACTGAAATTGCAGTACCTGTTGCAGGATTTACAGAACCTTCCTTAATCGGGCTCATTACATCCAAAGCAAATGCATTTTCATTGCGTTCTGTTTCAGAATATTCATAATATCCTAAGTACTTAGCACTCTTAATCTTAATGTTGATAGCAGTATGATATGCTTTCTTGTCTGCATCTGTCAACTCAATTGCAACATGCTTAGTAGTAGAATTAATCAATTTTGCATAGTTGCCTACAATAGTCTTATCCCCAATCTTCTGAGAACCGTCGATTGCAAATTCGATAGTAGAATTGTTAGCAAAAACTTTATCGAATGCATTGAATGCGTGGTGGAATGCATAACGAGATACACCATCAGCAGTATAAGGAGAAGCTTGGTCATCAGCGTTCATATAAGCCTTACCTGTTGTAGTACCACCGAATACAACTTGTTCTTTCTTTAAAAATTCAGACAGTTTCGGAATAGATACTGTGAACGGCATAATAACTGTATTCAATGTATTACCAGCCTTATCGTAGAACTTAGTTTCAACATAATACTGATATTTCAGCGCCAATCTTGTTGCACCAATAGCTACAGTACCAGCAGTGATATCTTTCAAAGCAGTCTTATTAAATGTCAATGTAACACCATTAGAAACAACTTGTTTGTCGCCATTTTCATCATTATAATACACTTCTGTAACAGAAGAGTTAACGTCAGCTTTCCACAAAGTTGCATTATTTCCTGTCATATCAGCGAACATCGGCGCCAAATCATAAGCAGTAGTCTTGTTGTCAGCATCCTTAGCAACAATCAAGATATTCTTGTTAGCCAGAGTTGTTATACCTGCAAATGACTTGTTAGGCTTAATAAGATGAGTGGATTTTTTTACTATACCATTCAATGTTACATAGTGAACAGTTACAGGGAAAGTAGTGGTAGTAATTTCGTCTGCCAGCTTACCAACCTTGAAACTTGTACCATCAATATCTGTAATACCCCAACGAATAATGTCTGCCTCCGCAATATGCAAGTGAGCATCATATACATACTGAGGATAGTCAAAAGTAATAGTCAACGTTTCGCCCTTATTTACTGTTGTTGGAATACCTGTTTCTAATGCCTCACCATTAAGTTTTTCAGGAGTTGCATTCATATCAACGTTACTATAATAGAATGACAAGTTATAATTCGTAGCAAAACCGCCAGCTTCCTGCAAAGCAAATACAATATTGGCATTATTTTTAACATTGGTGAACTTTGCCTTATAAGCTGCTAAATCTTTGTAAGTTTCACCTTCATTAGCAGAAACAGGAATAGTCCATAGGCCGTTACCGGAAACTGTTGCTCTAGTTTGAGGAGCCAATGTCAACAAAGCATTGCAAGCTTCCGGAGTACCTAAAGTCAAAGGAGCCTCACCCAATTGTGAGTTAACCATCTTGAATGAGAACTGGCTTGCATCCAAAGCAGCAGGAGCCACACGAATCAAGATATCACTGTTAGATAAAGTGGAAAGAGCTTGACCTTTAACCAATTTTTTCACACCGCTTTCTTTATTCCATTCTTTAGTTACAGTAGCATTCATTATAGCGTCATCCACAATAGTCACGCTATAACCAACGCCAGTACCTAGAGCTGTTTCCCAAGGGAAAAGCCACATAGAACCATCCTTTTGAGGATATGCTTGTCCTAAGACTTCAATTTCAGTGATAACAGCCGGAGATTTCGGCAATTTCACAGTAGTATAAGAAGTACCGGCCTTATCAGCGGCTACATTCAATGTATAGTAGTTACCTTCATCTACTACGTAAGCACTTGCACCTTTGGCAGAAACACCTGTATCAGTTCCTACATACTCTTGTTTATCAGCATTCCATTCATAAACTACCCAGTTTCCAGTAGTAGCATCGATAGAAGGTGATTTTGCACTGAC
>OFMJ01000108.1_pt1 | contig 93077 bp, 80 predicted proteins | sample 1541801 | NCBI WGS metagenome assembly OFMJ01 (sample SAMN04209234, study PRJEB22552) | human gut metagenome | biome: gut; material: feces | host: Homo sapiens | place: USA: Oklahoma
TGTAATTCTATGTTTTTTCGCTATGTATCACCTCAAAATTAGACAATTTATTTATATTGTTCTATTTCACAAATCCCAGCCGTTCCAGCTGCCGCTCGTGTTCTTTGCCGGTGGAGATGAGGTAGAGCCGCGTGGTTTCCAAAGAGTTGTGCCCCAGCACGTCCGCCAGCTTGGCTACGTCCCGGCAAACGTTGTAAAAGGCCCGGGCGAACAGGTGGCGCAGGTTGTGGGGGAACACTTTCGAGGCCGCCACCCCAGCTTGGCTGCACAGGGCTTTCATCTCTGCCCAAATCTGCTTGCGGGAGAGGGGCTTTCCGTTTCTGGTGCGAAACACCGCGCCGGAAGCGGCTTTTTCTTTTTTGGCGTATTGCAGCAGCTTTTTCCGCAGCTTGCCAGGGATGAGGATGGTGCGTATCTTCCCCTTGAGGGAAATCTCCGCCCTGCCTTCCCGCAGGGCCTCCACGGTTAGGTACTGCACCTCGCTGACCCGTATCCCCGTGGCGCAGATGGCCTCCATCAGCAGGGCCAGGCGCTCCTTGCCCTGGGCCCGGGCGGTGGAAAGCAGCCTGTCGTACTCCTGCCGGGTGAGCTCCTTCCGGTTTTCCCGGAAGAGCCTCCGCTGAATGCGCAAGGCCTTTACTTTACAGTTGCCGTAGCCCAGAAAATCCAAGAAACGGTTTAGCGGTACAAGCATAGCGTTGACAGTCCCTGGCGCATATCCCTTGGCAAGGAGTTCCGCTTTCCAGGCCGGGGCGGTGGCAGGCGTCAGCTCTCCGCCGCCCAGCCAGGCGGCGAAGGCCCGCAGGTGGCGCAGGTAGTTTTCAATGGTGCCCTGAGCTCGTTCCTCTTGGCGAAGGGATTGGGCGAAGGCGTTGATTTGCTTTCTATAGTGTGTTTGTGCCATGATGTGTCTCCTTGTTTCTGTATAGAGCATACTATGGTTTTTTCTCAAAAAGCCTGCGCGGAAACAGCTTCCCCACAGGCAGAGCAAGCGAGAAAAAAGGGAATGGCCGCTGGGGTCATTCCCTTTCCGCTGTCTGTATGATATGTTTAAATAAGCAGTTGAAACGCCTTTTGTCAAGGCTCTTCCCGGAAGGTATACTTTCGCAGCAGCCGCCCAAATACCAGGCAGACCGCCACTCCCAGCAGTCCCAGCAGGAACAGCAGCAGCGCCGCCCCCGCGCCCTTGCCCGTGCCAAACAGCAAGACAGGCAGGCTCCCCGGGGACAGGGAGGCCATCCAGGGCTCACACACCCCGTCAATGAGGGCGCCGCCGGCCAGCAGCCCCAGGGGGATGGTGCAAAACTGCAGGGAGTTCCGGCAGGCGTACACCCGCCCCTGCATCTCCACGGGGATGGTCTTGCGCAGCACCACGTCCAGGTTGGCGTTCATCAGGGGCACCAGCAGCCAGCCAATCAGCTGCCCCAGGCACCACAGCCAGGGGCTGCGGGAAAAGGCCAGCAAAAAGTTTTCCGTGCCCAAAGAGAACAGCATGGTCAGCGAAATCACCCGGATGCGGTTTTTGGGCGCCGGCAGCACCACGCACAGCAGGCTGCCCACCAAAGTGGCAATCCCTGCGCAGGAGCTCACCATCCCCAGCACCGCCTCGCCGCCGTTCTCCTTGGGGAGAATCAGCGCGGGCAGGGCCGCGTCAAAGGCGGAGGCCACAAAGTTCACCCCCGCCAGGAAGAGGATCAGCAGGAGAATCATCCTGTTATCCCCCAGGTACTCCAGCCCGGACCGCACCGTGGCCCAAAAGGGCTCCCGGCTCACCCTGGCGTCCTTCCCGCCCTGGGGCAGCCGCACCCCCAGCAGCAGCGCCAGGAACGCCACCCCAAAGGTGAGCAGGTCCAGGAAAATCACCCCGTCCATCCCGGCGAAGGCGAACACCGCCGTGGCCAGAATGGGGTTGAGGATAGTCACCAGGGAGTTGGACAGAGAGCGCAGCCCGCTGGTTTTCTGGTACCACCGGGGCGGGGTAATCAGCGTCATGGCCACGTCGCTGGCAGGCTGCTGCACCGTGTTCATCAGGCCGCTCAGGGCGTTTATCAGGTACATGTGCCAGGGAGCGAGCCAGCCCCCTTTCAGCAAAACCAGCACCGCTATGGTGGAGAGCGCAGCCAGGCTGTCGCAGGCAAGCATGGTCTTTTTCTTGTCCCACCGGTCGCTGAGGGCCCCGGCGAAAACGCTCATCACCACATAGGGCGCGTAGGAGCAGACGGAAAGCAGCGCCGTCTGCAGGGCGGAGCCTGTCTCCCCATAGAGCCACAGCGCCAGGGCGAAGCTGGTCATAGCGCTGCCCAGCTGGGACAGGGATTGGGTGCTCCACAAGACAAAAAACGTCTTTAACTCTTTGATGGATTGTTTCATAGCAACTTTGCTCCTTAGATGGTATGGTGTCATCCAGCAGCAAAGCCCGAGGACTGGGCCGCAGGGGCCGTGTTTCCTCCATGCGCCGTCCTCAGACCTCGCATGGAGCGGTGTCAATGCAGAGCCGCACGGGGCTTCCCTCCTTTTTCCAAAAAGATTGTACACAGTCTAGCACTTCCGGCGCCGGGCTGTCAAGCTCCGCCCCTTCCCAGCGGCGGGAAAAAAGTCTTGCATTTTCCCGGCAATGGGGTACAATAGGTTCCAAACAACCAAGGAGGAGTTAAGACATGCTGCACACCATTTGGGGCCCGGGCATGGAGCTTCGCGAGGAAGAGCTTCTGCGCCGGGAACAGCGCAACCGCAAGTACATGATGGATCTAAAATCGGAAAACCTGCTGCTCAACTACAACCTGGAGGCAGGCCGCTACACCGCCGCCTTTTTCCCAGAGGGTATTCACGGCGGCTGGGAGGCCCAGACCTGCCAGCTGCGGGGCCATTTTTTGGGCCATTGGCTCTCCGCGGCGGCCATGAGGTACCACGCCAGCGGCGACGGGGAAATCAAGGCCAAGGCGGACGCCATCGTCCACCAGCTGGCCCTGTGCCAAGAGGAAAACGGCGGCCAGTGGGTGGGGGCCATCCCCGAGAAATACCTGTATTGGATCGGCCGGGGCAAGCAGGTGTGGGCGCCCCAGTACAACCTCCATAAAATCCTCATGGGCCTGGTGGACCAGTACGAGCTGGCCGGGAACCAGGAGGCCCTGGCTGTGGCGGACCGCTTTGCCGATTGGTTCTGCCAGTGGTCGGCGGGCTACACCCGGGAGCAGTTCGACGATATCCTAGACTTTGAGACAGGCGGCATGCTGGAGGTGTGGGCCCAGCTGCTCCAGCACACCGGCGCGGAGAAGTACCGCACCTTGCTGCAGCGCTACTACCGCCAGCGCCTGTTCACCCCCCTGCTGGAGGGCAAGGACGTGCTGACCAATATGCACGCCAACACCACCATCCCCGAGGTGCTGGGCTGTGCCCGCGCCTATGAGGTCACCGGGGAGCAGCGGTGGCGGGACATTGTAGAGGCCTACTGGAAGCTGGCCGTGGACCAGCGGGGCCAGTACGCCACCGGCGGCCAGACCAGCGGGGAAATCTGGTCCGCGCCCCAGGCGCTGGGCGCCCGCCTGGGGGATAAGAACCAGGAGTACTGCACCGTGTACAACATGCTGCGCCTGGCGGACTACCTCCTGCGCTGGACCGGCGACGCCCGCTACGCCGATTACATCGAGATGGGCATCTACAACGGCCTGATGGCCCAGGCCTACTGGCACCGCTTCAAAACCAACGGCCAGCACTATGACACACCCGACGAGGGCCTGCTGACCTACTTCCTGCCCCTGGCCCCCGGCTCGAAAAAGGGCTGGGCCAGCGAGACCCAGGACTTCTTCTGCTGCCACGGCACCTTGGTCCAGGGCAACGCCGCCTGGGAGCGGGGCATCCTCTACCAAGAGGGCAGCCAGCTCTACCTCTCCCAGTACTTTGATTTCTCCGCCAGCCTGGAGGTGGCCGGGCAGCCGGTGCACCTTTCCATGGCGCGGGACACCTTGACGGGGAGCTTCCACCTCTCCAGCACCTCCAGCGCCCGGCAGAATATCCACGAGAACACGGCCAAATACCCCCACCACCCCGACTGCCGGGTGGAGGTCCTCTCCATCGAGACGGAAGCGCCGGTGGAGTTCTCCCTGTGGGTGCGTGTGCCCTGGTGGGTCAAGGGCGAGGCCGTCCTCGCCGTCAACGGCCAGGAGGTGCGCCGTGCCCCTGCCGGCGCCGGTTTTGTGGAGCTGCGCCGCCTGTGGAGCGATGGCGATACCCTGCGTGTCACCTTGCCCCAGGGCGTTACCACCTGGAGCCTGCCGGAGGACCCCCACATGGCCGCCTTCCTCTACGGCCCCGTGCTGCTGGCGGGCCTGTGCGGCGAGGAGCGCCAGCTGCTGGTCCCCGGCGAGGACGCCGCCTCTGTCCTCACCCACGACGGCGAGCGGGAGTGGGGCGCTTGGCGGGACACCTTCAAAACCGTGGGCCAAGAGCGGGGGATTCGCTTCATCCCCATGTACCAGGTGGGCTACGAATCCTACACCACCTACTTCCCCTTAAAGCGCCAATAATCCACAGCGGATGGCAAGAGAACCGGGCACCCCAGCGGAGGCCCGGTTTTCGCTTTTTTGCCATGTCCCAAGATTTAACATCCCCTTAACGCCGCCGGGGTGGAAGGAACCTCCCCCGGGGGCTATCCTTTTTAATAGAAAAGCCTTTCTTCCCAAGGGGACTTTACGCTCTATGCCCAGGTGAGCTACCTGCCCCACACCCGCACGCTGCTGTGGTGGGAGTGTTGGGCCGAGGCCTCGCCGCCGGAGAAAAGAGGGATGTAGCATGAAAGAAAAAGCGTTTCCGCAGTGGGCCGCGGATGCAGTCCGCTGGACCAAAGAGCACTCCCAGCGGGCCCTGGGCCTGGGGCTGGCGGCTTTGGGATGCGTCCTGGCCGCTTTGGCCCGAACCGGTGGGGGAGACCCCTTCCAGGACTTTGCCCTGGGCTTGCTGATGGGCCTGGGCGTGGGCTGCATGGCGGTGGGGGCCGTGTTCCTGGCGCTGTCCCTGCGCTACCAGCCTTAAAAATCCAGAAAGAGCGGGCGCTGCCTCCTGGCGGGGGGCGGCGCCATTTTCTTGAAAATCTCCGGCCTTTTGGGGACATCTCCCGGCGTTTTCACAGAAAAACGGGATTTGCCCGGGATTTGAGAAAATTTTCCTTGACAAATGTGGCCAGACAGTCTACATAATATAAGGGTACAATGATTCTGGCATTTTAGGAGGAACAAAGAATGTCCCGCTATTTCGGCACAGACGGCTTCCGTGGCGAAGCCAATATAAATCTAACAGCAGACCACGCCTATAAAGTCGGCCGTTTCCTCGGCTGGTACTATACAGAAAAACGGGCCCGGGCCGCAGAGGAGGGCCGCCCCGCCAAAGAGGGCCCCGCCCGCATCGTCATCGGCAAAGACACCCGCCGCAGCTCGTATATGTTCGAGTACTCCCTGGTAGCCGGCCTGGTGGCCTCCGGCGCGGACGCCTACATGCTCCATGTCACCACCACGCCCTCCGTGGCCTACATCGCCCGGGTGGACGACTTTGACTGCGGCATCATGATTTCCGCCAGCCACAATCCCTACTACGACAACGGCATCAAGCTCATCAACGACCAGGGCGAGAAAATGGACGAGGAGACCATCGAGCTGGTGGAGGACTACCTGGACGGCAAACTGGTGGCCTTTGGCCAGCAGTGGCCCGAATTGCCCTTCGCCCAGAAGGACAAAATCGGCTGCACCGTGGACTACGTCTCCGGCCGGAACCGGTACATCGGCTACCTGATTTCCCTGGGCATGTACTCCTTCCGGGGCGTGAAGGTGGGCCTGGACTGCGCCAACGGTTCCAGCTGGAACATCGCCAAGGCCGTGTTTGACGCTCTGGGTGCGGACACTTACGTCATCAACGCGGAACCCAACGGCTTGAACATCAACCTCAACGCCGGCTCCACCCACATTGAGGGCCTGCAGAAGCTGGTGGTGGAGAAAAGTCTGGACGTGGGCTTTGCCTTTGACGGCGACGCCGACCGCTGCCTGTGCGTGGATGAAAAGGGCAATGTGATCTCCGGCGACCACATTCTCTACATCTACGGCCGCTACATGAAGGAGCGGGGCAAGCTGGTGACCAACACGGTGGTGACCACCATCATGTCCAACTTCGGTTTGTACAAGGCCCTGGATGAGCTGGGCATCGACTACGCCAAGACCAAGGTGGGCGACAAATACGTCTACGAATATATGCAGCAAAGCGGCGCCCGCATCGGCGGGGAGCAGAGCGGCCACATCATCTTCTCCAAGTACGCCTCCACCGGCGACGGCATCCTCACCTCTCTCAAGATGATGGAAGTGATGCTGGCCCGGAAAAAGCCCCTCAGCGAGCTGGCTGCGCCCCTGAAGATTTACCCCCAGGTGCTGGAGAACGTCCGCGTCACCGACAAGGCAACCGCCCAGGCGGACCCGGATATCCAGGCAAAAGTCCAGGAGGTAGGCGAAAAGCTGGGCGACACCGGCCGCATCCTGGTGCGGGAGTCCGGCACCGAGCCTGTCCTCCGTGTCATGGTGGAAGCACCTGAGCAGGAGACCTGCCAGCAGTACGTGGATGAAGTGGTGGAGGTCATCCGGGCAAAGGGCCACATCGTGGGCTAATCCCTCCCAAGAAAAAGCAAAAGCGCCGCGTCCCGTCGCAGGGCACGGCGCTTTTTTATGGCAGGCAGAACGCAAAAAAGCCCTCCCGGGTTTCGCCGGAAAGGCTTTTTCTGTCAGATGCAGGGGAGAATTACTCCTTGCTGGCCAGGTACTCGTCCAGCTGGCGCTGCTTCTCCTCGATGATTTCGTTGATGCCGGCAGCCTCCAGGTCAGCGTTGAACTTCTCCAGAGTCTCGTCGGGGTTCAGGTTGCCCCAGCGCAGAGCGGCGTCATACTGAGAAACCACGTTGTTGCAGGCGGTGATCTGGTTGGCCATGCTGGAGCTATCCCAGGTGAAGCCAAAAGCGGGGCTCAAAGTCAGAGAGCGCGCTCCCTCCCGATGCGAAACCAGGCTGCCCTATTCTGCGGGGCAGCCTGGTTTACCGGGGCCTTCCAGCCCCTTTACCGAAAAAAACAGTTTGTCCGGGGAGAACACCACGGCAAGGCCCTTTTCCCGGTAGAACCTCTCCACCAGCCCCAGGGCTTTCCGCTGGAGCTCCGGGGTAAAGCAGCATTCCCCTGGAGGCTCCAGGCAGGCGGTGAAGCAGTCCTTCCACCGCACCTGGTACCGGGTGCCCCGCTCCTCCAGCAGGTGGTTAAGCAAAGCGATGTCGCCGAAAGAAAGGGGAATCATACCGCCGCCTCCCGTTCCACAAAAAAGAGAATCTGGGTGATGTACTCGCTCTCGTCCCCTGTGGTGATGTAGTCGTTTACGCAAAACTCGTAGGAATCCGACAGCAGTTTCAGCCGCCGCTCCCGGCAGAAGGCCAGCAGCCTTTCATACGTGGCGCCAATGGAGAGATAGTCTCCCCGGTGGTACAGGGTGGCGCACAGCCCCCCAGGCAGCCGCTGGATGTTCCCCGCCCGGCTGGTTTTCTCAATGGGCAGGAAGGCCGTGGACGCCTCTGTGTAGCGCTTTGCCAAAATGCGCTCCAAGGGCACCCGCACCCCGCTTTGGAAGAAGATGGGCAGCTCCTCTTGAAACGCCTGGGCAAAGCACTGCTTGGTGGCAATGCTGATTTCCCGCAGGGAGTAGGGGGCCTCCACCGGCCGGGTGAGCAGGTACTGCTCCTCCAGCACTTCCAGCCGGGGCGGCTCCCCCTTGTGGAGGTTGGCGTCCTCCAGCTGGGAGCACCGCTGGGAAAGGCGGCTGCGCAGCAAACGCAGCTCCTCCATCTGGCGGTCGATGGCCCCCAGCTGTTCCCGCAGCACCTTCTGGCTGCTCTCGGTGGTGTAGTGCTCCAGCAGTTCCTTGATGCGCTGCAAAGACAGCCCGCTTTTCTTAAGAATAAGGATAGTGTCCAGCTCGTCCAGCTGGCGGGCGGTGTAATAGCGGTATCCGTTGTTGGGGTCCACATAGGCAGGCTGGAACAGCCCCAGCTTGTCGTAGAAAATCAGCGTCTGCTTGGAGATGTTCTGGTACCGGGAAAGCTCCCCAATGGAAAAGTAGTCTTCCATACAATCCCCCTTGACAATATAGTTACTATATCCTTTATTATAAAAGCAGAAATGGAATTTAGCAAGGAGGTTTTAGTTTGCGTACCATTTCCCCGTGGATGGGGCGGCTGCTCCAGGGCCTCTCCTGGAAAAAGCTCTTTTGGATTCTCCTGGGGGCTGCCATCGCCACCTTTGGCATCCACAATATCCACCAGCAGGCCGGCATCACAGAGGGCGGTGTCATCGGGGCCATGCTCCTGGCCGGCCATTGGCTGGGCTTTTCCCCCTCTGTTATCACTCCGGTGCTGGATGTTGCCTGCTACCTGTTAGCCTGGCGGTACCTGGGCGGGATGTTCATAAAGATATCCGTCCTTTCCACTGCCAGCGTGTCCCTGTTTTACCGCCTGTGGGAGCAGTTCCCCTACATGCTGCCGGACCTCTCCAGCCAGCCTTTGGCTGCGGCACTGCTGGGCGGGCTGTTCGTGGGCATCGGCGTGGGGCTGATTGTCCGCCAAGGGGGCTCCAGCGGCGGGGACGACGCCCTGGCCCTTGTCATCTCCAAGGTGGCAAAGTGCCGGCTGTCCTTTGCCTACCTCTTCACGGACTTGACCGTACTGGCCCTCTCCCTCAGCTATATCCCCCTAAACCGCATTTTGTTCTCTGTGGTGACAGTGACCCTGTCCTCCTTCCTCATCGACCAGGTGCAGAATTTCTCCCTCCGGCGGCCGGAAAAAGCCTGAAACCCGCTTTACAAAGCCGCAGCGCCCGCCTATAATGGAACCATCACCAGCCCACGCCGAAAGGAGCTGTCCCACCATGAAAATCCCCCAGAACCTGCCGCGCTTTTCCGACTATACCCGGGAGGAGGCCCTCCGCCTGCTGCTGGAGAAGGAATACGGCTGCCCGCCGCCCCAGCCGGACACCTTGGAGTTCCACGTGGTCCGCAGGGAGGAGGACGCCTTTGCCGGGAAGGCTGTCCACGCCACGGTAGAGGCCTGGGCCACCTTCCAGGGGAGAGGCTTTTCCTTCCCCTTCCACCTGGTGTGCCCCAAGGCGGGCCAGCCTGTGCCTGGGGTGGTGCTTCTCAACTTCACCCCCGCTGTGCCGGACCCCTACCTGCCCTCCGAGGAGCTGTGCGACTTGGGATTGGCGGTGGCCTCCTTCCACTGCGGGGACGTCTCCCCGGACAACGGGGATTTCACCTCCAAAGCCGGGGGCCTGTTCCAGGTGGACAGAAGCCTGCCCACCGCCCCGGGAAAGCTGGCCCTGTGGGCCTGGGGCGCCAGCGTGGTGCGGGAGTACCTGGCCGCCTGCCCCGAGATTGACCAAAGGGCCGTGGCTGTGGCGGGCCATTCCCGCCTGGGCAAGACCGCGCTGCTGGCCGGCGCCCTGGACAAGCGCTTCCAGTTTGTGTTCGCCAACGAGTCCGGCTGCTCCGGCGCTGCCTTGTACCGGGGCAAGCAGGGGGAGACCGCCGCGGACATCCAGCGGATGTTCCCCTATTGGTTCAGCCCCAGCTTCGCCAGCTGCACCGGGGACCCAGAGCAGCTCCCCTTTGACCAGCACTTCCTGCTGTCCCTCATCGCCCCCCGGAAGCTGTACGTCTCCAGCGCGGCGGAAGACCTCTGGTCCGACCCCGCCGCGGAGTTTCTGGGCTGCCTGGCGGCGTCTCCCGCCTTCGAGGCGGCCGGCGTCCCCGGTCTTGTGGGAGCGGGGGAGGAGCCCCAGCTGGGCCAGGCCTGCCACCAGGGGAACATCGGCTACCACCTGCGGGCGGGCAAGCATTTCCTCAGCCGGGAGGATTGGCGCCAGTTCGCGGCGTATCTGTTCCTCCACCGGGAAAAATAAAGGGACCCCTTGCCAAAGCGCCTCAAACATGGTATGATAATCTAGTTACAGCCGGGCGGCGCTGCTGTCCCGGCTGCGAAAGGGACCATTAGCTCAGTTGGTTAGAGCAGCCGGCTCATAACCGGTCGGTCCGGGGTTCGAGTCCCTGATGGTCCACCACGCCTGCGGTGCGCAATGCGCGCACCGCAGGTTTTTCTTTTCTTCTGCAGTTTTACGCCCGCCCTTGCAGCGGGTATCTTTTTGCGTGGGAGAAAAGCCTTTGGAGGCCTCCCGGACTTTCAGGGGCTTCCCGCTGCGTGGGGAGCCTCATTCCGCCCGCGCCCCTCTCCGGCCGAAGCCGCTCCTTTTGCCCGGTCCATAGGCACCTGACCAAAAAACTGTGTCCTCCCTCTGGCTTTTTCCGTCAATCTGCATTATAATAGAGGAAAACGCTTTGGCGAATATGCAGAAGGAGGATTTTCATGGAACTGTACGAATACGAGCGTGAACACCGGGACCTGCTGCGCCGGCTGGCCCCCGAGTGCATGGTCCTGCTGAAAAGCGACGGAACCTTCCCCCTGGAGGCCCCCTGTAAGGTGGCCCTCTATGGCAGCGGCGCCCGGGAGACCATCAAGGGCGGCACCGGCTCCGGCGACGTAAACGTGCGCCACTACACCATCGTGGAGGAAGGCCTGGAGAACGCCGGGTTCACCGTCACCACCAAGCCCTGGCTGGAGAGCTACAGCGCCCTGCGCCAGCAGGCCCATGTGGGCTTTGTGGCGGGCATCAAGGCGAAGGCCAAAGAGCTGGGTGTCCCCGCGCTGCTGCTGGGCATGGGCGCCGTCATGCCCGAGCCCGAGTACGACCTGCCCCTGGATGGGGAAGGGGAGCTCTGCGTCTACGTGCTGGGCCGCATCTCCGGCGAGGGCTCGGACCGCCACCCCGCCCCGGGGGATTTCCAGCTGACCCAGACGGAAATCCGGGACATCCTGGCCTGCCGTGAGAAGTACGGCAAGCTCCTGCTGGTGCTCAATGTGGGCGGCGTGGTGGACCTCTCCCCGGTGCTCCAGGTGGAGAATATCCTGCTGCTGTCCCAGACGGGCATGGCCCTGGGCGACGCCTTGGCGGACGTGGTGCTGGGCAAGGCCTATCCCTCGGGCAAGCTGGCCTCTACCTGGGCCAAGTGGGAGGACTACTGCCAGGTGGGCGACTTCGCCCAGCCCGACGACACCCACTACACCGAGGGCGTCTACGTGGGCTACCGCTATTTTGACTCCGTGGGCAAAGAGCCCCTGTTCCCCTTTGGCTACGGCCTGGGCTACACCACCTTCTCCCTGGGCCAGCCCCAGGCCGCCGTGGAGGGCACCCAGGTGACGGTGCGGGTGCCTGTGAAGAACACCGGCGCCGCCCCCGGCAAAGAGGTGGTGCAGCTGTACGCCTCGGTGCCCAGCGGCAAGCTGGACCAGCCCTACCAGGCGCTGGCGGCCTTCGCCAAAACCGGCGAGCTGGCACCCGGCGGGGAGGAGGAGCTCACCTTGACCTTCGCCCTGGAGAGCCTGGCCTCCTTTGCGGAGGAGAGCGCTTGCTCCATTTTGGAGGCTGGGGACTATGTGCTGCGCCTGGGCACCTCCAGCCGGGACACCCAGCCCTGCGCCGTGGTGCGCCTGGAAGGGGAAATCCAGGTGGCCCAGCTGTCCCCCATGGGCGGCGAGCCCGGCTTTGTGGATTGGAAGCCTGAAACCCCCGTCACCGCCCCCGCGCCCCAGGATGTGCCTGTCCTTTCCGTGGAGCCCGACGCCTACCAGCCCCGGCCTGTGCCCGCCCTGCCGGAGATTCCCCAGGACGTGAAAGCGCTGGCGGAATCCCTCTCCAACGAGGAGCTGGCCTACGTGTGCCTGGGCGGCTTCCAGGACGAGGGCAGCAAGAGCGTCATCGGCAGCGCCGGCATGCAGGTGGTGGGCGCCGCCGGTGAGACCACCAACCGCTACCAGGACAAGGGCTTGCCGGTGCTGGTCATGGCCGATGGCCCCGCGGGCCTGCGCTTGAACAAGGACTACGGCAAGGACGAGAACGGCGTCTACGCCTTGGAGGGCTCTTTGCCTCCCGGGTTTGCGGAGTTCATGGACGAGGAAACCGCCGCCGGTTTGGGCTCCATGGCGAAGAAGGAGCCGGAGCGCCACGGGGAAATCCTCCACCAGTACTGCTCGGCGTTGCCCATCGGCACTGCCTTGGCCCAAAGCTGGAACCTGGAGCTCTGCCGCGCCTGCGGCGACTTAGTGGGCGACGAGATGGAGCGCTTCGGGGTGCACCTGTGGCTGGCCCCCGCGCTGAATATCCACCGCAGCCCCCTGTGCGGCCGGAACTTTGAGTACTACTCCGAGGACCCCCTCATCTCCGGCAAAGTGACGGCGGCCATCACCCAGGGTGTGCAGAGCCATCCGGGCCGCGGCACCACCATCAAGCACTTCTGCTGCAACAACCAGGAGACCAACCGCATGCTCTCCAACACCCACGTCAGCCAGCGGGCCCTGCGGGACATCTATCTCAAGGGCTTTGAGATTGCCGTCAAGGAGAGCCAGCCCCACGCCTTGATGACCTCCTACAACCTGCTCAACGGGGAGCACACCTCCCAGCGCCGCGACTTGATTATGGACTGCCTGCGGGATGAGTGGGGCTTCCAAGGCCTGGTGATGACCGACTGGGTGGTGTCCGCCCTGGCCGGCATCCAGGCCAAGTACCCCGCCGCCCGGGCCTCCGGTTCCATCAAGGCGGGCAATGACATCCACATGCCTGGCAGCCCCCAGGATTACCAGGACTTGCTGGCCGCTCTGGACAACCCCAGCGCCGCCTATCCCATCACCCGCCAGGATTTGCTGGAGTGCGCCCAGCGCATCATCTACATGGTGAAGAAGCTGGTAAAATAAGCGCCCGTTTCGCAATACAACCACAACAGGAAAGCAGTCCGCCGGGCTGCTTTTCGTGTTTTTTCTACCCATCTGCCCAGCAGATTGGAAAGGAGAACCTTATGGAAAAACAGGAACTGGACGCCCTTCTGGCAGAGCTGTCCGCCCAGCTGCGGGAGCTCGGCATCCCCCTGGGCAAGCACATCGCACCCCAGGTGGAGGTGAACACCCGGGCCCAGCGGCGGCTGGGCTGCTGCGTCTGCCGGGAGGGCCGGTTCACCATCCAGGTGTCCGCCAGGCTGCTGGAGGATGCGCCCCTGCTGCGCGCCACCCTTCTCCACGAGCTGCTCCACACCTGCTACGGCTGCCAGAACCACGGCAAGCGCTGGAAGGCCTACGCCCAGCGGGTGGGGGAGGCCCTGGGGGTGGAAATCACCCGCACCGTCCCCCTGGAGGGCCCGGCCCAGCCCCTGCGCCAAGAGCCGGTCAAGTACCTGCTCCAGTGCCAAAGCTGCGGCCGGCTCATCCCCCGGCGGCGCCTGTCCAAGGCCGTGAAATACCCCAGCCGCTACCGCTGCCCCTGCGGGGGGAAATTGCGGCGGGTAGACGTGAACCCCCTTGCCAAGGAGTGACATGCATTGTATACTTAGCCTAGAAGCGCGCCTGAGAGAAAGGGGCGCATTAACCTCCGCTATACAGAAAGGCCGCCGCAGGACCAGCGGTGGCCTTTCTATTGCCCAGTAGGATGAAAAAATAGGGGTGTTGTAAAAAAAGTATAATTTTGCGCCGATATAATTGACAATACTGTTTATTATGATATACTAAATATAGAAACCAGAAAGCGGTGATGCCCATGCAGAACGAGGATGTGTTCCAACCATCGTAAATCCATTCTTGCGTCCATCAGAGGAGGGCGGATGAAATGAAAAAGAACACAAGAAAGAACTTACGGCAGCTTTTGACGCTGTGCCTGTGCGGGCTTCTCCTGCTTTTGGCCACCGGCTGCCAAGCCCAAGAGGCGGACATTTCCCTGCCCGCTGGCGAGGAATTGGAGGCCCTGGAATCTGCTGTAGGCTACGAGCTGGACACCCTGCTGGATACGCTGGGCTTGTCGGAAGAAGACCTCACCGAGCCGGATTTGGCAGACCTGGTGCCCGGCCTGCGCGATACCAACCGCTATGCGGAGCTGGACGGCGTCCATCTGCGGGAGCGAATCCAAATCAACTCCGACCCGGCGGGCACGGAATACTATGGATTTAGCCAATACTATCTTCTTTATTACCCTGAAAAGGAAGGGGAAGACCTTGTTGCCCCCGCCCGGGCCCTGTATGATACGTTGCTGGAAACTTATGGCACGCCGCAAAGCAGCATCCAGGATAACATGGAGCCTGTAACCGAAGAGGATTGGGAAAAGCTTTCTTCCGGCGATGAGACAAATCTTGGCGATAGCTGGCAGGTAGATGAGTATACTGTCCTCTATTTTTATGTTCTTCTGGATGGGCCTTACCGGCGTATTGAGTTGATGTACGATTGGCCCGAGCTCTACCAGACCCGCATGGTCAACCAGGGCTATCTGGACCGCGAGGACGCACTCTTTTATCTAGAGGGCGTAGAGTGAAAAGAAAAACCACCCGAGCAACCGCTTGGGTGGTTTTTCCATGTTCAATTCTGATGCACCAGCTGCCGGAATTCCTCCGCGGTGGTGTGGGAGCGGTAGAGCTGCTCCTCGCCCTCGTAGTAGAAGTCGATATACTGGCCGTTCACGTCCACATAGGCGGTGGTGGTTTGGCCGTTGCGGCGCAGTTCCAGCAGGTAGTCCGGATAGTATGTAAACAGGGAGAACTCCTTGTCCAGAGGCTCGGCGTCCTCCAGCACCTGGTAGAAGCCCTCCAGGCGCTGGGCCTTTTGGGAGGAGCTGGCGTTTAAATGGATGAGCTTTGTGTGCTGCCCGTAGCCGTGGGAGAGGTCCAGCGTCAAGGCGTCCGGCTGGGTGCAGCCAGCGCACAAAGCGCACAGCCCCAGGGCAAGCAGCAAGGATAGAGCTTTCTTTTTCATAAGCGGGTCTCCTTTGGGGAGTGGTTTCCTCTATTCTACCCGCTTTCGCGAAAAATGTCAAACGGTGACGCCGAAAAGCTCCTCCGCGTTGCGGTACGCAATGCGCTCCTTCTCGCTGGGGGATAGGTCCGCCGCCTCCAGCAAGGCCTTTTCCGCCGGCAGGGTGCTCCAGGGGCAGTCCGTGGCAAAGAGCACCTTGTCCGCCCCGTGGAGCTTCACCAGCTGGGTAAAGCTGGCTGCGTCCAAAAAGTGGGAGGCAAAGGCCGTGTCGAAGTACACGTTCTTTTTCCCCGCCAGATGCTTGGCAGCCTCCTGGGGCGTGTCCATGCCGCCCATGTGGGCCGCGATGATGGTCAGCCTGGGGAATAGGTCCGCGATCTTGCCCAACACGTCCGCGGGGCAGTGAATCAAGTTGGGGGAGAGGGGGTCCCGCCCGGTGTGGAAGGCGATGGGCAGACCCAGCTTCTCCGCCTGGGCGTAGATGGGCAGCGCCCCCTCGTCGCCAATGAAGAACTCCTGGTAATCCGGGTGCAGCTTAATGCCATACAGCCCCATCTCCTTGATGCGCTCCATCTCCTCCAGCGCGTTCTCCGCGTAGGGGTAGACGCTGCCGAAGCAGTAGAGGTTCCCGTGCTGGGACTCCTTGGCGAAGTTGTTCACCGAGGTCTGCTGGTGGGCGTTGGTGGCGATGTGCAGCACCATGCCCCCGGCGCAGCCCCATTCCGCGAAGTTCTTTACCGTGCCGGAGCGGGTGCCGTCGCTGTGAGTCTCGCACTGGCTGATTTCCCGCAGCTTGGGCAGCGCCTTGTCTGCCAGCTTGTCCGGGAAGAAGTGCACGTGTGTGTCAAAGAATTTCATAGAACGCTCCTTACAATGAGAAAAGAGGCTCTCCCACTGGGAAAGCCTCTCTTATTGTGACGTAAATCAGTCAGAAGTGTAGGGCAGCAGCGCCAGATGACGGGCGCGCTTGATGGCCACAGTCAGGGCGCGCTGATGATACGCGCAGGTGCCGGTCACACGGCGGGGGAGGATCTTGCCTCTCTCGGAGATGAAACGGCGCAGCTTGGCCACGTCCTTGTAATCGATGAACTCAGCTCTGTCCACGCAGAAGCTGCAAACCTTTTTGCGTCCCTTGCGCCCACCGCGGCGGACTTCTCTTTCGGGTCTATCTGCCATGCCAAAAAGCCTCCTTTGCTTTTAGTCAACGGGGAGTGGCACCTGCCATTAGAAGGGCAGGTCGTCGTCCCCCAGGATTTCTTCAAAATCCTCGCTGCTCCCGCTGGAATAGGCGGGGGCAGGCTCGCTGAACGCGGCCGGCTGCTGGGGCGCGGGCGCGCTGGGCCGGGCGTAGCTCTGGCCATAGCTTTGGCCAAAGTCATCCCCACCGGCGTTGTCCCGCTTAGAGCCCACAAAGCTTACATCGTTGGCCTGGATTTCCACAGCCTTGCGCTTGTTGCCGCTGCGGTCCTCATAGCTTCTGGTCTGGATGGAACCCGTCACAGCCATCATCTGGCCTTTGGTGAAGTATTTGCAGACAAATTCCGCCGTGTTCCGCCAAGCCACCACGTCAATCCAGTCGGTCTGGCGCTCCTCGCCCTGCCGGGAGTAGTTCCTGCTCACCGCCAAGGTGAAAGAGGTCACAGCCACACCGGAGGCAGTATGTCTCAGTTCTGGGTCGGCCGCAAGCCTTCCTACGATAGCCGCTACATTCAGCATGTTTGTGCACTCACTTTCTCAAAATCACTCTGCGGATTCCGCGGCGGGAGCTTCCACAGCTTCCACGGCGATGGCTTCCACATCGATGTTGTTCTCTTCAGCCTTCTTGGCCTTCTGGGCGTTCAGGGCAGCCACGTGGCGGGGGTCCCGCTTGACAATGAGATTGCGCAGGATGCCGTCGGTAATGCCAAGGCGCCGGTCCAGCTCGGCGGTGAACTCAGGGCCGCTCTCGAAGTTAATCAGAGTGTAGTAGCCCTCGGTCTGCTTCGCGATGGGATAGGCGAAGCGGCGCTTCCCCCAATCGTCAACACTTTCAACAGTACCGTGCTCCGCGATGAGAGCCTTGAACTTGTTCACCAGTTCCGCGCTGCCTTCTTCCCCGAGCTTCGCGGAAGTGACGATCACGACCTCGTACAGGTTCTTTCCTTCTGCCATTTTGTATTGCACCTCCTTTTGGTCTTTTGGCCCCGGGCAGTTGTTTTGTCCCGGAGCAAGGATGAATGTTCGCTACAAGGTAACGAAAATCAACGGGTAATATTATACCACGGCATCTGAAAAAGTCAAGGAAATTCTTTTGCCGCCGCCAGATTACAGCGTCTTGCACAGCTCCTTCAAATAGGCCCGGAAGTCCTCGCCTATCTCCGGGTGCCGCAGGGCCACTTCCACGCTGGCCTGCATAATGCCCAGCTTGTTGCCCATGTCGTACCGGGTGCCGGTAAAGTCCACGGCGGTCATGCCGTCCCGGCGGGCCAAAGTGGCCATGGCGTCGGTCAGCTGGATTTCCCCGCCCGCCCCGGGAGGGGTGTTGTCCAAGATGTCAAAGATTTCCGGCGGCAGCACGCAGCGGCCCAAAATGGAGTACAGGGAGAACTCCTGGCCGGGCTGGGGCTTTTCCACCATGTCCGTGCAGCGGAAGTAGTTGTCCTGAATGTGCTCCACCTTGAGGGAGGAGTACTTCCGGATGGCCTCCCGGGAGACCTCCTTCACGCCCACCACGCCGCTGCCGAACTGCTCATAGGCGCGCATCAGCTGGCCGCAGGCGGGGTCCTCGCCCAAAATCACGTCGTCGCCGTACAGCACGGCAAAGGGCTCGTCCCCCACAAATTCCCGGGCGCAGCCAATGGCGTGGCCAAGGCCCTTTGTCTCCTTCTGGCGCACGTAAAAGATGTTTGCCAGCTTGGAAATGCCCACCACCTGGTTAAAGATGGCCTCCTTGGCGGGGTCGCCGGCCAGGCGCCGCTCCAGCTCGGGGGCGCGGTCGAAGTGATCCTCCAACAGGCCCTTGCCCCGGTTGGTGATGATGAGGATGTCCTCAATGCCAGAGGCAGCCGCTTCCTCCACAATATATTGGATAGCGGGCTTATCCACAATGGGGAGCATCTCCTTGGGCATCACCTTGGTGGCGGGCAATACGCGGGTGCCAAGGCCCGCCGCAGGGATAACCGCTTTGCGAACTTTCTTCATACTTCGAAAACTCCTTCTCAAACAAAAATCTTTCCTCGCTTTACAACCACAGGGGCAGGTTGACTACCAGCATATAGCACACAAACAGGCACACGGCGATGGAGGTGTTCACGCCGCCCCGGGCGTCCAGGGTGTTGTTGGGGTCGCCGTCGTTGCCGGTGGCCTTCACCTTCCGCACCGTGCGGATGCAGTGGCGCATATACATCTTGTTGCCGCGGAAGCCCACAATGAGCATCACCACCAGCATGGCTGCAACAATCACAAGCGGCAGGTAGAAGCAGAACAGGTTCAAGGGGTCCTGGGCCAGCAGCTGGCTTATGACAATGCTCTGTTCTGTGGTGATGCCTACCTGGGTGGTCAAATCCACGCCGGCCTGCTGGGCCAGCTGGGTGTACATGGGCAGCCACACCAAATAGCACACCGCCTGCAAGGCGATGAACAGCGCGAACATGATGGCCGTGACAATGGCCCCGTACTTGTACTGCTTGCGGTAGAGCATCCACGCCCCGGAGAACAAAAACGCCGAGAAGTTAAACTTGTTCTTGCCGGTCTGCTTCATATAGCGGAATACCGGCATGTAGTAGGCGGTGTTCTGCTTGACCAGCTTAGAGGCATCCCCAAAGGAGACGCCGGTGTCCAGCACCTCGGCGGGGGAGACGCCGCCCATGGGGTCAAAGGCAAAGGGCGGCACCGTGCCGCCAAAGCCGGTGCGGGGCGGGGGATAGGCGCCATAGCCGCTCCCCTGCTGGGTGGCCCCGCCGTAGGGGCCTTGGGCGCCGCCCTGGTTGACGGCGGTGTTGTTGTACTGCCGCGGCTCCCCAGTGAGGGAGGCCCCGCAGCGGTTGCAGAACAGGGCGCTGTGTCCGTTCAGGGTGCCGCACACCGGGCACTCCTGGTCCTTGATTTCCGCCCGGGGGTCTGGCGCCTGGGGCGGGGCAGGCGGCTTCCACTCCTTGCCTTCTTTATGCAGGTCGTCGAAAATACACGCGCCTTTTTCCTGATAACAAGCCCGGTGGTAGGGTGCGCCGCACTCCGGGCAGACGACAATGTCATCCCCCGAGCGGAAGGGCACCCCGCACACAGGGCACTTGATTCCAGTGTAATCCAGCATAAGTGGTCCTTTCCATAAAGAGATAAGAAATGAGGTAGATTTTTCATTAAGCCTATTTTACACGATTCCTGTCAAAAGCGCAACGAAAACCCCCGGAATTTTCACTCTGTTAATATTTTTTACAGTTTCGACGCAAATCCCTCCGGCCTTCCCAGGGCGGAAAGCCCCGTCCCAAGGCCCATTTCCCGGGAAAACTTTCGTCCCGGCCGGCCTTTTGGAGTTTACAACGCCCCCGGTTTCCTGTATAATAGCCAGAGAATATGTTTTGGAAAGGTTGTCCGTGAGATATGCTGCAATTTGAAGAATTGAAACGGGAGCTGGAAGAGCAGGAAGCTGCCCTTCAGGACTTAGGCCAGGCCCTGGGCCTGGAAAAGCTGCGGGAAGAGGTGGAGATGCTGGAGCACAAGTCCGCCGAGCCCGGCTTCTGGGACAATATGGAGCAGGCCCAGAAAATCACCCAGCGCATGGCCGCCCTCAAGGGGAAGGACGAGGCCTATCAAAAGCTTCAAAGCCGCGCCGGGGACTGCATGGCCCTCATCGAGATGGGCGACGAGGCCGAGGACCTCTCGTTGGTGGACGAGGCCAAAGAGGAGATTGAATCCATTAAAAACGAGATTGCCTCCATGAAGCTGTCCACCTTGCTCACCGGCGAGTACGATAAGAACAACGCCATCCTCACCTTCCACGCCGGTTCCGGCGGCACCGAGGCCCAGGACTGGGCCGAGATGCTGTTCCGCATGTACAACCGCTGGGCCGAGCGCCACGGCTTTAAAGTCACCACCCTGGACTACCTGGACGGCGACGAGGCCGGCCTGAAAAGCGCCTCCATCATGGTGGAGGGCGAGAACGCCTATGGCTACCTGAAAAGCGAGGCGGGCGTCCACCGGCTGGTGCGGGTGTCCCCCTTTGACGCCGCGGGCCGCCGCCACACCTCCTTCAGCTCTTTGGAGGTCATGCCCGAGATGGAGCTGGACAACACCGTGGAGATCCCCCCGGAGGACATCAAGATGGAAGTTTACCGCGCCAGCGGCGCCGGCGGCCAGAAGGTCAACAAGACCTCCTCCGCCGTGCGGCTCATCCACATCCCCACGGGCATCACTGTGTCCTGCCAGGTGGAGCGCAGCCAGTTCCAGAACCGGGAAGTGGCCATGAAGATGCTGGTGGCCAAGCTGATGGAAATCAAAGAGCGGGAGAACCTGGAGAAAATCTCCGACATCAAGGGCGAGCAGAAGGAAATCACCTGGGGCAGCCAGATCCGCTCCTACGTGTTCATGCCCTACACCATGGTCAAGGACCACCGCACCGGCTATGAGACCGGCAACGTCAACGCCGTGATGGACGGCGACTTGGACGGCTTCATCAACGCCTACCTCACCGCCCAGAGCCAGGGCACCTTGGGGGAGAACATCGAATAAGCCAGCCTGCTAGAAGGGAGGGGGAAGCGTTCCCCTCCCTTTTTGTCACCTTTTCGCCGCCCCGCCATATACTGGAGGGAAAGGGGGCGCGCGTATGGGCGACCACATCTATTATTACGGCAGGCCATGTTGCTGTCCCGGCCCGCCAGGACCTCCCGGGCCCACCGGGCCAACCGGCGCCCCAGGGGAGCCAGGGCCCGCGGGCCCTACCGGCAGCACCGGGCCAGCAGGGATTCCAGGCCCCCAAGGCGCCACGGGAGCCACAGGGCCTGCCGGCCTCCCAGGCAATACAGGCGTTACAGGCCCCACCGGCCCTACAGGGCCCCAGGGCATTCCCGGCGCTACAGGCCCCGCCGGAGCCACCGGCAGCCCAGGTCCCACAGGCGCGGTTGGGCCCACCGGCCCCACAGGCGCCACAGGGCCCCAGGGGGAAACCGGCCCCCCAGGCATCGTCCCGCCGGACAGCGCTGCGTCCTTTTACACATACCAAGCGCAGTTCTCCCAGGGGCAGCTGATGGATTTGTTTCCTGCCGTGACGGACCCTACCGGGGCCATCACCCAGCCGGGCAGCCAGACCATCGCCTTGCAGCCCGGGGACTACCTGGTCTCCTACAAGGTGTCCGCCACCTTGAACCAGCCAGGCTATATGCAGGTGACCCCCAGCTATGGCGGCGCGCCCCACCTGGAGTACGGCGTCTACTTTGCCACCACGGTCACAGGCTCCAGCGCGGTGGGCTCGGCGCACTTCATTTTGCCGGCCCCCAGCGCCACCACCTTTTCCCTGACCTATTCCGGCTCTGTCCCGGCCCAGAACGGGGAGGTAAACCTCACCTTCCTGCGCCTGCGCCGCCCTGACTGAAAGCCGTCCGCCCCACCCGCTGGGCGCGGGCGGCTTTTTCTGTGGGAGGACGGGTCGAAAAGCACACAATTTAACTTGCGCTTTTGTGAAAAACAGTGTATAGTAAAGCTAAACCATCCCCGGATTTTTCCCGGGGCCGTGAAAGGGGAATGCCTGTGGAAGTGATAGATTTTGTCTGGCTGGGGATTGCCATCCTGGCCGCTGTGGTAGAGGCCATTGTGCCCAGCCTGGTGTCCGTGTGGTTTGTGCCCGGCAGCCTGGCGGGATTGATTGTCAGCCTGTGCGGCGGCCCTATCTGGCTGCAAATCTTTGTGTTCCTGGCGGTTTCCCTGGCCTGCCTGGCCTTTACCCGGCCCCTGGCGAAGAAGCTGCTGGTCCACCACAAGGAGCGCACCAACGCCGATAGGGTGGTGGGCGCCACCGGCATTGTCATCCAGGACATCGACAATGTGGTTTCCACCGGCCGCGTCACGGTGATGGGCAACAGCTGGTCCGCCCGCTCCACCCAGAAGGACGGGAAAATCGAGGCGGGCAGCCGGGTGCGCATCGAAAGGATAGAGGGGGTCAAGCTGCTGGTCACCCCGGTGGAGCCCCCGCAGCCGTAAACAAACGAGATTATTGTGGAAAGAGGAGAGGTAGTTATGGGTCCTGCTATGTTCGGCACGTTGGTTTTTGTTGTTATCTTGATTGTGTTCCTTTTGGCCATTATCGTGGCCAATATCAAAATTGTCCCCCAGGCCCACGCCTTTGTGGTGGAGCGCCTGGGCGCGTTTCACGCCAGCTGGGGTACCGGCCTCCACGTGAAGATCCCCTTTATCGACCGCATCGCCAAGAAGGTCAGCTTAAAGGAGCAGGTCATCGACTTCCCGCCCCAGCCTGTCATCACCAAGGACAACGTCACCATGCAGATTGACACGGTGGTCTATTTCCAAATCACCGACCCCAAGCTTTACGCCTACGGTGTGGAGAACCCCATCTCCGCCATTGAGAACCTCACCGCCACCACCCTGCGGAACATCATCGGCGAGATGGAGCTGGACCACACCCTCACCTCCCGGGACGTGATTAACAGCAAAATCCGGGTGGTGCTGGACGAGGCCACCGACGCCTGGGGCATCAAGGTCAACCGGGTGGAGCTGAAAAACATTGTGCCGCCCAAGGAAATCCAGGATTCCATGGAGAAGCAGATGAAGGCCGAGCGGGAGCGCCGGGCCAAAATCCTGGACGCCGAGGGCGAGAAGCGCAGCGCCATCCTCATTGCCGAGGGCGAGAAGGAGTCCGCCGTGCTGCGGGCCGAGGCCGTGAAGGAGACGAAAATCCGGGAGGCCCAGGGCGAGGCCGAGGCGGTGCTCACCGTGCAGCGTGCCGTGGCCGACGCCATCAAGCTGATGAACGAGGCCAACCCCAGCGAGCAGGTCATCGCCATCAAGAGCCTGGAGGCCTTTGAGAAGGCTGCCGACGGCAAGGCCACCAAGATTATCATCCCCTCCAACATCCAGAGCCTGGCGGGCCTGGCCACCTCCCTCAAGGAGCTGGTGGTGGATACGCCCCCCGCGGACAGAGGGTAAGCTGGAAACAAAGGGAAGCGCCCGGGCGCTTCCCTTTTCTATATTTCCCTATATTCCCCAAGGGAATCAAAACTACCTCCGGGGCAGCTATACTAAGCTTAGAGAAGCGGCCCGCCGTGGCCGCGAAAGGAGGAGCTGCCTATGAAAAAGAACCGCCTGCTGCAGAAAGCCGCCTTGCTGTGCGCCGCCGCCCTGGCGCTGCCCTTTTGCCTAGGGGCCGCCCCGGAGAGCGCGCCCGGCGGGGGAGGGGATACCGTCCTGGTGGAGCCTCACATCATGCTCCCCGGGCCGGACGCCCCCACGCCCCAGCCCCTGCCCATCACCCCGCTGCCGGACTTGGATGGGGAAGGGCTCCCAGAAGGGGAGACGCCCCTGTTGCCCCTGGAATAAAGAACCATCGCGAAAGAGGACAGGCCTTGGCCTGCCCTTTTCTTTTTTGGGGAAACCTTGCGCTTTTCCCCGTTTCAGTGTATACTTCTACTGTATGTACTGTTTCTTGTTGATTTGGAAAGGATGGGATTGAGTATGAGTAAAAAAGTAGCGGTCATCATGGGCAGCGACAGTGACTTCCCCACGGTGTCCCCGGCCATCAAGCGCCTGAAGGGCTTCGGCATCCCGGTGGAGGTGAAGGTCATGTCCGCCCACCGCACCCCCGACGCTGCCGCGGAGTTCTCCCGCACGGCCCGGGAGCAGGGCTTTGGCGTCATCATCGCCGCCGCGGGGAAAGCGGCCCACCTGGCCGGCGTGCTGGCGGCCCACACCACCTTGCCGGTCATCGGCATCCCGGTGAAGTCCTCCACCTTGGACGGCCTGGACGCGCTGCTCTCCACGGTGCAGATGCCCTCCGGCATCCCCGTGGCCACCGTGGCCATTGACGGCGCGGACAACGCCGCCATTTTGGCCTGCCAGATGTTGGCCCTCTCCGATGAGGACCTGGCCGCCCAGCTTCTCCAGATGAAGGCCGACATGGCCCAGGGCGTTGCCAAGAAGGACGCCGCCCTCCAGGAGAAGGTCGCCGCGCTGTAACACAGCTTAAAAAGCTTTTGGATTCGCCCCTTTTCTCTGCGGGGCGGGAAAGGGGAACGCTATGAAGAAAACGGTTATGCGCAAGTATGCCCAGCTGGCGGTGCGCCGGGGGGCCCATGTGAAAAAGGGCCAGGGCTGCGTCATCTACGCCCAGGTGGAGCAGCACGAGTTCGCCCAGCTGGTGGCCGAGGAGGCCTACCGCGCCGGCGCCAAGTGGGTGGAGATGCGCTGGGAGGACCAGGTTTGCACCAAGCTGAAATACCGCCACGAGACCTTGACCCAGCTCTCCCAGGTGGCGGAGTGGGAAAAGGCCCGCATGCAGCACTACGTGGACACGCTGCCCGCCATGATTCACATCTCCTCTGCGGACCCGGACGGCCTGAAGGGCGTCAACGTGGAGAAGATGCAGAAGTCCGGCGCCGCCCGTGGCATGGCCCTCAAGCCTTACCACGACGCTTTGGACAACAAGTACCAGTGGTGCATCATCGCCGTGCCCTCGAAAAAGTGGGCCAAGAAGGTCTTCCCCGGGGAGCGCACCAGCGCCGCGGTGGAAAAGCTGTGGGAGGCCATCCTCCAGACGGTGCGCGTCACCGAGGACAACGACCCCATGGCAGAGTGGGAGGCCCACGACAGGGGGCTGAAAGCCCACTGTGAAAAGCTCAACGCCCTGGATTTGGACTACCTCCACTACCAGGCGCCCAACGGCACGGACTTCAAGTGCTGGCTCATCCCGGAGGCCCAGTGGCACGGCGGCGGGGACACGCTGCCCGACGGCACCTTCTTCGACCCCAACATGCCCACGGAAGAGGTGTTCACCTCCCCCATGCGGGGCCGCTGCGAGGGGACGTTGGTCTCCACCATGCCCCTGTCCTACCAGGGCAACCTCATCGATAAGTTCTCCGTCACCTTTGAGAACGGCCGGGTGGTCTCCTGCCAGGCGGAGCAGGGCCAGGCCCTGTTAGAGCGCATGGTCGCCATGGACGAAGGCGCCGCCATGCTGGGCGAGCTGGCCCTGGTGCCGGTGGAGTCCCCCATCTACCAGCAGGGCATCCTGTTCTACAACACCTTGTTTGATGAGAACGCCGCCTGCCACGTGGCCCTGGGCCGGGGCTTTAACGAGGTCATCCCCGGCTTTGACACCATGAGCGGCGAGGAGCTGAAAGCCAAGGGCATCAACGATTCCATCATCCATGTGGACTTTATGGTGGGCTGCAAAGAGCTCTCCATCACCGGCTACACCCGCGAGGGGAAGGCCGTGCAGATTTTCAAGAACGGCACCTGGGCCCTGTAAGGCCACAAACGACGACAATTTTTTAGGGAGTGGTAAAACACGATGAAAAGCTACAGCGACAGTTACAAGGCCGCGGGCGTGGACGTCACCGCGGGGTACGAGTCTGTGGAACTGATGAAAGAGCACGTCAAGCGCACGGTCATCCCCGGGGTGGTCTCCGGCATCGGCGGGTTTGGCGGCCTGTTCGCCCCGGACCTTTCCGGCATGGAGGAGCCCGTGCTGGTCTCCGGCACCGACGGCGTGGGCACCAAGCTGAAAATCGCCATGCTGCTGGATAAGCACGACACCATCGGCATCGACGCCGTGGCCATGTGCGTCAACGACGTGGTGTGCTGCGGCGCCCGGCCCCTGTTCTTCCTGGACTACATCGCCTGCGGGAAGAACTTCCCCGAGAAGATTGCCCAAATCGTGGCCGGCGTGGCCGAGGGCTGCGTCCAGTCCGGCTGCGCCCTCATCGGCGGCGAGACGGCCGAGCACCCCGGCATGATGCCCGAGGAGGACTACGACCTGGCAGGCTTCACCGTGGGCGTGGTGGATAAGAAGAAAATCATCGACGGCTCCCGCCTGGAGGCCGGGGACGTGCTGCTGGGCGTCAAGTCCTCTGGTGTGCACTCCAACGGGTTCTCTTTGGTGCGCAAGGTCTTTGGCATCGGCGCCGACGACCAGGCGGACAAGGAAATCCTCTCCCACTACTACGACGAGCTGGGCGCCACCTTGGGGGAGACGCTGCTCACCCCCACCCGCATCTACGTCAAGCCCGTGCTGGCCGCCATCCAGGCCGCGGACATCAAGGCCATCTCCCACATCACCGGGGGCGGCTTCTACGAGAACATCCCCCGCATGCTCAAGGAGGGCCTCACCGCCAAGATTGAAAAGGCCGCCGTGCCGGTGCTGCCCATCTTCGAGATGATTCAGGCCGCGGGCAACATCCCCGAGCGGGATATGTTCAACACCTTCAACATGGGCGTGGGCCTGTGCGTGGCCGTGTCCAAAGACACCGCCCAGGCCGCCCTGGACGCCTTTGCCGCTGCCGGGGAGGAGGCCGTTGTCCTGGGCGAAGTGGTGGAAGGCAGCGAGGGGGTCATCCTGTGCTGAACATCGGCGTGCTGGTGTCCGGCGGGGGCACCAACCTGCAAAAGCTCATCGACGCCCAGGCCGCCGGGGAGATTGTAAACGGCCAGCTGCGGGTGGTCATTGCCAGCCGGCCGGACGCCTACGCCCTGGAGCGGGCGAAAAAGGCCGGCATCGAGGCCATCACCCTGCGCCGGAAGGATTACCCCGACGTGGACACCTACAGCCAGGCCCTCATCGACGCCCTGAAGGAGCGCCAGGTGGATTTGGTGGTGCTGGCCGGGTTCCTCACCATCACCGGGGACAACTTTGTGGAGGCTTTCCGCAACCGCATCATCAACGTGCACCCGGCCCTGCTGCCCGCCTTTGGGGGCAAGGGCTACTATGGGCTCCATGTCCACGAGGCCGTCCTGGCCCGGGGCGTGAAAGTCACCGGGGCCACGGTCCACTTTGTCAACGAGGTCTGCGACGGCGGGCCCATCATCCTGCAAAAGGCCGTGGCGGTGAAGGAGGGCGACACCCCCGAAACCCTCCAGCGCCGGGTGATGGAGGAAGCCGAGTGGATTCTGCTGCCCCAGGCGGTGTCCCTGTTCTGCCAGGGCAAGCTGTCCGTGGAGGACGGCGTGGTGCACATCGCGGAATAAGAGAGACAAGTAAAGTTTTCGCTCATCTCGACTGCCGTCTCGGTCGGTCGCTGGGCAACGTCCCACCGGGACGTAGCGACCCTTTTTCAAAAGGCTTGCAGAGCGCGAGACAGCGTCTCGCGGCCTTAACCGGCGCAGCCGGGGAAAAAGTGCAGGGCCTTTGTCATACCGGGCCGAAGGCCCGTAAACAAGGGCCCGGACGGTCCACAGGCGGCTTTTGGAAAACCGTCCGGCCCTGCGCCCTATCGCCCGTTGGGCTCGTGCGGGCTTGGGCCTGCATTGCCTTTTCTGCAAAGCTGCGCTTTGCTTTCAGGGCAAGGTCGTAAGGCTCCGCCTTACCAACCGCAGCTTTTGAAAAAGCTGGCAAAACTTTTATGCGCTTTCGGCGGAGCGCTCCCGCCCTTGCCGCAGGCAAGAAGGCGGCTTGTCCTGCGCGGTCACGCGCAAACTTTTATGCGCCTTCGGCGTTCGGAAGAAACAGCTCATTTTTAGAGAGGAGCATCACCATGAAACCAGTGGATATCAAGCAGGACCTGGCGGGCAACAGCTACCCCGGCCGGGGCATCGTCATCGGCCAGAGCGCCGACGGCAAGCAGGCTGTCGTTGCCTATTTCATCATGGGCCGCAGCGTCAACAGCCGCAACCGCGTCTTTGTGGAGGAGCCCGACGGCATCCGCACCGAAGCCGCCGACCCCGCCAAAATGGAGGACCCCAGCCTCATCATCTACCACCCGGTGCGGCAGATGGGCCGGGGGCTTATCATCACCAACGGCGACCAGACCGACACCATCCGGGACTTTCTGGAAAAGGGCCTCCCCTTCGAGCAGGCCCTGCGCACCCGGGAATTCGAGCCCGACGGCCCCAACTGGACCCCCCGCATCTCCGGGCTTTTAAGCCCGGACGGCAGCTATAAGCTGTCTATCCTCAAGGCCGCCGACGAGGCCGGTACCGGCTGCCTGCGCCAGACCTTCGAGTACCCGGGCCAGCCGGGCCTGGGCCACTTTATCCACACCTACAAGTGCGATGGCAACCCCATCCCCTCCTACGAAGGGGAGCCCACCCCCGTCTCTATCGAAGGGGACATCGATACCTTCACCGCCAGCCTGTGGGAGAACTTGAACCAGGATAACAAGGTGTCCCTGTTTGTGCGCACCATCGACCTGGCCACCGGCGCCACCGATACCCGCATCGTCAACAAGAACCAGTGAATTTAGAAAGGATGGATGGAACATGGCAAACGAACTGCCCTTGAAATATGGCTGCAACCCCAACCAAAAGCCCTCCCGTATCTTCATGAAGGATGGCAGGGAGCTGCCCGTCACCGTCTTAAACGGCAAGCCCGGCTACATCAACTTTCTGGACGCCCTCAACAGCTGGCAGCTGGTCAAGGAGCTGAAGGAGGCCACCGGCCTGCCCGCCGCCGCTTCCTTTAAGCACGTCAGCCCCGCTGGCGCCGCCGTGTACGTGCCCCTTTCCGACACCTTGAAGAAAATCTACTTTGTGGACGACCTGGAGCTGTCCCCCCTGGCCAGCGCCTATGCCGCCGCCCGGGGCGCGGACCGCATGTCCTCCTACGGCGACTGGGCCGCTCTCTCCGACGTGTGCGACAAGGAGACCGCTTTGCTGTTGAAGCGGGAGGTGTCCGACGGCGTCATCGCCCCCGGCTACACCGACGAGGCCCTGGCCATCCTGAAGGAGAAGCGCAAGGGCAGCTACAACGTGGTGCAGATTGACCCCCAGTACAAGCCCGCCCCTGTGGAGCACAAGGACGTGTTCGGCGTCACCTTTGAGCAGGGCCGCAACGAGCTGAAAATCGACGGGAGCCTGCTGGAAAACCTGCCCACCCAGAACAAGACCCTCACCGAGGAGGCCAAGCGGGACCTGATTGTCTCCCTCATCACCTTGAAGTACACCCAGTCCAACTCCGTGTGCTACGTGAAAAACGGCCAGGCCATCGGCGTGGGCGCCGGCCAGCAGAGCCGCGTCCACTGCACCCGCCTGGCTGGCAACAAGGCCGATAACTGGTACCTGCGCCAGTGCCCCAAGGTGCTGAACCTGCCCTTTAAGCCGGGCATCCGCCGGGCCGATAGGGACAACACCATCGATGTGTACATCGGCGACGAGTGTATGGACGTGCTGGCCGACGGCGCCTGGCAGCAGTTCTTCACCGAGAAGCCCGAGGAGTTCACCCGGGAAGAGCGCCGGCAGTGGCTCTCCGGCATGACCGGCGTGGCCCTGGGCAGTGACGCCTTCTTCCCCTTTGGCGACAACATCGAGCGGGCCCACAAGTCCGGCGTGGAGTTCATCGCCCAGCCCGGCGGCTCCATCCGGGACGACAACGTCATCGAGACCTGCGACAAGTACGGCATCGCCATGGCCTTTACGGGCATCCGCTTGTTCCACCATTGATTTCCCATCGGACGAAAGGGGGCGAGGCCCATGCGCAAAGCGATTTTTTGGGGGTTCCTGGGCACCTTGGCGGAGCCCGGCGCCCCGTCTCCCAACCCGTTGGACCCCGGCCAGTACCGTGTCTATCCCGACGCTGCCGCCACCTTGGCCCTGTGCGCCTATAAGGGCTATCAGAACTACATGCTGGCGGAGGGCTTCCCCCGCCTGACAGAGCTGTTGCCCAAGCTGCACCTGGAGCGCTTCTTCCCCGGGCGGGTGGTTTCCGGCCGGGTGGAGCTGGCCGGTTCCCACGGGGAGGGCTTGTACCGCCGGGCGGAACTGGCTGCCCACTTTCCCGGCATGATTTGGCTGGTCAGCGGCGATTCCCAGGAGCTGGCCGGCGCCAAGGCAGCGGGCTGGCACACCATCCAGGTCCACCGGGAGGACGGGGAGGCGGACTTCACCTGCCCCACCCTCACCGACGTGTGGCGGCTGTTGTAAGATACAAGGTAGAAAGGAAGAATTCCCATGAAGATATTAGTTGTCGGCAGCGGCGGGCGGGAGCACGCCATTGTCCGCAAGTTGAAGGAGAGCCCCCAGGTTGAGGCGGTGCTCTGCGCCCCGGGCAACGGGGGCATCAGCCGGGACGCAGCGTGCTTCCCGGTAAACGCCATGGACAAAGAGGGCATGCTGGCCCTGGCCCAGGAGCAGCAGGTGGATTTGGTGTTTGTGGCCCCGGACGACCCCCTGGCCGCCGGCATGGTGGATTTCCTGGAGGCCGCGGGCATCCCCTGCTTTGGCCCCAACGCCGCCGCCGCCCAGATCGAGGCCAGCAAGGTGTTCTCCAAGGACTTGATGAAGAAGTACGGCATCCCCACCGCGGGGTATGAGGTCTTTGCCGACCCCGCCGCCGCTTTGGAGTACATCAAGGCCCAGGGCAAGTACCCGGCTGTCATCAAGGCCGACGGCCTGGCCCTGGGCAAGGGCGTGGTCATCGCCCAGAATGAGGAGGAGGCCAAGGCCGCCCTCCACTCCATCATGGAGGACAAGATTTTCGGTGAAAGCGGCGCCCACGTGGTAGTGGAGGAGTTCCTCACCGGCCCGGAGGTTTCCGTGCTGGCTTTTACTGACGGCAAGGCCATGTGCCCCATGGTGTCCTCTATGGACCACAAGCGCGCCTACGACGGAGACAAGGGCCCCAACACCGGCGGCATGGGCACCATCAGCCCCAACCCCTTCTACACCCAGGAGGTGGCCCAGCAGTGCATGGAGCGGATTTTCCTGCCCACCATGGCCGCCATGAACGCCGAGGGCCGCCCCTTTAAGGGCTGCCTGTATTTTGGCCTGATGCTCACCCCCGACGGCCCCAAGGTCATCGAGTACAACTCCCGCTTTGGCGACCCGGAGACCCAAGTGGTGCTGCCCCGCTTGCAGACGGACTTCGCCCAGATTGTGGAGGCCGTGGCCAAAGAGCGCCTGTCGGAGCTTTCCATCCAGTGGTCGGAGCAGGCCAGCGCCTGTGTGGTCATGGCCAGCGGCGGCTACCCGGGCAGCTATCCCAAGGGCATTGAAATCCATGGCTTGGATGCAAACGGCCAGGCTGAAGGCGTCACCGTGTACCACGCCGGCACCAAGCTGGAGGACGGCAAGTTCCTGACAAACGGCGGCCGGGTGCTGGGCATCACCGCCCTGGGCGACACCCTGGAAGCGGCTTTAAACAAGGCTTACGCCGCCGTGGAGAACATCACCTTTGAAGGCGCCATGTACCGCAAGGACATTGGCCGCACCCATCAAAAATAAGTCTCTTTTTCAAAAAATGACGGAAGAGACGTAAAAAGTTGCAAAAACCCCTTGCCCCCGGCAAGGGGTTAGTTGTATAATGATGCGGTATACACTAATAAAGATGAGGTGGTAATCTCCATGAAAATCAGTTTTTCCACCCTGGCCTGCCCGGACTTTTCCTGGACCGACATCTACACCATGGCAAAAGACCTGGGCTTTGGCGGCATTGAAATCCGCGGGCTGGGAGAGGACATCTTCGCCGTAAACGCACGTCCCTTTACCGACGAGCGACTGCCTAAGACCCTGGAGAAACTGCAGTCTCTGGGCCTGGAGATTCCTTGTTTGGCCGCTGGCTGCGCCCTGAAATACAAAGAGGACTTCGACAAGAACATCTCCGAAATCGTCCAGTACATTGTGCTGGCCAAAAAGCTGGGCACCCCCTACATCCGGGTGCTGGGCGACCGCTATCCCCAGCCCGAGGGGGAGGTGGACGACGCCTTTGTGGTGGATGCCCTCAAGCTGCTGGGCGTCATTGCCCAGGGCTTCAACGTGTGCCTGCTGGTGGAGACCAACGGCGTCTATTCCGATACCAAGCGCCTGCGGGCGCTGCTGGATAAGGTGAACATGCCCTCCGTGGCGGCCCTGTGGGATATGCACCACCCCTACCGCTACGCCGGGGAATCCCCCCGGGAGACGGTCCAGAACCTGGGCGGGCTCATCAAGTATGTCCACGTCAAGGACAGCGTCATGGTGGAAGGCCGGCCCCAGTACCGCATGATGGGCGAGGGCGACCTGCCCATCCCCCAGATGCTGGACGCCTTGGTGGACATCGGCTACGACGGGTACATCTCCCTGGAGTGGGTGAAGCGCTGGGCCCAGGAGCTCTCCGACGCCGGCGTGGTGTTCCCCCAGTTCGCCAACTACATGCACGACTACTTCGCCACCCTCTCCATGAAGGAGGGCGAGCTCCAGGAGAACCGCGCCCATACCGGCAAGTACGTCTGGCCCAAGGAGACCCTTATCGACGCCACCTTCCCCGACGTGCTGGACCGCATGGTCAAGGAGTTCCCCGACCAGATTTGCTTTAAATACACCGAGCTGGACTACACCCGCACCTATTCGGAGTTCCGGGACGACGTGGACCAGTTCGCCCGGGCCCTCATCGCCATGGGCGTGAAGAAGGGCGACCACGTGGCCATCTGGGCCACCAACGTGCCCCAGTGGTACATCACCTTCTGGGCCGCCACCAAAATCGGCGCTGTGCTGGTGACGGTGAACACCGCCTATAAAATCCACGAGGCCGAGTATCTGCTGCGCCAGTCCGACACCCACACCCTGGTGATGATTGACGGCTTTAAGGATTCCGACTATGTGGGCATCATCAAAGAGCTGTGCCCCGAGCTCCAGGACAGCCTGCCGGGCAAGCTCCACTCCAAGCGCCTGCCTATGCTGCGAAATGTCATCACCGTGGACAGCCAGCAGAAGGGCTGCTACACCTGGGAGCACGCCATGGGCCTGGGCGATTCCGTGCCCCCCACCGAGGTGGAGAACCGCCGCCGCCAGGTGCGCAAGGACGACGTGTGCAACATGCAGTACACCTCCGGCACCACAGGCTTCCCCAAGGGCGTCATGCTCACCCACTACAACGTGGTGAACAACGGCAAGGCCATCGGCGACTGCATGGACCTCTCCACCGCCGACAGGATGATGATTCAGGTGCCCATGTTCCACTGCTTTGGCATGGTGCTGGCCATGACCGCCTCCATGACCCACGGCGTGTCCATGTACCCCATCACCGCCTACTCCCCCCGCAAGGGCCTGCACTGCATCAACCAGGAGCAGATTACCGCCTTCCACGGCGTGCCCACCATGTTCATCGCCATGCTGGAGCACGAGAACTTTGAAAAGACCGATTTCTCCCACATGCGCACCGGCATCATGGCGGGCTCCCCCTGCCCGGTGAAGGTGATGCAGGACGTGGTGGACAAGATGCACATGAACGAGATCACCATTGTCTACGGCCAGACGGAGTCCTCCCCCGGCTGCACCCAAAGCCATGTGGACGACCCCCTGGATGTCCGCGTGAACACCGTGGGCCGGCCCCTGTTCGGCGTCCAGTGCAAGATTGTGGACCCGGAGACCGGCGAGGATTTGCCCGACGAAGTGGACGGCGAGTTCTGCGCCAAGGGCTACAACATCATGAAGGGCTACTACAAAATGCCCGAGGCCACTGCAGCCGCCATCGATAAGGACGGCTGGCTCCACACCGGTGATTTGGCCCGCCGCACGCCCGAGGGCAACTTCAAAATCACCGGCCGCATCAAGGATATGATTATCCGCGGCGGCGAGAACATCTACCCCAAGGAGATTGAGGACTTCATCTACACCCATTCCAAGGTCCGGGACGTGCAGGTCATCGGCGTGCCCGATGAGCAGTACGGCGAGGAGATTATGGCGGTGGTCATCCTCAAGGAGGGGGAGACCTCCTCGGAGGAGGAAATCAAAGACTATGTGCGCACCCACATGGCCAAGCACAAGGTGCCCCGCTATGTCAGCTTTGTCAAGGAGTTCCCCATGAACGCTGCCGGCAAAATCCTCAAGTACAAAATGCGCGAGGACGCCGTGGAGCTGCTAAAGCTGCAAAAGGCCAACAGCATCGTCACCGCGTAAGAGAGCCAAAGCATCTCAAAAACAGGGAGGTATAAGGTTGAACCGCTTTCAGAAAATATACCAGCAGGGCACCATCGATGTAATTGAGATTTGGTTGGACACGGAAACGGGTGTGCAGTACCTGTTCCATAAAAACGGGAACGCGGGGGGCTTTACCCCTTTGCTGGATAGGGAAGGGAAGCCGGTCGTGTGAGTTACCCCCGGGGATGCTCCAGCGCAAGCAGGGTTTCAGCGTCCATCCCCGGCAGGGGAGAGCGCAAAAAAATGATTCCATTTTCAGGGCGGGAGGGCTTGGCTTTTCCCGCCCTTTTCTCTATAATAAGGGGGGAAACACAGGGCGGGGCAGTGGGCCCGGCTCAAAGCATCCCCTATATACAGAAAGGAAGTTTGGATATGAAAGCGCCTGTTACCTTTGCCATTGCCGGTTTCGGTGACCGCGGCAGCACCTACGCCTCCATGCAGAAGCTGTTCCCCGAAAAGATGAAAGTGGTTGCGGTGGCCGACCTGGACCCCCGCAAGGTGGAAAAGGCCCGCCAGCTCTACGACATCCCCCAGGAGAACTGCTTCTCCAGCGCCGAGGAAATGCTGGAGCAGGAGAAGCTGGCCGATGTGATGGTGGTCTCCACCATGGACCGCCAGCATGTGGGCCACGCCATCCCCGCCCTGCGCAAGGGCTATAACATCCTCATGGAGAAGCCCATCTCCCCCGAGCTGGACAAGTGCAAGGAGATTCTGGAAGTGGCCAAGGACTGCCCCGGCAAGATTATCGTCTGCCACGTGCTGCGCTACACCACCTTCTACAACAAGCTGAAAGAGCTGATTTCCAGCGGCCGCATTGGCGACGTGGTCTCCATCTGCGCCAACGAGAACGTGGGCTATTGGCACCAGGCCCACTCCTTTGTGCGGGGCAACTGGCGCAACTCCCAGGAGACCAGCCCCATGATTCTGCAAAAGTCCTGCCACGACATGGACATCCTCACCTGGCTGCTGGGGAAGAAGTGCAAGGCCGTCTCCAGCTTTGGCAGCACCCGCCTCTTTAAGCCGGAGTGCGCCCCGGAAGGCGCCGCCCTCCGCTGCCTGGATGGCTGCAAGGCCAAGGAGAAATGTCTCTTTGACGCGGAGAAAATCTACATCACCAGCCCCAAAACGGGCCTGGCCACCGGCTCCAGCTGGATGAGCTCCGTGCTCAGTGTGGAGAACACCATGGAAAGCACCTACAAGGCTCTGCGGGAAGGCCCCTACGGCCGCTGCGTGTACCACTGCGACAACGACGTGGTGGACCACCAGCAGACCAACCTCCTCATGGAGGACGGCTCCACCATCAGCTTCACCATGTGCGCCTTTACCGAGAGCTGCTACCGCTATTTCAAGGCCATGGGCACCCAGGGGGAGATTGAGGCGGATATGCTTTCCAACATCATCCACGTGCGGGAGTTCGGCAAGGAGGAGGAGACCATCGACGTGGGCAAGCTCTCCAGCGATTTGAAGGGCCACGGCGGCGGCGACAGCGGCATCATCCAGGACTTCCTGGAGATGCTCTTAAACGACGCCGAGCCCAACGAGCGCACCACCACCTTGGAGCACTCCATGGAAAGCCACTTCATCGCCTTGGCCGCGGAGGAATCCCGGCTCCACGGCGGCCAGGTGGTGGACCTGGAAGCCTTTAAGCAGCGCTAAAGCATCCATCTCCATTTTACTGAAAAACAGAAAAAGGGCTGCCGCGAAGTCAGCGGCGGCCCTTTGTGTTTTGCGGCTTTTCCCGGCGGGAGGGTATAACGGCGCTGTCCCCGGGCAGACTAGGAGTAAAACCAGTGAGAAAGGAGCCAGCCCTATGCCGGATCCCAGCAAGATGGATATGGAGGCGAAACTCTACTTCAACTCCCTGCCGCCCATCCTTCAGGAGCAGCTGATGCAGAGCACCGCCGAGCTGAACACCAAGGAGGACCTGATGCGCTACTGCGCCAACGCCTTGGGCAGGGACGCTTCCAGCGCCCAGAATTGAGACAAAAGGGAAGGGGCTGTTGCGAAATGCAGCAGCCCTTTTTCATTGCCCGTTGGAAAAACCCCTGCCGCAAGAATAGCCTTTCCTCTCATGCCGGCATCCGGCCGGCAGTGCCCAGGACGGTTTCGCAGCAGGCTGCCCCGCCTCATTTGCCCCAGGCGGTGCTTCCCGCGAGGGAGACCAGGCTTCTCCCCCTGCTCCTCTATGCCGTACTCCTGGGCGTGGGCATGTTTGTGCCCGCACAGGGAAACGGCGGGGAGACAGCGCGCTCCTTATGCGTCTATAAACTCTGTCCGATTCCCCAAATCGCTGCGCTGGCCGTGGATGGCGATGCGGCCCAAGGCGTCCTCCAGCTCCTGGAACTCCCCGTCGGAGAGCTCCACCTCCCAGGCGCCCAGGTTCTCCACAATGCGCCCCTTGCTCTTGGAGCCGGGGATGGGCACCACATGGGGGTACTTGCGGAGCATCCACGCCAGGGTGATTTGGGCGTTGGTGGCGTGCTTTCTGGCGGCCATGTCCGAGAGCACCTCCAGCAGGGGGCGGTTGGCCAGCATGTTCTCTTTTTTCAGCTGGGGCACCCATTGGCGCACATCGTCGCCGGTAAAGGTCTGGTTGGGGTCCACCTTGCCGGAAAGGTACCCGCTGGCAATGGGGGAGAAGGCCACAAAGCCGATGTTGTGCTCCTGGCAGTAGGGGATGACACCCTTCTCGTAGGCCCGGTCCATCATGGAGTAGATGTTCTGCACCACGGATAGGGGCGTATCTGGACGACTGCCTCTGCGTCACCGTGCCGCTGGGCCACCCCTTGGCGGCCCGGCAGTCCGTCACCTTCCAAGACCTGGACGGCCTCAGCCTGCTGGCCCATCGAAACGCCCTGGCCTGGATGGAGCTCTGCCGCCGCAAGCTGCCCCACAGTAACCTGCTGGCCCAGGACAGCTTGGAATCCCTTCACCAGCTGATAGATTCCTCCACGCTGCCCGCGTTCGGTTTTGTCCGCGCCCTGGAGTGGGAGCGCCCCAGGGAAAACCGGGTGGCAGTCCCCCTGCAGGATGCGGAGGCCCGCGCCACCTATTACCTAGCCTGCCTGCAAGGGGAGCAGAAGCGCTATAGCGGGCTGTTCCGCCGGGTGCGGGGGGGGAATTTGGGTAAGCCCGGTGGCGGGCGCCCTGGTGCCTAACGCTGGCTCGGTGGCCGTCATTCTGAATTCCGCGTTCCTGCTCCAGCGGAGAAGGAAGCTACCGTTAGAGGAAGAACGCCAAACCACGCTTTTGTCCTAAATGAAATAAATTGCGAAATTGAAAAAAGGGAGTTATACTGTTCTTGTATAGAATGCGCACGAGAAGGCAGTGCGCCGATGGGAGGGCATGGGAATGGCGCTGCAGGCAGATTTGTTGGAGAGCATCCCCCAGACAAGATATTTGTCTGCGGATAGTTATGTGTCCTACCGGGCCATTATGCGCACGTTCTACCTGGAATATCAAAAAATGCGCTATCAGCTGGATAAGGATGCCCTTCTGGCCCTGTTGCAGCAAGACCCTCTTTTTGCCGGGTATACTGCGGAGCAGCTGATACCGGACCTAGACCAGCTAGTCAAGTGGAAAAACCTGACCCCTATCCAGGACCCGCATAAGGCGTACACTATCGCAGATTTTAAAAACCGCCAGTTCCAGTACATGATGACAGAGGCAGCCCTGGAAGTGGAACGTATGACCATTACGCTGGAAAACCTGTATACCCACAGCACAGGCCTTTCTTCCAGCGCTTTCCGCCGGATACAAGGGGCTTTGCGGGTTGCGGAACAGCTGGAAAAGATGTCCCTGAAAGACGTGGGGGAATGGTGGGGGGAACTGCAGGAGGATTTCCGCCGCCTTCGTCAAAACCATCAGGATTATCTGCGGGAATTTTACGGCCCCAGCGCGGAAAAGCAGATGAAATCGGCGGAGTTTCTGGTGTATAAGCAACATCTCATCCGTTACCTGGAAGATTTTGTCCAGGACCTTCAAAGCAGCGCTGCGCAGATTGGTGCGCTGCTGGAATCGTTTTCGGAGGAGCAGGTCCACCGCATCCTCACGTTGGTGCACAAAAGCGCGCTGGAAGTCCCGCGCCCCCATGGGGACCAGGGCTCTTTCTGGCAGCAGGAACTTTGGCAGCAGGAGCAGGGCGTGTGGAATTCGCTGATGGAGTGGTTTACAGGGAAAGATTCCACGGCTAGGCAGGTGATGGACGTTACAAACGAGGTCATCCGCAGAGTGGTCCAGAACGCCGCCATCTTGGTTCAAATGCAGAATATGGGCGTCAGCAACAAGGCGGAGCTGCGCCACCTGATGACGCTGTTCGCGGGTGTCCCCTCCATGGAGGATGCCCACCGGCTCTCCGCCTTGGTGTTTGGTTCCCAACAATGCAGGCACTTTATCAGAAACGCCGAGCGCGAGACGGAACGCATCGACTTGAGTACCTACGAAGAGCCGCCTCTGGACTACGCCCTGCAGCCAAGACTGCGCACCTATAAGCCCCGTATGGACCGTAGCGGGTTTGCGGATAAAAGCGCGGAAAAGGCGGCCCAGCGGGAAAAAATCTTGGAGGAAGAGCGCCGCCTTCGGGAAAAGACCCTGCACTATGTTCACGAAGGGAGGCTGGATTTCTCTGCCTTAAAGGAGCCGGTCCCGCCGGAGGTGCGCAGCGTATTCCTGTCGTGGGTAGCTATGGCAAACCTCGCGCCCGATGGCTGCGGGATTACCCAGTATGGGCAGCGTTTTTTCCTGGAAAAGCGCGGGGAGGGAACGTGCCAGTTGGTGTGCACAGACGGCACGCTTTCCATGCCGGACTGCGTGCTGGTGTTTGAGGAGAATGGGTATGTATGAGTTTCGGTTTTTGCTGGATAGGTTCTGGGTGACCCGGGCGGAGAACAAGGACCTGTATTTTGCTGTAAAGCGGGCGCTGCCCCATTACCGCCGCCTTGTAAACGAACAGCTGGGCTGGAACCTGATTGTCAATGAAGCCGTGGTAAAACTGGAAAAAGTCCCGGCAAAGGCCATGGCTTGGATGGGAATACAGGAATTTCAAGAAAAGCTGGATTACTGTCTGCTGTGTGCCCTGCTGCTTTTCCTGTCCGACCTGGATGACGGAGAGCAGTTCCTGCTCTCTTCGTTGACCGAAGGGCTCGAGGCTCTCCTTGCGGAGGTGCAGCCGGTGGATTGGACCCGGTTTCCCCACAGGAAATCCCTGGTGCGGGTGCTCCAGTACGCGCAGCGGACAGGGATGCTTCTCGTCTACGATGGCGCCAGCGAGGGCTTTGGGAGCGACCAGACCCAGGAAGTCCTTTATGAAAACACAGGGCTTTCCCGGCATTTTCCCACACATTTTGGCCGCGATACCCTGCACTGCGCGTCCATAGAGGATTACGAGGCGTTCTTGTGGGAGGGGGAAGAAGCGGACCGGGGGCGTCAAAGGATTCAGCGGGTGTACCGGCAGTTGGCGCTGGCGCCGGCGCTGTACTGGTCTAGGCAAAACCGCAGCGATTATGAATATGTGAAAAACCAGCGTTCGTGGCTGAACCGCCACTTGGGGAAAGCCATGGGCGGGGAACTCCAAATCCACAGGAACGGCGCGTTTTTTGTGCTGGATGAGGAAAGCCGCTTTGGGCTGGTCCACCCGCGGGAGGCGGCTATCCCCGAGGCGGCGTTGCTGCTTTGCGGGCAGCTGCGGGAACAGGTTGCGGCGGGTGTTTACCCCCGCCAGGAGGACGATACGGTTTTCCTAACCCGGCGGGAATTCCAGCAGGAGCTTGCCCAATGCCGCCAGCGCTGCGGAGCGGGATGGGGCCGCCGCCTGCGGGAGCTTCCCCAGGAAAAGCTGGCACAGGAGCTGGTTGCCTACATGGCCGGTTGGATGCTTTTAGAGGAGCGGGACGAGGGCTTTTTGCTCTATCCCGCTGTTGGAAAATGGATAGGGCACTATCCCGCCGGCTATCAGGGCGGGCCCGGAGAGGAGAAGTGGGATGAACCGCTGGAAGATGCATAGGCTGGGTTTTCTCAATTTTTGGCTGTACGATTGCGAGGAGTTCTGGATTCGGGATGGGCACTTTTTGCTGCGGGGCAACAACGCCTCGGGCAAATCCATCACCACCCAGAGCTTTATCCCCTTCCTGCTGGATGGAAATAAAAGCCCGGAGCGCTTAGACCCCTTTGGCTCCCGGGACCGAAAAATGGAGTACTACCTCCTGGGGGATGGGGAACGGGAAGAATCCACCGGGTACCTCTATTTAGAGCTGAAAAAAGACGGCGTGGAAGAGTACCTCACCATAGGAGTTGGAATGCGCGCCCAAAGGGGGAAAGGCATTGATTTCTGGGGGTTTTGCCTGTGCGATGGACGCCGTATCGGGAAGGGCGGTGTCTCCCTTTACGAAACGGTGGGAGGGCAGATGCTCCCCTTGAGCAAGCAGAAGCTCCGCAACCTGATAGGCGATGAAAGCAACTGGGCAGAAACCCCCGGCACGTACAAACAGCTGGTCAACGACAGGGTGTTCCAGTTCCGTGATATCCGCCAATATGAACAGCTCATCCAGCTGCTCATCAAGGTGCGCACCCCCAAGCTTTCCAAGGAGTCCTTCCGCCCCTCTGAAGTGAAAAAGATATTGAACGAATCCTTGCAAGTGCTGACAGATGAGGACCTTTCCGCCATGGTCAGTACGATGGAGAGAATGGATGCCCTGGAAGACACGTTGCGTGATTTTCAGACCGCCCTGCGGGATGCGGCTATAATCCGCAACGAGTACAGCCGCTATAACCAATATATCCTGGGCAGGAAGGGCCAGGCATATCTGCAAGCCCACAACAATGCCCTGCGGCTTCGCAACCAGCTGCAAGACGCCAAAGAGGCCCTGGAACAACTGGAGCAGGAGTTTCGGGACCAGGCCCAAAAGCAGAAGGACGCGGAATCCCTTTTTCAGCAGGCAAAAGCCCAATATGCAGCCTTGGGAGAAGACGGCCTGGAATCCCAGCGGAAGCGGATGGAAGAGGAGGAGGCCGCATGCAGCCAGTTTGCAGAGCAGCTGGCAGAGGAGAGACGCCAACTGGAGAACCTCCACAGCATCATCGACCGCTGCGAGGTGGATTTGCGCCAAAAGGAGCGCCAGCTTTCCGAGGCGCAGGACCAGCTGGAGTGCGGTATACGTGAGCTCAATGGGCAAAACGAGCTGCTGGCCCTGGGGGAGGAGCACCAACAGTATGCCAGGGCGCTGCGCCAAAGGTCCCCCAGGGCGGAAAGCCACAGCCTTTCCGCTGCCCTCCAGCAGAGGAAAAAACACATTGGCCAGGTGCTGGCGTGTTTCCGGGAGCTGTCCCAAGCCAAAGAAACATATGACGCGGCCTGCCAGGCGCTGGATGAGGCGGATGCCGCGGAAATCCAGGCAAAAGGCGCTTTGCGCGATGGGCAGCTGCTGGAGCAGCAGGAGCGTGACAACCTCTTGGAAGCCGTTGCCCGTTGGCAGGACAGCAGCCAGGAGCTCCGCCTTTCCACGGAAGAGCTGCCCAGCCTAAAGCGGATGGTCGTCCAATACCGCTCCCCGGCGGACTGGGCAGAGGTCAGCCGCTTTGTCGGTTCCCGCTACCTGGAGCGTCTCGGCAGGCTGCAGGGCGAGAAAAACAAAGAGGAGCTCCAGCTGAAAGAGCTAAGGCGGGCGCGGGAAGAGATACGAAAAACCTTGACGCTGCTCCGGGGGCAGCCGGAGCCGATTCCACCCCGGAGGGAACAGATTCAGGCCACCCGCGTGCAGCTGATGATGCGGGGCATTCCTCACGCTGCCTTTTACGAGGTCGTAGATTTTGCCCCGGAGCTGGGACAGTCTCAGCGTGATTTGTTGGAAGCTCAGCTTGCCGACGCCGGGATTTTGGATGCGCTGGTGATCCCCCGGGAAAACCTGGAGGAAATCCGGGAGCTGCTCCAGGAATACCCGGACCGGTTCCTGTCCCCAGACCCACCTGTTCGGGACCCTATTGCCAGTCTGCTTCCCGATGGGGATCTGCGCTTCCGGGAAACGGTTCTTTCCTGCCTGCGGGGCATTTCCCAATCCGACTTGCAGGCGGGCACCGCCCTGCTGCCCGATGGGAGATACCGCTGCGGCACAATCCAAGGGCAAAGCCGCCCGGAAGGCCCTGCCGGCTTTGTGGGCGCCGCCGCGCGCCGCGCCAACCGGGAGCGGCAGCTGCGAGAGTGTGAGGAGCGGCTGGACCGTGCCGAAGCGTTGGTTCGGGAAAAGCAGTCCGTCTTGGATGGATTGGAGCGCCGTCTGGCAAGGCTGCAAGAAGAAAGGGAACAGCTGCCGCCGGCAACCGAGCTGGACCAGGCCTTGGAGATACTTGCCCAGGCGCAAGAAAGCTTCTCTGCAGCACAGGCCAAGAAAGAGCGGTGCCTGGACCAGGAGCGGGCTGCCAAACAGGCTGTTGCCCGTGTGGAGCAGCAGATCCGGGAAGGGAGCCGTGGGCTTCCCTATCTGCGGGCCGAGGAAGCCTATGAGGAGGCGCTGGATGCCGCGGAATCCTACCAGGCGCTGCTGGGTGCGCTGGGGGTCAGCTACAGCGATTGGATCCATACAGCCGACGCAGTCGAAGCGGCCGGGGACCGCATTGCCGAACTCCGGGACCAGGCGGATGTGCAAAACAGAAGCGCTGCGCAAACCCAAAAACAGCTGGAGCTGTCCCGGGCGCGGGTGCAGGCCATCCAGGAATTCCTGGACCGCCCGGAGAACAGGGCCAGGGCCCAGCGGCGCGCTGCGCTGAACCAGGAGATGGAGGCCCAGCGGCTGCGGATGAACGAGGCGGAAAAGCGCTGTGCCGCCCTGGAGGTAGAACGGCGCGCCAAAGGGGAGCAGCTCCGGCAGCGCAATGAACTGCTAAGCGGCGCGGTGCTAGAGGAGGATGAGCTGAAGCGGTATTTCCAAGAGGATTTGGGCCTGGACCTGTGCCCCCTGTCTCAAGGCACCCTGGAGCAGTGCGCCGGGGAAGCCTGGGAAAAAGTCCGCCCGGAAGACCGGGAACGTACCCCCGAGCGCATGGGGGACGCCCTTCGGAACAATTACCTGCAGCACAATAATTCGCTTTTGAAATACCAGCCCAAAATCCAGCTGGTGTTTGAGGATGCCGCCAAGCCTGGGTGGCTCCGCCAGCGGCTATGCATCAGCCTTCAGTGGGAGGGGAAGGACCTCTCCCTTTATGGATTTCTCCAGGAGCTGCAAAAAAAGATAGATATGACAGCTGCCCTGCTGGAGGAAAAAGACCGTGACCTGTTTGAAAATATCCTGGCGGAGACAATCAGCCATAAACTGCGGGCACGCATTGAGGAGAGCCAGCAGTGGGCCCGGAACATGACCAGCCTGATGGGAACGCTGAAAACCTCCATGGGGCTGACTTTCCGCCTGGAGTGGAAGGCCAAAAAGGCGGAAGGGGAATCCCAGCTGGATACGGAACAGCTGGTCCGGCTGCTGAACAAAGACCGCGCCCTTCTAACCCGAGAGGACAGCCAGCGGGTGTCCCTGCATTTCCGCGCCAAGGTGAAACAAGCCCGGCAAGAGGCGGTTTTGCAGGAGCAAATGACCAGCTACGCAGATTTGATACGGGATGTGCTGGACTACCGGGATTGGTACGAGTTCCATCTGCTGTACCAGCGGGACGGCGACCCGAGAAAAGAACTGACGGATCGCGCCTTTAACAAATTCAGCGGCGGGGAAAAAGCCATGGCCATGTATGTCCCCCTGTTTGCGGCGGTTTCCGCCCAGTATCAAAAGGGCGGCCCCCAGTGCCCCTTGCTTTTGGCGTTGGATGAGGCCTTTGCCGGGGTGGATGAGCGGAACATCAGCGCCATGTTTGAGCTGGTGGGTGTGCTGGACTTTGACTATATCATGAATTCCCAGGCGCTTTGGGGCTGCTATGCCAACGTGAAAAGCCTAGACATTGCCGAGCTGCACCGTCCTGCCAATGCCTCGGTGGTCGTTATACTGCACTATCACTGGGATGGCGCCCAGCGGGCCTTGGAGGAGGATAGCCCATGAAGGAGATTGCAGCAGCCTGTGCGGCCTATTTCCAAGAGCACCCTGCATACCATCGGATTTTAGTGCTCCTTTTCCAGAAGGTGAAAAGCTTTGGGGGCCCGGCGGGAACAGTCCGCCTGGATGACGCCACGCCCGAGGAATGCGATGCCGCCCGCGCTCTGTTTGGCCGCTCTTTCTCCGCGCCCCTCCGCATTAAAACAGCGGACTTTGAGGCTGCGCTTCAAAATACGCCTTATCGTGGCGTGACGTTAAAAGAGGTGCTAGAGTGCTACTTTCATACTTCCATTCAAACAAAGCGGGAAATCCGCAGCCAGGAAGACGCCCGCATCCTGAGGATAACCAAGGGGGCGGCCGCCTCTGTGGAGAGCCCGCTGTGCCTTCGGTGGCTGGAGGAGCTTTCCACCCACCGGGGGGAGGGCTGGCGGCTCATCCAAAAGTCGTTGGCCAAAGGGGAAGAAGCGGTGGGGCAGGCCCTTTTGCAGGCGTGCAAAAGCATGGCTTGGCTGGAAGGCCATCCCGGCCGGAGGATTCGCTTGGCCGTCCTCAGCGCCTATGCCACATCGGATCCCCATGCCCTAGACGTCAATACGCTGGGTGGTAAGCTGTTTTTGCACCTCCTTTCCATGGGTGCAGGCGTCCGGCTGCCAACCGAGGCCGAGGCGCGGGCTGCCCTCTACTACAACTGGGGAATTCTGTGCGACAGCATATCCAGCCTTGTCACGCAGGTGGGACTCCGCTTGTATGTGGGAAAAGAGGAGCATCCGGCTTTCTACGCTTTCCGCCTGCGCAACGAGGCCTGCACCCTCACGCTGACCAACCTGGCTGGCTTAACAGGGGCGGACAGCCCATCCGGAAGGGCCTATCTGGTGGAAAACCAAATGGTGTTTTCCCAGCTGTGCGATGCTGCTGCGGGATTTCATTCACCATTGCTCTGTACCTCTGGCCAGCCTGCGATTGCTGTAATCCGCCTGCTGGATTTGCTGGTTTCCGCGGGCACAGACCTGTTCTATGCGGGGGACTTTGACGGGAAGGGGCTGTCCATCGCTTTGCAGCTTCTGGAGCGCTACCCAGACCACCTGCGCCTGTGGCGAATGACAGGGGAGGATTACGCGCAGTGCCGCTCGGAGGTGCGGGCAAGCGACAAAAGCCGTGCCCTTCTCCGAAGCTGTGAAAACACAGTCCTGGCTCCCGTGGCCCAGGCCATCGAGCGCAGCGGCTTTGTTGGGTATCAAGAGCTGCTGCTGCCACAGCTGCAAAGGGACTTGCTGCAAAAGGGATCAGGCCCAAGGCGCGTGGAAACAGGCCCCAAGACCTGCTGCTGACAAAACCAGGAGGAGCGCGGCGATTCCACCGCGCTCCTTCACTATTCTGAAAGCTCAGGTTCTTCCAGTTCCCGCCTGCTTCAAATCTTCAAAATCCCCCAAATGCCGCAAGTCCACGTGGGAGGCGTCCACGCCCTCCCCGGGGCGCTGGGTTTGCTGGGCCAAGGTGGCGGGATAGCGGCCCTCCAGCTGGCCCCGTGCGCTTTCTGCCCGGAGCAGGCACACCTGCTCCAGCGTCTCCACCGCCAGGCGGTGGTCCTCGTAGGAGCAGAAGGCCGTGGGGTCGGCTTCTACATAGGGGGCAATCAGCTCCGCGGCCTGCCACAGGGCGGCGGACAGCTCCCCGCTCTCCACGTACTCTGTGAGGAACCAATCAAACAGCTCTTGGTATCGCAGATAGTAAGCGTCCACCTGCATCAGCTGGTGGTAGAGGGGCCGCTTTGTCATGTGCTCTCCCGGGGCGGGGGTGAGGATGGGGTAGTTCACCAGCACATTGGGATCCGTAATGGGGTCGGTCATGCCCAAAGCGTAGGTACCAAAGGCCAGGTTGTAGTCCCAGGGCAGCATGGAGAGCTTGCCCTCCTCCTCGTAAAGCAGGTAGTTGTGGCCGGTGTGGCCCAGGTAGCTGTCCCAGTTCATGACGAACACCTGGCCCACAAAGTACCGCAGCACCTCGTCCACATCCACGGCTTCCTCCAGCCGCTGGCCGCTGTCCAACGTTTTGAGGGAGTCCACCAGCCGCTGCCGGTCTGCCGGGGAGGGGTCCAGTTTGGCGTTTTCGAAGATGCCCGGGTAGTCCTCTGGCTCGTCGGTGGTGTAGCGCAGGTGGACGTCGGCGTTCTCCTCTGCCAGGGAGCGGTAGTCCGGTTTGTAGAGCTGGCCGTGGTTTGCCCCAAAATTCCGCCGGGCAAAGGCTTCCTCCGGCTCCTCCACCGCCAAAAACAGACCCCAGGGCTGGCCGTTCACCGTCACCCACACAAAGCTCCGCAAGGGTGTGGGCACGCCTAAAAACTCCATGATGTCAAAGGCCAGCCAGGTTTTCAAGTAGCTGTTGTCCTGGAAGGAGGCGTCCAGAGACAGCTTATCCAGGCCGTGGTAGCTGCCGTCTGTGTAGTGGTCAAACTCCAATTTTAAGCTGTAGCGGGAGAGGCCGTACTCCGCCGTCAGCCGCAGGGAGTTGTTCCCCTTGGCCCGCAGGCCCACCTGGCGGAAAGCTTCCCCGTCAATCTCCACCGTGGCGGGGATGTACTCCTCCTCCGGGGCGGACGCCAGAAAGGCCTCCCAGTCCTCCACTTGGATGTCCACCCGGTGGACGCGGCTTCCATCGAACAGCCGGGACACATAGCCTGGGTTCTCCCCCGCGGGGAGGATAGCCCCGGCTTTGCCAGCCAGCCCCAGCAACAGCACCAAGGCCGCCGCCAGCACAGCCGCCCCCAGGGCGATTTTTCCCATGTGCCTGCTGCAAACCATAGCTCACCCCATGTAGTCGCCGTTGTAGGAGACCAGCGTCACCCGGCTGACGCCCTCCATGCGCTCCAGCTCGTTGACAAAGGAGGCGTCCCCCTCTTTCAGGCGCACCTCGTAGTTCAGCTCCACCAGGCCGCTTTCCACCGCTTTGCTTTTCAAACTCAGCCGCTTTACCTGGGAGGCCACAAAGGCCCGGGCCAGCTGCTCCGCCTGCTCCCCCTGGCAGTGGAGAAGGAGGATGTAGGGCGTCTCCGGCCCCTTGCGCTTGGAAAAGGCCAGCAGCACCACCCCAATGAACAGGCTGCCGCCCACTGCCAGCACCAGCAGCCCCGCCGCCAGCACAATGCCCACGGCGATGGCCCAGAACAGAAAGGCGATGTCCATGGGCTCCTTCACGGCGGTGCGGAACCGCACAATGCTCAAAGCGCCCACCATGCCCAGGGAGAGCGCAATGTTGCTGACCACCGTTAAAATCAGCAACGTGGTGATGAGGGACAGGGCTACCAGCGTCACCCCAAAGCTGGGGGAGTACATCACCCCGGCGTAGCACTGCTTGTAAATGGCGAAGATAAACAGTCCCAGCAAAAAGGAGAGGACCAGGGCGACGGCCATGTCCAGCAGGGGCACGCTGTCCATGTTCTCCAAAAAGCTGGATTTGAAAATGTCCCGAAACGTCATGGGGCAACCTCCTCAATCATAGCGGCGGCACAGGGCGTACTTGGAGCAGGCCGTCCCCTGCCGGTTGGGGACCTGCACCGCCAGCTTGACAATCTCCGGCAGAAAGGCGTCGTATTTCACTTCCACCACGGCCAAGCCCCCCAGGGCAGGCAGCAGCTTTTGAGGGATGAGGAACCGCTCCGGTGCGCCTGCCCGGATGTCCCCGTCCAAGGTGACCCGCACATTCCCCGGGGCGTAGAGAAAGGCCTCCCGGGTATAGCGCACCACCGTTTTGGGGGCCAGCCCCCGGCGCAGCTTGGCGTAAAACTCCCGGGCCAGGGGCTCCTCTTTTTCCAGCAGGAAGGCGAAATCCCCCCGCAGCAGCCGCTCCCCCTCCTCCCGGGAGAGCTTGCACGCCCCCTTGCCGCACAAGCCCTTCACCTTGTATTTCTTTTCCAGCTTGAAAAAGGCGGGCTTCTCCCCGTAGTACCGCAGGCGGAACTTCTCCCGGCGGTTCACCCCGTCCAGCTTTTGCCGCAGGGCGGTGTCGTAGGGGTCGTCATAGTAGAGGCTCACCACCTGGTAGCTGCCCTCCGGCCCGGCGTGGGGGTCCCGGGGGAAAAGCTTTTCCAGCCGCCGGGAAAGCACCAGGGCCTCCCGCAGGTTCACCTGGTGCTTTTCCTCGTGGCGCAGCCGTGGCTCAGTCGTCGTAGCCGGAATCGCCATAGCCGCTGTCCCCTCCATAGTTGGAGCTCCCGCCGTAGTTGGAGCCGCCGTCATAGCCGGAGTCCCCGGCAGGGGCCTGGGGCTGGGTGGGCGGCGTGTAGTCCGTCACACCATCGCTGCCGTAGCCGTAGTCTGTGTCCACCACCGGCGGGAGTGTGGGCTGGACGGGCGCCGGGGTGGGTGTGGCCGGGGCAGGAGTGGGCGCGTAGTCGGTGACGCCGTCATTGTTGGGGCCGTAGTCTGTGTTGTCGTAGTCGGTGACGCCATCGTTGTTGGGGCCGTAGTCCGTGTCGTTGTAGTCGGTGACGCCGTCGTTGTTAGGGCCGTAGTCCGTGTCGTTGTAATCGGTAACGCCGTCGTTGTTAGGGCCGTAGTCCGTGTCGTTGTAGTCGGTGACGCCGTCATTGTTGGGGCCGTAGTCCGTGTCGTTGTAGTCGGTGACGCCGTCGTTGTTGGGGCCGTAATCTGTGTCGTTGTAGTCACTGGTTCCCGGGGACGCTTTGGGCGAGGGGGACACAGCAGCGCCGTCGTCCTCCACCACCACGGCGGAGCCCAAGGACAGCCCTTCCAGGGCATCCTGCGCGCTGCGGCTCATGTCCTCCAAAAAGTCCTCCCGGGGCTCCTGGGAGTCATCGTCCAGCTCCAGCACCACCCGGCGGGGCTGGCCCTCCACTTCCTCTACAAAGTAGCCGGCCGCGTGGATTTCCTCCACCAGCTCCTGGACCACCACCTCGCACTCCTTGCCGATGTAGTCGGGGTAGGCTTCCACAATCTCCCGGCCGTCCTGGTTATCCCCTTCCAGGGCCACCACCTTGCCGGACTGGTTGTAGTGGATTGCGATTTCCGGGTTCACCCGCAGGGTGAGCACACCGGCCGTGACGCTGCCCTCTTGGGGCTGGGCGCCGCAGCCGGTGAGAAGGGCCGCCAAAACAGCCAGGGAAGACGCCGCCGCTAAAATCTTTCTTCTTTTCATGGTTGATTCTCCTCTCGTTTTTGTGGCTTTGTTTTGCCTTACATCCGTAGAATACGGGGGCGGAGAGGGAAAAACAGGGTGGCGGAACAAAAAAATGGAAAAAAGTTCCAGGCGTGGAAAAGGCCCCCGCAGGGCGGGAGCCTTGATTTAGTCATCGTAGCCGGAATCTCCCCCATAGTTGGAGTCCCCGCCGTAGTTAGAGCCGCCGTCATAGCCGGAATCCCCGCTGGGGGCTTGGGGCTGTGTCTGGGCAGGCGGGGCGTAGTCGGTGACGCCGTCGCTGCCGGGGCCGTAATCCGTGTCCTGGTAGGCGGCCTGGGGCGCCGGTGTGGCGGTAGGCGCAGGGGTGGGCGTTGGGGAAGCCGTGGGGGCCGGCGTCGCGGTAGGCGCGGGAGTAGGCGCTGGCGTGGGGGTGGGTGTGGCCGCTGGCGTGGCCTGGGCCATGGTCTCCACCTCCTCCTGGGAGTAGTGCACCACCTGCACTTCCACGGCCACCCGGCCCTCCAGGTGGTGGGTCACCTCGTCCCGCAGCTCCATGCCATACTCTTGGAAAAGGCTTTCCTCCGGTGTGTCGATGGAGAAGTTCACCGTGCCGCCATCCTCCAAAAAGCCCATGTCAATGGCCCGGTCCACCAGTTCGTCCGCCACGGTCAGGCGGTCCTTGCCGGTGTAGTCATACCCCTCCAGCAGCAGGACGCCGTCCCCGTTGGTGCCGGTGAGCTCCACCACGTCCCCGGCGTGGTTCAAATCCATCTGCACCTGGGGGTTGATGGTGAGGTAGATGGAGGAGTACACGTCCACCGCCTGGTGGTACAGGGGGAGAATCACGGCAAACACCAGGGCTGCGGCAAGCGCGGCCAGCCCCGCCGCCCCGCCGCCAATCCAGGGCAGAAGCTTCAGCTTGGGGGCGGGCTCCTCCAGCAGCACCGGGTCGAAGACGGTCTGGCCCACCTCATAGCGGAGGTTGGCCGCCTTCACAAACCGCCCCTCTTGGTCCAGCAGGACCGCGTAACTTCTGCGGCATTCCATCACCAGATAGCTCACTGGGCTTCGCCTCCTTCCATCACCTGGGCCAAATGCCCCCGGATGATTTCGTACCCGTTGGTGTAAATCAGCAGCAGGGCCACCAGGTATTTCCGGTGGCGCTCCAAGGTTTTCCGCTCCACGCCGCTGCCGTCGGAGAGCTTCGCCAGGGGCAGCTTCTTCCCATGCACCAGCTCCTCCAGCAGCCAGCTGTTCTCCCGGGCGTAGGCCAGGGCCTTCCGGCAGGCCTGCAGCGTGCGCTGCTGCTTGGGGCAGTTGTCCGCCACGTCGGACAGGCTGACGCCAAAGCTTTCCATCTGCCGGGAGAGCTCCTCAATCTCCTGGCGGGTGGCCTGCCTGTGGGCGGATTCCGCGGGGTGGTCCCGCTCCTCGGGCAGGGTCTCCCCCAAAGAGGCGCTTTCCTCCCCGGCGGCGGGCGCGTCTAAGGACACCGTCTGCCGGTGGCGCCGCTCCTTGCGGGCGTAGTCAATCAGGCGGCTGCGGATGAGCATGGAGGCATACTTTAAAAAAGAGCCCCTGTGCTTGGCGTAGCCGCCAATGGCCTCATGAAAGGCAATCATGGCGATGCTCAGCTCATCGTCCCGCCCTTCCTCGGGAGGGCGTTTCAAAAATTTCGCCGTCTCCGCCCGGATGAAGGGGAGGTAGTCGCCAATGAGCTGATCTGCCGCCTGCACGCTTTCCTTGGCCGCGTACACTTGTTCTAAAATCCCATGTTCCTCATTCATAATACCAGACCTTCCTACTGGTAGAATACGGGGCAGGTGTAAAAAAAGCGGGGTCGAAACCAACTTTTTTTACAGAAACCCGCATTTCCAATCGTCACCAGTGTACTGGATTTTCCCAAAAAGGGAAACAAGGCCTTTGTTAGAATCGGGTTAGGATTGTGTAAAATATGCGCGCGCCTTGGGGAGGAGGTGGGAAAGCCGTTTCCCCCGAGAAAAGTCTTTTGCCTGGGGCAATGCCTTTCCCGTTCCAGACGGGAGCAGGCGGAGAAAAAACGGCGGGCCTTTACACATGTTTTTCTTCCATTTCACCTGGCCTGCCCTGAACCCGGGGGAACTTTCCTGTATACTGTACATGGATAGTCCAGCTGCGCGGGGACAGCCTCCCGGCCAGCAAACGTGAAACAGGAGGAATTTACCATGAAGCACAAAGCAAAACGCGCCGCTTCCCTGGCCCTGGGCCTTGGCCTGGCCTTGCAGCTGGGGACTGCGGCTTCCGCCCAGGGGGTTCCCACCAGCGGCTATGAAAACGGCACGGCAGCGCTGAACCTGACCCAAATCGCCCGGTACAGCGCGGGCCAGTACAACGTGGACGGCGGCGTGATGGAAATCGTGGCCTACAACCAGGCCACAGAGTGGGCCTACGCCATCAACGGCCAAAGCGGCAAGCTGGCGGCTATCCCTCTGGCGGGCCTCACCGCGGGCGCCCATGTGGAGGAGCTCACCGGGACGGAAATCGATGTGAAAGCGCTGGTGGAGGCGGAGGACAGCACCTTCCAGTACGGCGACATGACTTCCGTGGCCATTTCCCCGGACAGCACCACCTTGGCCGCCGCACTCCAGGCCCAGGGCTCCAACGACGCCGGCCGGGTGGCCCTGTTCACCTGTGAGGAGGACGGCAGCCTCACCTTGGAGGCTTTGGTGGAGACCGGCGCCCAGCCCGACATGGTCACCTTCGCCGGGGACAGCGTGGTGCTGACCGCGGACGAGGGCGAGCCCCGGGAGGGTTACGGGGAGAACATCGCCGACCCCAAGGGCTCCGTCACTGTGGTGGATGTGGAAGCCCAGGAGAGCACCGTGGTAGACTTCTCCGCCTTCGACAGCCAGCGGGACCAGCTGGCCGAGGATGGCATCGTCCTGAAGAAGGGCAGCGCCCCCTCTGTGGACCTGGAGCCGGAGTACATCGCCGTCTCCGGCGGCAAGGCCTATGTGACCCTCCAGGAGAACAACGCCATCGCCGTGCTGGACATCGAGTCCCAGGCCTTTGAGGGCGTGTACTCCGCCGGCTTTGAGGACCACAGCACCACCGCCATCGACCTGGACAAGAAGGACGACGCCTACGACCCCCAGACCTATGAGAGCCTGCTGGGCATCCGCATGCCCGACGGCATCGCCGCCTTCACCGTGGAGGGCGCCACCTACCTGGTCACCGCCAACGAGGGCGACGCCCGGGAGTGGGGCGACGAGGACCAGGGCACCTTCTACCTCAGCGAGGACGAGCGCGACTTCGGCGAGGAGGGCGTGACCTCTCCCACCGGCGCCATCACCGCGGAGAACTCCGGCCTGGAGGGCAAGGTGGTCTTTTTCAAGACCGAGGATTTCGACGGCCTGGACCCTGAGAAGGATTACGTATTCGGCGGTCGCAGCTTCACCGTGTTCCAGGTCACCGAGAACGGCCTGGAGGAAGTGTTCACCAGCGGCGACGATTTCGAAGCCCTCACCGCCCAGTACGTGCCTGAGTACTTCAACGCCTCCAACGACAATGCCGTGCTGGACGACCGCTCCGGCAAAAAGGGCCCTGAGGCGGAAAGCGTCACCGTAGGCACGGTGGACGGCAAGACCTACGCCTTTGTGGCCCTGGAGCGCACCGGCGGCGTGATGGCCTACGACGTCACCGACCCGGAAGCCATCACCTTTGTCAACTACGTGAACACCCGTGACTTCGGTACCACCGTGGAGGGCTCTGAGGAGTACGAGGACGGCGAGCTGGACAAGTGGGTCACCGGCGGCGACGTGGCCCCCGAGGGCCTGCTCTTCCTGGACGCCGCCTCCAGCCCCAACGGGGAGCCTATGCTGCTGGCCGCCTGTGAGGTCTCCGGCACCGTGGCGGTGTACCAGCTGGGCAGCGAGGACTTGACCGTCCTGCCCTTTACCGATGTGAACAACGGCGACTGGTTCCTGGCGGCGGTGCAGTATGTCTACGAAAACGACAGGATGGCCGGCACCAGCTCCACCACCTTCCAGCCGGAGGTGCATCTGACCCGCGCCATGGCAGCCCAGGTGCTCTACAACCTGGAGGGCCAGCCCGCAGTCACCGGCGACACCACCTTCACCGACGCGGCTGCCGCGGGAGACTGGGCTGTGAAGGCCATCACCTGGGCCGAGCAGACCGGCGTGGTTGCCGGTATCGGCGACGGGCTGTTCGACCCCACTGCCAATGTGACCCGGGAGGAGTTCGCCCAGATGATGTACAACTACGCCAGCTACAAGGAGTACGACCTGACCCTGGAAGGGGACCTCAGCCAGTTTGAGGACGCCTCCGCCATCAGCAGCTGGGCCGAAACCGCCATGAGCTGGGCCAACGGCAGCGGCCTCATCAACGGCCACGATGACGGCACCATCGACCCCCAGGGCACCACCACCCGTGCCCAGGCTGCCAGCATCCTCATGAACTTCGACCAGAACGTCGCGGAAAACTAAAGCAGAACCCAGGGGGCCGGGAGCGATCCCGGCCCCTTTTGCGCGCCCTGGAAAAGCACTCGCTGCCATTCCCCGGGAAATCCCCAAGCAAAGGGAAGGCCCACCCACAGGCGGCGTGGGGCAAAATCCGCCCTGCAAAACCATTCCCCCAAGGGAAAACCCCCGGCTGCTGTGAACCGCCCCAGATTGTGCGGACAGTAAAAAAAGCCCCTGATGTAGGATAATAGACTACATCAGGGGGGTCACTGTCCGTTTTACCGGGTTTGGTTCACTGCCAGGGGTTTCTCTGCTTTATTGGGGCTTCTCCGCCTCTTGCTCTTCCTGCGGCGAGGGGGCCGGTTCTTCCGCCGGGACCACGATGGCCACCGGGGCAGGGGGCTCCTGGCTCTCCGCGGCCACTTTCCCGCCAAGCATGCCGGAGAGCAGCGCCTTGATGTCGATGCCCATGCCCTGGGCAATGCCCTCGGAAACCTGGGTGGTGCCGTTGATGATGTCCTCCAGCAGCTTGGCGCTGTTGCCCTCGCCGTACATGGTGATCTTGTCCACCTTGGAGAGGGGCTGGGCCACATTCTTGGCAATCTCCGGCAGGGCGTTCATCACCATCTCAATGACGGCGGCCTGGCCGTACTTCTTCATGGCCTCGGCCTTCTTGTCGATGCCCTCGGCCTCTGCCAGCGCCTTGGCCTGGATGGCCGCCGCCTCCGCCTTACCCACAGCGGAGATGCCGGCTGCCTCCTGCTCCTTGGCGAAGCGGGCGGCCTCCGCCTGCTTTTTCACAGCTTCCGCTTCCTGCTCCTGCTCGTAGCGCTTGGCCTCCGCGTCCTTCTGCCGCTGGAACAGGGCGGCCTGGGCTTCCTGCTCCTTCCGGTAGCGCTCGGCGTCCGCCTTGGCCCGGATTTCCGCGTCCAGGGCCTGCTTGGCCACCTCTACCTCTTGCTTTTTCAGCTCGGCCTCCCGGGCGGTCTTGGCGATTTCCGCGTCCACCGTGGCCGTGCCGATGATTTTCTGCTGGGCCTGGTTTTGAATCTCGTAGGCGGCTTCCGCCTCAGCCTTCTTGGTGTCGGCGGTGATTTTCAGCTCTGCCCGCTTGATTTCCAGCTCGTTCTGCTTTTGGGCAATCTGGGTTTGGGACTCCACCTTGGCGTCGTTGGCGGCCTTGTCGGCGTTTGCCTGGGCGATGGCCACGTCCCTGTCCGCCTGGGCCTTGGCAATGGCGGCGTTCTTCTTGATGAGGGAGGTGTTCTCCGCACCCAAATCTTGGATCAAGCCGTTTTCATCCTGGACGTTCTGGATGTTGCAGGAGAGGATTTCAATGCCCAGCTTCTCCATGTCCCGGGAGGCCTTCTGCATCACCTGGTCGGAGAAGGAATCCCGGTCGGTGTTGATTTTCTCCAGGGTCAGGGTGCCGATGATTTCCCGCATGTTGCCCTGGAGGGAGTCCTTCAAATCCATGGCGATGTCGTTGCCTTTCTTGTTCAGAAAGTTTTTCGCCGCCAGCCGGATGCCGTTTTCCTCCGGGGAGATGCGCACCTTGGCCACCGCGTCTACGGATACGTTGATGAAATCGTTGGTGGGGACGGACTGCTCTGTCTTAATGTCCACCGTCATCTGGCCCAGGTACAGCTTGTCCAGCCGCTCCAAAAAGGGGATGCGGATGCCCGCCTGCCCAATGAGGATGCGGCTGTTTTTCCGCAGGCCAGAGATGATGTAGGCCTGGTCCGGCGGCGCCTTCACATAGCCCATGAGCAAAATGACGAGAATCACAAGGACGGGGATGAGAATGGGGAGGTAGGGCAACAGAAATTCCATGCTAAAACACCTGCTCTTTCTTCCTGTTTCGGGGATGTAACGTTAACGGGCCTTTCATGCTTGCCGGTTTCCGCGCCCCCCTTCTTGCTGTTGTTTGTCCAAAATGCGCTGGGCAGCCTCCAAGGACTCCTGAAGCGCCTTTTCATTGCTCTGCTGCAGCCGCTGCAAATGGCCGGCCAAGTCCTCCTGCATGGAGAGCAGCGCCTTGGCCGTCATCTGGAATTGGCCGGCGTCCTCCCCGTGGGAGAGCCGCCAGTCAAACCACTTCCGGTAGCGCTTCCGCTCTTTGGGCAGCATAAAAACCAGCAGGCCGTCCCGCTCCTTCCCGTGGGGGTAGTAGGTGGGGCTGTCCACCTGCATCTCCCACTTTTCCGGGGCGGCGTTGTACAGGGCCATGATTTGCGCGAAAGTCAAAAGGAGAATCTCGCCGTTTTTCGAGCGCTCCCGCAAATCTTTTGGTTCCCGCCGCAGGATGTGGAGCGACAGCAGCACCAAGACCGCGGCCAACGCCACACAGCCCGCGAGGATGCCAAAGGTAACCTGGGTATCCATACCAGTCCTCCCGTGCCAAGAACTGTCTCCAGTATAACGGAAACAGGGAAGGATTACAACACTTCCCGCTGTGTTTTTTAGAGTTTTTTTACAGGTAATTCCGCTGTGATATGCCAAAAAAAGAAATCCCCAGCATTACGCCAGGGTTTTCTTGGATTGCGCCGCCGCGCCGTCCTGTGGGATGTTGCGGACCACCTTCCGGTCCACCCGCCGCAAAATCCATTCCTTTTATCAATACTACAACATAGCGGATAAGCATTTGCACTTTTCAAAGGCCGGGTCTATACTGGAAGTAAGAGATAAGAGAAGTGGCGCTTCCCGGGGGAGAGGCTCGCGGGGAATGCGCCCTACTGCCACAAGGAGTGATTGCGTATGCCAGCAAAGGTGTTTTTTACAAGAGAATTGACCCCCGAAAAAGTGGTGGAGCTGTACCGCGCCCTGGACGTGGAGCTGCCCGGCAAGGTGGCCGTCAAAGTCCACTCCGGGGAGAAGGGCAACCAGAATTTCCTCCGCCCAGAGTTTTGGCGGCCCATGGTAGAGGCGGTGCGGGGCACCATCGTGGAGTGCAACACCGCTTACGGCGACGCCACCGGCGGCGTGCGGGACAATACGGAATCCCACCTCAAGCTCATAGAGGAGCACGGCTGGAACAAGTACTTCCCCGTGGACCTGCTGGACGCCCAGGGCCCCGATGTGGTGTGGCCCATCCCCCACGGGAAAATCTTGAAGGAGAACCACCTGGGCAAGAACATCCTCCACTACGATTCCATGCTGGTGCTGGCCCACTTTAAGGGCCATCCCATGGGCGGCTACGGCGGGGCGCTGAAGCAGCTCTCCATCGGCTGCGCCTCCCGGGCGGGCAAGGCGCTGATTCACTCCGCCGGCAAAACCGACGACCGCTTCGCCACCTGGCAGCAGCACGCCAGCGCCGTGGAGTTCCCCGAGGCCATGGCCGACGCCGCTTCCAGCGTGGTGGAGCACTTCCGGGGCAAGATTGCCTGTATCAACGTGATGAAAAACCTCTCCGTGGACTGCGACTGCTGCGCCGTGGCCGAGGACCCCTGCATGGAGGACATCGGCATGCTGGCCTCTCTGGACCCGGTGGCCATCGACCAGGCCTGCATCGACTTGGTGCTCCGCTCCAACGACCCGGGCAAGGAGCACTTCATGGAGCGGGTCAACAGCCGCAACGGCATCCACACCATCGAGGCCGCCGCGGATTTGGGCGTGGGCACCCGGGAATATGAACTCATCGAGCTGTAAGGAGGCATGGGTATGAGCAAGATTTTAGTGGCCTATTTTTCCGCCAGCGGCGTCACCGCCAGGGCCGCCCAGGCCATCGCCGCGGCAGTGGGCGGCGACCTGTACGAAATCGCCCCGGCCCAGCCCTACACTGCCGCCGACCTGGACTGGACCAACAAGCAGAGCCGCAGCTCTTTGGAGATGGGGGACACCGCCTGCCGTCCCGCCCTGGCCGCTGCCGTGGAAAACGTGGAGCAGTACGACACCGTCTTTGTGGGCTTCCCCATCTGGTGGGGGATAGAGCCCCGGGCCGTGGACACCTTCCTGGAAAGCTGCGACTTCTCCGGCAAAGTGATGGTGCCCTTTGCCACTTCCGGCGGCAGCGCCATGCCCCCGGCTGAGAGACACTTGCGGGAGCAGTACCCCGCCCTCACCTGGAAGGCGGGCCAGCTGGTGACGCCCCGCACCGCCGGGGCCTGGGCCCAGTCCGCCTTGGGGCGGTGATTGGCCCCCACACCCCATAAAGAAAGAGGCTGTTGCCAGTGGCAGCGGTCTCTTCTTTGCTGTTATCAAGCGGTTTTTTCATGTTTAGCGGAGAGCGGGCAGCGTCCCGATGGCATCTTCCCATCCCCGTATATACGACGCCACATCCGAAAAGCGGTCCTCCCGTTTGGGAGAGGCCGCTTTTTTGGCGCACGCCCAGGCTGCGGGGGAGAGGGGCCACTGGGCAAGCTCCCGGCCCTCTGGGGCGAACAGTTCAAAGGCAAAGGCGCCCAACGTGTGCACCATAGTGCTTTCATCGATGGCCGCGCCCTTTTCAAACTCCTCCGGCGCCATAAACCGGGTGGAGCCCCACATCCGGCCCACAGGGTTGAAGAAGGGTATCTTGTGGTAGGCGTCCACGTCGCAGAGGAGCGTGCGGCCTGTGGCCTCCTCAAAGAGCACGCAGCCGTCGTAAAAGTCCACGGACACATACCCCCGCTTCGCCACATGGCTGTGGAAGGCGAGCACCTCCCGGTAAATCCCCAGCTTTGTGTCCAGGGGAAGCGCCAGGAAACGCTCCCGGCTGGGGTACTGCTTCCCCATGCAGATGGCCTCCGTCCAGGGGAACAGCAGCGCGTAGCCTCCCGCCACAGGGCCCTCCCACAGCAGGGGCAGCAAAACCGGGTGGGCCAGGTCCCGGTAGACGCGCCCGGACTGCTTTAAAAGCTCCACCGCCCTTTCCGGCTCCCCCTTGTAACGGACAGGCCTGGCCCCGGCGAATTTCACAAAGTACCGGTGGGTCTCGTCTTCCAGGCCAAAGCACAGGTTGCCGGAATCCTGCTGGTCAAACACGCGGAAGACCTTCCCCCACTGGCGCAGGAAGGAGAGGTCGAAAGCCTCTTGCAGGGCGCAGGGCACCCCGTCTGGGAACAGCGTAACAGCCATAGTGCCTCCTTAAGATTGGAAACCAGACAAGGCCCGCTGGCGGTTTGCGCGAAGCGGGCTGTGCCATTTCCTATAACTGTAGTATACTCCCCGCAGCGGGAAAACGGAAGGTTTCATTGGTTATGGCGCTATAAACTTTGGGTCATTGCATCGCCAAGGCCTCACCTCCAGCCTTGTGCGTTCTTCCCATCTGCGCCAAAGGGGAAAGGCACAATTCCTGCCGGCAGCCGGCGGCTTTTCCCCAGGCCGGAACTGGCAGAGACCCAGGGGTGTTCCCCGCATACCGGAGAAGGCCGTCCAAAGTATGGTCCCTTTTGCGGGCAATTTAAATGGACCCGGCCCCTGGGGGAGCTCCTCTCAGTGGTGGAGTGGAAAATGCAAGGTTTGCAGTGAAAAAAGCCCTGCGCCATAGCGCGGTGGGGGAGAATATGCTATAATACCCAGTGAACGTCACGCGGCGGGGATAGCAGTCCCAAAAAATCCCCACAGGAAAGGAGGCGGCGCCGTGGAGTTGTCCCAGCTGACAGCCTATGCCCAGCTAAAATTTCACATGCGGGAGCAGCGCCCTTGGCCGGATTTCCCCGGCTTCTCTGTCCTGGCTGACCCCGTCACCGGCAAGTGGGCCGCCCTCCTGATGCGCCAATGGGACTCCGACTCTGGGGAGGAAATCCAGCGGTGCGACATGCGCTGCGGCCAACAGGTGCTCGCCCAGCGCCCGGCGCCGTTCCTCTCCAAGCCCTTCCGTATGAAGGGCCCCAACTGGGTGGGCGTCACCTTCCACGGGGGCACCGAGCCGGAAACCGTGTTCCGCCTGCTGGACCAGGCCGTCTCCCAAAGCCAGCGGGGCTACACCATCGTGCTGGAGCAAAAGCCCACCAGCGCCGCAGTGGTCTACGCCGACACGCCCCTGTCCGCCCCGGGAAAGCCCTTCCCCAGCATCGGGGAGGAGGTGCCGGAGAAAATCTACCAGATGCGCGGGCTCTACCAGTGCCGGGAGGGCACCTTCGCCGAGAAGTGCCAGAATTTCTACCGCCAGGGCAAATTCATGGAGGACTACGAGGACGACCGCCCCTGGAACGGCGACTACACCCGCTACTTCCCCACCTACCACGACTTAAACGTCCGGCAGCTGCGGGGCTATTTTACCTGGCGGGCCCAGGTCCGTAGGGGGGAGTTCACGCCCATCGCCACCTCTATGGCCTATATCTATGTCTACGAGCTGCTCAACGGCATTGGCGCCGCCTCCCCCGAGGACGCCCTGGAGAAGCTCCAGGCCTTCCAAACAGGCTTTGTGGAGTCCGGCGTGGGGGAGGCCTCCATGGGCAAGAACCTGCGCCAGTGGATGCTGGAGTTCGCGGTGCTCCACAACCTTCCCCCCGAGACGGCCCGCTCCTTTGCCAGCCCCCAGGTGCTGCGGCGGGACGAAGCCCTCGTGACCCTCCGCAGCCCCCAGGAGGCCACGGACCAGGCGGTGCTGGAAGCGTTGTGCGCCTTTGGCCCCAAAAAGCTGGAGGAGTCCCCCGTGGTGAAAAAGGAGGGGGCAAGGGGCGTCCACCTGTTCGCGGAAGTCTGGCGCCAGGGGCTGGCGCTGTCCGCCCAAAAGGGGGAGGACTTGTTCACCGCCTGCTTTGGCCGGCTGGACAGCTACCCCTGGTCGCCCCTGTCCAACGCCGTCTACTGGGAGGAACAGCCCCACCCCGACGCCGACTATGCGCTGGACCCCTGCCGCATCTACCGCTGCCGGGGCGGCCACTGGCAGGAGGAGCGCTACGAGAACCTCTACTTTGGCAAGGACAAGCTGCCGGGCCTGCTCCACCAGGCGGACCGCCTGCTGCGCAAATACCTGAAAACAGGCCACTACCTCCGGGAAAAGCCGGAGGAAGCCTGGGCCGCGCCCTATGTGGAGGCCGTGTTGGAGGCGGAGCGCGCCGCCGCCCTGGAGGCCGCCCGGCCCAAAATCACCATCGACCTCTCCCACCTGGAGCGCATCCGCCGGGACGCCCAGGCCACCCGGGAGAGCCTGCTCACCGACGAGGAGCGGGGGGAGGAGGAGCTGCCCCCGCCGCCGGTGGAAGAGGCGCCCCCCGCCCCGGAGCAGCCGGATATCTGCGCCCAGGTGCCGGGGCTGGAGCCTGGCTACGTCCAGCTGCTGCTGGCGCTGCTCCGTGGGGAGCCCACAGCGCCCCTGGTGCAGGCCCACAAGTGGATGCCCTCTGTGGTAGCCGACGCCATCAACCAGGCCTTTTTCGATGACATTGGCGACAACATCCTGGAGTGCGACGGCACCGCCATCACTTTGGTGGAAGACTATCAAGAGGAGATTCTAGAGATGCTGGGAGGAATGAACCCATGAACGAGGAAAACAGAAAGGTGCCCAGGCGCATTGCCCAAACGGTGCTGAATTCCCTAAAGGGCGGCGTGGTGCCCCGGGTGGGGCTGCCCTACATCACCGTGGGGCGGAAAAGCGAAATCGAGGCTTTGCTCCACGATGTGGACATTTTAGAGGAGGGCGGCGCTTCCTTCCGGTTTATTGTGGGCCGCTACGGCTCGGGCAAAAGCTTCCTCATCCAGACCATCCGCAACTACGTCATGGACAGGGGCTTCATTGTGGCCGACGCCGACCTCTCCCCCGAGAGGCGGCTCCAGGGCACCCGGGGCCAGGGCCTGGCCACCTACCGGGAGCTCATCAGCAACCTGTCCACCAAGACGAAACCCGAGGGCGGCGCCCTCACTTTGGTGCTGGACCGCTGGATTAGCGGCGTGCAGTCCCAGGCCCTGCAGGAGACTGGCTTAGAGCCCGGCAGCCCCGCCTTGACCCAGGCGGTGGACCAGAAGATTGTCGCCGTCACCTCCGCGGTCAGCGAGCTGGTCCACGGCTTCGAGTTCGCCAAGCTGCTCTCCCTGTACTACCACGCCTACGTGGAGGGGGAGGAGGAGAAAAAGCAGCAGGTGGCCCGGTGGTTCCGGGGGGAGTACGCCACCAAGCGGGAGGCCAAGGAGGAGCTGGGCGTCAACATCCTCATCACCGACGACAACTGGTACGAGTACCTCAAGCTTTTCGCCGTGTTTTTCCGCCTGGCGGGCTACGCCGGCATGATGATTTTCATCGACGAGCTGGTGAACCTCTACAAAATCCCCAACGCCATCACCCGCCAGTACAACTACGAAAAGCTCCTCACCATGTACAACGACACCCTCCAGGGCAAGGCCCGGTACCTGGGCATCGTCATGGGCGCCACGCCCCAGGCCATCGAGGACAAGCGCCGGGGCGTCTACAGCTACGAGGCCCTGCGCTCCCGCCTGGCGGAGGGGAAGTTCTCCCGCCCCGGCGCCCGGGACTTGCTGGCCCCTGTCATCCGCCTGGAGCCCCTCACCCCCGAGGAGATGCTGGTCCTCTGCGAAAAGCTCTGCGCCATGCACGCGGGGCTCTACGGCTACCAGCGCTCCCTCTCCACCCAGGAGCTGGCGGACTTTATCAAGCTGGAGTACGGCCGCATCGGCGCGGACCAGAACATCACCCCCCGGGAGGTCATCCGGGACTTTATCGAGCTTTTGGACCTGCTCTACCAGAACCCCTCCCTCACTTTGGGGGAGCTGATGGAGTCCGAGGTGTTCACCTACGCCAAAAGCCAGGCCGTCTCCGATGAAACCGACGCCAACTACGTGGAGTTTACCCTATGAATGTCTTTGAGCGCTACGCCCCCTTCATCCAGGACTACATCTACCGCAGCGGCTGGCAGGCCCTGCGGGGCGTGCAGAACGCCGCCGGCGAGGCCATTTTCGGCACCGAGGAAAACGTGCTTCTCACCGCCTCCACCGCCTCCGGCAAAACGGAAGCCGCCTTTTTCCCCATCCTCACTTTGCTGGACGAGGACCCGCCCCACAGCGTGGGCGTGCTGTACATCGCCCCCCTAAAGGCCCTTATCAACGACCAGTTCGGCAGGCTCACGGAGTTGTGCGAGGAGGCCGGCATTCCCGTCACCCGCTGGCACGGGGACGTGCCCCAAACCCAAAAGCGCCGCCTGCTGCGCAAGCCCAGGGGCATCTTGCAGATTACGCCGGAGTCCCTGGAATCCCTGCTCATCAACAAGCGCATGGAAATCCCCTCCCTCTTTGGGGATTTGCGCTTTGTGGTCATCGATGAGATACACTCCCTGCTGCGGGGGGACCGGGGCATGCAGACCTTCTGCCTCATCGAGCGCCTCAGCAAGGCGGCGGGGTGCCATCCCAGGCGGGTGGGCCTCTCCGCCACCATCGGCGACCCCCAGGCCGCCGGGCGCTTTCTGGCGGCAGGCAGCGGCCGGGCCACCGTCATCCCCCAGTGCGAGGGCGGCCGGGAGGTCTGGCGCCTCTCCATGGAGCACTTCTTCAACACCGACCCCCAGGCCGACGAGGGCAAGCCCATCGTCCAGGCGCTCCCCGTCCTGGAGGAGCCCACCGACACCGCACCCAAAGCGGCGGACCCGGGCATTGGCTACATCTTCGAGCACACCCGGGGCAAGAAGTGCCTCATCTTCTCCAACTCCCGGGAGGAGTGCGAGGCCGTCTGCCAAAGCCTGCGCCAGTACTGCGAAGTAAACCACGAGCCCGACCGCTTCCTCATCCACCACGGGAACCTCTCCGCCTCCTACCGGGAGAGCGCCGAGGAGGAGATGAAGGACGACGGCTCGCTGCTGTCCGTCTGTGCCACCGCCACCTTGGAGCTGGGCATCGATATCGGCAGGCTGGAGCGGGCCTTCCAGCTGGACGCGCCCTTTACCGTGTCGGGCTTTTTGCAGCGCATGGGCCGCACCGGCCGCCGGGGCGAGCCCTCGGAGATGTGGTTCGTCATGCGGGAGGACCACCCCGAGCCCCGGGCCATGCTGCCGGATATGATTCCCTGGCGGCTGATACAGGGCATCGCCCTGGTGCAGCTGTACATCGAGGAGCGCTTTGTGGAGCCGCCCCGCACCGGCCGCCTGCCCTACAGCCTGCTGTACCACCAGACCATGAGCACCTTGGCCTCCTGCGGGGAGATGACCCCCGGGGAGTTGGCCAGCCGGGTGCTGCCCCTGTCCTGCTTCCACCGCGTCACCCAGGAGGACTACCGCGTCCTGCTCCGCCACCTGCTGGAAAACGACCACATCAACCGCACGGAAAACGGCGGCCTGGTGGTGGGCCTTACAGGGGAGCGCATTGTGAACAACTACAAGTTCTACGCCGTGTTCCAGGAGAACGTGGAGTACTCTGTCCGGGCCGGCTCCGAGGAGCTGGGCACCATTGTCAAGCCGCCGCCCGTGGGGGATAAAATCGCCATCGCGGGCCGTGTCTGGGTGGTGGAGGAGGTGGACCACAAGCGGCGGGAGGTCTACTGCGCCTTGGTCAAGGGGAACATCCCCGCCTATTTCGGCGACGTGCCCGGGGACATCCACACCCGCATCCTAGAGCGCATGTACACCGCCCTGCAGGAGGACAAAACCTACCCCTACCTGATGCGCCACGCCCAGTGCAGGCTGGAGGAGGCCCGGGACAGTTTTCGCAAGTCCGGCATGGAGGGCCGCCCCCTCATCCACCTGGGGGGCCACATGTGGGCCTTATTCCCCTGGCTGGGCAGCTACGCCTTTTTGGCCTTGGAGCGGTTTCTAAAGCTGCGCTGCGGCAAGCGGCTGGGCCTCAAGGGGATGAACCCCTCCCGGCCCTACTACCTGCAGTTCACCATGCAGGTGGGGGAGGAGGAGTTCTTCCAAATCCTCCAGGAGGAGGTGGAAAAGGACTTCGACCCCCTGGAGCTGGTCTACCCCAAAGAGGTGCCCGTGTTCGAAAAATACGACGAGTACGTCCCCGAGGAGCTGGTGCGCAAGGGCTTCGCCTTGGGCGTGCTGGACGTGGAGGACATGAAGCGCCGGGTGCGGGGCTGGGCGCCGGACGGAACCCCCTGTTGACGCGGCTGTCCTTTTGGCGGGGCTGCAGGCCGGGGCGCAGCCGGCCCTGGCGGGGGAGCGTTTTCTTCGGCGGCCCTTGTTTTTGCCAGCCCGTGGCTGTATAATGGAGGCGTTTGCCGCCCTGCGCGGCTGGATATTCTGGGAAATGGGGCTGTGCCTGTGAAAACGGTTTTGAAACGATGCCAATCTTTTGTCAAAGGGGAAGTGGTGCTCTGTGTTTCCCTGGTTTTGGCAGTGCTCACCGCCTTTGCCGTGCCGCCGGACTGGGCGTATCTCTCCTATCCGGATTACCGCACCCTGGCGCTGCTTTTCTGCCTGATGCTCATTGTGGCAGGTTTTCGCTCTTTGGGGGTGTTTCAGCGGCTGGGTGGCTGGCTGCTGCGCCGGGCAGGGGGGTTCCGGGGGTTGTCCTTCGCCCTAACGCTGCTGTGCTTTTTCAGCAGTATGGTCATTACCAACGATGTCACCTTAATCACCTTTGTTCCCTTCACCTTGCTGGTTACCCGCGGGGTAAGCCGGAAAGGCTCTGTCCTTTCCCTTGTGGTGTTCGAGACGATCGCCGCCAACCTGGGCAGCATGGCCACCCCCATCGGCAATCCCCAGAACCTCTATCTCTATTCCGTGGCGGATATGGGCTTTGCCCAGTTTGCATGGGCCGTGCTGCCCTATACGGGAATTTCCCTGGTGCTGCTGGCGGCGGCTCTGCTGTTTCAAAAAGAGGAGCCGGTCCGGGAGTTTGCCTCCCAGGCGCCCAGGGAGAAGCTGCCCTTACCGCCCCTGCTGGCAATGCTGTTCTGCCTGGCCCTGTGCTTGCTGGTGGTGTTCCGGGTGGTGGGTTACCTCCCGGTGCTGGTGTGCGTAGCCCTGGTGTCGCTTTTGGTGGACCGGCGGCTTTATGGGGCAGTGGATTACGCCCTGCTCCTCACCTTCCTGTGTTTTTTCATCTTCGTGGGCAATATCAAGCGCCTTCCGGAGGTCAACAGCCTGCTGCAGAGCTTGGTGGGGGGACGGGAGCTGTGGGCAGGCATCCTTGCAAGCCAAGTCATCAGCAATGTGCCTGCTGCCATTCTCCTTTCCGGCTTCACCGGCAGCTATGGCGTTTTGCTTACAGCCGTGAACCTAGGCGGCTTGGGGACGCCCATCGCCTCGCTGGCCAGCCTGATTTCCTTCAAATTCTGCGCCCGGGAGTATCCCGGCCAAATGGGGCGCTTCTTCAGGATCTTCACAGTGTGGAACCTTCTCTTTCTGGCAGTGCTCACCGGCGTTGCGGTCCTCCTTACCTAACAAAGCGAGGGTCCTTGTTCCATATTTCGCTTGACAAACCCTCCCTTTTGTGGTATTTATCTATTTTGGCAAATCTGTTATATAGGTTCCCGCCTTGGGGGAACGTTTCTACCGGCCGCCTTGGGGCCGACTATAACGCGCCGCGCAGTGCGGCCTTATAGCCGGACGGGGCGGCTTTTTTTGCGCATACTACAAAGAACAGGGGGCGTGCCCCCGGAAAGGTGGATATTCCATGCACACAGACATTCTCATCATCGGCGCCGGGCCCGCCGGCATTTTCACCGCCATGGAGCTGCTGCGCCAGGGGAGCCGCAAGCGCATCCTGCTGGTGGAGAAAGGCCGGGCCATGGAGGAGCGCCGCTGCCCCAAAGCCCAGACAGGCCGCTGCGTGGGCTGCAAGCCTTGCCGCATCACCACGGGCTTCTCCGGGGCCGGGGCTTTTTCCGACGGCAAGCTGTCCCTCTCCACCGAGGTGGGCGGCGATTTGCCCCAGCTCATCGGCGATGACGCGGCCCAGTCCCTCATCCAGTACACCGATTCCATCTACCTGGAGTTCGGTGCCGATGCGCACGTGGAGGGCATCGCGGAGAAGGAGGCCGTCAAGGAGATACGCAAGCGGGCCATCCAAACCGGCCTAAAGCTGGTGGATTGCCCCATCCGCCACCTGGGCACGGAGAAGGCCCAGGAGATTTACACCGCCATCCAGCGCTACCTGCTGGCGCATGGGGTGGAAATCCGCTTTGGCTGTGCCTGCACCGATTTGCTCATCCAAGACGGCCGGTGCGTGGGCGCCCGCCTCGCCGAGGGCCAGACGGAGTATGAGGTCTACGCCGCCCACACCGTGGTGGCCGCCGGCCGCCGGGGCGCGGACTGGTTCGACAAGCTCTGCGCCCGCCACGGCGTGGCCCACGCCCCCGGCACCGTGGACATCGGCGTCCGGGTGGAGGTGCGCAACGAGGTGATGGAGACGGTGAACAACGTGCTCTACGAGTCCAAGCTCATCGGCTATCCCAAGCCCTTTAAGAACAAGGTGCGCACCTTCTGCCAGAACCCCGGCGGCTTTGTCAGCCAGGAGAATTACGACAACGATTTGGCGGTGGTCAACGGCCACTCCTACAAGGACTTGAAGTCCCAGAACACCAACCTGGCCATCCTCTGCTCCCACAACTTCGCCGAGCCCTTCCACCAGCCCATCGAGTACGCCCAGAAGGTGGGGGAGCTCACCAACATGCTGGGGGACGGCCACATCTTGGTGCAGCGCTACGGGGATATTTTAGACGGCAAGCGCACCTGGCCCGAGGAGCTGTCCCGCTCTAACCTGAAGCCCACGTTGCCCGACGCCGTGGCCGGCGACATCACCGCGGCCATGCCCTACCGGGCCATGGTGAACATCCTCGCCTTCATGCAGGCGGTGGACCACGTGGTGCCCGGCTTTGCCGCCGTGGAGACGCTGCTCTACTCCCCGGAGCTGAAATTCTACAGCAACCGGGTGAAAATGGACGCCGCTTTGAATACCAGCGTGCAGAACCTCCACTGCCTGGGGGATTCCAGCGGCTGGACCCGCGGCCTGATGATGGCCTCCGCCATGGGCGTGCTCATGGGCCGCAAGCTGGCGGAGGAGGCGTAACGCTTCCTCCGCCGGGAAAAGAGCCCTTGCCGGGAGCCCGCCTTTCGTGGTAGACGTGCAGCTCTCCGCCGACGGGGTGCCGGTGGTTCTCCACGACGGGAACCTCTGGCGCCTGGCGGGGGAGAATCGCAACGTGGCCGACCTCACCGCGGAGGAGCTCACCTCCCTGCCGCTGCTGCCCACGGGCTACGGCCAGGCCGGGGAGCACATCCCCACCTTGGAGCAGGTGCTCCAGCTGGTGGCGGAATCCTCGGGCCAGCTGGGCCTGCTGGTGGAGCTCAAGCCCGAGGGCGGCAACGGCGCCGCCTTGACAAAAGCCGTGCAGCAGGCGGTGGAGCAGTCCGGCGTGGGGGAGTCCCTCCTGTTCATGTCCCAGGATTACCCCAGCGTGGCCGCCTTGCAGCAGGCCCATCCCGAGTGGTGGGTGGGCTACTGCGCCTACGCCTCCAGCGGCGATTTGGACGAGGGCGTGTGGCAGTATGAAATCGACTTTTTGGCCGTGGAGGAATCCATGGTCACCAACCGCCTGACCCGCCTGGCCCGCAGCCAGTGCCTGCCCCTCTACGTCTGGAGCGTCTATGATTCCGACAGGATGCTCCAATACCTGCAAATGGGCGTCACGGGCCTGATTACCGACTTCCCCGACATCGCCCGGGAGGTGGTGGACAGCTACCTTTCCGCCTCCCGCCACGCCTACCAAACCGCCGCCCCTGGTGGGAAATCTCCCGGCGCCTAACTGCCCTTCGAATTGTGAAAAGTGCCTGCCGCATGTTGGCGCGGCAGGCACTTCTGCGTCCTGTGTGATTTTTTATAGCCAGAGGAGGGCTTACAAGTTTCCCTCCAGTTCCAGCCAAGCCTGGGCGATTCCCAGCAGCTCCTGCCCGGTCTCCCGGTGGATGTCCCAGTACAGCAGCCCCGTGGAGACGCACTGCAAAAAGCCCCACTGGAAGATGGCCTCTTTGTCCACGCCGGTCAGCTGGTGGAGATAGGCGCACCGTTCCTTGCCCTTTTGGACCGGGTCCGGGGCGTAGTCCTCCCGCCACTCCCGCAGGAGCACCCCCAGGTCGTAGGCCTTCTCGTACCAGAGCCCGTCCGGGTCAATGAGCTTATAGCCGTCTCCTTCCAGGGTGCGCAGGGCGTTCCCGCCGTGGGGGCCGCCGTGGACCAGCACAAAGCTGCCGGGGTCCAGGGCGGCCTCCCGGGCCCGCAGATAGCCAAAGGCCCGCTCCAGCACCTCCCGGGGGCAGGGATGGCCCAAAGATTCCCACCGCTCCGCCAGGTACTCCCGGAACCAAGCGATGGATTCCTCCCCCGGCAGCAGCCCCGCGCCGCCGGTGGGGAGGGCCCAGGTCTTTTCCAAAGCGGCGCAGAGGATTTCCAGCTGCCCCTTTACAGAAAGCCCCAGCTGGTCGATGGGCTTTCCCAGGCGCTCCAGCAGGCAGGCTTTCCGCTTAGTATCGTAGGCGTACAGCTTGGCGTACCCTTGGCCGCCCGCCTTTTCCAGCGCCGTGACGCCCCGGGTGAAATCGCCTCCCAGGCTGTCGGGCAGCTCTATCTTTACGACGTACGCTTCCCCGTTTTTTCCGTCGGCCGGGGCCACGAACCCGTGGGTGCCGCCGGACAGCGCCTGGCCCACGGTGACGTTCCACTGCCCCTCTAAGGCGGCAATGGTGGAATCCAAATTGGCCAGCCAGGCCTCTCCCACAGCCCCCAGGGATTGTGCCCGGCGGAGCACCGCCTCTGGCAGGGAGCGCCGGCTTTCCCCGCTGCCCTCCCCCCGGAGGGTGGCGCTTACAATCCGGTAGAACCGCTCTCGGTCCACACTGCGGGCAATCTCCACCGTGCCCTGGGGGGAGGGGGTAAAGGCCGTGCCGCCCATGTCGCTTTCCCGCTCTGTCTCCACCTGGACGAATCCCCGCTCAAACTGGCAGATGTCCGGGTGGAACACAGAGACAGCGGCCAGGAGATCGTGGAGCGTCAGCTTGGAGGAGCTCTCCAGCCAGGCGTTGCCAAAGGCGTACACAGCCTGGAGCAGCGGGCTGTCCGCCGGGAACAGCACCTCCGCCTGGCCGGCCTCGATGGTCAGGGTGTCCGTCACCTCCAAGGGCACGGCCCGGTGGGAAGCCGGGGCAGAGGCAAAGACGATTTTCGAGGCCATGGGGTCCGCCCAGGAGTTCCAGTTGTACAGGGGCTCCGGCAGCCGCTCTTGGCCAAAGTAGCCGTTCATCACCGAGAGGCCCTTCAGCAGCCCCACGGCGTCGGGGTGGGCGGTGAACAGCGTGGCCACGTTTGTCAGGTTGCCAATGGCAATCAGCACCACCTGATGGGGGTTCTCCCGGATTTTCTCGTAGAGGAACTCCGGCGCGTCCCCTTTCTCATAGGTGCTGTGGGGCCACTGCTCCAGGGCGCCTGCCCCTTCGGGGGTGGGGTACAAGGGCACCGGCTGCAGGGTGGTGTCCAACCCCGCCACAGTGGGCACTTGCCGCCCGGCGGCCCGGCAGATGGCGTCGGCCACCGCCGCCCGTTTTTCCGGCTCGCCGCACACGGTGGTGATGCCCAGCAGGTCGCACTGGGGCTCTTTCAGCAAATAGGCCAGGCAGATGGCGTCGTCAATATCCCCGCCGATGTCTGTGTCCAGCAAAATTTTCTGCATATATATCCTCCTGTCTGTGTTGTCACCGGTGCAAGAGGTCTCTGCAAATCCCCATACTGCGCCTCCTCTCCGAAACTGCCCTCATACTACCACAGCGGCAGGGCGTTTTCTTTCGATTTTAGAAGAAAACCCGCCGCGCCGCCTTTTTTCGCGCAAAGGGAACAGGGCCGCCCCTGCCGTTTTGGCGGGACAGCCCTGCGTGTTTCCAACTTCCTATTCGCGCGCTTCACGGGCGGGCGGATAACCCGCTTTCCACGTGGCGCTTAATGGCTTCAAAGCTCTCCTTGCTCAGCACGTGCTCAATGCGGCAGGCATCCTGGGCGGCGGTGGCGGCGTCCACCCCTAGGGAGACCAGCCACTGGGTGAAAAGGGTGTGGCGCTCGTACACGCTCTCCGCGATTTTCTGCCCCTTTTCCGTGAGGGAGATAAGCCCATCCTCGCCCATGGTGATGCACTCCTGCTCCCGCAGGTTCTTCATGGCCACGCTGACGCTGGGCTTGCTAAAGCCCATCTCCGCGGCAATGTCCACCGAGCGCACCGTGCCGTTGCGCTCCTTCAGCACCAGGATCGTCTCCAGATAGTTTTCGGCAGATTCCTGAATCTTTGGCAACTCCATCCCTCCTTGGGTGTTCTGGTCAGGATTACCCCTATTATAGCCTGTTTCCCCAGGGAATGCAAGGCGGAAACCGCCCCTTCCCGCCGGCAGGGGAGAAAGGCTTTTCGCCTGGCACTTGCAAAGCCGCGGGGGCCGTGCTACTATGGGGGTACATCCTTTGCGAAAGAAAGAGGTTGCCATGATACCCACTGTGCTTCTTTTCAATGTAGACGCGGACAAGGGCCGCCGCATCAAGGCCCTGTGTGTAAGCCTCAAGCTCCGGGCCCGCTCGGTGCCCGTGGAGGATTTCCCCCAAAGCTTGGACGCCCTGCTGGGCCTCGCCCCCCGGGAGGAGAATCCCCAGCCGGTGGAGCCCTTCCCCCAAGAGATGCTGGTGATGGCGGGCCTTTCCCCCCACCAGATGAACCAGTTGCTCCAGGGCTTCCGCCGGAAGAAGATCCCGCCGGTGCAGCTGAAAGCCGTCCTCACCGCCTCCAACGGCAGCTGGAACGCCGCCAAGCTCTGCCAAGAGCTTTCCCTGGAGCACCAGGCCATGCTCCGCGGGGAGCGCCTCCACCAGGAGGGCACCCCGTGAAGCTGCTCATCTCCCCGGCCAAGAAAATGCGGGCAGAGGACTTCCTCCCGCCCCGCACCCAGCCGCCTTTGCTGGAGAAGTCCGCCCAGCTGCTGGACTATGTGCGGGGGCTTTCCCTGCCTCAGCTGAAGCGTCTGCTGGCCTGCAACGAGAGCCTGGCCCAGGAGGCTTTCGAAAACTTCCGCGCCATGGAGCTGGGCCGGGGCACCACCCCGGCGCTGCTGGCCTACGACGGCATCCAGTACAAGTACATGGCCCCCGGCGTCTTCACCCAGGCGCAGCTGGAGTATGTGGGGGAGCACCTGCGCATCCTGTCGGGGTTTTACGGCGTGCTGCGCCCCTTCGACGGCGTGTCCCCCTACCGCCTGGAGATGCAGGCCAAAGTGAAGGCGCCCTTCTGCAAAAACCTCTACGACTTCTGGGGGGACTCCCTGGGGGAGTTTTTGCTCCAAGAGGATTCCGTGCTGGTCAACCTGGCCTCCGAGGAGTACGCCAAGGCCGTGCGCCCGGCGGTGGCGGGGAAGGGGCGGTTTGTCACCTGTGTCTTCGCCGAGGAGCCGGAGCCCGGCAGGCTGGTGGAAAAGGGCGTCTACGTCAAGATGGCCCGTGGGGAGATGGTGCGCTTTGCCGCGGAGCACAACGTCCAATCCCCCGAGGGCTTGCAGGGCTTTTCCCGCCTGGGCTACGCTTTCGATTCCCAGCGCTCCACCGGGGACACCTACCTCTTTTGCCGCAGCGCCCCGCCCAAGCGCCTTAAGAATTTTTAATTGAATAAAAAGATTGTCTTCAGAAATTCGCAAGAAATAGCTGGTATGATAGTGCCATGGAAAAGGAAAGCCGGGTTGCCCGGCAAGGAGGCGTACCAGTATGAAAGTCCTGCGGATGGTAAGAAACCTTGTACTGCTGGTGCTGGGGGTCATCCTCTGTGCCATTCTCGCCCTGGCCTTTTTGGGCTGGCAGATGTACACCCAGGCCCTGGAGGCCACCCCCTTGGACCAGAAGGTCAAACAGGTGCGGGCCCAGGAGAGCTACACCACCTTTGCGGAGCTGCCCGAGACCTATGTGGACGCTGTCATCGCCGCGGAGGACCACCGCTTCTACCAGCACAACGGCATCGACGTCATCGCCATAGGCCGGGCGGTGGTCAATGACATCAAGGCCATGTCCTTTGTGGAGGGCGGCAGCACCATCACCCAGCAGCTGGCGAAAAACCTGTACTTCACCCAGGAGAAGCGCCTGACGCGTAAGGCGGCTGAGATGTTCATGGCCTTCCACATCGAGGCCAACTACACCAAGGAGGAGATTTTCGAGCTGTACGTCAACTCCATTTACTTCGGCAGCGGCTGCTACGACGTGGCCTCGGCCAGCCAGGCCTACTTTGGGGTAGAGCCCTCCCAGATGGACGCCAACCAGTGCACCTTGCTGGCGGGCATCCCCAACGCCCCCTCGGTCTATGACTTAAACGTCAACCCGGACCTGGCCACCCAGCGGCAGCGCCAGGTGCTCACCTTGATGGTGGAGCACCAGTACCTCACCGCCGACCAGGCCAGCGCCATCCAGCCCGCGGCATGATGGGGCGCTTGTAAAACAAGGACAGTTTTATGAAAAAGAAAAGGATAGGGAAGAAGGGATAGGATGCGGGAAGATTTGATGCGGGAGCTCCGCCGCGTGACAGAGGAAGAGGAGCAGCTTCTGGCAGGGGGCCAGGTGGATAAGAGCCTGTACACCTCGGGGGGCGGGTTCCTCATAGACAGCGACAAGCTCCTGGCCAAGGGGAAGCTCATCACCGTGCGGCCCCACACCCGGTTTGCCGCCTTCCCCATGCACACCCACAACTACGTGGAGATTATGTACATGTGCTCGGGCCAGACCATCCACCAGATAGAGGGCCGGCCGCCCCTCACGCTGCGCACGGGGGAGCTGCTCTTTTTAAACCAGCACGCCTCCCACGCTGTGGAGCGCGCCGGGGAGGAGGACGTGGGCGTCAACTTCATTGTGCTGCCCCAGTTTTTCGACGTGGCCTTAAACCTCATCGGCACAGACAACGTGCTGGGCAAGTTCCTCCTCAGCGGCCTGCGCCAAAGCGGCGGGGAGATGAGCTGCCTGCACTTCCGGGTGGCGGAGGCCCCCACCGTGCAGAACCTGGTGGAAAACCTGGTGTGGAGCCTGGTGCACCCCCAGCCCAATGCCCGGCGCATCAACCAGGCCACCATGGGCCTGCTGCTGCTCCAGCTGCTGAACTACACCGAGGATTTGGAGGAGGCCTCTGGCAACGGGGCGGTGCTGGCCGCCCTGCGGGAGATCGAGGAAAACTACCGCACCGCGGATTTGACCCGCTTGGCGGCGGAGCTCCACGTTTCCTTGCCCTACCTCAGCGCCGCGGTGCACCGGGCCACCGGCCGCACCTTCAAAGAGCTGCTGCTGGAAAAGCGCCTCTCCAAGGCGGCCCAGCTGCTGCGGGAGACCCGCCTGACCACCCAGGACATCATCCTGGCGGTGGGCTATGAAAATACCAGCTATTTTTACCGGGTGTTCCGGGCCCGCTTTGGCGTCACCCCCAAGGACTACCGCAAGAAGCGCGGCGGGGATTTCCTTCCCCAGGCCACCTAAAGCCCGGGAACAATCAAAAAGTTAGGACGTATTTTCCCAAAAGTACGTCCTTCTTTTTTTGCCCGTTTGGAGGTATGCTGGAACAAACAAAAAAGGGGGGATACCATGGAAACCTATTTGGCGGTGGATATCGGCGCCTCCTCCGGCCGGCACATTTTGGGCTGGGTGGAGGAGGGCAGGCTCTGCCTGGAGGAAATCTACCGCTTCGAAAATACGCTCGTCCGGAAAAACGGCCGCCTCTGCTGGGACATGGAGCGCCTAGCCGGGGAGGTCCTGCGGGGCCTGGAGCGCTGCCGGGAGCTGGGTAAAATCCCGTCCACCATGGGCATCGACACCTGGGCGGTGGACTACGTCCTGCTGGATGAAAGGGGCCAGCCCCTGGGGGACACCGTGGCCTACCGGGACAGCCGCACCCAGGGCATGGACAAGCTGGTGGAGCAGCGCGTCCCCTTCCAGGAGCTCTACCGCCGCACCGGCATCCAAAAGCAGGACTTCAACACCATCTACCAGCTGATGGCGGTGAAAACCCAGGAGCCGGGGCTACTGGAAAAAGCCCAGCACCTGCTGATGGTGCCGGAGTACCTGACCTACCGCCTCACCGGCAAGATGGAGAACGAGTACACCAACGCCACCACCACCGGCCTGGTGAACGCCCGCACCAAAACCTGGGACGGGGAGCTTTTGGACACCCTGGGCTATCCCCGCCGCCTGTTTGGGGAGCCCCGCCTGCCCGGCTACAGCGTGGGCGGCTTCACCCCGGAGGTGCGGGCCCGGGTGGGCTTTGACTGCCAGGTGCTCTTCCCGGCCACCCACGACACAGGCTCGGCCTTTTTGGCGGTGCCCGCCAAGGAGAACGGCGTGTACCTCTCCAGCGGCACCTGGAGCCTGCTGGGCACCGAGCTGCCAGAGCCCATCACCACCCCGGAGAGCTTGGCCCGCAACTTCACCAACGAGGGCGGCTACCGGTACCGCTTCCGATATTTAAAGAACATCATGGGCCTGTGGATGCTCCAGTCCATCCGCCGGGAGGCAGGAGAGGGCGTCACCTTCAACGCCCTGGAGCAGGCCGCCCGGGAAGCGGCTTCCTTCCCCTCCCAGGTGGACGTGGGCCACAGCCGCTTCCTGGCCCCGGAGAACATGGGAGAGGCCGTCCGTGAGGCCTGCCGGGAAACGGGCCAGCCCGTGCCCCAGACCTTGGGCGAGCTGGCTGCCTGCGTGTACCACAGCCTGGCCCACAGCTACGCCCAAAGCGTACAGGAGCTCTCCGCCCTCACCGGCAGGGAGTACACCGCCGTGAACATTGTGGGCGGCGGCAGCCGGGACGGCTACCTGAACCAGCTCACTGCCAACGCCACAGGCCTGCCCGTCTACGCCGGCCCCACCGAGGGCACGGCCCTGGGCAACCTGATGGTGCAGATGCTGGCCGCCGGGGAATTCCCCGACCTGGCCGCCATCCGCAAAGCCGTCCGCCACAGTTTTTCCATTCAGGAGGTATTGCCATGTTAGTTGAAACAAAAGCCCGCGTGGGCGTGTTCGCCATTGCCTTGGGGGCCTATCTGCCCCAGTTCCCCTCTTTGGTGCCGGAGTTCCAGTCCCAGTACCAAACCTTTAAGGCCATGATTCCCGATTCCGTGGAGCTCATCGACGGCGGCATCGTCACCACCAAGGAGCTGGCCCAGCAGGCCGGGGACAAGTTCCGCGCCGCCGACGTGGATTTGGTCATCCTCCAGCTGCTCACCTACGCCACCTCCTACAATATGCTCCCCGCCGTCCGGGATTTGGACGTGCCCGTGGTGCTGGTGAACGTCCAGAAGCTCCGCGCCCCGGACTACGAGAACACCGACACCGCCAAGTGGCTGGGCGAGCTGTACGCCTGCGGCGCCGTGGGGGAGATGGTGGCCGACCTGGAGCGCGCCGGAAAGCGCCATGCCGTCATCACCGGTGTGGTGGAGGGCGGTGACCCCGTTGTGCAGGCCGAGATAGAGGACTGGTGCAAAGCCGCCCAGGTGCGCCGCCGCTTCCGGGACTTGAACCTGGCCCAGATTGGCCGCCCCTATCCCGGCATGATGGACTTGTACATCGACGAGACCAACCTGTACCACCGCATGTGGCTGTACACCAAGCAGTTCGATTGGGAGAAAATGTGGGCCATCGCCGACGGCGTCACCGACGAGGCCGCCATCCGCCAGAAGGCCCAGGACATTTTGGACACCTTCGACATCGAGGGCGGCGGCACCGTGGAGAAGGTCTGGGACATGGCCCGCTACCTGGTGGCCTTCGAGGCCTGGGTGAAAGAGGAGAAGCTGGGCTTCATCGCCTCCCACTACGACGGCTTCGCCCAGGGCAAGGCCGGCGTGCTGGACTCCATGCTCATCCCCGCCTTCTCCATGCTCATCAAAGAGGGCGTGGCCTGCGCCGTGGAGGGCGACATCAAGGTGGCCATGGCCATGTCCATCCTCAAGACCATCTCCGGCACCGGCCAGCTCTCCGAGCTGTACTCCATCGACTTCAACGAGGACATCTGCATCATCGGCCACTCCGGCTCCGGGGACGCGGCCATCTCCGCCAAAAAGCCCACCATGAAGATTGTCCCCGTGTTCCACGGCAAGACCGGCGGCGGGTACCTCACCCAGTTCTACCCCCACCTGGGGCCTGTCACCTACCTGGGCATCACCCAGGATAAGGACGGCCATTTCAAGTTCGTGGTGGCCGAGGGCGTTAACGAGGAGGGCCCCATCTTCACCTTTGGGGATACCAACATGCGCACCCGCTTCACCTGCGGCGCCCGGGAGTTCGTTAACCGCTGGAGCGAGGCGGGCCCCACCCACCACATGGCTGCCGCCACAGGCCGCCACATCGATACCATCCTCAAGGTGGCCAAGATTTTCAACGTCCCCGTGGACGTCATCACCCGCTGATTGTGATACAAAGAGAACTGCGAAAGGAAGCGTACCACCATGGCAATTACCGATATTGAAGTGATGCAACATTACATCCGCATGTGCGGCGACGGCTGGGACCAAGGCTGGCACGAGCGCAACGGCGGCAACCTCACCTACCGCATGCGCCCCGAGGAAGTGGAGCAGTGCCGCCCCTATTTCAAAGATACCCCCGGCCAGTGGGTGAACATGGGCGTCCAGGCGGACAACCTGCGGGGAGAATTTTTCATCTCCACCGGCAGCGGCAAGTATTTCCGCAACGTGCCCCTGGCCCCCCAGGACAACATCTGCATTGTGGAGATTAACGAGGCCGGGGACGCCTGGCGCATTGTCTGGGGCCTGGAGAAGGGCGGCCGCCCCACCAGCGAGTTCCCCAGCCATTTCCTCAACCACAGCGTCCGCAAGGAGGCCACCGGCGGGGCGTGCCGTGTCATCTACCACGCCCATCCCGCCAACCTCATCGCCATGACCTACATTTTGCCCCTGACGGCCCGGGACTTCACCCGCGCCTTGTGGAAGAGCGCCACCGAGTGCCCGGTGGTGTTCCCCGGCGGCGTGGGCGTGGTGCCCTGGATGGTCCCCGGCGGCAGCGACATCGCCCTGGCCACCAGCCAGCTGATGAAGGAGTACGACGCGGCGGTGTGGGCCCACCACGGGCTGTTCGCCTCCGGCCCGGACTTCGACACCACCTTCGGCCTGATGCACACCATCGAGAAGGCGGCGCAGATTTACATCCTGGCCCTTTCCGCGGGCCAGGGGCGCATCCTCCAAACCATAGAGGACGACGACCTGCGGGCCATCGCCAAGGACTTCGGCGTCACACTGCGGGAGGAATTTTTGGACTAAAAAGGGAGCGGGCACAGCCCGCTTTTCTTTTTGCCTCGCCCGTGCTAGAATGGAGGCAGCAGAGAAAGGAGGTCCCTCTATGATTCTCAGCGCCAGTCGCCGCACGGATTTGCCCTCCCTCTATGGCCCTTGGCTGCTGGGCCGCCTGGAAGCCGGGGAGGTGCTCATCCCCCAGCCCTACCGGGCCCGCCACGCCACCCGGCTGCTCTTTTCCCCAGAGACGGTGGACGCCATCGTCTTTTGGACGAAAAACCCCATCCCCTTTTTGCCCCTGCTAGGGGAGGTGGAAGCTTTGGGCTACCGGGACTTTCTGTTCCAGTACACCATCACCGCCCTGGATACACACTGGGAGCCCGGCCTGCCACCCTTGCAAGAACGCCTGGCCGCCTTTGAGCAGCTGGCCCAGCGCTGGGGCCCCGCCCGGGTGGACTGGCGCTTTGACCCCATCCTCCTGGACAGCCAGCGCACCCCCGCCTGGTACGCCCGGCGGTTTGAAGCCCTCTGCCGCCGGCTGGCCCCCTGCACCACCCGGTGCGTCCTGAGCTTTGTGGACCACTACGCCCACAACGGCAGCCTGTTCCAAGAGGCAGCGCCCGCCCAGCTGGAGGAGGCAGCCGCCCGCCTGGGGGAGGTGGCCGCCAAGTACAGCCTGCCCCTGTACACCTGCGCCGAGGCTGGGGACTACGCCGCCTACGGCATCCGGCACGGCGCCTGCATCGACGGCCAGCGGTTGGGCCGGCTGGTGGGCTGCCCCCTCCAGACAAAAAAGGACAGCGGCCAGCGCCCTGCCTGCGGCTGCGTGGAAAGCGTGGACATCGGCGCCTACAACACCTGCGTCAACGGGTGCCGCTACTGCTACGCCACCCGCAGCCCCGCCACCGCCGCCAGACAGTACGCCGCCCACCATCCCCAGTCGCCCATGCTCACCGGCTGGCCGGAGGAGGGCTGGGTGCTCACCGAAAAGCGCCCGCCCTCCCTGAAAAGGGAGCAGCTGTCCCTCTTTTAGATTTTTCTCGCCCCGCTCTTGATAATCTCCCCATCCTGTGAAATAATAGAGGCAGCAACCATGCTAAAGGAGGAATTGTAATGGCAATGGACGAAAAAGCCCTGTATAAAATAACATACGGCCTGTATGTGGTGTCTGCCCAGTCGGAGGGCCAGCGCAGCGGCTGCGTGGTGAACACTTTGCAGCAAGTCACCGCCGAGCCTGTGCGGCTGGCAGTCACCGTGAACAAGGACAGCCTCACCTGCCAGCTCATTCAAAAGGCCGGGCGCTTTGCCGCCGTGGCGTTGGACCAGCGGGCGGACATGATGGCCATTGGCCGCTTTGGCTTCCGCACCGGCCGGGACATGGATAAGTTCGAGGGCATCCCCTGCAAAGAGGACGCCGCCGGCATGCCCTATCCCACCGCCACCGCCTGCGCCCACTACAGCTGCAAGGTGGAGCAGACCGTGGACTTGGGTACCCACCTGCTGTTTGTGGGCCTGGCCGAGGAATCGGAAATCCTCACCGAGGACGAGCCCCTCACCTACAGCTACTACCGCAACGTCATCAAGGGCCTCACCCCCAAGGGCGCGCCCTCTTACCAGGCCAAAAAGTAAAAAGCAAAGGCGAAGGACCCCGTGAAAGCGGGGCCCTTTTTGCTGCCTTCATAAACCTGCCCCGCCCCGCATAGACCTGGTAAAAAAGCGGGCCATAGGCCTTGCCTGCAAGGAGGGGCAAAAGAATGGAGTATTTTCAGTTCAGCCAGGAGGAAGCCCTGGAGGCCCTGGGGGTGGATCCCCGCCGGGGCCTCAGCCGGGGGGAGGTCCAGCGCCGCCGGGCCAAATACGGAAAAAACCAGCTGGAAACCGCCAAGCGCCGGGGGGTGCTGCGCCAGTTTTTGGGCCAGTTCCAAGATTTGATGGTGCTCATTTTGCTGGCGGCGGCAGCAGTTTCCTTTGGGGTGTCCTGGGTCAGGGGGGATGGGGAGTATGTGGACTCCCTCATCATTTTGGCCATTGTGGTGGTCAACGCCGTCATCGGCACCGTGCAGGAGCGCCGGGCGGACAAAGCCATCGAGGCGCTGAAAAAGCTTTCCTCCCCCCACGCCCAGGTGCTGCGGGAGGGCAAACGCCAGCGGGTGGAGAGCTGGGAGCTGGTGCCCGGGGACATTGTCATCCTCCAGGCGGGGGACTTGGTCCCGGCGGATTTGCGCCTGCTCCGCTCGGTGGAGCTGAAAACCGAGGAGTCCGCCCTCACTGGGGAATCCCTCCCCGCCGAGAAGGACGCCCAAGCCCGCTGCCCGCAAAACGCCCCCCTGGGGGAGCGGAAGAATATGGTGTTCGCCTCCACAGGGGTGGCTTCTGGGGCGGGGGTAGGCGTGGCCGTGGCCACAGGCATGGACACCGCCATGGGGAAAATCGCCCGGATGCTGCAAAACGAGAAAGCCCCCCAAACGCCCCTGCAGCAAAAGCTCAAGCAGACCGGCAAGGTGCTGGGGGCCGGGGTGGTGCTCATCTGCGGGGTGATTTTCCTGCTGGGGCTCTTCCAGCGCATGGAGCCCCTGGAGATGTTCATGATAGCCATCAGCCTGGGGGTGGCCGCCATCCCAGAGGGCCTCACCGCCGTGGTGACCATCGTGCTGGCCATGGGCATCAAACGCATGGCCCAAAAGCGGGCCATCGTCCGCCACCTGCCCGCGGTGGAGACCTTGGGCAGCACCCAGGTTATCTGCTCCGATAAGACCGGCACCCTCACCCAGAATAAGATGACCGTGGTGGCCTTTGCCGGTCCCCAGGGAGAGCAGCCCCTGGAAAGCCCCGCCGCCCAGTTCGCCTTGGAGCTGGCCACCTTGTGCAACAACTCCCAGTCCATTGGGGGCACCCTCACCGGCGACCCCACAGAGACAGCGTTCCTCCGGGCCTGCAAGCGGGAGAAACCCAGCCTGGAGCAGGACTTCCCCCGCATAGGGGAGATACCCTTCACTTCCGCCCGGAAGATGATGACCACCGCCCACCGCCTGCCCCAGGGCGGCTGCCGCGTCGTCTCCAAGGGCGCGCCGGATGTGCTCATCGCCCGGTGCACGGGGCTGCTGCGCCAGGGGAAAACCCAGCCCTTCACCGCCGCCATGAAGGCGAAGCTCCTCTCCGACAACGCCGCCCTAGCCGGCCGGGCCCTGCGGGTGCTGGCCGTGGCCTATAAAGACGTGGAAGCCCTCCCCGCCGACGACCGCCAGACAGAAAGCGGCCTGGTGTTCTGCGGCCTCATCGCCATGGAGGACCCGCCCCGGCCCGGCGTCAAGGAGGCGGTGGCCCAGTGCAAGGGCGCGGGCATTTTGCCGGTGATGATTACCGGCGACCACGCCGCCACAGCCTTTGCCATCGCCCAGCGCCTGGGCATGGCGGAGCGCCCCTCCCAGGTGCTCACCGGCCAGGAGTTGGACCGCCTGGACGAGGCCCAACTGGCCCAGCGGGTGGCCCAGTACCGTGTCTTTGCCCGGGTCTCCCCCGAGCACAAGGTGAAGATTGTCAAAGCCTTCCAGCGCCAGGGCAAGGTGGTGGCCATGACCGGCGACGGCGTCAACGACGCCCCAGCCTTAAAAGCCGCGGACATCGGCTGCGCCATGGGCAAAAACGGCACCGAGGTGGCCCAGTCCGCCGCGGATATGGTCCTCACCGACGACGACTTTTCCACCATCGTGGCCGCCGTCCGGGAGGGGAGAGGCATCTACCAGAACATCCGCAAGACCATCCACTTTTTGCTCTCCTGCAACATCGGGGAGATTCTGGTGGTGTTCGCCGCCTTTTTGCTGCGGGTGCCCACGCCGCTGCTGGCTATCCAGCTGCTGTGGGTGAACCTGGTCACCGATTCCTTCCCGGCCCTGGCCCTGGGCGTGGACCCCATCCAGCGGGACGTGATGGAGGCCCCGCCCCACAAGCGGGACGAGAGCATCTTCTCCGGCGGCATGGGCTTTTCCCTGGCGGTGGAGGGCTGCCTGGTGGGCGCCCTGGCTCTGCTGGCCTACACCCTTGGCCGCGTCTTTTTCGACGTGGACCCCGCCAACCCCACCGTGGGCCGCACCATGGCCTTCTGTGTGCTCAGCCTGTCCCAGCTGGTCCACAGCTTCAACATGCGCTCGGAGCACTCCGTCCTAAAGCTGGGTCTGTTCTCCAACCGGAAGCTGGTGGCCGCCTGCGGTCTGTGCGCCTTCCTCATGGTCAGCGTGGTGCTGTTCCCGCCCCTGGCCGCCCTCTTTAAGACTACCGCCCTCACCTTGCCCCAGTGGCTTTTGGTGGCGGCGCTGTCCCTGTGCCCCCTGCTGGTGGTGGAGGGGGAGAAGCTCCTCTGGGAGCACCTGCCCCGAAAAAGAAAACCTGAGAGGTAGCCCTCTCAGGTTGCCGGTTTCACTGTATCCGCCGGGCGAACACCTCACAGTTTACCTGGAGGCCCTCCGCCTGTTTCGTCACGTTCTGCCAGTGGAAGGTGTCCTCTGTCACCTCTACAAACCACCATTGGTTGGATGGCTCCTCCAGCACCGTGCAGGCGATGACGCCTCCCTCCTTGCGGACCTCCAGCCGGGTGGTGCCCTTGGAGCAAATGTACGTCATATCATAGCAGCGGCGCTCCCGGTTGTACATCCGTACCGCCGCGCCATACTCCCCGTCCGGCTGGGGATTTTCCTCCCGGGTGTCCCGGGAGGGGCAGATGAACAAATCCTCAATGGCCATACCGTCCAGCGCCCGGCGGAAGTACCACTCGCCTTTCAAATGGCGGCCGCTCCTATCCTGATAGTCAAATTCCCAGTCCCCCAGCAACGGGGCGAACCAGTCGTCCTCCAACGGCAGGGCGTGGTTTGCCTGCCGGCTGAGCAGTGCCTCTGCAAATCTATCCATGTTGCTTGCTCCTCTCGCGGAATCTATGCCCATTCTACCATAGCCCATAGGGAAAAGAAATGGCTGCACCCACCAAAAAAGGGCGCAGCCATTTTGTTTATCCTTGATAGGCCTCTTTCATCATGGCAATCTCCCGGGCGTATCCCGCCAAATCGTTGGGCGTCTCCAGGTAGAAGGGCAGTTCCCGCAAGGCCGGGTGGTTGATGATGCGCTCCAGCGCCTCCAGGCCCAGGGTGCCCTCGCCCAGCTTTTGGTGGCGGTCCTTGTGGCTGCCCAGGGGGTTCATGGAGTCGTTAAGGTGGATGGCCTTCAGCCGCCCCAGCCCAATGACCTTGTCAAACTCCTCCAGCACCCCGTCCAGGTCGCCCGCGATGTCGTAGCCGCCGTCGGAGACGTGGCAGGTATCCAGGCACACGCCCAGCTTGTCCGAAAGCTCCACCCGGTCGAGAATGGCCCGCAGTTCCTCAAAGCTGCGGCCCACCTCCGAACCCTTGCCCGCCATGGTCTCCAGCAGCACCGTGGTGGATTGCACCGGCGTCAAAATGGCGTTGAGGTGCTCCGCAATCAGCGCGATGCCCACTTCCGGCCCCTGCTTCACGTGGCTGCCGGGGTGGAAGTTGTACAGGCTGCCGGGGATGTGCTCCAGCCGGGCCAGGTCGTCGGCCATGGTCTCCCGGGCGAAGGTGCGCAGGCCCTCGTCGGCGGCGCAGGCGTTCAAGGTGTAGGGGGCGTGGGCCAAAATGGGGAAGAGCCCCTGCTCCTGGGCGAAAGCCCGGTAGGCGGCCACGTCCTCCAAATCCAGGGGCTTGGCCTTGCCGCCCCGGGGATTGCGGGTGAAGAACTGGAAGGTGTTGGCCCCAATCTTTATGGCTTCTTTCCCCATGGCCAAGTAGCCCTTGGCGCTGGAAAGATGGCATCCTATTTTCAGCATGGTTCATTCTCCTTTCGCGGTTGGCAGGGGTCGCCTGCGCCCTTCCATTGTACGGGAGAAACCCGCCGGGGTCAACTGTGTTTCCAATTCTTACCGCAGAAAAAAGGGCCGCCGCTTTCCACGGCAGCCCCTTTTATCATGCTGGCTGGATTTATGCGGCCTCCAGGCACTCCACCAGGTTCATCAGCAGGGCCACGCCCTCCGCCCGGCTCAAGGTGTTCTTGGGGCGGATGGTGTTGTCCTCGTAGCCGTAGAGGATGCCCAAATCCTGGGCTTTGGCGATGGTCTCCACCGCGTAGCCGCTGATGTCGCCGCTGTCGGCGAAGTCAACCTCCTCCGCGTCGGAGGTGATGCCCTGGCTCTCCAAATACTGCACAACCATGGTGGCGGCCTGTTCCCGGTTGACGCTGGCGAGGGGCGCGAACTCCGTCTCCGACATGCCGTGGACCACGCCGTTTTCATAGGCCCAGTTTACCGCGCCGGCGTACCAGGCGCCGGGGGCCACGTCCTCAAAGTACCCTTCCCCTTCTGAGCCGGCGGCGCCCTCCAGCTTGTACAGCAGCGTGGCGAACATGGCCCGATTCATGGTGCCCTTGGGCTCGAAGAACGCCTCGGACATGCCGGAGACAAGCCCCTGCTCCGAGGCCTGCATCACGTCCTCCAAATACCAGGCGTTGGCCGGAATGTCGATAAACCGGTCCCCTTCAAAGAGGGCGCACACCGTGGTGTCCCCCTCCAACGTGAAGGTGTACACAGGCTCCTGGCTGAGGAGCGTCCCGCCGGGGGTGTACCAGCCCACCACAGGCAGCTCTCCCGCGGAGGTCAGGGTCACTTCCTCCCCCCAGGGCTGGGTGCCGCCGCCCTGCACCTGGCCGGAGCGGGAGGTGTTCACCGTCACATTAGCCACCCGCACCCGGGGGGCGTCCACCGGCAGCATGCTGGCGTCCCGGGGGCCGTTGGCGGCGGTCTCCTGCTGGTAGCGCCAGGCGTTGTCCATGGAGATGCCGAAGTGGTCGTAGACGATCCGGCCGTAAATCCCCTTGGAGCGCCAATCCTGCTGGCCGTCGAAGATGTAGTTCTTCCCGCCCAGCCGCAGCTCGGTCCAGCCGTGGTGGCCTGTCCAGGTGCCAATGCGCAAAATGCCTGTGTGCACGTAGCTTTCCACGCCCACATAGCGGGCCATCACCGCGAAGAGGATGCCCCAGTCGTAGCACACGCCGGTGCGGGCCGTCAGCATGTGGTAGGCCCGGTAAATCATGTCGATGGGGTAGGCCTGGGGCAGACCTGTCTCATAGGTCAGGTCGTAGGTCAGGGTGAAGCGGTCGTAGGCCGGGGCGTAATTTTGGGAGTACCCGTCCCAGCTGTAGTCGATGTTGTTCACAGTCCAGTCGTACAGACCCTTTAGGGTGGTGTAGGTGTCCTTGCCCTTGTAGGGGGCCACCAGTTCCTCCAGCATCCGGTCCAGCTCGATGTACCCCGTCTTCTGGGGATACAGGGTCTCGGCGTTCATCAGTGCCTTGACCTGGTCCAGGCTCATGGCGTCCCCCATGGCCCGGGCGCTGCCGGTGGGCAGCACCGCAACGCAGAGGAGCACCGCCAAAACCAAAGATAACAGCCTGCCGCGTGTTTTTTTCACACTAAGCCCTCCTTATATATGGTTGTGTCTGGCTCAAACTATACCACAAGAATACAGCACTTTTTATGGGATTGTCAATATTTTTTAAGGGTTCACGGAAAGATTTTGTGGCGTTTTGTAAAAGCCATGCCCTTTACAGAGCCGCATCCCATGCCTTTTCCAAACCAGCTGGTCCTGGTGGTAGAACACACTTTCTAAATATAGAAACGAAACAACCGCAAACGGAGCGTGGGGGAGGGGCCCCGCGCTTTTTCGTTGTTCATTTTGCACAGGGAAAAAGGCTGCCGCAGCCCGCGGCGGTCTTTTTCCCATTTTTTGAAAGTAGTTTCTTCTTGCTCACGGGGAAGGCAATCATTTTTGATTGGCAAAATTATGTCTACTACTCCGGGACAGCTGGGGCTTCTTTCCGGTTTTTCCCGGTATACGGCCCTTTTTTGGGAAAAGCGCCTTTTATGAAAGCTGCCCAAAAATTACAAACTGTAACTTTCTCATGGCAAAAGGCCTGTTTTTAGTTGCATTTGTCACTAGTTACAAAAAAAAAGGAGGAATAAAACTTTTTAATTTATATTTGACAAATTGTCTTCATCGTGTTATTATCAAATCATCACAGAATGTTCACACTTTCCAAAGGCAAACGTGAATGCTCTATGCAATTTATCCAGTTTCGAAGGAGGATGAACGAAGCCGGCTGCTGTGCTCCTGTGGGAAGCAGAGCCTTCCGGTAAAAATGACGAACAGTTCCCAGAGGAAGAATCCGCACAATCCAATTATTAAAGGAGGCATCGCCCTATGGCTGTCAAAGCAAAAGCCAGTTCGCCAGCTGCCGCCGGTGAATTGACCGCCCGCCAAAGAAAGCGGAAAGAGAACCTAAAGCTGGTAAAGCGGAACTATCAGCTCTACTTTTTCTTGATCCCCGCTGTTGTGTTCATCGCCGTGTTTATGTACTTCCCCTTGTACGGCCTGCAAATCGCCTTTAAGAACTACCGGTCGGGCCTTGGCATTTGGGGGAGCGAATGGGTGGGGCTCAAATGGTTCGAACAGTTTTTCAACAGCCCCAACTTCAGCATGCTGCTTGCCAACACGTTGATTATCTCTATTTACAGCCTGGTGGTCAGCTTCCCGTTCCCCATTATCTTGGCCTTGATTCTCAACTACGTCAAGAACCTGCGCTTTAAGAAGTTCGCCCAGACCGTCACCTACATGCCCTACTTCATCTCCACTGTCGTTCTGGTGGCTATGATGGATTTGTTCTTCTCCCCTTCCAGCGGCTTTATCAACACCATCATCGAGTCCCTGGGCGGCCAGGCCCAGTACTTTATGGGTGAGTCGAAATTCTTCCGGCATTTGTACGTGTGGTCGGGTGTTTGGCAGAGTATGGGCTACAGTTCCATCATCTACATAGCGGCCCTCTCCGGCGTCAGCCCGGAGCTCCATGAGTCCGCCACCATCGATGGCGCCAACATCCTCCAGCGCATCCTCCACATCGACATTCCCACCATCATGCCCACCATGGTCATCCTGCTCATCATGGCCCTGGGCAATGTGATGAACGTCGGCTACGAAAAGGTTTTCCTGATGCAGAAGGACATGACCTTGGATGTCTCCGAAGTTATCTCCACCTATGTGTACAAAATCGGTTTGAGAAACCAGCAGTTTAGTTTCTCGTCGGCCATTGGCCTGTTTAACAATGTGATCAACTTTATCATATTGATTCTGGCCAACACCACAGCCAACAAGATTACGGGCTCCGGCTTGTGGTAAAGGAGGGGAACGATACCATGGCAAAAAATCCAAACAGAATTAAAGAACCCCTGTTCGACCGGGTTTTCTACATCGTCACCTTTATCATCCTGCTGGCGATCCTCGTCATTATCATTTATCCCCTGTGGTTCGTTCTGATGGCGTCATGTTCCGATGCCCAGTACGTAAACAACGGCGATATCCTCCTCTATCCCAAAGGCTTTACCACCCTGGGGTATGAGCGTACCATCGCCAACATGAAAATCTGGATCGGCTACGGCAACACCATCCTGTACACCGTGGGCGGCACCGTCGTCGGTACCTTCTGTACTGTGGTGGCCGGCTACGCCCTCTCCCGGAAGGACCTTCCGGGCCACGGCATCATCATGAAGCTGTTCGTCTTCACCATGTACTTCCAGGGCGGCATGATCCCCTTCTACATCATCATCAACAACCTGGGCCTGATGGACACCCGCTTCCTGATGATCATCATTAGCTGCATCACCGTGTACAACATCATCTTGGTCCGTTCCTACTTCGCGAACTCTTTGCCCCACGACCTGTTTGAAGCCGCCTCCATCGATGGCTGCTCCAACGCCCGGTTTATTTTCCAGATTGCCATCCCCCTGTCCAAGGCCATCATTGCGGTTATTGCCTTGTACGTGGCGGTTAGCTACTGGAACTCCTACTTCTACCCCATGATTTTCCTCAGCGACCGGTATAAGTTCCCCCTGCAGCTGTGGCTGCGCGAACTGCTCCTGGTCGCCAACATGAACGCTGCTGATACCGGCACCGACCCCACGGCTGCCGCACAGCTGCAGACCATGGCCAGCGTCATGAAGTACTCCACCATTGTGGTATCCACCGTGCCCATCATCTGTGTGTACCCCTTCATCCAGAAGTACTTTGTGCAGGGCGTCATGATCGGCTCCATTAAGGGATAAGCCCCAAAGGGCTGCCTGATACAACGCCTCTTCCATTTATGGAAGGCGAAAACCACATTTCTATCCAAAAGGAGGATAACAATGAAAAGATTCCTAGCTCTCCTGCTGTGCTTGACCCTCGTGGTTGGCACCCTGGCAGGCTGCAACGGCGGCGGCGGATCTTCCACCTCTTCCGGTGGCACTTCCAGTGCGGCTGAAGGCGGCGATAGCTCTGCTGCCGAAGGCGAAACCAGCACCCCGTCCGAAGGCGAGGTCGTCAACAACACCAACGTTACCGGCCTGCCCATCGTGGTAGAGCCCATCACCATCAGCGTGGCGAAGGAACGCCACATGCTGGACACCACCACCAGCTACAACGAAAAGCCCGCGTGGAAAAACATCGCGGAGGAAACCGGCATCACCATCGAGTGGGTGGAGCTGGCTGCCGGCACCGCTGCCGAGCGTGTGCCTCTGATGTTGGCCGGCGGCGATATGCCCGACGTGTTCTGGGCCCTGCTGTCTGACGCGCAGGTGCTGCAGAACGAAGAGCAGCTGGTTGCCATCGAGGATTTGGTCGATACCTTCGCACCCAACTGCGTGGCTACCTACGACCAGCTGGGCGTTGACTGGAAAGAAATCGCCACCACTCCCAGTGGCCACATCTATGGCCTGCTGGGCCGCTACGAGTCCCTGTATGAGAACTCCGGCGACGGCATCCAGATCATCAACCAGGCTTGGCTGGACGCGGTTGGCAAGGAACTGCCCACCACTCTGGACGAGTACACCGAAGTGCTCCGCGCTTTCAAAGAGCAGGATCCCAACGGCAACGGCCAGGCGGATGAAATCCCCTACTGCTTCTCCGAAGACATGTGGTGCGCTTACGCCACCAACACCATGGGCTGGTGGGGCATTGGCGATGGCGCCGGTTCTGACACCACCTCCAGCAAGTCCACCCGCGACGGCGTTGTCTCTGGCAGCGTGAACACCGATGAGTACCGCCAGTATCTGGAGTACCATCACATGCTCTATTCCGAGGGCTTGATGGACCAGGAAGGCTTCTCTCAGAACACTGAAATGTTCTCCACCAAGATTAAGAGCGGCCAGGTTGGCACGTACTTTGCTTGGACTGCCCTGGAGTACCTCTCCAGCGAGCAGGAGAAGGATTGGGTCGTTCTGCCTCCCATCCAGGCTATCGAGGGCGTTGACCCCATCGCCAACGGCGAAGTGCAGCGTTCCACCATCCAGAAGCAGAAGTGGGTTGTCACCAACCAGTGCGAGTACCCCGAAGCCGCTATCCGCCTGTGGGACTACCAGTCCCGCGACGTTGAGAGCGCTCTGACGGTCGCTTTGAGCGAAAAGGGCGTGCTGTGGGATGAGTACGAAGACGGCTCCGGCTACTACTTCGTGGTTCCCGAGGACACCACCCCCGAGTTCACCTTCGAGCATATGAAGTATACCTACGGCGTTGTGAACGATGGTCCCCTGCTGACCATTGCTGACACCCCCAAGAACGACGGCGAGATCTCTCCCGCTGCCGCCCTGCGCGATACCATGGTGGATCAGGTGGATGAGTACTTCATTCCCAAGGAAGATCAGCTGCCTCAGATCTATGTTTCCACCGAGGCGATCGACCGCCGTACCTTCATCGAAACCGACCTGTTCGCTTACATCAAGCAGTTCCGCGCCCAGGCTATCATGAACGGCTTTACCGATGCCGAGTGGGATGCTTATGTGGAGCGTCTGGACCAGCTGCAGTACCAGGAGTGGCTGCAGTGGTACCAGGATATGATGGATGGCACCCTGGAGTAATTCCTCTTTTGCCATAGCATATTCTTATCATGTAAAATAGGAGACGCCGCCAGAGCGCACAAGCCCTTTGCCGCTCGGGCGGCGTTTCTCTGTTATGAAACATCACAGAAAGGAAGCGATTATCTTGAAAACGCCCTTCAACCGTATCCTCTACGGCGGCGACTACAACCCCAACCAGTGGCCCCGCGAGATTTGGGACGAGGACATGCGGCTCTTCAAGCAGGCGGGCATCAACTCCGCCACCATCAACGTGTTCTCCTGGGCAAAGCTCCAGCCCGATGAATCCACCTACGATTTCTCCGAGCTGGACGACATCGTGGACATGCTCTCCAAAGAGGGCTACGACATCGTCATGGCCACCTCCACCGCGGCCATGCCCGCCTGGCTGTGCAAGAAGTACCCCGAGGTCACCCGCGTGGATTACGAGGGCCGCCGGCATAAGTTTGGCCACCGCCACAACCATTGCCCCAACAGCCTGGTCTTCCAGAAGTACGCCCGCAAGCTGGTGGTAGAGCTGGCCAAGCGTTACGGCTCCAACCCCCACGTCACCTGCTGGCATATCGGCAACGAGTATGGCGGCGAGTGCTACTGCGAGAACTGCCAGAAAGAGTTCCGCGTGTGGCTGCAAAAGAAGTACGGCACCATCCAGGCTGTCAACGAGGCTTGGAACACCGAGTTCTGGGGCCACACCTTCTACGACTGGGACGAGATTGTCGCCCCCAACGCCCTGGGCGAGGGCATCGGCTATGAGAAGACCGCCTTTGCGGGCATCTCCATCGATTACCGCCGGTTCATGTCCGACAGCCTCCTGGAGAACTTTAAAATGGAGCGGGACGCCATCCGGGAGTACGACAAGGAGACCGCCATCACCACAAACCTGATGGGCACCTACAAGGGCCTGGATTACTTCAAGTGGGCCAAGGAGATGGACATCGTCTCCTGGGATAGCTATCCCGCCTACGACACCCCCTGGAGCATGGTTGCCATGCGCAACGACTTGATGCGCGGCCTGAAAGACCAGCCCTTCATGCTCATGGAGCAGACCCCCAGCCAGCAGAACTGGCAGCGGTATAACTCCTTGAAGAGGCCTGGCCAGATGCGCGCCCAAAGCTACCAGACCATCGCCCACGGCGGCGACACCATCCAGTTCTTCCAGCTGCGCCGCTCCAAGGGCGCCTGCGAGAAGTTCCACGGCGCGGTGATCGCCCACTCCGGCAGCGGCGAGACCCGGGTGTTCAAAGAGTGCTCCCAGCTGGGCGCCGAACTGAAAGCCCTGGGCACCCAGACCTTGGGCGCGGATAACCCCGCCCAGGTGGGCATCCTCTTCGATTGGGACAACTACTGGGCCCTGGAGTACACCAGCGGCCCCACCGTGGATTTGAAGTACGTGGACCAAATCCACCAGTATTACCGCTATTTCTACGACAAGCACATCCCCGTGGACATGGTGCCCGTGGACGGCGACTTCTCCAAGTACCAGGTTATCGTGGCCCCTGTGCTGTACATGGTGAAAGAGGGCATGGCCGAGGCCCTGGAGCGGTTCGTGGAGAACGGCGGCACCTTGGTCACCGGCTTCATGAGCGGCATCGTGGACCAGTCCGACAACGTCCACCTGGGCGGCTATCCTGGCCCCCTGCGCAAGATGTGCGGCATCTGGGCCGAGGAGATTGACGCCCTGGCCCCTGAGCAGACCAACACCCTGCGTTTCACCGACGGCGCCGAAGCCAAGTGCAGCCTGCTCTGCGACATCCTCCACCTGGAGGGCGCCCAGGCCCTTGCCACGTACGGCGAGGACTTCTACGAAGGCACCCCCGCTGTCACCAAGAACGCCTACGGCAAGGGCACTGTCTACTATGTGGGCACCCAGCCCGAAGCCGCTGGCCTGGACAAAATCCTGGACGGCGTAGCTGCCGCCGCTGGGGTGGAGCGCCTCATCACCGAGGACACCCCCTTGGAGATTGTCAAGCGCGTGAAGGACGGCGCTGAGTTCTGGTTCATCCTGAACCTCACCGGCAAGCCCCAGCAGGCTCCCCAGGCCTTCGCGGGGGAGACGGACATCCTCACCGGCGCTACAATCGGCGACGAGCCCCTCAAGCCCTTCGACACCTTGTTGGTCCGCCGCTAAGGCCCGGTAGGGAAGAGGCACAAATCCCATAAGGAAAACCCCTCTGCGCCACAAGCCAGAGGGGTTTTCCGTTTTCAGTTGAGTGCTGCGTCTGTCAGTATGCTGCCAGGGCAAGGGTGCGCAGCGGTGGAGACAGCGTTTCCCACCTAAGCAAAAGGAGGCATCCGCTCCGTCGCACCCCATGATGTCTCTTCGCTGCAATCAGGTGCGGTTCGATAAGAGTGCTACCGTCTCGACCATTGTTTCATTTTCCAAGGGAAATTCTTTCACTTCTGTTCCATTCACCGGGACAGGGAAGTTGAAGATAATCTTCCTAATCCAGTTGCCATCCGGCTGCTTTTCCGGGAATAACTCAATCCGCTCAATAAACGCCCGCATGAACTCCTTCCGCTCCACTTCGGAGGCTGCTTCATAGACCTGATCGAATGCCAGCAACAGACGGTAGATATTATCACCCGAAATTTTCTCCTGCCGGATGCTCCGTATCTGGCTTTGCACATCGTCAATCTGGACTTCGATCTCATCTATTCTACCATATTGCTCGTCATAGCGGCGCTGCAAATCAGAAATTTTCCGGTCATAATACGGGTCATTCACATCCAAACCGTCCATCTGCCGTTCCAGTCGGGTCTTTGTGCCTAACGTCTGCCGAAGCTGCGCTTGTAATGCTTCCAGCTGCTTCTCTAAGTCGTTCGTATCGACAGCGGAACCGATTTTCGCCTTGATTGCATCTGCAAACCGTGGGTCGCTGACCATAGCGGAGATAATTGACGCTACCATGCGGTTCATCTCTGTCTGTTCAATGTTCAGCCGGAAAGTGCACTCGTGGCCTGTTGGCGTTACCGTATTCTTGCAGTAATAGTAATAGCGGGTCTTTTTGTCCTTGCTGTGGGCTTTTGCAATATTCCCATATAGGCTTTTACCACAGCAGGGGCATTTCAGAATGCCGGACAGAATATGCGCATGGGTAGGATCGTTGACCTTCTCGCGCCGATAAGCATTGACTTTCCGTTTCTCCTGCGCGAGATTCCAATCTTCTTCAGAAATGATAGCCTCGTGCTTTCCCTCGTACACGGGAAACTCCGACTGTTCAACCACGTGCATCTCATTCCGGGTACCAATCTTCTTCTCTGTCCGGCGTCTGCCATAGGCAATTTTCCCCATATATACCGGATTATCAATGATACTTTTCACAAAGCTGGCAGAAAAACCGGGAATGGTGCCGTTCTGCCGCAACTTCTTCACAAAGCCCTGCCGGTTCAGATATTTCGCCACGCCGTTGACACCATCGTTGGTGTGAATATAACGGTCAAAGATAGTGCGGATCACATCCACTTCATCCTCGGCAATCAGTAATTCGCCTTTTTCAAGGC